>ENA-ORXM01000369-ORXM01000369.1-marine-metagenome-genome-assembly--contig:-NODE-369-length-83788-cov-20.406327_pt1 | contig 83788 bp, 66 predicted proteins | sample MGYA00237867_ERZ511480 | MGnify/ENA primary metagenome ERZ511480 (study PRJEB26309, sample SAMN06266103) | marine metagenome | isolation source: Algal blade | place: United Kingdom:Sidmouth, United...
GCTGTACAATGGAACAGGTTCCATTGGAGCTTAGCCTAATTGCTTGATTTACAATGTATGCATTTTTTTATGCGATTACCATAACCATTTTACTACAAAGTTCTCGTCTATTAACCACAATAAAAGTACAACTTTGGCCTTTAATTGCCTAAGAGTAAAAATTTAATTTCCTTCATTGCAAAATATGTTATACAATAAAAAATTTTTAGCTGGCGCTTTAATTTCACTTGCTTTCTTTTTTATATCATTTACTGTTTTAAATAAAATTATGCAACCTTACAAAAGCTATGAATACATTATACAAACTTTGGCAGCAAATTACATTGAAGAAGTGAATACAGAAAACTTACACAGTAATGCCTTAAAGGCTTTGTTACAATCTTTAGATCCATATTCAAAATATTATGATAAAGCAGAAACAGAAGATCGTAAAAACGCTTGGGCTGGCATTTTAGATTATAGCATTGGCATTAATGTGGTATATAGAAATGATTATACTTACGTAAACTCTGTAAACGCAGGTTCGCCTGCCGAAGCTGCCGATGTAAGGCCCGGCGATAAAATTGCAGCCATTAATAACAAACCCATTTACCGTGCTTTTAATAAAGATATAGTTGCAAAACTAAAGGGAAAAGAAAACACTACCGTAGAATTATTGCTTGGCCGCCCAACAGAAACGGAAAGTATTAAAAAGATTATAAATCGATCGGCGATACCTAACATTGCCATACCTTATGCAAAATTGTTGCCAAACGGCAATGGTTATATTAAGCTGCAACACTTTTATGGCAATGCGGCCGATACCTTAAAACAACTTATTACCGATTGGCAAAAGGGCAAACAACCGTTTGAAAGTTTAATTTTAGATATGAGAAATAACCGTGGTGGTGGCGTAAAACAGGCCACAGAAATTGCAGGGTTATTTTTACCTAAAGAAAGTATTGTTTACCATCATAAAAAACGCAATGCAAATTTTGAGGCCGTAAAAACAGCAATTGCACCAATTGCGCCATTGCTTCCTTTGGTGGTTTTAATTGATGAAAACTCAATGTCGGCAGCAGAGTTGGTAGCTGGTGCTTTGCAAGATTATGACAGAGCAGTAATATTGGGCGAAAATTCTTTTGGTAAAGGCTTGGTACAACAAACTTGGTATAATGGCGATAGTACGAGTATGTATTTTACGATATCAAAATATTATACGCCTTTAAAACGCTGTATTCAAAAAATAGATCACGAGGGTCATTATTTAAAAAGTGATAGAGAGCGACTTAATGAACAACCTTATAGCCCACAAAAAAAGCAATGGTTTACTACTAAAAACGGTCGCAAATTTTTTGATTATAGTGGCATAGTGCCTGACATAACTTTAACTAAACCCCAACAAAACGAATATGTAAAAAGAGTAGTCAGCAGTTTTGCCTTATACGATTTTGCTAATGCTTATAGAAACAACAACAACAAAGCACCCGATTTAGAAACCTTTAAAATAGATAATAGATTATATAAAGAGTTTATAGAATTTTTAGAACTTCAAGAAAATAATATTGAATTACCAATAACAAAAGAAGTAGCCAGTATTGAAAATTTTATTACGCAAACAGTTGCCGACAACAGCTTAATGCAACAATTTGAACAGTTTAAACAAAGCCTAAACCAAGCCAAGCAAGCCATACATCAACAAAACGAAAAGCAGTTAAAAGCAATTTTGAGCGAAACAATATTAATTAGATATTATAACCTTAAAGGGAAGTATGCTTACCAATTTAAAAATGATGATTGGGTGAGTGAGGCAATCGATCTATTAAACAACAAAAAACTATATAATGAAAAACTGGGTTTATAAAACATAGAGAAATTAATGGAAGTTTTACAAAAACAATCAAAATTAGATCTTTCATTCAGCTTCGATTTTACTGTTATTTTATTATACCTTTTTAGGTTGTTTGAGAAATTATATGAAAAAAGTTATAACATTTTTGAAATCGTAAAATAAAAAGTACTGCCTGCTCCTTCTGCTGACTGTAAATTAATTTCACCAAGATGTTGTTCAACAATTTTTTACACATTGCCAAACCAATGCCGGTACCCTTAAATTCTTTAGTATTATGTAGCTTATTAAAAAGGTTAAATATTCTTTCTTGATGTTCTATATCTATATCTATACCGTTATCATTAATATAAAATTTCCAATAATCGGGCAAATCTTCATAATAAATTTTGATTATTGGCGTAGTATCTTTTTTTACAAACTTTAAAGCATTAGTAATTAAATTTTGAAAAAGTTGCCGCAATCTGGATTGATCTCCTCTTATTAAACTCGGCATTTCTTGTACTTCAATACTTGCCCGTTTTTCATTTATAATAGCACTTAAACTTAAATTGACATTTTCAATAAGTAAACTAATATCTAAATCGTTATGTTCTGTTTTATTTGTACTAACTAAAGAGTAATTAAGCAAACTTTTAATCAATGTTTCCATATGATTAATAGATGAGTTTATGTGATCCATAAAAAAATCTTGATCGTCATTAAGTTGCACATTTAGCGACTTATTAAACAAATCTAAAAATGCTTTAACTGTTTTTAAGGGTGATTGCAAATCGTGAGAGACCATAAAAGCGTAGTTTTCTAATGCTACATTAGAGTCAATATAGCGTTGCAGTAGAATGTTTTTACCATTAAGGTTGGTAATACTTCGTGCTAATGCTGCTTCCTTTTTCTTTAAGTCGGTTAAATCTTTAATAATGGTAGTGTACATATTTTTATTGTCTTTATTAATTAAAATAGTAGTTTCAGTTTCAAATATTTCATTATTAAACCGACGGTGTAAAAAGTTAAAGCGGCATTTTTTTTCTGCCTTTAAAATCTGTTTGTATAGTAACAAATGATCTATAGATGAAATACCATCTGATTGATATTCAGGAACTATATCAGTTCTTTTTATGTTTTGCATCGTTTTGTTCCAGCAAAACATTTTTTTAAATGATTCATTTATATCAACAATTTTATCTTCATTATCATCGTATACATAAACAGCATCAAAGTTATTGTCAAACAAAAATTTAAATTGATGATGAGAGGTACTTAACTCCTGCATCATTTTTTTCTAAGTATACTTTCTTGATTTTGATAATGAGACCGCATTACCAAACTTTTAATAAAGTTGCCAAATTTATTCACCACTTTTACTAGGTGCTTTTTTTCATATTCTGTAAAAGCATTATGATTTCTATGAATAACTAAAACCCCAGCATCTTTTATATGATAAATAATAAATTGGCCTTTTTTTAAAAATGTACCTGCAGAAAGTTGATCGTAAAATGCCTCATTATAATCTATAATTACACTTTTATTATTTTTTTATATTATAATAGAGACTTGGTTATTATTTGTTGACTATAAGTATTATTAGTGTTGGGGATAGCATAAGCCAACTCAAAACAATCGTCTTCAATAGTATAATAAGTCCAATATCCAGCAAATGAAAGATTTTTTCCGGACATCAAAACATTTAGAAAGCTCTCACAATTTTCTTTAATGTCATTCGGATTGCCTATCAATAAAAATAATTCATAAGAAACGGTTAGGTTGTTTATAATATTAAACGCTACATTTTAGTACTCCTTTAAATTCAAAATTTTTGTGTAATATCTTCTACTAAAATTGGTATTATAAGTCCAAAAATTCAAATTACTCTATTAATTTCTTTTCTAATTAACATATTCTTCATACTTTTAATAGCTTTTGTTATCAAAGCAACATTTGGTAAAATTAAAATGATGCTTTAATACAATGGCTCTAATCATTTTTTTGTAACCAAAAACAATTATTTTGTATGAAAGTTTACACAACCGATAACATTAAAAATGTAGTGCTGCTAGGCCATTCTGGCAGCGGGAAAACCACCTTAGCTGAATGTATGCTTTTTGAAGCAGGAAAGATAAACAGAAGAGGCACGGTAACCGATAAAAATACGGTAGCAGACTATCACGAAATAGAACACGAAAGAGGGAACACCATTTTTAGTTCGTTAATGCACATGCCTTGGAAAACAACTAAAATCAATTTATTAGATACCCCCGGTTTCGACGATTTTGTATCGGAAGTTGCCAGCAGTTTAAAAGTTGCAGACACAGGCATTATGCTTTTAAATGCACAAAGCGGTGTTGAAGTTGGTACAGAGTTAATATGGGATTATTCTAAGAAATTTAAAAAACCAATGATTTTTGCGGTAAACCATGTTGACCAAGAAAAAGCAGATTTTGATATTACCGTTGAACAAGCAAAAAACCGGTTTGGAAGTGGCGTAACAGTAGTGCAATACCCGCTTAACCAAGGGGAAGGTTTTAATACTATAGTTGATGTATTAAAAATGACTATGTATGAGTTTCCTGCGGAAGGTGGAAAACCAAATAAAAAACCAATACCAGAAAGCGAAAAAGAAAGAGCAGATAAACTACACAACGATTTAATTGAGTCAATTGCCGAACACGATGAAGGTTTAATGGAAAAGTATTTTGACAAAGGAAGCTTAGATGAGGAAGAGATGACCAAAGGTTTGCATGGCGCAATGGCTAAAAGAGATTTGTTTCCGCTGTTTTGTATTTCTGCACAAAATAATATGGGTAGCGGCCGTATTATGGGTTTTGTAAACGATATCGCTCCAGGGCCAAAAGACCAGCCATTTAAAATTAAAGACAAACAACAAAACCACCCAGTTGAGCCTGATGCACCAACCAGTTTATTTGTTTATAAAACAATTTCCGAACCGCACTTAGGCGATATGTCGTTTTTTAAAGTTACTTCTGGAATTTTAAAAACCAGTATGGATTTAGAAAACATGACCACCGAAAGCTCAGAACGTTTTAACCAATTGTTTTTATTAAATGGTAAAAAACGAACACAAGTAGAAGAGCTACACGCAGGTGATATTGGCGCAACCGTAAAACTTAAAAACACACATACTAACGACACGCTTTCTTTAAAAGGAAGCAATATTATTTTAGAGCCAATTACATTTCCATCGCCACGTATTAGAACGGCTATAAAATCAGTAAATGGTGGAGAGGAAGATAAAATGGCGGCGGCTTTAAACAAGCTACACCAAGAAGACCCGAGTATATTAATTGAACAATCGAAAGAATTGCGGCAAACTATTTTAAGTGGGCAAGGCGAATTACAACTGCAAATTATAAAAGATAAATTTGCTAATAACTATAAAATAGATATTGAATATGAAAAGCCTCGTATTCCATATCGTGAAACCATACGTAAATCGGTAAAAAAAGATTATCGTCACAAAAAACAAAGTGGTGGTTCGGGTCAATTTGGCGAAGTACATTTGTTGGTAGAACCTTACTATGAAGGCGCACCGCATCCTGCTAATTTAAATGTAAGAAAAGAAGAAATTATTGATTTGCCATGGGGAGGCAAACTTAACTTTTTATGGTGTATTGTTGGTGGTGCAATTGATGCAAAGTATAGCAACGCTATTATGAAAGGCATTATGGAAAAATTAGAAAACGGACCATTAACAGGATCTTATGTGCGAGATATTAGGGTGGCAATATACGATGGAAAAATGCACGCAGTAGACTCGAACGATATGGCTTTTAAAATGGCTGCTATTAGTGCTTTTAAAAGTGCATTTGTTGAGGCCAGCCCGCAATTATTAGAGCCAATATATGATGTAGAAGTTTTAGTGCCAGAAGAAATTATGGGCGACATTATGGGCGATTTACAAACCCGCAGAGCCACCATAATGGGTATGGATGCCGATGGGCACTATCAAAAAATTAAAGCAAAAGTACCTTTGAGCGAATTATACAAATATTCATCAACTTTGCGCAGTTTATCGCAAGGCAGGGCAAAACACAACCGCAGCTTTAGCGAGTACGCTCCCTTAGCACCCGAAATACAAAGCCAATTGGTAAAAAACCATCAAAATATACAAGATACATAAGCTTGAAAGAGATAAAATAGCTATTGTTGAGCAATGGCTATTTTATATAAAAACTGATGTAAAAATATCATCTATAATTTTATGTACATATTTGATTTAATTTCTTAAAAAATATCATATAACAATTACTTTACAGATAAATTTAGTCATAACCTTTGTAAATTGTACACAATGAAAAATTTATTTTTAATACGACACGCCAAATCAAGTTGGGATGATATGAGCTTGAAAGATTTTGATAGGCCTTTAAATGAACGAGGCCATCGCGATGCAGAAGATATGGCCAACCGCTTAAAAAATAAGGAAATTATATTTGATAAAATACTAAGTAGCCCAGCCAAGCGAGCACAAACAACTGCACGTTATTTTCACGATATTTTGGAGGTTGAAGCAACCAAACTTGAGTTAGTCGCTAATATTTACCAAGCTTACGAAGGAGACATTATTAAATTAATACAAAATACAAGCAGTAGTATTAATAACTTAGCCATATTTGGGCACAACCCAACATTTACTATATTGGCCAATAAATTTGGCGATAATTATATAATGAATGTACCAACCTGTGGCATCATATCAGTAAATTTTGAAACAGAACTTTGGTCAAATTTTTTAAATGCCCAACGAAAAATGTTATTTTTCGATTTTCCGAAAAATAAATAATGCAACGTTATACCAACCGAGAAATAAGCTGGCTTTCTTTTAATGAAAGAGTATTACAAGAAGCTGAAGACAAAAACAACCCTTTATTAGAAAGAGTAAGGTTTTTAGGCATCTTTTCAAACAACCAAGATGAATTTTTTAGAGTAAGAGTAGCCTCCATGAGAAGGCTAAAACAAGATAAAAACTCTAAAAACTACAACTTAAGCTTTAAACCAGAAAAATTACTAAAAGATATTGCTGATATTGTTTTAATACAGCAAATTCGTTTTAGAAAAATATATGCTAAACTTATTAAAAGTTTAGAGCAAGAACAGATATTTATTAAAAATGAAAAGCAGTTAAACCCAGAACAAGAAATATCAATTACCAATTATTTTAGACAAAAAGTTAGGCCATTATTAGTACCTATAATGTTTAATAACGTGGTAAAAATGCATAAGCTTTTAGACCATCGCATATATTTAGCAGTAATATTAAAAGCAGATGCAGATAGCGAAACAGAAGAATATGCGTTAATAGAAATACCCAACCGATTACCACGTTTTTTTGAACTACCTAAAACAAACAACGCATCTAACATTATATTGATAGACGATATTATTAGGTACTGTATGCCTCAAATATTTAACATATTTCAATATAATTATTTTAAAGCATATACGCTAAAAATAACCAGAGATGCAGAGTTAGATCTTTCGCCCGACTTAAGAGTAAGTTATTTAGAAAAAATTGCCGACAGCGTAAAAGCACGAAAAAAAGCAGCTGTGTTGCGGTTTGTTTATGATGAGCAAATGCCCGTAAAACTGCTAAACTATCTTACCCGTAGAATGAAGATTAAAAAATCGGACCACCTTATACCAGGTGGTCGATATCATAATTTTAAAGATTTTATGAACTTTCCGGTATTAGGCCGTACAGATTTAATTTATGCGCAACCTCCACCAATTCAACCTAAAAATTTAGACATTAACGAAAGTCATTTAGACTATATAAAACAAAAAGATTTATTACTGTTTTATCCATACCACTCTTTTAATTTTATGATAGAGTTGTTGCGAGAAGCAGCTATTGACCGAAGAGTAAAATCAATAAAAATTACCTTATACAGAGTGGCCCAAAACTCTATGATTATTAATGCATTAATAAACGCAGCACAAAACGGTAAAGAGGTTACCGTTGTAATGGAAATTAGAGCCCGCTTTGATGAGTTAAGCAATATTGAATATGCCAACAAACTACAAAGCGCAGGCATTAGGGTTATATTTGCCGACCCTAATTTAAAAGTGCATTGCAAGCTTTGCTTAATCAACCGTTTAGAGGGCGATGAAATTATTCAATATGCCAATGTAACCAATGGCAACTATCACGAAGGAACCTCAAAACAATATTCAGATTTAAGCCTGTTTACTACCGATACTCGTATTACCGATGAGGCAAACAAGTTGTTTAAATTTATGAAACACATTATTCGAACCTATCCATTCGAACATTTAATAGTTTCGCCACGAAACATGAAAAAACAATTTTACAATTTAATTGATACAGAAATTGAAAATAAAAAAAATGGTAAAGAAGCGTGGATGAAATTTAAAATGAATAATTTTTCTAACTTCGAAACAATAGATAAGTTGTACGAAGCCAGTAATAAAAACGTTAAAATTCAATTATTAACAAGAGGTATTTGTTGCCTAAACCCAGGAGAAAAAGGCCTAAGCGAAAATATTGAAGTGTTGAGTATTTTAGATAAATATTTAGAACACTCCAGATTTTATATTTTTGCAAATGGCGGTGATCCAAAAATATTCTTGGCTTCAGCAGATTTAATGTCTCGTAATTTAAATGATAGAATAGAGGTAATGTGCCCCGTATATGATGAAGATGCCAAGCAAATGTTGTTAGATATATTCGACATTCAATGGACAGATAATGTAAAAGCCCGTAAAATTGACGCCGCCTTAAAAAATGAGTACAAAAAAAATGAATTAACAAAAAACAGAAGTCAATTTACTATATATGAATATTTAAAAAACCGTAATTTAGCAGACTAATGACAATTCATAAATTTGCAGCTATAGATGTTGGTACTAATGCCATGCGTTTGCTCATTACAGATGTTTATGAAAATGGGGAAGGTGAAGCAACATTTAAAAAAAATGCGTTATATAGAGTGCCAGTACGTTTAGGTAGTGATGCCTTTGAGTTTGGTTATTTAAAGGCAGAAAAAAAACAGAAACTAATAAGCACTTTGCAAGCCTTTAAGCATTTAATTGATGTACACGATGTAAAATACTTTCAAGGTTGTGGCACAAGTGCTTTGCGCGAATCTGCTAACGGGCAAGAAATTGTAGCAGAAGCCAACAAAATAACTGGCCTTAACCTGCGCATAATTTCTGGGCAAGAAGAAGCCGACATTATTTACTCAACACAAATAAGTAATGAAATTGACCCAGATAAATTTTATTTATATATGGATGTTGGCGGTGGTAGTACCGATTTTACTTTTTTTAAAAGCAACAAAATAGTTAGCTCTCGTTCTTTTAAAATTGGCACAGTACGCTTGCTATTAAATATGGTAAAAGATGGCTTATGGGAAGAAATGAAACAATGGCTTTTAAGCGTAAAACCTGCCAACGAAGAAATATTTTTAATAGGCTCTGGTGGCAACATTACCCGTTTGTTTAAAATGTCGTTAAAAGGAAAACAAGAACCCTTATACAAAGCAGAAATACAATTACACTACAATTACATTAATGAGTTTTCAATTGATGATAGAATAAAGCTGCTCGATTTAAAACCCGACAGAGCAGATGTAATTATACCAGCCGCTCGTATTTTTTTATTTGTGTTAGATGAGTTAGGAGCAGATATTGTTTACGTACCCAAAATTGGTTTAGCCGATGGTATTGTAAAACGCCTTTTTTATAACATTTTTACTGCCACCAAAAAATCGCTTTAGTTATTACAAAGGTTGGCATTATATCAGATACGCACGGGTACCTTAACCCAAAAATAAAAGAATACTTTAAAGAGGTTGACGCAATTTGGCATGCCGGTGACATTGGCAAACTACAAGTTACCGATGCTTTAAACGAAATTGCTCCACTAACTGCAGTTTGGGGAAATATTGACACCATAGGCATTAGAAATACATTTGAAGAGGAAGTAATTTTTAATTGCGAAGGGCTGAAAATATTAATGCTACATATTGCCAACTATCCTGGCCGATATAATAAACGTACCTATCATTTGTGCAAAAAGCATCAACCCGATATGGTTATAGTTGGTCATTCTCATATTTTAAAAGTAATACGCGATTCACATTTAAAACACCTACATATTAACCCTGGCGCAGCAGGCAAAATTGGCATCCACAAAATTTGTACCGTTATTCGCCTTACTATTAACGGCATTAAAATTTCAGATGTTGAAGTAATTGAATTTAAAAGATAGATTTTTTTTAGAAGATATACTTACACTTTACCTAAGCCTGCAACACAAACACCGCCGGTATTTTATGAAAATTATAATCCTTAGTATTCCAAGTTTTAATGGTATGTGTAGCAATAAGTTCATTGTTTAAAGTAAGGTTGCTGGCCACACACAAAAAGGTATCGTTTCGGCAAGCCTTTTTTATGCTTTCTAATAATTGGTTATTTCTGTAAGGCGTTTCTATAAAAATTTGCGCGCCTCCGCTTTGTAAACTTTGTGCTTCCAACTTTTTTATAGCGTGTTGTCTTTCCCTTTTTTGTATAGGTAAATAACCGTGAAAGGTAAATTGTTCTCCATTTAAACCGCTGGCCAGCAAGGCTAATAAAATAGAAGATGGGCCAACCAATGGCACCACCTTTACTTGGTATTGATGAGCCAATAAAATAAACTGTTCTCCGGGGTCGGCAATGGCGGGCAAACCGGCATCGCTTAACAAACCTATGTTGTTGCCATTTATAGCATGTTGTAAAAATTTAATTTGATCAGCTACGCCATCATCATTTTTATTGTTACTATTTAGCTCAAAAAAAGTGAGTTCATCAATATTAATGCTTCTGTCAACTTTTTTTAAAAAACGACGGGCACTTTTTACGTTTTCAACAACAAAATATTTTAGCTTTGGCAACAAGGTTGGTAATGTTGGGTTAAGTTGGCTTAAATCACTATCGCCCAATAAGCTTGGTATTAAATATAAAGTACCCATTTAATTGTTAAATTAATTTTTACTATTTTTAATGAAACAAAGTAACAAATTGCCTCGCAGTTTTTATACCCACAACGATATTTTAATTATTGCCAAACAATTATTGGGCAAAACATTGTGTACCAACATTAAGCAACAATTAACTAAGGCTACCATTACCGAAGTGGAAGCTTACTGCGGCAGAACCGACGAAGGTTGCCACGCTTACCCTAATAAAAAAACAGATAGAACAAAAGTAATATATGGCCCAGGCGGTTTTGCTTACGTGTATATATGTTATGGCATTCATACTATGATAAACGTAGTTACTAATAAAAATGGCTTAGCCAACTGTATTTTAATAAGAGCTGTTGAGCCTATTGAAGGAAAAGAATTGGCGCAGCAAAGAAGAGGCTTAAAAAAATACGATTATAAAATTGCTACTGGCCCGGGTTGTGTTGGCCAAGCAATGGGTATAAACATAATACATTATGGCACCGATTTGCTTGGTGATGTTATTTGGGTAGAAGATGCCTTGGCTTTAGCAAAAAATGAAATTGGTATTAGCCAACGTGTTGGGATGAATTTTGATGGCCCAGATAAATTTTTGCCCTGGCGTTATTTTATTAAAAACAACAAATGGGTAAGCCGTTTAAGAGCAAGTGATAAAATGCCTAATCAATGAGCGAAAAAATTTCTATACTAATGCCAGTAAAAAATGCTGGCCCTTATTTGGCGGATTGTCTCAACTCCATTATAAACCAAACCGAAAGTAATTGGGAGTTGATTGCTGTTAACGATCTTTCGACAGATAGCAGTTTAAATATTTTAAATGAATACGCAAATAAAGAGAAGCGGATAAAAGTATTTACCAACAGTGGGCAGGGTATTATTGATGCATTGAGGTTGGCTTATGCAAATAGCTCAGGCAATTTAATTACTCGTATGGATGCCGATGATTTAATGGCAGCAGATAAATTGCAGCTCTTAAAACAAAAATTAATTGTATTAGGGCAAGGCTACTTAGCAATTGGTTTAGTTAAATATTTTGCTAATGCGCCACTTGGTAATGGTTATAAAAAATACGAAGCTTGGCTAAATAAGCTAACCAAAAATCAAAACAACTTTAGCGAAATTTATAAAGAATGTGTAATACCTTCCCCTTGTTGGATGGTTTATAAAAGCGATTTAGAAAAATGCGAGGCTTTTAAACCAAATCACTATCCCGAAGATTATGATTTATGCTTTCGGTTTTATAAAAATAAATTGAAAGTAGTTGGGGTAAACAAAATATTACACCATTGGCGAGATTACCCAACCCGAACCTCTCGCACCGATGAGCATTACGAAGACAACCGTTTTTTAAACATAAAATTGCATTATTTTTTACAATTAGATTATGAAGAAAACAAAACTTTAGCTTTGTGGGGAGCGGGTAAAAAAGGTAAGTTTATTGCTAAGCATCTTATAAAAAACAATATTGAATTTAAGTGGCTGAGCAACAACAGTAAAAAAATTGGTAAACAAATATATGATGTGCTGGTAGAAAATTGTAAACACAGTATAAACAACCAACAGCAATACTTGGTTGCTGTGGCGCAAACACAAGCGCAAATCAACATAACAGAGCAGTTAAAAAAACAATCTTTACAACAAGTTATTGATTATTTTTTTTTCTGTTAGATGTAGGCATTTTGACAAATTAGTGTAACTTGTTTATCAAACGATTCAATGACAAAAAACGACAAACAAACGTCAATAGTAGCTATTGGTGCTTCGGCAGGTGGCTTGGAGGCAATTTATGCTTTTTTTTCAACGTCAGTAACTAACCATGCAATTAATCCTGCTTATGTTATTGTGTTACATTTGTCACCTAATTATGAAAGTTTGATGGTTGATTTACTAGCCAGAAAGACAAAACTAGTGGTACAACAAATAAAAAACAATGTTAAAGTAATGCCGGGCAACATTTACATAATTCCGCCCGATAAGCAACTGGTTTTAAAAAACGATTTTTTAAAGCTTAGCCCGCGCAATAAAGATACGCCCATATTTCACCCTATAAATACATTTTTTATAACATTAGCGGAGCAGCGCAAAGAAAAATCAATTTGTGTTATCCTTTCTGGCACTGGTAAAGATGGTACTTTAGGCTTACAAAAAGTAAAAGAAAATGGTGGTTTAGTGGTCGTTTCCGATCCGCAGTATGCAAAATTTGACGGCATGCCAAAAAGTGCTATTAATACGGGTATGGTCGATTTTATTTTACGACCAAATGAAATGATGCAAGAAATACTAACTTATATTAACCTTGATGGAAACTCAGGCCACGCTATAAGTCAAAAAATAGCACTTGACAAACAAAACTTAATCCGTATTTTCGATTTAATAAAGGGAACAACTGATATTGATTTTAGTGTTTACAAAAAAAATACCGTACTACGGCGAATTCAACGTCGGATATTGGTTAATAAAGCAGAAGGATTAAAAGAATATACTGAAATTTTATATAAAGACGAGAAAGAAATAGTTCAGCTAAAAAACGAATTTTTAATTGCCGTAAGCAGTTTTTTTAGAGATAAAGAAGCCTTTGAGGTAATACAAAATAAAGTTATTCCACAAATATTAAAAGGAAAAGAAAATAACAAAACAATTAGAATTTGGTGTTGTGCATGCAGTAGGGGGCAAGAAGCCTATTCGTTGGCTATACTTATAAACGAGTATATGATAAAGCACAATATGACCAATTTGGTGAAAATATTTGCTACCGATATTGACAAGGCTGCTTTAGAACAAGCAAATGTAGGCGAATATAATATTAGCGTAATAGAGGATATACCTAAAGATATTTTGGAAAGATATTTTAGAACAACCTCTGAAAATAAATTTAAAATAGCACAAAAAATAAGAGACATGGTAGTATTTGCCTACCACAATATTTTAAAAGACCCACCATTTACTAAAATTGATTTAATAAGCTGTAGAAATATGCTTATTTATGTAGAGGCGGAGGTGCAAAAAAAGATAATGGCATTGTTTCATTATGCATTAAACGATAATGGTTACTTGTTTTTGGGTAGCAGCGAAACATTAGGGAACTATAAAGTACCAGAAATAGAAATTATTGATAAAAGAAATAAGATTTATCAATTTACTAAATCTGCCAAGTATTTAGCTACTAACTTATTTGATGAGCCTTTAAGTGCAATCCCTCGAAAATTAAACTACACTCTCGCAAAACCTGCTGCAATTCAATCAACAAAATTTATTGAAAAATCACTCAATAATAGTTTAATGGAGCGGTATATACCAACCACCGTTTTTGTAAATAGCAAAATGGAGTTGGTACATATTTTTGGTGATACTTCAAGTTATTTGGCAATGCCAACCAATACTGTAAGGCTAAACTTTGAAGAGATGATTGAAGAATCGTTGCGAATAGTAATTTCTGCTGGTATAAAACAAAGCCTTCAAAAACAAAAACAAATATATTATACCAATGTAGCCTGTAGTTTAAATGATGAAGCAAAAATACTTGACCTTGAAATTACCCCAACTTATGTTAAAAATTTAAATGAAACAATTGCACAGGTTTCTTTTATTAATGTAGGCGATAACAAAAAAGAAGAAAAAAAGACAAACTCAAAAGTAGAAGTTGGTCATTACTCAAAAAATAGAATTGCTGATTTAGAATTTCAACTAAGAGAAAGCAAAGAAAGCTTACAGTCGGTAACTGAAGAAATGGAAACTACTAACGAAGAGTTGCAAGCTACTAATGAAGAATTGCTTTCGGCTAACGAAGAACTACAAAGTACTAATGAAGAATTACAATCGGTAAACGAAGAATTATTAACTGTTAATGCAGAACATCAAGCTAAAATTGGCGAATTAACCGAGCTAAACGATGATATATATAACCTATTGAATAACATTAACGTTAGTACCATTTTTTTAGATAAAAATTTAAACATTAGAAGATTTACCGATGCACTTAAATTGAATTTACAAATTAGGAGCAGAGATATTGGCCGACCAGTAAAAGAAATAAATTTAAAACTAAAATACAATAGTTTTATTAATGATATAGAAGATGCCTTGGAGGCGGGTAAAAATTTTTCTAAAGAAATACAAACCGAAAATGCCCAATGGATAATGATGAATATTTTACCCTATTACACTAATAGCGGAGAAATTAATGGGGTGGTAATAACTTACTATAATGTAACCACGTTAAAAAACCTAAGCCAAGTTTATGAAACTACTGCAAAAGAATATCTTGAAAAAGAAGAACGGTTGGATTTGTTATTGCAAGGCTACCCTGATTTGATAATTGAATTTGACAAGTACGCTAACTTTGTTACTACAATAGCAGGTAAAAATTACGAAAGCCCTATTGCACCTAAAGGCTCTGTTACAGATTTGTTGGAGAACAAAAACTTAAATGAGCTAACGTTTATTCCTCAAAACCTAAAAGACGAACTTCTTAAAGCAATAAAAAACACCATAAACAGTGGTACCGGTTTTAAATCAATAATAAAAATTAAAAATAAAAATGACAAAGCCACCTACTTAGAAATAAGAACAAAACTTATTAATAGCGAAAACATTACTTGCGTAATACGTGATGTAACGGAATTACAAATAGCCCACAAAAATTTAGATGATAAAGTTGTAGAAATAGGGGCAAGTAATTTAAAGTTGCAACAATACATTGACTCTAATTTAGAGTTAGAAAAGTTTGCTTACATCGCATCGCACGATATGAAAGAACCGTTGAGAAGCATTATCGCTTTTTCTCAATTAATTAAAGACAAGGTAAAAATAAAAGACTACGAAAATATAGATGAGTTTTTAGAATTAATAATTACTTCTGGTCAGCGTATGTTTAAGCTTACAGAAGAAATGTTAGAATATTCTAGAGTAGAAACAAAGGATTTTAACCCTCAAAAAATAAACTTGAACAGGTTAATAAACGAAGTTGTTACCGATTTTAGCGTTTCTGTTGATAGTAGAAACATAAGCTTGAAAATAGACGATATGGGAGAATTTTATGGAGATGAAATGCTTATAAGAGAAGCTTTTTTCAATTTAATTGGCAATGCTATAAAATTTAACGATAAGAAAGAGCCACTTATTCAAATAAAAAACAAATCAACAAAAACTATGTATGTTTATGCAGTTGAAGATAACGGTATTGGTATGAATAAGAGTTATTTCGACACCATATTTTTGTTATTTAAAAGGCTACATACTAAAGATAGTTTTGAAGGTACAGGGCTTGGTTTGTCTATTTGTAAAAAAGCAATAGAAAAGCACAAAGGCAATATAAAGGTAAGCTCTACAGTAAATGAAGGAACAACTTTTACTATTGTAATACCCAAAAATAAATATTAATTTAAGCAGCTATCGCTTTAATAGCTCTATCATTATATTCTTTTGAAAGTAGGCCATTACCTTTTATAGAATAATAGGTGCTAAGTTTAAAATAAACAATACTTATTATCGAATCTAACTCATAAATTAATGTAAAATTTAAACAAGCCATGTAATGCTTATAGGCCCTGCTATATTTGTTAGTAGCTAAATCTATATCAGCAATTTCAAGTTTAACATAGGCCAAAGCCTCCTTCCAATTAATTAAACGAGCATAATACAATGCATCATTAAAAAATACATAAGCCAAGGCATAATCTTTTTTACTTTTCGCCGCCTTCCCTTTTTTATAATATTTTCGATAATTTTTCAGTAACTCATTATCGGAAGCACTCCTTTTGTCTTTTAAGGGCAAAATAAAATGTACGCTACTGCCATCTTGGGGGGCTTCAATCATTAAATTATTCATATACACTATTTTATTAGACTGCATATTATACGCAAGCAACTATAAACAGTTGCACCATATTTAAACTATTTAATACCCAACCACTTTGAAAGACAATACTTTATAGTATATCTTTGTTTGTTAATAAAAATACTAATTAAATGAGTGCAATAGGCATTTCACTATGTGGTGGCGGGGCACGTGGCATTGCTCATATTGGGGTTTTGCAAGCCCTTTTAGAAAACAATATACACCCACAGGTAATAGCAGGTACCAGCGCAGGTGCTTTAGTAGGTTGCTTTTATGCTGCCGGGTTTTTACCTACCGAAATTTTTGACGCCTTAAAAAGCACCAGCGTTTTTAATGCCTTCAATTTTACTTACAATATAAGTGGGCTCAGCAATTTAAGCTACCTAAGTAAAATTGTAAAAGATAAAATTCCGCATAATAGTTTTAACGGTTTACTAAAACCACTTTTTGCTACCGTTGCTAATTTAACAGATGGTAGATGTGAGTATATGAACACCGGTAAACTATCTGATGTGGTGGCAGCGTCTTGTTCGGTACCATTGGTTTTTAAGCCCGTTAAAATGAACGGCAAAACCTATATTGACGGTGGTTTTTTTGATAACTTACCAATAAAGCCCATTAGAAATATGTGCGAAAAAGTAATAGCCGTAAACGTAAACCCTCATAGTTTTAGTAAAGACCCCAACAATGTAATTGCATTAGGCTTGCGCTGCTTAGATTTAACTATATGGCGAAACAGTGCCGCACAAATAAAACAGTGCGATTTTTTAATAGATGTAAAAGAAGCAGCAAAATTTCGCCCAATAGACGCTTGGCGTGCCAACAGCCTTTACAACGCAGGCTACCAACAAACCTTGCAAGATATTGATGCCATAAAAGCTATAATTGAAAGCAAAACCACACCAGTAAAACAAATGAAATAGAAAAGTAAGCACCCAAAAAAAAAAAATTTAAGCAAGCCTGAACACCAATTTTTTAGAAGCGAAACAGTTGTGCCACGCAAAAAATTTAGTCCCGCCATCCGTTCAAATACCATTTTGCCAACGCTGCAAAAGCCCAACAAAAAATGGTATAACCACTACTGTCGCGGCTAATTTTCCAACCGTGCTCTGTCGTACTAACTAAGGCAAAATACGCCATTTTTATAAAAGGTATTATAGCCTAACAAATTAACAAGCCTTGTATTTTATGCACTTGCCATAATCAAATAGTGTTTCGGTTTGAAACTCAGCTTACTATAACGTACATTTGTTTTTTATCTTTACTTCTTATGATTAACAATTTTAAAGTATGATGTACTCGATGACCGGCTTTGGCAAAGCCACAGTAATATACGCATCAAAAAAAATTAGCATCGAACTAAGAGCTTTAAATGGTAGATATGCCGAAATAAACCTAAAAATACCGCCAGAGTATAAAGAAAAAGAAATAATTATAAGAAAACAATTAGCCACACAACTGCAAAGAGGTAAAATTGAATGCAGCATTGCCGTTGATTATGAAGAAGAAGCCACCACAAACTTAATAAACCAAAACCTACTGAAAACATATTATCATCAACTAAAAAAAACGGCAGACGAATTAAATATAGAACAAGTAGATTTGCTGCCTTCTATACTAAGACTGCAACAAATTTTTACGCCCGAAAAAACAGCCTTAGAAAATGAAGAATGGCTGCAATTAGAGGCTGCCCTGCAACAAGCCATTACCGAATTAATTGCTTTTAGAGGTAAGGAAGGAGCACATTTAAAAAAAGATATAAACGAGCGTTGCCAATTAATTTCGCAAAATGTAGCACACGTAAAAACGTTATTACCAGCACGAACTGAAAAAATAAGGCAAAACCTACGTAGCCATTTACAGCAAATAAAAACTAATGTAGAAATTGATGAAAACCGATTTGAAGAAGAACTAATTTATTATTTAGAAAAATTAGACATTACCGAAGAGTTGGTTAGGCTGCATAGCCATTTAGAAGGCTTTGAACAATTATTAAATACCAACGATATTATAAAAGGAAAAAAACTCAACTTTTTTTCGCAAGAAATTGGCCGTGAAATAAATACTATTGGAGCTAAGGCCAACGATGCCACTATGCAAAAAACAGTAGTACAAATGAAAGACGACCTTGAAAAAATAAAAGAACAGCTACTCAATATTCTGTAATGGACCAAGCTTTGTTAAGCAATAAATTAATTATTGTTGCTGCCCCGTCGGGTGCAGGTAAAACTACCATAGTTAAGCATTTGTTAAAATGCTTGCCCAACAAATTAACCTTTTCAATTTCGGCCACCAACCGCCAGCCTCGCCATTACGAAACCGATGGAGAAGATTATTACTTTTTATCAACCCATCAATTTAAAGAAAAAATAAGAGGCCAAGCCTTTATAGAGTTTGAAGAGGTATACGAAAACGCTTTTTATGGCACTCTAAAAACCGAAATAGAACGGATATGGAAAAACGAGAAGCACGTAATTTTTGATGTAGACGTAAAAGGCGCCTTAAACATTAAACATCAATACGAAGAAAATGCTTTATCTATATTTATTGACCCACCAAATATTGAAGCCTTGCGTAGTCGCTTGCAACAACGAAAAACAGAAACAGAAGCTACCATTAACAAAAGACTACAAAAAGCAGCTTACGAAATGCAGTTTAAAAATCAGTTTGATGCTATTGTGTTAAATGATGATTTACAAGAGGCCAAGGCAAATGCTTACAATTTGGTAAAGAGGTTTATAACCAAACCATAAAACTAAATATAAATTTAAATACACGGCGCGCCTACAAACTACTTGCAATTACTTAAAACAAAAATGAAACCATTTAAGCACAACACACTATAGTAAAACTTGCAAAACCAACCTAACCAAGCATAAACTAATTACTTAGCAAAGCAGTTTATTGCCCGTAAATGCCATCTGTTAAATTGTGGTAATTAAGTTGAAAGAAGCCTTTAGATAAATAATTAGAGTATCTTTAAGAAAATTGAAAGTTTACTTTAAGGCTTCTATTTACATTTCACTTTTCTTTTTTATTAATTTTTTAAATATATATATATGCGTTACTTTGTAGTAACTTTAGTTTGTTTTTTTCTTTCGTATTTTGTAAATGCACAACAAAATAAACACTTACAATTAATACCTGCCAACGAAAACGTTTTAGCTAGTTTAAATGTGTACAGCGAAAGTACTGGTAATTTTACTCAATATTATGTAAAAGATTCGGAGTGGATTAAGAACACGAACATTCCATCAATTAAAACTTCTTTTAAAAGTGAAGATCAAAAGATACAGTATATTAGTGGAAGTAAAACCGCTGCGCCCTCTATATTTGCTTATTCTACAAGTAGTGGTAAATTCGAATTTTATTACTTAAATAAAAACAAGTGGGTACTTAATAGTTATTTACCTAAAGGTCAATTTAAATTTAAATCAAATGACTTTAAGTTGGAATTTTCACCTGGTAACCCAAGCAATACTGCTTATATTTTTGGTTACTCAACAGATGGGAAAGAAATTAATGTTTTGGGTGTAGATGTTGACAACAACGTTTGGAAAGAAATAGGATACTTTCCAAAAGAAGTAGGCAATAACTAATTTGTTCTTTAAAATACTTTAAGACGTTGTGTTGAATTTTAATATAATTATATGTTAATAAAAGCACAACGTTTTAAAGTATTTTTACTTGTTATATGAAGTGAATCTATTTCAGCGGATGCAAGGAATGCTCCTTTTCTTAGCCTTGCATATTTAAACTTTAAAAATTGGTATCACTCCAAAAACTCTTTCAAGCGTTGCTTCAAAAAATAATTCCAACCCGCTAAACAACTTTCTAATTTAAATTCAGGTATACCTTCTGGAAAGTCATCTAAAATATTAATTACTAACTTTAGGTTTACGTTTTCGCCGTCTTCTTTTTCTATTATAAATTGACTGGTTGATGCTCCTCTATATTCTTTAAACTTCCAACTATAAGTAATTTCTTTTAGCGAGTTAACAGTAAGAACTTTCCACAAGTGCGTAAAAGTGCGGCCTTCATTATGTACAATAAATTCAGTTGTGAAACCAACAAAAGGTTTAAAAGCAGGCAGGTTTTCAAAATACCATTTATGCATTTCGTTTAAACTAGTTAACGCCTCCCAAAGTTGTGGTGCCGTGGTTTTATATTTATGTTCAACAATTATTGGCGAATCACTTACGTTCATTATAATTATGGTTTTGATTTCTGGCTTTTAAAATTGCCACCAAAGCAATTTCTATTACTGTAATATTTAGGTAAAATTTTAATTTGGCTAACACAATTCATTAACTTTTTGTATATTAGTATAGTATACATTGCGTTTAGTTAAAAATACAACATTTGCTATGAAAAACATAACTGTACATTTATGCTTTGTTATTTTATTGCTGCTCCTTTTAAATACTTTTCATACTAATGCGCAGCAGGTTACAATTTTAGATGACAACATTAATACCAACGGGCAAGTAGAACTAAAGGTAAACTCCACAACTAAAAATTATTTTATTACAAAAATTAGGCATCATATAGATAGTATGTTTTTACAACCAACATCAATAACTATTGGCCAAGAAAATACTACCATAATTACAGAACCCGCTCAACATTACCCAATTGACAATTATAAAGTTTTAAAATATAATATTGACAATCCTTTTGATACGGACAATGATGGAGTTGATGATATAATAGAACTAAACAATGCCCCAAATCAAAGCCCTCTTAACGCAGCTTCTCAAATTAATATAGAAGATGGTTTAGTAATGATTGATGATTTTGAAACTTTTCAGAACCTATCAATACAAAAAGATTTTGTGGAATGGTCAGAATTTTTAAATGGTAAAGCGTACGTAAAATTTATAATTACAGATATTGGTAAAGCTACCGTATATTTCATCAACAGTAAAAACCATAACCTTCATGCAGATTTTGCTGATGCCATCAATATAGCAAGCGCAGGCGATCTTATTAAAAAAGGTCAAGTTATTTATCACCCACATAGCATTTCAAACAATGGCAGTTTAGGCGCTTTTGCATTTAACTACAGCAATGGTAGGCCACAAAATTTTGAAGTAGTGCAAGCAACTTACGAAGTGTTGGCTGCTAATATGCCTTTTCTAAAAAACAATTTATCTTACCTTATAACTACTAGTAATGAAGCGCAATATGTGGAGGAAGAGCTGCTGTTTAATCAATCTAGAGTTTCAACACTTTTTGAAAAAGACCTTTATGAAGGAATTGATTACTTGGGCTTACACCAGGCAGAAGGCTTTGGCTTTTTGCGTGTAGTAAATTTAGGAGAAATACCTAACCCAAGAGATATTGTTTTATATAAAACTTTACCTAACTCACTACCGCGTGTTGCCGGAATTATGACATCGGCTATACAAACGCCTTTATCGCATGTAAATATACGGGCTATTCAAAACAACATACCAAACGCTTATATTAAAAATGCGGCTACCCTACCTGCAATTGAAAACTTGTTAAACAACTATGTTTATTATAAAGTAGAAAAAAACAAGTATGTTATTAGAGCGGCTACTTTAGCAGAAGTAAACAATTGGTTTAAAAATATAAGGCCAACAGAACAACAACAACCGCCATTAAACTTAACACACACTAAAATTTTACCATTAACTGAAATTGATTTTTTAATGAATGATGGCTATGGTGCAAAGTGTAGCAATATGGCAAGTATGTTAACTTTTGGTTTTCCTACCGAAACCATACCTAATGGCTTTGGTATACCATTTTACTTTTATCAAGAATTTATGAAACACAATAATTTTTTTGAAGAGATTGGTGAAACGATTGCTGCTGAAAAATTTAAAACTGATAGATTGATAAGAGGTAAACAATTAAAAGATCTTAGAAAAAAAATAAAAAATGCAACAATGCCAAGTTGGATGTTGGCAGATTTGGCCGCAATGCATGCTGAATTTCCTGTGGGCAGTTCTGTTAGGTGTAGATCAAGTTCGAACAACGAAGATATACTTGGTTTTAACGGAGCTGGTTTATACAACTCCAAAACACAACACCCAGATGAAGGACATATTTCAAAATCTATTAAACAGGTGTATGCCAGCTTATGGAATTTAAGAGCATTTGAAGAACGAGAGTTTTATAGAATTAATCATTTTGATGCAGCAATGGGCGTATTGTGTCACCCTAATTTTGTAAACGAAAAAGCAAATGGTGTTGGTATAAGTACCGATCCTTTTTACAACACCACCAATACATTTTATTTAAACAGCCAAGTTGGGGAAAATTTAATTACCAATCCAGAAACGAATGCGATACCAGAAGAAATTTTATTAGATAACAATTTTAGCGATACCGCTGATTTTTCTGTTATACAATACTCTAATTTAACGCTACCAGAAACAACGGTTTTAAACCAACAACATTTAAAGCAACTTAGAAATTATTTACATGTAATTGACACCGAGTTTAAACGCTTGTACCATGCTGAAAACGATGAGAATTTTGCGATGGATATAGAATACAAAATAACAAGCAACAATAAACTGGTGATTAAACAGGCCCGGCCTTGGGTATATTTTGGACTTTGGGAGGTGAGCAATAACAATATTGAAAAAAAGTATGATTTGAAAGTTGCTCCTAATCCAGCTCGTGAAAAAATAAATATTAAATGCCAAGCCTGTAATATTAATAAAGTAACAATTACCAACATTAACGGTCAACATATTGTAGCACATTATTTTAACGAAACGGTTGACCCAAATTTTGATTTGTACATTGCCAATTTACCACCAGGTATTTATTTGTTAAATTCTTTTAAGGATAAAAATAAACATTATCAAACAGTAAAATTTATAAAACATTAAAATTAGGAAGTGCTCTAAAATATTTTTTCACTACGATTTTATAAATTTGAAAATGACCGTTTCGTCTTTTGTGTTATGCTGTAATTGCAACAAATAAACCCCATCTTCTAAAAACGCAACATTAATTTTATTTTCTACCATTTCATTTGCATCTATAAGTTTACCAGCTAAATTATAAATTGAATACTGATTAAAAGTAAAGCTACCTAATGTATTTATATGAAGTTGAGTGGTAGCAGGAACCGGATAAATTTGCAGCTCACTTTGAGGTGCAATTTCATTTATTGAAGTAATCTGGTCTATCCTTATTTCTTTGCAAAGTGTATCTGCTCCATAACAATTGTAGCCAGTTAAGCATGCATTGTAAGTGCCAACTTCAGCGTATTTGTAAATAGGATTGGTTTCTAAACTTGTATTACCATCACCAAAATCCCATAATATGCTATCTGTATTGTTCATTTCAAAAGAAAAAACAACGGTATCGTTTTTTATAGTTGAAGTAAAGTCAACTTTCGGTTTATAAGCTGCTTTACACAATGCGGTTAAATCATTTTTATTTTCAATAATATAAGTGCCGCACAATTGTTTATTTAATTGTGGAATATACTCATAGTTGTATTTTTTTATTTTATAAACTTCATTATTAAAATCAGGCTCTTGTTGTAATGAGATTTCGCCATAACCTTTATCTGGACTTCGATAAGCCCAAATTATAGTTCCGCTGGTATCAACTTCGGTAAAACGACCTCCTAGTGCTTCGCAAATTAACAAATGCCCATTTGGCAAAACATTTACACCCGACATTAGGCTGGAAGCTATATTAGTGCCTTTAAATTTTCCTGTCCAAACATAATGTGGCAGCTCAGGCAGAAAAGTCCCTTTTTCTGATAGTGGGTAAATACCGTCTTGTTCTGGATCAATATCTAAAACAAAAATACCACTCATACTTACAGTTTCATTTAATTCACCATATCTATTATTAAAAAGAGATAATTTCCCACCAAATCTTGTATGGTGATTTGGAATCCATTGAGGGTTGTGTTGGTCTAACAGTTGTTGTTTACTTTCTATACCATAGTTATTAGGGTTGCCCCACCTAAATAATAAATCACCACCAAAACCATATTTACCACCAATAGCACTTGCAGCTTCGCTTGTTGTTGTGCTATGATCGATAATATAAATTTCACTATTGCTATAATTTGAAAGCGCAATCTGATCTAATTCTGCATTATAGGCGATACTATTAAAATGAAAATAGTTACCTAAGTTCGCATCAATTTTTCTATAATGCTCATTAATACTGCCATAATTCAATTTTGTAGAATCATAATTTTGCACTAAGTGGTCTGCCATATTCCATTCCCAAACCTTAGATGCACTATCTATACCACTAGGAAATAGTTCTATAATTGACTCTGTATAATATAAGTTACCAGAAACATTGGGGTTTACACCAGCATTAATCGCTTCTTGAGCAGACAAAATATTAATGCTTAATACTAAAAAATTACCATTGGTTAAATATTGAAGATCGGAATGAAAACTGTAACCGTTTTCCTCATTGCTACAATATCGCCACAGCAATTCATCTTCCCAGCTTCTAAGCTCAATACAGCCGTTGCCATTTTCTGGTATATTTTGAGCAACAATTCTAACAATATTACCATTTGGTAAAAGATAGGCACTAGAATAGGTGCTCGGGGTTTCAAAAACCCATTTACGTGCAACAAAACCGCAATTGTCAATTAAATAGGCAAATTTTGATTTGTTGGGAGCAAACAATATAAAGCCCTCGCTTACCTTATCAGGTTCGGTATAAAGTAAGCCTACGGTATTGGTATTGTTAGTAATTTGAGCAAAAGAAACTACTGCTGTTAAACAGTAAATTAGTATTAGTATTAAAGTTATTTTTTTCATCTTATAAAATTAAAGATAATAAAAGAGAACACCTTACCAGCAATGTAATAATTTTGTAAAATTATTTATTTAGAGTTTACCTCTAATTCAATATTATGTTCAATACCTTTATTTATTGAAAAAGGTTTGTCGCCTGCTACAAAGATACGCTCGGGTTGGCGAAGCATATAGCGGCCGTTATCCCATTTGCCATTTCCGTTTTTATCTTCAACAATTTTAAGGCGGTACTCGCCAGATTGTAATGGAGCAAATGTTGTTTTAAAAGAATCTAATACCTGCGTGGCCAATAATTTACTTTGCCCTGCATATAATTGTGCAAAATAAGTTAGGGTAGAGTCTGGATTTAATAAGCTAATATTTAAGCTGGTAAAATCTGTATTGGTTAAGGGTTTTAGGTTAATGGTATCTGCCGAATTAACCTTGTTAAACATATTAGTAATAGCACCAAAGCCTAATTGAAAAGTATAATTTTTTGTAGTATCAAACTCACCATAAAACTGTAGCAGATTTTTTTGCGCATCATTTACAAAATAACTAATGTTATCAATTGCAAGCGAGTCGGCCAATATGCTAATTTGTTTTGGGTCAATTTTTTTTATAGGATATTTACTTTGTAAGATCAATTTGTTGTTAGCATTAAAATGAAATTTATTTTCAATGCCATAAGCAGTTAGTTTAAAAGTATCTTTTAGCTCAACTTCCGCCTTATTGGTAATGCGAATGGTATCTAACAAACTATCTTTTTCAAAAACTAAAAACGCTGCTGTTTTTTTTAATGAAGTGAAATAAGCCAATAAGCTATCTTCTAAAAAATTGTAATTATAATAAACCAAGTCTGTTGAATCGGTAAGCGTTTTTATATTAATGCTGTCATAACCTTTGTTAGTAATGGTAAATATGCCAGAGTCTTTCAGGGCTTCGTAATTCCAGGTTTTAGTTACCTCTGGGCTGTACATTAATAAGTTTATTAAATTGCTGTCTGTTGGTTCAATATTGTTGCTATAAAAAGCAATTTGTTCCGTAGCAAAATCATAAACATTATTGTTATTGGTTTCACTAAGTGCTGCTATTTTAAAGTTGAGGTTGGGTAAATATTTAAACTCAAACGTACCATCTTTTTTGGTAGTGGTAAGGTAAGTTGGCGTTGCTTTAAAAATTAAAGAATCTGAAGAGGCATTGTATAAAAATACTTTTGCTTCGGCTTTGCCTTTGCCAGTAGCCGCATCGGTAACTTTACCTGTTACTTTTAAACTGTCAATATAAGGGCCTGTACTAAATACGTAAGTGAGATTTTCTGCTTTGTTGTTTTCTGCCAAATCGCCAATGGCATTGCCAAAATTATAAGCATAGGTGGTATTAGCAGTTAGTTTTTTAGGTAGCTTAACAATCAATTTTTTTCCTCGCAAAAAAATAGTAGGCAGTTCTGTAGTGTGTGGCGATATGTTTAACTCTTGCTCAATACTATTTAGTTTAACATACTCACTAAATTTTAAAATAATTTTATCACCAATAAAGTTAATAGCATTTAAACCGGGTTCGGCTTCTAAAACGCTTGGTGGGGTTTCGTCTTTTGGGCCACCATTTGGAGAAGATTGTCTTGCACAGCTAACGCCATACAAAGCAACAAAAATAAGCCATCCAAACAATAGTACATTTTGGGGTTTTATAGTCATTTAAGCGATGCTATTTCTATTCAATAATAACACACTTGTTCAACACCACATCCATTAACATGCCGGTACAAACACCTCGTATTTTAATGGGTTGATTAACTTTGTAATTGGTTAAGGCTTTTGTTTCATCTTCTTGCAAGGTACACAACACCCCAGAAAAAGCATCATTATTTCTTAAAGTAACAACCATAGCTCCTTTTTGGTCTTTGCTAATTTCAGCAATGTTTCCATCAACCTGAATTATACGATCCAAGTATTTCTTGTTAGCTTCTTTTTCATTTTTTTTAAATTCATTAAATAGTTTATTAGATGTTAAAATGAAATCAGACTTTACTTCGCTAAAAGCTTTTCGTACTTCTTGATTAACAATTACACATTTATTCAATACAACATCCATTAACATACCAGTACTAACACCCTTAATGATAATTTTATTACCAATATTAAAAGGACTTATAGCGTTAGATTGATCTTCTCTTAAAGTACATAATACACCATTGAAAGGATCATTTGTTTTTAGTGTAATTACTTTAGCACCTCTATAATCTTCCTCTATTTCAGAAATCTCACCATTGACTTCAATGATTTGATCCATATACTTTTTATTAGCCTGTGCTTCATTCTTTTCAAATTCATGAAAGAGTTTACTGGCGGATACAATATACTTTGCCTCTTCTTTTTTTATATCTGTATCTGACATATATATAAAATACAAACCAGAAACCAAGCCTACAATTAAAAACAATGCTACTAGGGCGACAACAACAAAAAATAGCTTCTTCAAATCTTACTCTTTATTTTAAAAGCATTTCTGCTTCAATATTTATGTTGCGAGAAATACCTAAACGATCAACATCTATAGCCAATACCGAAGGTAATTTTTGGCGCATAATACTATTTACCTTATCCACATTCATCTCTTCAATAGTTATTGGAAATGCGGAAACACCATTTACACTACCATCTTCATTAACGGTAAGTGTGGCGTTGTATTTAGTTCTGCGCTTTTCATCCCATATAAAAAGGGTACCAACTACTTCCACATTATAAATGCCAGGCGTATTAAAATCAACTTGGCCAACGTCGGTTACCTTACCATCAAACTTAATTTTTGGATGTTGGGTAACATCTAACTTTCGGGTATTTAACAATCGGTTAATAGCCCCAATTTTAAACTCAAACGATTTTAATAAGGCTTGCATTTGAAACTGCCCAGTTTCGGTGTTTAGTTTGCAAACCGCTTGGTAATTGTCTGCTTCTATATCTTGTATGTTATTTCCAGACTCTACATTAATATGAGCAGTACGGGAGGCTAATAATTGAGCGTTAACTTGTTGTAAACCAACAAAAATTGTAAAAATTAAAATTATATGCTTCATCATATTTTTTTTGTTTGATAGGTTTTAGGTTAAAAAGTTGTTTTTAGCAAAGCGAATATACTTAAATATTGAATGATGTTTGTTGCTGTTAAGATTTATTTAGTCTAAAATGTCACATTATAATGGCAATTTTTAAAGTGAGGTGCAATTTTTTTTGTAAAGATGCGTAATAATTTAAATTAGTTATTATTATAACTGCCATAATTTTATCTAAATTTAACCAAAATGAGAAATTTAATATACGCTTGCCTAATTATTACAATAATCACTTCTTGCAAAGACGATACGCCCGAGATGGAGCCTTTAATAATAAATGGTTTAACCTATGGCAACAGCAATAAAACTTTTGAAGAAGCCAACAACAATATAATAGCCGCCTTAAATGGTGTAGCAGCTATAAAAATAGTAGCCGAAATAGACCATAGTGCCAATGCAGTTTCGGTTAATGAAACGTTATTACCAACTAAAGTTATTTTGTTTGGTAACCCGGCTCTTGGCACGCCTTTAATGCAAAAAAACCAATTGGCTGGTTTAGATTTACCACAAAAAATGTTGCTTTTTCAAGATGAAGATGCGCAGCTTAAAGTGGCTTATAACAGTACAGATTATTTAGCACAACGCCACGGTTTAGCGGGTGTAGCAGCTTTAGCTACTATTGCGGGCGCACTTTCTAATTTTGCTAGCGCTGCAACAACTGAACAATTAGTTAATGCTGAGGTATCTGTTGGGCTAAACGAAGGCATCATTATTAAAAACAGTACTTATAGTTTTGAAGAAACTTACGCCAAGTTGGTAGGAATAATTACTAAGAACGAAAACTTAAAACTCATTGCTGAATTAGATCATCAGGCAAATGCAGCTTCAATTAATTTAGAATTGCGCCCTACTCGTTTGGTTGTATTTGGCAACCCCAATTTAGGTTCGCCATTAATGCAAAGTATGCAAACTATTGGTATTGATTTGCCTCAAAAAATGTTGGTTTTTGAAAATGAGGCAGGTGAAGTTCAGGTAGCGTATAACGATCCTACTTATTTGGCAAAGCGCCACGGTATAACTGGTAATGATGATACTTTAAGTACGATAACAGATGCTTTAAATAATATTTCTAACGGAGCGACTAATTAGTTAAAACGCTGCTTAGAGTTCTCTGCTAAAGATGCAGAGGGAGGGAAAGAGACCAAACAACTGGCAATAATTGGTTTACCTTCTTACCAATTATATTATTAAATTCTTTATCATTTAATTAATGATGCAGTTAAATTTATTCCTCAAGTCTTTTTAGAGGTACTTTGAAGGGGAATTGATTTGAGGCTAAGAAAAAATACAAATAAAACAACAACTTACTTACTCATCACAACAAGCCTCTTAACTGCCAACATTTTAGCTTACAAAGTCACTTGCTCAATCAAACAAACAGCATAAGCACTTACGCCTTCTTCTCTGCCAACAAAACCAAGCTTTTCAGTAGTGGTTGCCTTTACGGATACTTGTTCAATATTAACACCTAAAGTTTCGGCAATAGTGCTTTTCATTTTAGGAATGTGAGGTTTTAGTTTGGGTTGTTGTAAGCAAACCGTACTGTCAATATTGCCAATTTTGTAGCCTTTTTTTGTTAGTAGTTGGCCAACATTTTTAAGTAAAATTTTACTATCAATACCTTTGTAGGCCGCATCTGTATCAGGAAAATGTGTGCCAATATCGCCAAGGTTAGCGGCGCCCAATAAGGCATCGCATATAGTATGTATTAGCACATCGGCATCTGAATGGCCAACTGCGCCTTTGCTGTGCGGTATTACAATACCACCTAAAGTAAAGGTTTCTCCTTCTTTTAATTGATGAACATCATAGCCAACTCCTACTCTAAACTGCATTGTTTTTTATTTTTAAACATAAAAAAACCTTTATCAAAATTTGTACATTTCAATAAAGGCAATTCTATTATTCTTAATTTTTTTTAAGAAGAAAGATCATTAAAATCGAAATTTAAAGAAAACCTAATAGTTCTGGCAAGCGGGTGATGTTGCCCTGTGGTTGGTGCTAAATAAGAAATATTTAAACCAAAAATATTATACTTTACACCAGCACCAATGGTAAAATATTTTCTGTTACCTTTTAATTTATGCTCGTGAAAATAACCAGCACGTAAAGCAAAAATATTATCATACCAATATTCAAAACCTATTGAGTGCATAATCTCTTGCATTTCTTCTTGAAAACTAGCGTCACCAAAGGAGGCGAAAATGCCACTAATTGCCGGTAAATCTCTTTGCGAATCATCATCTTGCGGTGTTGGTGCCATTAGTTTATTTATGTCATAAGCAAGGGTAAACTTGTTGTATTGATCAAAATCAAAATCTATGGCAGCACCAATTCCTAAGTTGGTTGGTAAAAAATCTTTATCAGTATTATCATCAGTATAAGAAATTTTGTTGCCAATATTAGAAGCAACAAGACCAAGGCTTAACTTTGCATCGGTACTGCCTAAGCTAATATAATTTGTATAGTAAAACGATATATCTGCTGCAATGGCTCTACCTACTTTTAAATCGGTGCCATCACTTAAAGTAATGCTTGCTAAATCTGAATGGACGTACTTTAAAGTTAAACCAGTACTTAATACATCACTTAATTTACGCGAGTAACCAAAATCTAAATAAAACTCATTTGGGCGATAGTCAATAATTGTACCACCAGTAATGTCAGTAAACGTAATGCTACCAAAAGAAAAGTAACGTAACGAACCAGAAATGCTTTGTAATTCATCGGGCTTATAATAACCGCTTAAATTGGTTAAATAAATATCGGTAATACCTAAAGTACGCAACCAAGGCGAAAAAGAAATAGATACGCCTACCGGATCTTCTATAAAGGCCAATTTTGCATTATTCCAAAATAAAGCGTTCGCATCTGGCGAAATAGCAATACCTACATCGCCCATAGCACCCGATCGGGCATCAGAAGTAGCTCTTAATAAAGGCACCGCTGTACTTACTACATTTATACATTGATCTGGTGGAATACCTAAGGCTTCGCACCTTGTAATGCCAGCTGTTTGTGCTGTTGATTTTAAACTTATGGCTGCTGTAAAAAATAAAATTAGGGTTAGCAGACTGTGATTAATTATTTTAACTTTCATTTAATTTTGAATTAGTGATACAAATAACTGAAATAATGTTAAGATATTATCTTAGAAACATCAATTTTTGAAAATCGCTTAAAAAAGTTTGTTCTTTATTAATTAGGGTAACTCGGTAAACATAAGTTCCGGTAGAGATTGGATAGCTTTGCTCGTCTTCTCCATTCCATTTCATACTGATAACCTTAAAACCGTTATTAGCTATGTTTTGTTGTATGCTTCTTATTTTTTGCCCTGTTAAATTGTATACGTCAATTTGAGCCATCAAGTTATCGTCGCTTTGGTTATGCTCAAAACTAAAAGTGGTTTCACTATTAAATGGGTTAGGGTAATTGCTTAGGCCGGTAATAACTGCATTAGTTTGTAGCTGTACTTCAAAAGTTAAATTTGCCTCCGACCAATTGTTGTGTATGTCAAATGCCCTCACGCGTAAGTTATGCTTACCTTCGGTTAAATTATTAAACGGATAAATGGCAACACCATTTTTATAATTATTAGGTGCTGCTTTATAAAAGTTATTTAAAACAATGGCATTGGCATCATCATCATCTAACACGCAAGTAATATTGTGGCCAATGCCACCGCCGGCAGTATTAATACCACTATCATCATACAGTTTCACCAACAAATCTGGGTTTTCATTGGTAATGCCTCCAAACGAAAAATCTTCATTATTCATAAACAATTGAATGGCGGGTGGTGTATTATCAACCAAAGCATTTTCTGCAATGCCGCCAATTATTAAATTTTGAAGGCAGCCTTTAGCAGCTACGCCATCTTCACTCAAAGCAAAATAGCTTATTTTGCCAGCATCGTAAAACAGTTTAATGTCTTTTGGTACAACAAAACTAAATTTAAAAGTGCCATTATTAATTTTCGATTGTCCATTAAATATTATATTATTTCTTTGGTAGAACTTTTGCACCGAACTCTTTTCGTCGTTACCTAAGGTAAATGCTTCTAAGGCTTTATCAAAAATGGTTGGAAACAAAATGCCATTAAAATCGTCTATTTTTTGGTTTTGATGGTTTTGTATTTCTCCACTAATAGTAACGGTGCTTAATGCGCTAAGGGTATCGGGCAAAATATTAATTGCTTTACCATTAATTGCGGTGGTTACTACTTTGTGTTTTGGAAAATTTAGGTGTAAAGCCGGATCGCCCAACAAAGCAAATTTTCTAGCATTTGGAGAAACAGAAGTTTCTGATTTTGCTAATTTTAGTGTAGTACCAATAGCATTTCCTCTTTGCCCGTCTTCTAAAAAGAATTCATCAATAAACGCCCCATTTAATCTTCTGTTTTCACTAGCAAAAACTACCCTTGTTGTTGTTACATTTGCAATTGCTCCGCCTTTAGGCCGTAATATTACATGCTCGCCAGCAGAATATTTTTCTGGATTGTCGAAACGACTAAAACTACAAGTGGCGGTAAGAAATAGTGGCATATTGTCAAAATTATCCCAGCTATCAATATCACTATTTTGTAAAACACGTTCGTGGGCAAAACCATTTTCGCCGCCATGCCCAACATAGTTTACTACAAAGGTGCCTTCGTTAATAGTTCTGTTTAAGGCATCATTAACTTGCGGATAGCGGCCGCCTGCTGTAGTGCTTTGCTGTTCAAAAGCATCCATATATAATTTCTCAATGTTAATGCAGGGGTCTAAATCTTCTATACGCTTAACGTGCGATTCTGAATCTCTAAAATGTAAGTCGTTGTCTTCATCATCGGCTAATAAGGTGTACCTGTTTTGCCAACTGCCAAAAGTGTTAGGGTTTTTGTAATGAATAACTTTATCAATATAGTTTTTTGCTTGTTCTATAGTGTGGCACGGTATTCTTCCTATAGCTACATCTGGCTTACCACGGCTTTCTACTTTATTGCCTTCATTTTCATCTAACAAAACAAAATAATCGTCGCTACAAAAAGTATTAATTGGGTTTAACGATTCTATTGATTGAAAAGTTGGTACATAATTATGATTCTTGTTCTCTTTTATATGAAGATTTTTAAAATCGTAAGAAGCATCACCAAATAACAATACGTATTTTGGTTGTGAATTTTTGTTACCGTTGGCCCGCTGATAAAACATTCGTATAAAATTTCTAATAGCTGTTATATCGGTAATGCCATTTGAAAATTCATTGTATATTTTTTGTGGTGTAGTTATTAATACCGACAAATTTTTAGTGCTTTTATGAAATTCTGCAAGGCGTTCTGCTTCTACCATAAAAGTGGGGTGGCTTATCATTAAATAATCATAGGCTACATTTTGGTGTAAATTTTGATTAGCAATTGGTTCGGCATTCAACGGTGTTTTTAAATTATTTTTGTTAAAGGCAACAAAGGTTTTAAGGCTATTACCATAAGTGCCAAATTTTTTGTTTTCAACTTGCATTTCAACAGGTTCATTACTATGGGTAACATCCCAAACTTGCACAGCGGTGTTGCTTCTTAACGTGTAGGTAACGTAATCTTCATTTCTTGTTTTTTTGTCAGAAAAGAAGAGTTGCTCCTCACCATTATTTAAAGCTAAGCTGCCTTTGCCATTTATTTCAATATAATCTAACCAAGCTTGTTCGCTGCCATTTTTTTGTAAGTATTTTAGTTGAAGGTTTAAATTGGTATTGTTAAGCATAAAGGTGTTAGTTAAGGTGCTTGCTCTTGCAAATTGTGTGTTTGCTTCGGGGCTTACTTTTACTACATTATGTTTGTGTAAATTTTGATCATTTGCTTTTACCTCTAATTCGCCTTCACCAGCAAAAGATCTAATAGCAACAGCAGTAGTAATATCAACAGGTTGGCTGGTTATTAAGCCGTTTAAATTAAAATCAAAGCTGTACTCATTTTCAAAACCAAACAACTCGCCATACCATTGCCTGCCCGAACCGTGTTCAATTAAATTATACCGCTCGGTTTCGTGTACTTGCAATAAATCGTAAGTATTGGTGGTATAAGTTACTGCAGGCTTATTATCTCCAAGTATTCCAATTTTTTCACTTGTAGCACCATCAACATTAATAAAAACGTAATTTTTTAGGGCATACAAATGCTGTTGATATTGATACCGATTTTCAATTTCGTTAAAAACCCACTTGTTTAAACCGGGTGCGTAAAATAAAATAGCATCGTTAGCATCCAATCGATTGTTAAAGTTTTCGTCAATAACTTTAACCCGTGTTTCTGTCATATCATCAAAATTAGGTGCAGCATTAGCTTCTGCTAACATTTTACCTTCGCCAACATATACTTTAATGTTGTTGATGTTAAGGTTTTCATTGGCAATACCCAATTGCAATAAAATAGAGGTGTTTAATTGGTATATGCCAGCTTCCATTACTTCAACTTTGTACCAAGTGCCATTACTTAATAAAGAGTTTTCTATATAAAATTTTTTGGAAATATGTTTATCGTCGCTATTTTCAGTACTATTTATAACACCTGCCGAAGCAGCTATTGAAAAAAAACACAGGGTAAAAGCGACAATTTTGTTAAAACATCTATTTATTAACATATTTTGGATAATAATTTTGGTTTATTATTGGTTTGTTACAGCAAATACAGTTCAAATATAATTGAAATGTTTTAATTCAACGATTTTTAAAAGATTGATATTGCTCCATAAAAATAATTATAGCTACCTTCGCCTTCCTTTTATCAAAATGATTAAACAGCATTATATACTGCTATTAGTAAGTGTTTGTGTATTAACGGCGTTTGCAGGCAATGCCCAAATACCTGTTTTTACACAAAGCTACGCATCGCATCTTTACTTAAACCCCGCCTTGGCAGGTTTATCTCATAGCCCAACTATAGCATTAAATTACCGCAACCAATGGGCCGATTTTAACGGTGGTTACAAAACCTATTCCGTTTCAATTGACAAACATTTTGATGCTATTAGAAGCGGTTTGGGCCTATCAATTGTAAACGATAAAACGCTAAATGGAGCAGTTAGCAACTTAGCAGTTAGCGCACATTATTCTTATTACGTACCAATTAATAGAAAATGGGGTGCCACTATGGGCCTTCAAGGTGCTTTTAACCAACGGGCTATTGATAACAATGCTTTAGTATTTGGCGATCAAATTGACCCTAATACAGGCACCATAAATACCGATTTAATTACCAGCGAAATGTTAGCTTTTGACGAGCAAAAAAGCTATTTAGGTTTGTCGGCAGGCTTTATGTTGTTTTCAGAAACACTTTATGTGGGGGCGGCCTTTAAAAACATTAATCAACCCAACCAGTCTGTTGTGCAAATTGGCGACGAAAGTAAATTACCAATGTATATTTCAATACATGCAGGTAATACCTTTTATTTTGATTTAGGAAATATAGAGCCATATATAACACCCAATATATTTTTTGCAAACCAAGGCAAATACAATCAAATTATGGCAGGTGCACAAGCTGGTGTAGGTGTTTTATTTGGTGGTTTATGGGCACGGCATAATATTACCAACTTTGATGCGTTAATGCTCTTACTTGGTGTAGAAAAAGGAGTTTTTAAGTTTGGATATAGTTATGATATGTCGGTAGGCCAACCAGGTAATTTTTTAGCCAACACCCACGAGCTATCGTTAGTAATAAGTTTATTAGAAGATGCCGACGAAGCAAAAAAACGCCGAAGAGGTAGAGGTTTAATGTGCCCGAATATTTAAATTAAGCTCAATTAGGATTAACAATTAAAATAACAAAGTAAAAAAATAGCACATCATAAAAATGAAGTTAACAAGCATATTAAAACTGGCAACATTTCTGTTTATTGCAACTACTTTTTTCTCTTGTAAAAAAACGCAAACTTCCACCGCAACAGGTTGGAAATATAATGACGCCCAATGGGGCGGATTTTCTGTAGCAGAAAAAATAGACCAGGAACGTGGACCAGGATTAGTTTTAGTAGAAGGTGGAACCTTTGTAATGGGTAGTGTTTATGAAGATGTTACTTACGAGCATCATCACTTAGCACGGCGGGTAACCGTTTCTTCTTTTTATATGGATGAGTCGGAAGTAACCAACCTACATTACCGAGAGTATATGTATTGGTTAAAGCAGGTTTTTGGCGACGATTATCCTGAAATTATTCGCAAGGCAATGGTTGATACATTAGTATGGCGATCCGAATTATCGTACAACGAGCCATTTGTAGAGAATTATTTCCGTCATCCATCTTACAACAATTACCCTGTAGTAGGCGTAACTTGGGAACAAGCCAATGAGTTTTCCCGCTGGCGATCGGATAGGGTTAATGAAATGATGTTGATTAAACGAGGAGTTTTAGCCAATAACCCCAGTCAAATAAATTCAGACCATTTTAGTACCGACAGTTATTTGCTAGGAGAATACGAAGGTGTAGTGAAAAACGGATTGAAAAATACAGACCCTAATGCAGAAACAGAAAGCCGCAGGGTTAGAATGTCGGATGGTATAATGTTACCAGACTACCGTTTGCCAACAGAAGCCGAATGGGAGTATGCAGCATTAGCCTTAACTGGCAACCAAATAGTAAACGATGAGAGTATTACCGATAGAAGAATGTACCCCTGGGATGGTTCGTCCGTTAGATCGGGCAAGCGAAACAAATGGCAAGGTAAAATTATGGCTAACTTTAAAAGAGGTAGAGGAGATAATATGGGCCTGGCTGGTGCGCTTAACGATAATGCCGAAATTACAGCAGAGGTAAAAACCTTTTTTCCTAACGATTTTGGTTTATATAACATGGCAGGTAATGTTAGCGAGTGGACTTTAGATGTTTACAGACCAATGAGTTCAATTGATGTAGAAGATTTTAACCCATATAGAGGTAATGTATTTAAAACCAGAGAAGTTAATGAAGATGGTAGTGCCGTTTTTGACAGTTTAGGTCGATCGCAATACCGCCTAATTGCTGATGAAGAAAACACTAAAAGACGCAACTATCGAAAAGGCTATGCAATTAATTATAAAGATGGCGATGAAGAGTCTGGCGTATTTTACGACTATGGCGTAAATACTTTAATTAGCGATAAATCGAGAGTAATAAAAGGTGCAAGTTGGAATGATAGAGCCTATTATCTTTCGCCAGGTACTCGCCGTCATATGGAACAAGATCAAGCTTCTGCTGAAGTTGGGTTTAGATGTGCGATGATAAAAGTAGGTAGCCCTGGAGGCAACTCATTTGGTGGGGGTAATAAATTTAAAAGATCAAAATAAAAATCTGTTTTACAAACGCACCTATAATTACATTTGGTAAAGGCAGTAACTTTTTAGTTACTGCCTTTTTTTTTATCTGTAGGCAACTTTTTCTTATCAAATTGCATAAATACTAAAAACAATGATTATGATAAGATTTTTAATTGCTCTATTATTTGTAGCAAACTTTAGTTACGCACAAACCGTTGTTGACGTAGTGGTTAATAGCGAAGAACATACTACTTTAGAAGCAGCTGTTTTGGCAGCAGGTTTGGCAGAAACACTATCTGGCGATGGCCCATTTACCGTTTTTGCGCCAACAGATGCTGCATTTGCAGCTCTACCAGAAGGCACTATTGACACTTTATTGGCAGACCCAACTGGTGATCTTACCCAAATTTTGTTGAACCACGTTATAGGAGCCACTGTTTTAAGTAGCGATTTAAGTGATGGACAAACTGCAACTACATTAAACGGTACAGATATTACCGTTACCATAAGCGATAACGGTGTTTTTATAAATGATGCCCAAGTTACAGTAGCGGATATTACAGCTGAAAATGGTGTAGTACACGTAATTGATGCAATATTATTACCACCTCCAGCAAAACCAGCTTCGGTAGTTGATGTTATTGTAAATAGTGAAGATCATACTACTTTAGAAGCAGCTGTTTTGGCAGCAGGTTTGGTAGAAACACTTTCTGGCGATGGCCCATTTACCGTTTTTGCACCAACAGATGCGGCATTTGCAGCTTTACCAGAAGGCACTATTGACACTTTGTTGGCAGACCCAACTGGTCAACTTACTCAAATTTTGCTGTACCACGTTGTAGGAGCTACTGTTTTAAGCAGCGATTTAAGTGATGGGCAAACTGCAACAACTTTAAACGGTACAGATATTACTGTTACCATAAATGATGATGGTGTTTTTATAAATGATGCCAAAGTTACGGTGGCAGATGTTGAAACAGATAATGGAGTGGTTCATGTTATTGATGCAGTATTACTACCAACAATGGTGAGTATTATTGATGTAGACAATTCTGCTTTAATTAGTGTTTTCCCCAACCCAACAACAGAAAGCTTAAAAATTGAGACTTTAAATAGTAACGACTTAATAAAGGAAGTGTACATATATAATTCGGCAGGCGGCTTAATGGCAAATTACAACGACCTTAATGGTTTGCAAAAAAATATTGATGTTAAATTATTACCGAAAGGAACATACAATATTTTATTAACCGTAAATGATAAGAATTATTCAAAAACATTTGTTAAACAATAACGATATCTCTCTTTTGTATTAAAAAAAAGTAGTCTCGCAGTTAACAAGCTGTGGGCTACTTTTAAAAAAATTACAACAAAAATTAATGTAATTGTAAACCTATGTTGTATGTTAGCGTAGCAAGCAAACGTTAAACTTATATTAGAAGGCAATAGAACTGCTTTTACCTTTATATTGAAAATTGAGCAAACAGACATAGTTTTAATACAAGAAATTTTATCGGGAAGCCAAAAAGCTTTCGAAGTATTGTATGCAAAATATGCACGAAACCATTTTTTAACTTGCTTGCGCTATATTAAAGACAGATCAATTGCTGAAGATTTATTACAGGAATCTTATATAAATATTTATAAAAATATAAAGCAATTTAATCCACAGCTATCAAAATTTACAACATGGTCTAACAGAGTGGTTATAAACACTTGTTTGATGCATTTGCGTAAAAATGATATTTTTAGTAAAGCAGATGATATTACAATTATAGACTCAACTAACTATAGTTTAGCGCAACCGCCAAAAGCTATTGATGAGTTAAGTTTAAAGGAATTAACAAATGTAATACAACGTTTACCAAAAGGTTATAGAACGGTATTTAATTTGTATGTTATAGATGGATATTCGCACCAAGAAATTGCCGACATACTAAAAATATCTGTTAGTACCTCTAAAACGCAACTGCTAAAAGCGAAAAAAGCATTGCAAAATAAAATGTTAACAAGAGATAATTCTCAAGCAGCAAAATAAATGTTGGAAGAAGATAAAATACAAGACATTTTTGTACAGACTTCGCTGGAAAACGAGGATTGGCTGGAACCACCAAAGGTGGTATTTAAAAATATTGAAGGTGCGATTTACAAAAAGAAAAGAAAACGATGGTATTTGTTGTTGTTAGTACCATTTATAGGAGCGATAGTTTTTTATACCTATTACAAGGTGTATAATAATCAACTAATTAGTAACTCAAAAAGTGATACCTCTACTACACAAACTACTAACGTACAGATTACCGCAATAAAACCAACTGATAAATTAGTGGAGCAAAATGAAAACACCAATGACTTAAATAGCGAAGCAAAAGCCAACGAAGACACATTTAATTTAGGTAAAACTGAAAAGTCAATTAAACCTTTAATTGAAAAAGCAGATAAAAATATTGAAGCCGAAGTAAGTTTAAAATCAAATTTTTCTGGTTCAGAAAATAACAATAGCTCCAAAAAAGCAGAAAGACAGTTTAATAATATAAATCCGTTTTCAAAAAACAAGGAATTTTTATCTTATAAAAAAAATAGCGCTACTATAAATATTGTTGACGAAAGTTTAAATGAAGACGGGGCAACTATAAGTATACCTAATAACGAAATTACCAATGCAATTATCAATAAGTCAACTTTTTCGGCTGAAGTAAAAGACGTTGTTTTTTTAAATAAATCAGTTGATGATGAAATACAAACTGTTGAACGCCATAAAAATTTAATGGTAAACAAATCTATTGATAAACTACCATCAATTTTATCAAACTTAAGCAGTACCGAAAATAACCATAACATCTTACCCAAAACAGATAATAAAATTGCCACTTTATTAAATGGGCCAATAACTAATTGGAGTATAAGTGCTGTTAGTGGTTTGAGCTATTGGGATTACAGTTTAAACAAAAAATATAAAACCGAACTACAAGCTTTGAACTTTAAGTATACCAATAGTACTGGTTATTTTATATCATTAGAGGCTCAAAAAAAACTCAACAAAAAGTTTAGTATTATTGGTGCTGCAGCTTATGAAACCGTTTTTTGCAAATCGGGCCACAACGCAACTATAAACTATAATCCGGTTAATGAAAACTTAGAGGGCATAAGTACTTATGGTTTAAAAATGGCCTCTACTTTTGGCGCTATTGATGCGAATGTTGAAATACTACGACAGAACGATATTAACATTGATTCGATGCCTGTTACTATTGATATAAATAATGAACATAGAATAAGTAGTATTGATTTGAGTACGTATTTATCAGCCAAAATAATTAACTTTAATAATACAACAGCAGCTGTACGATTTGGCTTTGGAATGGCGCAAATTATTAATATTAAAAATGAGTTGGCATCTTTTTCCACTTCAACATCAACATTAAAACCTTTTAAAGCAGAAATAGCTAACAATAAAACCGAACTCAATAAAACTAGGTTTTTTATTGCTTTTGGCAGTAATTTAGCACATCAAGTTAATGCTACAAATAGCCTGTTTATAAATTATTCTTTTAAAAGCGATTTAAATGCCTTGTTTATAAGTGGTGAATTTAGTTCATTTTTAAACAAACATAATATTGGTTTGGGTTACCAAAAGCGGTTTTAATTTTTTCGTTACTAAGTTAATTTTATAATGAATAATGTTTTTACAAAAATTGCAATCCGTTTCTATTTATGAAATTTCGTTTTGTTGTTGATTAATTATTCTTTGCGCATTTACAACTGCAATTGTAGCCATATTAACAATTTCTCGTGTGCTACTGCCCCGTTGTAAAACGTGTACTGGTTTTTTTAAACCCATTAAAATAGGCCCAATTGGTTCTGCTACGCCTAATGATGAAATTAATTTATAAGCAATATTACCCGAAGCCAGGTTAGGAAAGATAAGTGTGTTTACCTCTTTGTCTACCAGTTCGCTAAATGGATATTCTTTTTTTAACAAACTATTGTTTAAGGCTAAATTGGCTTGCATTTCACCATCAATAATAAGGTGTGGCATACGGCTTTTTATTTTTTTAACCGCATTGCTAACCTTTTTAGACAAGGTATCGTTTACCGAACCAAAGTTAGAATATGCCAACATCGCAATTTTAGGAGTTACGTTATAATTGCTTACTTCTTGAGCTGCCAATAAAACAATATCAACCAATTCATCTTCTGTAGGATCGAAATTTACCGTAGTATCTGCAAAAAATATAGGCCCACGTTTGGTTACCATAATATACATGCCCGCTACACGAGTAACATCATCTCGCCTACCAATTATTTGTAAGGCTGGCCTAATAGTATCAGGATAGCTGCTGGTTTGGCCAGATATCATCGCATCGCACTCACCCGTTTCTACCATCATACAAGCAAAATAATTACGTTGTAGCATTAGTTTTTCGGCCCTCACTAATGTTAAGCCTTTTCTTTTGCGTTTTTCATATAACCATTGCCCGTATTCTTTTCTTTTTTCTGCGGTAGTTTCTGAGTATGTGTCAATTAAAGTAGCATCTGTTAAATCTAAATTATATTCGTCTATCAAACTTAAAATCACTTCCTTTTTGCCAACTAAAACAGGTTGCGCCGTTCCTTCATCTTTTACAATTTGAGCGGCTTTTAACACCTTAATATCATCAGCTTCTGCAAAAACTACCTTTTTAGGGTCGCGCCTTGCTTTATTAAAAATAACCCGTTGTACTTGGTTATGAAGTCCCAAGCGTTTGTTCAATTCAATTTTATAAGCCTCCCAATTTTCAATATTAATTTTAGCAATGCCCGAATCAATGGCTGCCTTGGCAACGGCAGGCGCAATGGTTTCTAACAATCGAGGGTCTACCGGTTTGGGTATAATATATTCTGGCCCAAAAACAATGCTTTTTTTACCATAAGCAATGTTTACAATTTCAGGCACCGGCTCTTTGGCTAAGGCGGCAATAGCTTTAGCGGCAGCCAACTTCATAGCTTCGTTAATGCCTGTTGCCCTACAATCTAAAGCGCCTCTAAAAATATAAGGAAAACCCAAAACATTATTTACCTGATTAGGAAAATCTGACCTTCCGGTGGCTACAATAGCATCGGGCCTTGCCGCCTTCGCTATGTCGTAAGAAATTTCTGGGTTAGGGTTAGCCAAAGCAAATACAATTGGTTGGTTGGCCATACTTATTACCATTTCGGCAGTAACTACATTACCTACAGAAAGACCCAGCAAAACATCTGCATCAACCAGCGCATCGGCAATGTTGTTATAAATTGGTTCCGATACAAATTTGGCTTTATAGGGGTCTAAATTTTTGCGCTCTGTAGAAACCAAACCATCCACATCAAACATAAAAACATTTTGCAGTTGAACACCTAAACTCAACCACATTTTCATACAAGAAATAGCAGCAGCACCAGCGCCAGAAACCACTACCTTTACTTCCTCAATTTTTTTGTTTGCCAACTCTAAGGCATTAAGCAAGGCAGCACCCGAAATTATAGCCGTACCATGCTGATCGTCGTGCATAACCGGTATGTTCATTTCTTCTTTAAGCCGCTCTTCAATAACAAAGGCTTCTGGTGCTGCAATGTCTTCCAAATTAATACCGCCAAATGTTGGTTCCATTGCTTTAACTATCGAAACAAAATGTTCTACATCGGTTGAGTCAAGCTCTATATCAAACACATCAATATCGGCATAAATTTTAAATAAAATGCCCTTGCCCTCCATTACCGGTTTTGATGCCAATGGCCCTTTGTTACCCAAACCTAATATAGCGGTACCGTTAGTTATTACGCCAACCAAATTACCTTTGGCCGTATATTTATAAGCATTGCTGCTATCTTCAGCTATTTTTAAAACCGGTATGGCTACGCCCGGCGAATAGGCCAACGACAAATCTCGCTGTGTTTTAGTAGCAGTAGTAGGCACCACTTCAATTTTACCTGGCCTGCCTTTGCTGTGGTAATTCAGCGCATCTTCCTCTCTTATTTTCATTTTTCTTTTTTTTTAAGAAGCGAAACCTTTATTTCATTTTTTAACCTCCTCCCTGCTTTCCGCTCCAATCTTTTTGTTTTGCCATGCTACAAATGCTAAGCACAACAAAAAGGATTTCCACTTCAATCAGGGCTATTTCAAAAGCCTTAAAGCATTACACCACGGTAAACTATTACTACTGCAAGTATAATCAAATTACTGCAAATTTATACCTCTTTAAATTTTCTAAAAACAAACAAAGCTGCAATACAAACTATTAATGCAAAAACAGCAGTTAGCCGTACCCCTAAATCATTGCCAACACTTTTGCCACAAATTAATAAACTAGGAAATATAAAATTGGTAGCAGAAACTCCGAGTTTCATCATAAACATTCTTACCCCAAAATACATACCAGTATTATTGTCTTCGCTTTCTCCTTTCTCTGCTAAATCGGCAATTACTACATTTGGCAAAATACCAAATACCGCAGTAGGTAAAGCCGATAAAACAATTAAAATTAGCAATTGGGTTTTAGGCAGCATTGGCAAATAACCAATACTTAAAATACCTGCAAAAACAAAGGCATACACTATAAATGCAGCAGTTATTAAAGGCTTTTTACCAACTTTTTTAGCCAGTGAGTTTACCGGTGCATAAAACAAAAAGCTTAGGGCAAACATAATTCCAGCATAATAAGTGAACTCATCTTTTTCTTCTGCCAACAAAACAGTTACGTAATATACCAAGCCCAATTGTATTGAGGTAAGGGCCATCCAGTAAAACAAATCGGTTAGTGCAAATGCTTTGAAATTGGCATCTTTTAAAACCGTTTTTATCGATTGTATAGCTGTTAAATCGCTCTTTCCTTGTAAACTATATTTGGGCTCGTCAATAAAAACTACCGGAACCATCATAAAAATAAAAGCAATAACTGCATAAAAAGCAATTGCCATTTGAAAAGCTTGGGTGGCGGTATAAAACGTTTCTAAATATTGTTGTACAGTAGGTATAGTAATGCCAATGGCAAAACCTAAAGCCCAAGCTACCGAAATATAGGTTGATAAATTTAAGCGTTCGTTTTTGTTATGCCCCAACTCGCTTAGCCAAGTAGTGTATGGCGTAACATAAAGCGTCATACAAAAAAAGAAACCCACTAAACAAAAGCTTAACCAAATTGCATTTAACACACTTTGGCCACCAGTAAGTGGAATAAAGGCTAACACCGAAAAAATTGCAAAAGGTAAAGCGCCGTATTTTAAAAATGGTTTTCTACGGCCTGTTGTTACGTTTGCTTTGTCCGACCAGTTAGCTATTAAAGGATCTGTAATGGCGTCAAACAAGCGGCCGCCTAAAGTTACCAAACCGATAATTGTTGCAAAACCCATTAAAAGACCTTGGTAAATGTAGGTTGGAAAAATTGCAGTTTGGCCATCGCCAGGAGGTAAATAAAAATAGGTAATTAGGTTGGTTGTTGCGTAAGCACCCAACGACCAACCTAATTGCCCCAAAGCGTAAGCTATTTTAATACCTACACTTGGCTTTTTTATTTCTTTTTTCAGCTATTTTAAGTTTTAACAAGTATATGTAAAAAATTTAGCTTTTCACACAATTGTTTATAAACTTATTAATTGCTGCTGTTATTGGCAGGGTTTAATATCTAACAGAACATTGGTATTTGTATCAACACTAAAACCACAAGTTGAAGAAATTTCAATTGATTTACCTGCATAAAATTTTTGGTTGGCTCCTGGTACAAAAAAAATGTTTGCTGCTGCAAAATCTATTGAGTCGTTAGCAAAAACGATATTTGTTCCACCGAAAGGTTGATTAAGTGGGTATCTTTTATAGTCATAGTCACAACCACAAATAGTTGGCGCTGTTTGTTGATTTTCTAAACCAGGAGAACCTAAAATGTAATTTGATGCTGCCCAGTTGGCAGGGTTAGTGTTGTCTAAATTTGGGTTTAATAACTCTAATGTGTAGCCACCTCCATCAGCTTGTATTGGCCACGGTGCTTTATCGTTAAATTTAACAGAATCAACTAAACAACCATAATCTACCGTTTTAAAATTATAAACAGAAACAAGTTCGCCATTATTTGAAAAATTTAGTTCTGTATCACCATCAAATAAAGCCATATTAGGACATTCTATTTTAAACTTAAACTGTTGAGCCGAATCAGCTAATAATATGTAACCACCGGGGGCTAATGTATTTCCTGAAGGTATTATAAATTGTTCTCCTTCATTATTAACTCTATAACCCGACAGATCTACTGCACTACTGCCTGCATTGTAAAGCTCTATCCAGTTGCTGGGGTTTTCTGTACTTAATGAATTGTAGTTAATTTCATTAATTACAAGGTTTGTAACTGGGGTTCCAGAACAAGGATCGGGTATGTTATTAGGTTGCCCTGGCGTACCAAAAGATGCGCCACCTGCGGTAGATGGGGCCCAGCTCCCAGCAATCTTATTATTATAACTTTCATTTATTAATGATAATGTAGCACCACCACCATCTGCGCTTGGTGGCCACGGGGCAGAATTATTATATTTCATTCGGTGTACTTTACAATTATTGTTATCTGCTAAAGTTATGGATTCTCCGCCCCCACTTAAAGTCATAAATGAAGCTACATCAACATAAGTACCCGCTTCAATATCTGGATGCACACTAACAAGTTTTGCAACAGAAGAAGTTACTACTAAATAGCTTGAAGCGGCAATTGTTGTGCCTTGTGGAAAGATAAACAAGCTATCAGTATCGTATAAAACCCAATTACTTAAATCTACAGTTGCACCAGAGGCATTATAAAATTCCACCCAATCGCTAGCATTGTTAAGAGAGTCTGATTTGTAATTAATTTCGTTTATTATTATTTTAGGAGGAGTAGCACATACACCAGTTGTATTTGGTAAACCTGGCGTTCCGCCCATTACACCACTACACGCCCAATTTGCGGTGTTGTTATTATTTAAACCTACACTTTTTAATTCTAAAGATTGTGCTTTACCATCGGCACATTCTGGCCAGGGCGCACTATCAAAATAAGTTAATGAATCTACTACTGTTCCAGTATTATTCAAAATTTGTATTAATTCACTATTATCATCTAAACCTCCAAGTATGGTATCTCCCAATAATTTCGATGATAAAGACGGATAATTGGCCAGCATTAAACTATCTTTACTGGTAACTACTACATACTCATTTGCCTCTAAAATATAGTTTGGTGCATCATAAGATTTTGTTCCAAATTTTATTTGCCAATCTTTTAAATTAACAGCTGTATTAGAATTGTTGTAAAGTTCAACCCAATTGCCCGCTTCTAATTTATCAAGGTTGTAACCAAAATTGTACATTATTTCATTAATTTTTACTGATTGAGTATATGCACTAACTGAGAAAGCAACTAGTATAAAGGTTAAAAATAATTTATTTATATTCATAAGTATTTATTTTTGAATGGAAAAGTTATTGATGTATTAGTATACTGGGGATAAAACTTAACTACAAAATAGATTTCGCAAATAAGATGCCAACTTTTAATCTTTAGTAAACGCTAACATTTTTTTTAATAAATAAGTAGGTTTTGTTTGTATACGACAATATTACCAAAAGAGTATATTAACTTTGATGTTAAAAACAGTTAGTATTATGAATATAAAAAGTATCATTATTTTAACTCTCGTGTTTGCGGGAGGTTTTAGCGCATTTTCTCAAACAGATTTGAGTGATTTATTTAAAGATGAGTTAGAAACAGATGAAGTTGTGGATTATACTTTCAAAACTACAAGATTAATACATACCCACACAACAAAAACAGTAGATAAAAATGAATTGGATTTTAGAATAACACATCGATTTGACGATATTGCTGGCAGTACTGGTGGTATTGAAACCTTATTTGGTTTTGACAATGTAAGCGATATTAGAATTGCATTTGAATATGGTGTTACCGACGATATTACAGCTGGTTTTGGAAGAAGCAAAGGCGGCTATGGTGGTGGACCAAAACAAGTATTAGATGGTTTTGTAAAATACAAATTTTTAAAACAAACAAATAAAAGCATGCCTTTAACGGTTACTGCTTTAGTTTTAACTGAATTGGCCACAGAAAAAAAAGGCGCAAATGTAGAAGCATTAAATTCATACCCAAAATTTTCGCATCGGTTTGCTTATATGGCGCAAGTGCTTATTGCACACAAAAGATCTGGAACACTATCATTTATGTTGATGCCAACTTACATACATAGAAATTTTGTAAACTTTGGTGATGAAAATAACAATTTTGCAATGGGTGCAGGTGGTAGAGTAAAGCTTACCAAAAGAATGGCGATAATAGTTGACTACTATCATTTCTTTTCAAAGTATAGAAGTGATTTAAAGGCCGATAAACAATCGGATGTAGACTACTTTAACCCACTAGGCATTGGTTTAGAAATTGAAACTGGTGGGCACGTATTTCACCTAAACTTTAGCAATTCGGCCGGTATAATTGAAACACAATACATACCTTATACTACCAAAAATTGGTTAGATGGTGGCTTTAGGTTTGGTTTCAATATATCAAGAGTGTTTGGTTTAGGTGACGGCGGTGGGCATTAAACCTCATATAAAATTATATAAAATATGCAACATTAGGTTACAATAATTGTGTTATAATTCATTTAAAATATTATAAAAATTTGAGTAACAAAAGCTATTTCTTTAACCAATTAATAAACACATCGGCAGGTTGGGCATTTAGGGTTTGCTCAGGTGTTAAGTAACCTTTTCGGGCAGCGCAAACGCCATAATAAATATCGTTGATGCCGGCAATGTTATGGGCATCGGGGTTGATAGATATTTTTATTCCCTTATTTAAAGCATAAGGCATCCAACGCCAATCAATATCTAAACGATGCGGATTGGCATTCAACTCTATCACCACATTATTAGCAGCACAGGCGTCAATTACTTTTTTATAATCAATAGGGTAACCAGCTCGTGATAGCAATAACCTGCCAGTTAAATGACCCAAAATATTAGTGTACGGGTTTTCAATTGCTTTTATAATTCTATCTGTAGCTTTGCTCTCTTCCATTTTTAAGTTAGAATGTATAGAGGCAATTACCAAATCGAAACTATCGAGCGTGCTATCATCATAATCTAAACTGCCATCATTTAAAATATCACACTCAATACTTTTAAAAATTTTAAAGTCGCCAAGTTGGCTATTTAATTCCTCTACTTCTTTGTGTTGCGCTTCAATTTCGGCCTCCGTTAAACCACCAGCATAAAATGCAGCTTTCGAATGATCGGAGATTACAAAATATTGATAACCCAGCGATATGCAAGCTTGTGCCATTTCTTCAACAGTATTGCTACCATCGCTGTAAACGCTGTGGTTATGTACCACACCTTTTATATCTGCTGGCTTTATTAAATTTGGGAGTTGATTGTTTTTGGCCAGTTCAACTTCGTCTAAACCTTCTCGTAATTCTGGTTCAATGTAAGGTAGTTTTAGGCTTTCGTATATGGCTTGTTCTGTTTCAAAATCTTCAATAGCTGTTTGTTCAATTTTTATTTTATTAAGATGCGCTTGCGATGCAGAACTTATAAATAACAAGCCTGCAAATTTGTTAGTTGAAGTAGTATAAATAATAAACGGAACACCCTCAATAGTTTTGCCAGTAAACTTATGTTCGTTTTGCTCAACTGCTGCTACTGCTTTTTTCAAAAAGGTTTGCAAAGCCGTTTTATCATCGGTTGCAACTACCAATTCAATTTGCTCTAATACTTCTACTTTTCTGCGTAAAGCTCCTGTAAAACTAAGCTGCTCAAAACCCGCTTCTTTCAAATCGTTCAACAAATTGGTTGCCACCATTTCAATATAAGCGTAGTGATACTTGTTTTGGTTTTGCTGAAAGTATTTAATGGCTTCTTTAATATTATTTTGTGTTTTATCGCCAAAGCCTTTTAGCATAGTTAATCGATTTTCTTCACAAGCATATAACAATTCGCCAGCCGACTCAATGCCCAACTCTTGCCACAACACGCCCAACTTTTTTGCGCCTATCCCTTTTAAGTTTAATAAAGCTAATAAACCAGGTGGCGTTTCTGCTGCTAATTTTTCTAATTGCGGAAATTGCCCTGTTTTTAATAGCACTTCAATTTTGCTAACAACTGCTTTACCAAAACCTTTCATTGCTGCTACTTCTTCCAAAGGTATTGTAGTTAAGGGTTTTTCTAATCGCCCAATTTGAAAAGCAGCGTTGCTGTATGTGCGTGTTTTAAAAGCGTTTTCGCCGTGTAGCTCCATTAACTTGGCCAATAATTTAAAATGGTTGGCAATCTCTTTGTTTAGCATATTAGTTTTTTGTTTGTAAAGATGGTTTTTTTCGGCGAATTATTAAATTGCAGCAATGTAATTAAGTTAATGCCAAACAACAACATAAAACTTTTACACCTAATAACTGGCTTAGGTTTGGGCGGTGCCGAAAAAGTAGTGCTAGATTTAACTACTCACTTAAACCAAAACGGTTATAATTGTACGGTGGCTACTATTAATAATGAGGTTGATAGATTGCAGCAGTTTACCAATAACAACATTTCATTATTAATTGGTGGGGCTGAAAAATCGGCTGTTGCCGTATTAAAAAGCTTTAATAAAATGGTGCGTTTTGTAAAAAAGGAAAACATCAGCTTAATCCATGCGCATTTATTTCACGGCTTAATGGCTGCCAATTATGTAAAGCTTTTTTGCCCTAAAGTGAAAATTATATTTAGCCCGCACAGTATAAGTTTAGGTAGTAAAAATAGGGAACGTATTACCCATCTTACCAAAAACCTTAGAACAATAGATTTAATATTACACCAAAACAACCTAAGAAATTTTATAAAAAACAATTACCAAGTTATACCAAATGGTATAGCAATGCCAGCTGAGTTTAAACGCAAAAACCAATTTGATAAATTTATTTTTTTGGCGGTTGGTAATTTAAGAGAAGAAAAGAATCATTTGCTATTAGTTAATGCAGCTAAAAAATTAGTAGAAAATAATATTAGTAACTTTGAAATACAAATTGCTGGTGAAGGCAAAATGCGCCCGCAGTTAGCAGCAGCAATTGCAACACTTCAAGTAGAAAACCACGTAAAATTATTGGGCAAACAGTTAGCGGTTTCGGCATTATATAAAAAAGCCCATGCTTTTGTTTTGCCTTCAAAATGGGAAGGTATGCCACTTTCGGTATTAGAAGCAGCGGCTTATAAATTGCCCGTTATTTGTACACCAGTTGGTTCGCTTACCGAAATTATTAATGCGCATAATGGCTGGTTGGCTGCTGAAAATACTTTTTATAATGCAATGATGAGTGTAATGGAAAACTATACTACTGCTTTACAAAAGGCGAAAACATTGCACAATTGGGTGGCTAAAAATTACAGCAACCAAAACATTTTTAAAGCCTACGAAAAAATTTATGAGCAATACTTAAATCATTAAATAATTACTTTAATTTCGTACCACAAATAATTAAAATTTTATATGCCAAGCGTTTCTACCCGTGGAAAAAACATGCCTGCTTCCCCAATAAGAAAACTAGTACCTTATGCCGAAGCGGCCAAAAAGCGAGGTGTTAAAGTATATCATTTAAACATTGGTCAGCCCGATATTAAAACGCCACAAATTGCATTTGAGGCTATTAAAAATGCTAATATAAAAGTGTTGGCCTACAGCCATAGCGCAGGTAATGAAAGTTATCGTAAAAAGTTGGTGCAGTATTATAATAATGTAAATATTAACATAAACATTGAAAACTTAATGGTGACCACAGGCGGTTCGGAGGCTTTGTATTTTGCTATGTTTAGCTGTTTAGATGCTGGCGATGAAGTGTTGATTACCGAACCTTTTTATGCCAACTACAATGGTTTTGCACAGGCGGGCAACATAAAGGTAAAAGCATTAACGGCTACAATTGATAATGGTTTTGCCCTGCCACCAGTAAGCGAATTTGAAGCTGCTATTGGCCCAAATACCAAAGCTATTATTATTTGTAACCCCAGCAACCCAACGGGTTATTTATATACGGAGGCAGAGCTAAACCAATTAAAAGACTTGGCCTTAAAACACGATTTGTTTTTAATGGCCGATGAAGTTTACCGTGAGTTTGTGTATGATGGTCAGCAGCATTTATCCATCTTAAATTTAGAAGGCTTAGAAAACCACGCTATTGTTATCGATTCGGTTTCTAAACGCTACAGCGCTTGTGGCGCACGTATTGGCGCATTGGTAACTCGTAACCAAAAAGTTTTAGAAACGGCTAACAAATTTGCACAGGCAAGATTAAGCCCACCAAGTTTAGCACAAATTGCTGCCGAAGCAATGGTTGATGTTGAAGCCACTTATTTTACCGAAGTAAAGGCAGAATATGTAAACCGCCGTAACACTTTGGTAGCTGGTTTAAATAAAATTGACGGGTTAGTTTGCCCTAAACCAGGCGGTGCATTTTACGCTACGGTTCAATTGCCAGTTACCGACACCGATCACTTTTGCCAATGGTTGTTAGAAAGCTTTCAGCATAACAACGAAACTATAATGTTGGCGCCAGCTTCTGGCTTTTATGCCACCAAAGGTTTGGGTAAAAACCAAGTGCGCATTGCTTATGTGTTAAACGAAACAGACTTATTGCGTTGTTTGGAAATTTTGGAAGCGGCGTTAAAAGAATACAAAAACAGCAATGGTTAATTATTCGTTATATATGCTACCAATTGAAAAAGGTGTTTTTGTACCAGCGCTATAATCTCTAATAAAACCTACAGGGCGCACACGCATTTCAGTTGCAGTTGATAAAGCAGAACCAGCATGGCCATCTTTACAATCTACTTTCAAATCAAGTTTTTTAATTTTACCATTGCCAGAAAAAGTGCTTTCCTCAAAATCCATTTCAATGTTTTTTTTCTCCAAAAATTCTTCAGCAATATCAATAAGTTCTTCTTCTGTAGTTTTTGAAGTAATCATAATGGAGACTTTTTCATCATTAATTACATATTCTGTTGATGGCGTATTAAAACATCCAACAAATAAAAAAGTTGCTACTGCTAATATTGAGATTTGCGCTTTCATATTCAATAATATTTTACGTAAAGGTAAGAAAAAAAATAATAGTAAGATATATAGTAAATCAATACTAATATCGCATTAGTTTTAATTGTATTTTAAATAGGTTTTGTTTGTTATTGGTTATTAGTAAATTATTTATGCTGTGTATTACCGCTCATTACCATGTTTGTAATGGCCAGTAATTTTTGCCAGCTTTAATTGTATTTTTTTCGAACTTGAAGTGTACAAAGTGCTAATAAAATCATCACACCATTAACCTTTTGCAATTTTAATCTGTTTGTTATTTCTGTAGATAATTATCTTTTTCTCTTTCGTTATTTTATAGTCAAAAAAATTTTCCATTATGCTGTTAATTTAATTTTTTCCAATAGATCACTTTATCATCACCATTGGCCCAAAAATCTCTAATAACAGCTTCTTTTGTGTAGTTTAGGTTTTCATAAAATTTTCGAGTTAATTTAAAATCGTCTGTTCCAGAAGTTTCTACAATTAGTATTCTGTTTCCGTTTTGTTTTAGTTGATCTTCTAGGTAAGCCATCATTTTTTTGCCAATTCCTTTTCCTTGAATATCGTTTCTTACACCAATGGCAAATAAATTATAAGTGCCTTCGGTTAGCTTTTCTGGCGCACAATAACCAATAGCAATTGGTTGGTCATTTTGGGTGGCAGTAAACCAAATATCTTGCGATTTTGGATTGTTGAAATAATCTGAAATCATATCGTCAAGCATTTCTGCTGGAAATAGTTCAATTGAGTTTAAGAATTCTTTTAAAGCCGCTACATCTTGTTTAACCACTTTTCTTATTTCGTTCATAGTTATATTCTATATTAGTAACAATTTCTATTAAAGGTCTATTATTTAAATTGTTGGTAGTACAAAAATTGTTTTTTCTTCTCCAATCGCATATTATTTTTTTGGTATGAAATTTAAAATGTAAGCTGTTAGCCAATTTGTAACTATCATCACTTTATACCTAACTTTAGCAAATTCTAAAACAATTAGGTAAGGTTAAAATTAAACGGTTAGCTTTTATTCTTTTTAGTTTTATAAGCAAAATTACTTATTAAAATTGCATTATAAAATTTGTTGCTCTTTTAAGATATTCGCAACATGATGAACGACAGCAAAACAAATCAAACCAAACTTCAACAAGCTTTTAATATTGATGACTTTAAAAAAACGGCCCTCGAAGTAATTGATGTTTTGTGCAACCATTTACAACAAGTACAAAATAATGAAGTAAAGGTTTTGGACTATGCTGAACCAGAAGAGGAATACCAATTTTGGTTACAAGGCTTTGAACAACCCGAAGATATTGCCACTACTTTTCAAAAAATACTAAACCGTTCTATTAATGTGCAACACCCAAATTTTATTGGCCACCAAGTAGCCGCTCCTGCATTGGTAAGTGCCTTGGGCGGTTTATTGAGTAGTGTAATGTCTAACGGTTCGGCAGTGTATGAAATGGGTAAAGCCAACACCGCTTTAGAAAAAGTAATTTGCGATTGGATAAGCAAAGCCATTGGTTTAGAACAAGGTGGCGGTTTTTTAACTTCGGGTGGTACATTGGCTAATTTAACTGCTTTGTTGGCTGCCCGCAGGTATTATACAAAAGAAGATGTTTGGGAAGATGGACACGGAAAAAGCTTAGCCATTATGGTTTCTAACCAAGCGCATTATTGTGTGGAAAGGGCGGTACGCATTATGGGTTTAGGCGAAAAAGGAATTATAAAATTAGAAGTAGATAAACAATTTAAAGTGGACACTAATTTGTTGGCCAAAGCTTTACAACAAGCAAAAGCTGATGGCTTAATTGTAATTGCTTTGGTAGGAAGTGCTTGTACCACCGCAACCGGCTCGTTCGATGATTTGGAGGCCATGGCAACTTTTGCCCAAGCCAATAAGTTGTGGTTTCATGTTGATGGAGCGCATGGTGGGCCATCGGCATTAAGCAATAAATATAAGCATTTGGTTAAAGGTATTAACAAGGCAGACTCGGTAGTAATTGATTTTCATAAAATGATGCTAACGCCTTCTTTAACTACGGCCTTGTTATTTAAAAATGTAGAACAGAGCTTTGGCACCTTTCAACAAAAAGCAACTTATTTATGGAACAGCGAAACCGCTAACGAATGGCACCAAGCGGGCAAACGTACTTTCGAATGTACTAAGTTAATGATGGCACCCAAAATATATTTTATTATAAAAGCTTATGGCATTAGCATATTTGAACAAAACATAGATCATTTATATGACTTGGCGAAAGCACTTGCGCATCATATAAAAACAAACAAAAAATTTGAATTGTTAATGATGCCCGAATGTAATATTGTTAATTTTAGGTATATTAGTGCAGCAACAGATCTTAACCAAATTAACCAAAAAATTCGCCAAGCTTTGGTAAAAATTGGTGAGTTTTACATTGTGCAAACTAATGTAAATGGGCTTACATATTTGCGCTGCACGGTAATAAACCCTTTAACTACCGAGGAAGTATTGAAGCATCTTATAAAACATATTGAAACATTAGCAGACCAAATTAATAAGGATATCACCACTAAAATAAATTAACCATCTTATACCGCAGGTATTGTAAACTTAAGCACAGTTCCATGCTCTTTTTTGGGTTCTGCCCAAATTTTGCCTTTGTGCATTTCCACAATTTTTTTACAAATAGTTAAGCCAAGGCCGGTTCCGTCTCGTTTGTCGTTTAGTCTTTTGTAGGGTTCAAAAATTGTTTTTAATTTTTTTGTATTAATACCAATTCCATTATCTTCAATAGAAAATAGTTGTTGTTTGTTTTTTAGGCTGGCACTTATTGTTACTACAGGCATAATATTTGGCCGTGTAAATTTCATAGCGTTTGATATTAAATTTTGAAACAAACGTTTTATTTCAACTTGGTTACCTTTTATGTTTGGCAGGTTTTTAAATTGTATGGTTGTTTTTGTTTTTTCTATTTGATTCGATAAGTCAAAAAGCACTTCTTTAAGCAAAACATTTAAATCTATAAGCTCAAAAGACGCTGTTTTAATACTATCTACCTTGGCCAGCATTAAGGCGTCTTCAACCAAATTAAACATTCTTTTACCGCCCAATTCTATGTAATTTAAATATTCCTTTGCATCTTCGGTAAGTGCTGTTTGGCTTAATTCAATTTTTAATAATTGTGTAAAACTGGTAATTGTTCTTAGTGGTTCATTTAAATCGTGTGAAGTAGCATAGGCATAACTTCTTAGTTCTCGGTTGGTATCTTCTAATTTTTCTTTAATAGCTTTTAGTTGTTTTGTTTTACTTAGGTTAAGCAAATTTTTCTCTTCCAATACTATATTTTTTTTCTTTATTTCTAATAATAAGTGATTATGTGATAGGTAATAAAAATAGAGAATGGATGAAAAAACAACCAAGTGTAAAATATTTTCAATTAAGTAATCATTTTTTTCAAATATTAACATATTGTTAAAATCATTTCTATCTACATTGGGTTCGATTACATAAAAATATATAATGGCAGCCAACGAAAATAACATATAAACGAAAGCGCTCTTATTGTATGCTTTATAATTAAAAGTAATAGCAAATAATATAAATATTATTAACCATTTTAAATTGTAAGAATAAATACCGCCAGTTACATCAACAACTGCCAAATTTAAACACATAGAAAAAAATATAAATACGAAGGTGATGAGGTTAATACTTACGTTTAATTTTATTAAAATAAGTGTGCCAATGAAAACGTAAAAAAGCGCCTGAAAGTTAAAAGAATCTTGTAGAATATTTAAGTAGGCTAAGGTTGCTGTGGTAAAATTAAAAAATGAAAATACAAATATTAGACAGACAAAAAATCTTAACCTAAATAATAAGTCTTCATTATGGTGTGCTTTTTTATTAATAAATAAATCTAATAGTTTTAGAAACATAATATTGCTTTTAGAAGCGAAACAGTTAAACTTGAATAAACTTTAGGGCTTCCCGATAGTTATTAAGAGGATGTTTAGATGTTTCAGCTACGATTTAAAAAAGCCAGCGCTTCTGGTAACACAACCACTAAAAACGGGGCTATTTAAAAAACGGCTATTTGTATAAACTTCTTAAATGTTTAGCTTTACATAAAATTAACTTGTTGTCTTTCTCAATTCCTTTTTTAATATTTTACCAGTAGCACTCATTGGCAAGGCGGCTACAAGTTCTACTATTCTTGGGTATTTATAGGCGGCTATATTATCTTTAGTCCAGGTAATTAAATCTGCTACAGCTACCGTTTGATCATCTTTTAAAACTATAAAAGCTTTTATTTCTTCGCCCATTTCTTCGTGCGGCACACCAATTACTGCGCATAAAGAAACCGCTGGGTGCTTTAAAATAAGTTCTTCCACTTCACGTGGATATACATTTAGGCCACCTCTAATAATCATATCTTTAGTACGGTCAACAATGTAATAAAAGCCATCTTCATCTTTGGTAGCTACATCGCCTGAGTGCAGCCAACCACCTTTTAAAACCTTCTTATTTATTTCCGCTCTTTTGTAATATCCTTTCATTACGTTATGGCCTTTATACAACAGTTCTCCCTTTTCACCAACGGCAACCTCTTTGCCATCTTCATTAACAATTTTAACTTCTACACCCCAAACAGGAGTGCCAATGCTACCCGGCTTTCTACCAACTGCCAAGTGATTAAATGTTACTACCGGCGAACCTTCCGACATTCCGTAACCTTCAATAATGGGTACTTCAAATTTCTGTTCAAAATCTTCTAACACTTTTATTGGTAGCGATGCGCCACCCGAAGCGCAAACTCTTAGGTTGGTTTTTATTGTTTCTAAATCAAATTTTTCGTTTTTATAATTGTTTAAACCCCAGTACATTGTTGGTACACCAGCAAAAACAGTTACACTATGTTTTTGCATTAAACCCATTACTGCTTCTGCATTAAAGCGAGGTAATAATATACTGCTAACACCACGGTAAATTCCTGCATTCATTAGCACCGTTATAGCAAAAATATGAAACAACGGCAGCACAATTAAAGCTGAATCATTAGTATTAAAATCTACCAAGTCTGCCGAAAGTATGGCATTCAATATTAAGTTGGAGTGAGTTAACTCTGCTCCTTTTGGTTTACCTGTTGTGCCAGAAGTGTAAATAATTACGGCCGTATCATCAGCACTTGTTGGGTGGGTTTCGAAGTGTGGCGATTGGCCTGCCATTAAGCTGCCCATAGTTGCGGTGCCTTCAATTGCAGGTGGCATTTCGGGCTTGGGCATTATTATAAAAAAGTGTTCGCACTTAGTGGCTTTTTTAAAACCTGCGTGGCCCATTTGCCCCATTGGCAACTCTGCTGTGCCTGTAAAACAAAAATAGGCTTTGGCATCACTATCGGTTAAATGGTATGCCATTTCATCTTTTTTTAATAAAACACTTAAAGGCACAACTACTGCTCCTACCTTTAATATGCCAAAATATATTATAGGAAAATAGGGTATGTTGAAGCAGCTTAGGGCTACCTTGTCGCCAGGTTTTATGCCCTTGGCAACTAAACCATTAGCAACTTGATTTGCGGCTGCATTTATTTGTGCATAACTAAGGGCGGTATCCATAAATGTAAAGGCTGCTTTATCTGCATATCTTTTTGCACTATCTTCAATTAATATTGATAAATTAAGCATAAAATTGATTTTTTTCTGTAAAATAAAAAATGTACCGCTATTTCGATAAGTAAATGTTCAATTAATTTTGAAAGTGTTTTATTTGAACTATTATAAGCCGCTTCTTTTTTTTAGATAAAGATTCTTTTGGAATTAATTTGCTTAAATGTTTATTACAAATGTTTTTAAATGATGATTGAAAAAAAATCAGATTTTACCTTTGCAAGCCAGATTTTAGCGGCATAAAAACTGTGTTTTTCGCTGTATTTATAAAAAAATGCTTTTTGTAAGCAGATAAGTTTAATTGCTTATTGCTCTTAAAGGTGTAATAATAAAAAAATCACCTAACGATATATTGTTAGGTGATTTTTTTTGATCATATAAATTTTAAAACTAAAGTTACTGCTTTACAAACTTACTATGGTAGCGTTTGTTGTTTAGGGTGGTGCTTATTACATATATACCTTTTGGTAAAGCCGAAACATCTAAACGATATGCTCCGCTTGCTATTTTTGATGCGTCTATTTGTTTAATTAAAACACCAGTTTGGTTAAATATTTGCAAATCGTTAGGGTTATTTTTATTGTTTAAATATATGTTTATAAATTGATTTGCTATATTAGGTTGAATTTCTAACGAGGTGGTAGCAGTACTTTCAAGCCTGCAAGCTCCTGTTTGTAAATTAATTACTTCGCTTGGTTCTGAAACTTTATCATCCTTGCAAATAATTTCAAGGAAAAATTCGTAGTTGGCGCACTTTTCTAAATTGAACAACATTACAAACGGAATGGATGTTTTATAATCATTCCAAACATTATCTTCTTGTTTTTTGTAGTGTAAAAGGTAGTTTCCTTCCGTAAAATTATCCCAACTTATAAATGAGGTGTTGCCAAAAACATTCATAACATTAATATTAATATCGTTTATGTTGCAGGCTACACAGCCTTGGGTGGTAAAGGTTTGTATTTCCGAAAATAATTCTGTTTCGTTACAATTATATACCGACCTTACTTGGTAAGTTGTGCAAGCATTTAATTGCGAAAGCAGATAACTGTTTAACGTTTGGTTAATGGTTTGCCATTCTGCTGCTGTTGCTTGCTTAAGTTGTAAAGATCCTTTAAAAGAGTTAGGTATAACAACTAATGCTGATTTTGAGAATACGCTATTGATAATTGGTATTGGCATCAAATCTATATCAGAACAGTTATCTACCGGAATATTATTATTAAATACTACCTGACTGCCACCTATTGAGTAAGTGCTTTCACATACCGTGTTGTTATTGGTGTAAGAAATTTCAACGGCATATTTCATTTCTTCTAAATCGGGTAACTGCAAAATAATTTTGTTGTTAATACAAGTTTCTCCTTCACATTCAAAAACAATGTTTCCTTGTGCGTTTTTTATTTTAACAGCTGCGGAACCTTCTAATGGTTTCACAATGCTAAGTTCATTATTTTCTATATTTATTGCTACATCACACCCAGAAACTTGGTTTTGGAGGTTAAGGTTATTGGGCAATTCAATATTAGGTAGTTCAAAAATTTCGTCTAATTGCTCATAATTTGGAAAATCGTTTGCGTTTATATAATCTTCAAATTCAAGCCAATTTTCGGTAAAAATTATGTCTGATTCGTAACAAAAATTTAAACCACTATTTAAATTTGCTTGTACTAAATAATATCCATTGCCAGAAATATCTATCAATACTTCATCAAGAGGGCAATTATTGTTGCAGTAATAAATAACTTCGTGGTTTTGATTAACTACACTTATATTACTTTCGTCAGCATCAAAAAGGCCGCTTATACTTATTACACCTTCAAGCTCATCAATTTTAACGCTATTACAGGCTACAAATTCACCATTCCTATCATTAGTTGTAGATTCTTCTTCAACATAAAATGTTCTGGTTCGTGCCTGGCCATCAATTGGGCCATTATCAATTACTCCCGAGGGCCAAATAATAATTACATTTTCTTTGTTAGGTTCTACTCGCTGATTGTTTAGATACACTGGTTTTGAAAAAGATTTACTTTCTCCGGGTTGCAAATCACAATCATCGCAAGGTATTAGCTCGTCATATTCATAATCGAAATTAATATCAGAAAATGTTTCATCAAAATCAAAGCCAAAGCCATAGTCAAATAGAACTGGTTGGTCGCTAATATTGGTTACTGTACCCGATATTATCTGTACATCACCAATCAAAACAGTATCAGGAAATTCTATATTTTCAAGAAGTAGCTGACCAATGTTTGATTGTGCATTAGTATAAAAATTGGTATTTAGTAGTGTAAAGAGAACTATTATAAGTAAAAACCTAATTTGCATTTTTTTTTTTTATGATTAAGTAAAATTATAATGCAAAAATATTTCCAAATTGGCTTCAATAACGTTAAAAGTACATGCAATTTAACATTATCTTACACATCCAACACAAAATAAATCAATAATTGCTTAAATTTTTTGGTATTATATTTGATAGTTTTACAATAATAACCAATGAATATTATTGATACATTAACCAAAGAAGATGTAAGGCATTTTAAATTATTTTTAAAACGTTCGAACATAAAAGTTGCTGATGCACCAGTTAGTAAACTTTTTGATGTTATTAGAAAAGGTAATTATGAAGACGATAAAACGATACACCAAGAAAAGTTTAATCAATTAAAAGCAAATGCTTTTTATCGTTTAAAAAATAGAATGTTGGTTGACATTAACAAAAGTCTTTTAGTATTAAATTATAATAAGGTCGACAAAATACTTATTTTAAATTACCTCATATTATCTGAAATATTCTTATACAAATCAGCATTTAAAATTGCTTATAATTTTTTGTGTAAGGCCGAAAAAAAGGCGGCAGAACATGAGTTTTATAGTATTTTAGAAACCATATATGAGCAAATGATTGCACTTAGCCATCAATATGTTGATTTGCCGCTGCTGGCCATTATAAAGAAGAAAAAAGATGTGGTTAAAAGGAAAGAAGAAATTAATGCTGTTAATGATATGTTAGCTGAGGTAATGTGGCGACTTCAAAAATCAAATTATAGTGCAAAAGGTTTGCATATTGTTGATGAATTAGATAACATTAAAAATAAATTAGATAATATTAATCTTATAGATCAGTCGCCTTCTTTACGAATACAAATGCAAAAAAGTATTCGAATGATGTTACTTCAAAAGGGTGATTTCTCATCACTACAACTATATTTGAGTAAAACATTAAAAGAGTTTGATAGGGATTCAGTTTTTAATAAAAACAACCATAATCAAAAAATTGTAATGCAAACTTGGTTAATTAATGTTAACCTAAAGTTGTTTAATTTTCATTTGGTTTACGAATATGCGGAAGAACTAAAAGAAAGCTTACACCAATATAAAAACCTGTATTACGAAACCCATGTGTGGACCTACTATCAATGTGTTTTTGCTGGTTGTTTTTATAGCAATCAATTACAACGCTGTTTACAAATATCAAAAAAATATTCGAGTGAGGAAGTACTAAAAGACCACAGTAGCCTTATTAATTTAAATTTGGCTATTGTTTATTTTTGTTTAAAAGATATAAAAAAAGCAAATGAGTGTTTAAACAAAGTATTAAAACCAATTTTTTTTGATGCCCTTACCAACGAATTGAAGCTAATGGTAATAATAGTGGAATTGCTTTTTTACTATGAAAGTAAAGATTTTAGTTATTTTAATTACAGCATAAAAAAAATTCAAAAAAAGTATAATCACGTACTATCCTTGCCTCAGTTTAAACGACAACATACTTTTTTAAAAGTATTAGTTATTTTAGGAAAAGATATTAATTTTAATGAAGAAAAAACAGAAGAAATAGTGAGTCGTTTTATTGATGATTCTCCTCCCTTTGAGGCGGGTACAAACGAAGGTATTCACTATAAAAGTTGGTTAGTTGCTCAGCTTGAAAATAAAAATTACTATACCGCCCTTTTAAATATTTTAAAAAAATAATATTGTTAATCTAATTTTGTTTTGAGGCAGTTTGCTTTAGTAATAAACATATCAAATGCATAAGTTTATACCATAAACTCCACCTCCTTAAAACCAAATTCCCTTAGCTCGTCTCCAATCTTTATTAATAACTGCCCATTTTCGTTTATCCCCTTTATTGTACCAGAAACATGTTTTACATTTACTTTAAATATAGCTGCTTGTTCGTATAAATATAAGTGGTTTAAATACGCTTTTTTTAAAGCAATAAATTCCATTGCTTTTAATTGTAGATATCTTTTCTCAATATAAAGTAGTATGTCAGTTATCAACTCGTACAAGACAAACTTTTTTTTAAAAATTTTTGTTAAAGATGTTGGGTTAGGCAACTCGTTGCTAAAATCTACTTGGTTTACATTTACACCAATGCCAATAATGCTGTGTTTTATTTTTTTTCCTAAAATTATATTTTCAAATAATAAGCCACCTACTTTATAGTTTTTATAGTAAATATCGTTGGGCCACTTAATGCTAAAGCCAGGTTTTGTAGGTAAAGCATCTACTATACCTAAGCAAATAGCCATATTTAAATAAAACTGTTGCCTTGCCAGCAAAAAAGTAGGTTGGTATATTATACTAAAGCTAAGGTTTTTACCTGGCTTGCTTAACCACCTATTATTAGCATTACCCTTGCCTTTTGTTTGATTTAATGTAGAAACTACCGTACCTTCGGCGATATTAGTATGTTTTAGTAAATTTAGGGCATACACATTGGTGCTATCAATCTGTGGTAGCTCAATAAAACATTTACCTGTAAATAAAGTGGGTTTTATAACAAACAAACTATTAATTTTGCAGTTTAACTTTTATAAATAATTTTTTGAACGAACTTAGTATAATTAAAAACAAAAAAAATAAAACTACCCAACTTCATCAACTAATTGTTGATAGTATTGATGATAAAAAGGCAGAAGGCATTACCTCTATTGATTTAACCAATATTACAGAGGCCATTTCTGACCATTTTATAATATGCGAAGCTAACAATAAACCTCAAATAAAAGCCATAGCTGATAATATAATGCATCGCGTAAAAACAGAAATGAGCGAATTCCCTGTGCATAAAGAGGGGTTAAATAATTTAGAATGGGTATTAATTGATTACTTTGATATAGTAGTACACATTTTTGAAAAAGAAAAAAGACAGTTTTACAATATGGAAGAACTATGGAGTGATGGAATAATTACAAATTATTAACAAACTAATTATGTACCATTGGTGTTATAAGTAAACATTAAGTTTAATAAAAAAAATGGCTAAAGAAAATAAAAATAACAAAATCAAAGATAAAGATAAATCAAAGAAACCAAAATTCAATTTCTATTGGGTTTATGGTATTATTGTCCTCCTCCTCCTCGGCTTGCAATTATTAAATTTTTCGGGTCAGGCCAAAAAAAAGTATGAGCAAGATTTTTTTAGCGAACTACTACCTTCAAACGATGTAGATAAAATATATGTTGTAAGAAATAAAGAACAAGTAGAAGTTTTTATAAAAGATAAAAGCCTCGACAAAACTGAATATAATGATTTGGGTGAAGGACGTTTCAAAGCCTTATCTCAAGGTAAACCGCATTATACGTTTGAAATAGGTAGTGTTGATAGGTTTGATGAAAAATTACAAGAAGCCTATGAAAACAACGATAATATTGAAGAAGTAAATATTGATTATGGTACCAGAACCAGCTTTTTAGAGCAAATAGGTTGGTTACTACCAATCATAATTATTATAGGCATTTGGATTTTTATAATGCGCCGAGTAAGCGGAGGTATGGGTGGCCCTGGTGGCCAAATATTTAGCATAGGTAAATCAAAAGCTACCTTGTTTGATAATACCACAAAAGTAGAAATAACTTTTAATGATGTGGCCGGCTTAGATGAGGCAAAAGAAGAAGTAAAAGAAATTGTTGACTTCTTAAAAAACCCACAAAAATATACTGCATTGGGTGGTAAAATACCTAAAGGCGCATTACTAATAGGCCCACCAGGTACAGGCAAAACCTTATTAGCCAAAGCAATGGCTGGTGAAGCGCAGGTTCCATTTTTCTCAATTTCAGGTTCCGATTTTGTTGAAATGTTTGTAGGAGTTGGTGCCAGCAGAGTAAGAGACCTGTTTAAACAAGCACGCGAAAAAGCACCTTGTATTATTTTTATTGATGAAATTGACGCTATTGGTAGAGCAAGAGGCAAAAATGCAGTACAAGGTAATGATGAACGAGAGAATACCTTAAATGCATTGCTGGTTGAAATGGATGGCTTTAGCTCAGACAAAGGCGTAATTATTGTAGCTGCTACTAATAGGCCAGATGTGTTGGATTCTGCTTTGTTGCGACCAGGTCGTTTTGATCGTCAAATAGGCATTGATCGGCCCGATTTAAAAGGTCGTAAACAAATATTTAAAGTGCATTTAGGCCCAATTAAAGTTTCACCAGATATTGATGCAGAAAAATTAGCTGCCCAAACGCCTGGTTTTGCAGGGGCAGAAATAGCTAATGTATGTAACGAAGCAGCTCTGATAGCTGCCCGTAAAGAAAAAAAACACGTTGAAATGCAAGATTTTAATGATGCTATTGACCGAGTAATTGGTGGTTTAGAAAAGAAAAATAAAATTATTTCGCCCGAAGAAAAAGAAATTATTGCTTACCACGAAGCTGGCCACGCCGTTGCTGGTTGGTTTTTAAAAGATGCGCATCCACTAGTAAAAGTTACCATTGTACCACGTGGAGTTGCAGCCCTAGGTTATGCGCAATATTTACCAAAAGAACAATACTTATACCGTACCGAGCAACTGATTGACGAAATGTGTATGACACTTGGTGGCCGTGCAGCCGAAGATATTATTTTCGGTAAAATAACAACCGGTGCACAAAACGATTTAGAAAAAGTTACCAAAATGGCTTACGCTATGACTACCATTTATGGTATGAACAAAAAGGTGGGGCAGGTTTCTTTTAATGATACACAAGGAGAATATCAGTTTAGTAAACCTTATTCCGACGAGACTTCTAACTTAATTGATGAAGAAGTACGTAAGCTAATTGATAGTGCTTACGACCGAACAATAGCACTTTTACAAAAACATAAAGGTGAGTTAGAAATGATCGCTAAAAAATTGTTAGAAAAGGAAATTTTGTTTAAATCGGATTTGGAAGAATTAATTGGTAAACGGCCATTTAACGAAAACAAATTGCAAGACAATACAAAGCAAAATGGCATCACCAATGCAATACCGTTAAACCAAGTTAGCAATACAACAAATGATGATACGCAAGTAGTTAAGTGATACAGGAATTTGATAAAAAATAAATGAAGCAAGCAGCTACTATAAAAAACAGCATTTTACAAAAAATACGGCAAGTACTTAAAAAAAACAATAAAGATGTAGCGCCTCCTTTTGAGGAAGCGATGCCAGAAAATGTTTATACCAAAAGCAAAGAAGATTTGGCCGTAATTTTTGCAGAAGCATTAAAAAAAGTATCGGGTAATTTTATCTTCTGTGAAAATTTGGAAGAGTTTATTGAGCAATTAACAGAGCTTAGCCATCAAAAAGATTGGAAAAATTTACATTGCTGGCATCCAGATTTGCAAGAAGTTTTTGCTGCTGTTGATTTTAGAAAATGTAGAATTGGAAAAAATTTAGACAAAGCAGACGCAGGCATTACCACCTGCGAAGCATTAATTGCTAGAACCGGAAGTATACTTTTATCATCCGCTTTGCCAAGTGGCAGAAACTTGTCAATTTACCCACCCGTACACATTTGCGTAGCTTACACCAATCAATTTGTATACGATATTAAAGATGCATTTGAATTACTTAATAAAAGATACGAAAACAAATTACCATCTTTTATATCGCTAGCAACAGGCCCAAGCCGCACCGCAGATATAGAAAAAACATTAGTATTAGGCGCACATGGCCCCAAAGAGTTGTATGTTTTTTTAATTGAACCTCCTCTTAACCAATAATTAAGCTAACCAATCCTAAAATTTAACCGTATAACTCATAGTTTTGCTATATTACATCCAAGTGTAATGCGTAATTAATTTTTATTTAAAAGGCTTTGAGTTTGATATTATTTACTTTTACTGCAAATTCTGGTGAAAAATTTATTTTAGATTAGTAAGATCAATTAGCTATTTTGTTAGCAAAATTAAGCATAGCATGTAATGATACCCTGCTTAACTTAAAAGCATTTACAAGCAATTTAAAACCGCTAAATATTGATTTGGCAGGTATAACAACGTGAGTCGAAATACAAAATAATCAAGTATTAGATGGCACCCTTAACACCCTTTTTTTAAGTGCAGGTAAATGCGCATTACAAAAAAATAATTGAATTATATAAAGCAAAATTTTGTGCGAATTTGAATTTAATGGAGGTTCTACATTTATCAATACAATAAAATATTGCTTAAACAAATTTAAATATAAATGAATATAATTGATACGATATTGATGGTTGATGACGATGAGGCAACCAACTTTCTGCACGAAATTATAATAACTGATGCTAACTGTTGCAATAACCTAATAATTATTGATGATGCTGAAAAAGCATTGGAAATGTTAAAAAATGATTTGAAACCTAACTTATTGTTTTTAGACATTAATATGCCCAAAATGAACGGGTGGGAGTTTTTAGATTTGTTTAAGCAAACAAAAAAAGGAAATGACTTACCCCTAAAAATTATAATATTTAGTACCTCCCTAAATCCACGAGACAAAGAAAAAGCCCAAGAATATAAAAATGTTTCTTTTATGAGCAAGCCACTAACAGGAGACTTGGTTAAAGAAATTGTTGACGAGTATTTTTTACAAAAAAAAAGTATTTAAAAAATGGGGCTGCACGAAAATTAACCCTACACAGCCCTACACCACACACTTTAAATTTTTAATGTTATTGCTAATTAAACATATTTTATTATACTTTAAAGTTTTATAAAAATTACAAAAAAAACTGCCACCATCTACAAAATGATAAGAAAAAAAATACTTGATAGCTGCACCGCACAACTAACTTACCAAAGCAATAATTTAAATTATAGCACTAAGTTTAATATAAAAGATGGGATAGCCAATAATAAATTTAAAGTAAGTTGCAAGCAGTACGAGGGTTTCAATTTTACAAGGCTTCAAATATTTTTAAATACAGTTACTCATATTGCCATTCAATCGTGTGCGCTCACAGCTAATCTTAATTTAGATCAATTTAAAAATATATTTTGTAAAGGTTACCAGTCTTGGTCAGAAACTGGTTTATACAAATCGACCGAGCAGTTAAAAAATTTAAACCCAATAGCCAAACCATTAATGGGCCAAATGGGCGACTATAATTTATTGAACCGAAAATATAAAAAAGGATTACGCAGCTGGAATTACACTTACTTAAACTTCAAAGATCAGAACTCATTATTTTTAGGTTCTTGTAATGAGCCTACCGCCTTTACCTTATTTCATTTTCAAAAGCCCAACACAATTAATATTTTTAAAGATGTTGCTAATTTAGAAATCAGAAAAAACCAACAATTTTTGTTGTTTGATTTGTTTTTGTTTGAAGGCAACAAAGAAGAAGCCATAGATCAATATTTTGATTTTTTAGATCTGAAAAAAAACCTAACCCAAGAAACTCCAGTAAAAAAAGCAGGTTATACCAGTTGGTATTATCATTTTAATAAAATTACGGCCAGCTATTTAAATAAACAATTAGTTGCATTTAAAAAACACAACATCAATATCAACTATTTTCAAATAGACGATGGTTGGCAAAAAACGGTTGGCGATTGGCTTAATTTAAACCCTAACTTTGGCGGTCAAATGTGTTGTATGGCAAAAAAAATTACTGATGCAGGTTTTCAACCGGGTATATGGTTAGCGCCTTTCATCTGCACAAAGCAGTCTTTTATATTTAAAAAACATAAAAATTGGTTACTAAAAGATGCAAAAGGTAAATTGGTAAAAAGTGGTTACCACCCGCTATGGGGCGGTTGGCATTATGCACTCAATTTTTATAATGAAGAATTGCGCCAATATTTAACCAACGTATTTGATACCGTTTTTAAACTTTGGAAATTTAAAATGGTAAAGCTTGATTTTTTGTATGCCGTTGGTTTAGCGCCACCAAAACATAAAACAAGAGCGCAAGTTTTTTACGAGGCCATGCAATGGTTGCGCAAAGTTTGTGGTGATAATGAAATTTTAGGTTGCGGCGTTCCTTTGTTGCCTGCAATTGAAACTACCAACTATTGCCGTATTGGGCCCGATGCCGATTTTGCCTGGAAGCATTGGTTACGAAAAGTAAACCATAGAGAGCGACTTTCAACAATTAACGCCTTGCAAAATTCAATTACGTTAAACCACTTAAACGGTTATGGTTTTGTTAACGATACCGATGTTTGTATTTTAAGAAACCACAAAAACCAATTGAGTTTTGATGAGAAAATTACACAGCTATATGTAAATTATATTTTTGGCGATCTGTTTTTTATATCAGATGAAATTGAGGAGTATGATGAGGAATTAATGAAGTTGTATAAATCTTGCTTTCCACTAAAAGTTGCTACCAATATTAAAACTACGCTGCTAAAAGATAAAGTGTTTGAGAGCAGTTTTACTATTGGTAAAAGCAATTACCAAATGTGGATTAATTTAAGCGACAGTTCTTTTGCTTTCAATTTAAATAATGAAACAGAGGTGTTTTATAATTGCATCAATAAAAAAATGCAGGAAGACGAGCATGTAATATTATCACCACATCACTTGCTTTGTTTGTTAAAGCTGAAACAAAATAAGGGAAGTAATATTAAAGCGGTAGCTCATTTATTGCCAGAAGTGGCTTCTTAAAATTTTTGCAAAAAAGGATCGCATTTCTATCAACGGGGGAGCGAGGTAATTGAAATAGCCTTGATTGCAATGGTTTATCCATATATATTTCTACTTTTTTCAATACATAACTTACTTTTATCGCTTTATTTACAATAACAAGGTGTTTTCTTAGCCAAACTAAGGGCCTTGGTATATACATCTTTAGTTAGGGTAAATTAAGAGTAATCCTATTTAACAGGACTACCAGCAGAGCCAAAGCCCTCTTCCAGCCGATAAAGACTAAGATAATGTTATTGATTTGATAAAAAGGTTAGAGCAGTAGAAAAAGATTTAGAGAATTTGATTCAATCAGATGAAAGATTAAAATGTTTAATGAAACTGATATGTTCGATACCAGAAGTAGGAAAAGTAAGTGACAGAGCCTTTATTATTATAACCATAGCACAAGCCGGCTAAATGCTGTTGACACTTTTCTTTCGTGTCAAAGTATGTGATAAGATCATAGAAGCTATCAAAATCTTTAATTTTTTTTACGTTGGATTTACACATAGTTGCTTGCTTTATCAATATTAAAGACAAGCAAATGCTTACTATTATGCAAATATATTTAGCCTGAATACTAAATAGTGATTAAATATAAAACTTTTTCTTTTACTCAACGTTTGTTATATTTGAACAAAATCCTTAATCGCTATCAAAATTGATTCAAACATATTAGAACTAAAGTTTCAAGGGAACGATATAAAGCCTAATAAAGTTTCAATTAAAGAGCTAACAAACGTATTAAACAACTTTGATGAGGCGTTTAAAGCAATGATATTTCATGATGACCCAACTATTGATTTAGATGATGATTATATAAGTCTAATAGCAATAGACAATAAAAGCCTAAGTCTAAAATCAGAACTTAAAAAATTTATTGGGGTATCTAAAACAGCATATTTAGCACTAGCTATAGCCATAAATTCGGGGGATATAAATGCACTACCTGAAAAGGCTAAAAAGCCGATACACAACATTTCTAACTTTAATAAAAAATGGGATTGTGAGGCTAAATTTGGTTATTCTAAGAACAATAAATTTAATGAAATCGCCAGTTTCAAATCATTAAATCAAGATAAGGATTACACTTTCCAGCAAAAATCGACCTATTATGGAGAGTTAAAAAAGATTGGTGGAGATAATCCAGTTGCTAATGTACTATCACTTAATGGCAGATACGTCAACGCACACCTATCTAAAGAGCAAGTAATAGAATATAGTAATTTGGTTTATAAACAAGTAAAGATTGTTGGAAATGCTAAATATTCAGGCAAAACTCTACAGTTAAAATCATTTATTCTTGAAAGTATGGAGCCATATAAAATACTATCTATTAATCAAACAGTTGATTCATTTAAAAAGTTACTAAATAATAGTAATGCACAGTAGAATTATTTGCCTTGATTCAATGATTTCTGCTTGGGTTTTTAGAGACGAGACTCCACCTGAAAATGATTTAGTTAATTTTGAAAAGGCAAACTCTTTAATAGATAAACTTTCACAAAAAGACTACAAGATTTTGATACCAAACATTGTTCTTTCAGAAATATCTTGTATTCTTACGGAACCTCAACAAAATCTCTTTTTTAGCTCTCTACCAAACGGTATTCTTAAATGTGATTTTACTGAAAGAACTGCACGGATATTAACAAGAATATTGCATACCAGATATTTTACAGAAGGAAAAGAATTTCGAAATAAAGGGATAACCAAAGCCCAAATGAAATACGATTCTTTAATATTAGCTTGTGCAGTTGATTCGGGTGCAGAATGCTTTTATACTGTTGATAATGGTTTTAAAAAATACCCAACTCAATTTATACCTATAAAGGACTTAGATGATTTGCCAAATTCTTATGATACTGGCACTTTGTTTAATAAGTAAAGGGTTGCACAAATATATCATTACCTAAATTAAAAGCATTTTGGGCTTTATAAATTTTATAGCTAATAAAACTACTTAACTTATCAAATCTATACAATCAATTATTATCTTTGTGAGCTAATTATTGAAAATGAGTGTTTTAGTAAATAAAAATTCAAGAATAATAGTACAAGGCATTACTGGTAGTGAAGGTACTTTTCATGCCGAACAAATGATTGCGTATGGCACTAACGTAGTTGGTGGTGTTACGCCGGGCAAAGGTGGGCAAAGCCATTTAGATTTGCCTGTTTTTAACTCTGTAGCTGATGCCGTTGCTAAGGCTAAGGCAGATGTGTCTATCATTTTTGTGCCGCCACCCTTTGCTGCCGATGCAATAATGGAAGCTGCCGATGCGGGCATTAAAGTAATTATTGCTATTACAGAAGGTATTCCGGTGCAAGATATGGTGAAAGCTAAGGCATTTATTGCGGGTAAAGATTGTCGTTTAATAGGGCCAAACTGTCCGGGGCTTATTACGCCAGGGGAGGCTAAAGTTGGCATTATGCCGGGCTTTATTCACCAACCAGGTAAAATTGGTATTGTAAGTCGTTCTGGTACGTTAACCTACGAGGCGGTTGACCAGGTTACAAAAGCTGGTATGGGCCAAAGCACTTGTATTGGTATTGGTGGCGATCCTATTATTGGTACTACCACAAAAGATGCGGTAAAACTGTTAATGGAAGATATTGATACAGAAGGTATTATTATGATTGGTGAAATTGGTGGCCAAATGGAAGCAGAAGCAGCCTATTATGTTAAAGAGCATGGCACAAAACCAGTTGTTGGTTTTATTGCAGGGCAAACGGCACCAAAAGGTAGAACTATGGGGCATGCTGGTGCTATTATTGGTGGAAAAGACGATACCGCAGAGGCCAAAAAGAAAATTATGGCCGAATGTGGCATAACAGTAGTTGAATCGCCAGCTTTTATTGGCAAAACAATGGCAGAAGTATTAGGGAAGTAATTAAGCTAATGCTATGCTTCTTTTCGCTTTAATGTGATCAATAACTGCGGTAGTTATCTGGCCATACAGCCAAGTATCTAAAGTATCGTGTCCATCATACTTTTGATAATTGGCAATTGCTCGCTGAAGAGCACGTGTAGCTAAGAATTCCATTTCAGCCTCATTGTTTTTAAACAATTTACTTAGGTAATACTTAATATTATCTTTTTCTAAGTTTACTTTTGTAGTAAATTGTTCGTTGGTTAATGAAGTTCTGTCGTTAGTTTTAGGAGAGAATTTTATATTGTTGGTCATCATCATAATAAAAAATTTTATAAAATAATCTATTATAAAGATAACGTAAATTTTAAATACTTGCTGATGCAAAATCTTAAAAATAAAAACATTTTACTAACTGGTGGTAGCAGAGGAATTGGTGCTGCAATTGTGAAAAAACTGGTGGATTGTGGTGCTAATGTAGCTTTTACCTATTTTTCTTCCTCAACAAAAGCTGATGAACTAATTAAGGAACTAAAAACAGATGAGGTAATTTTAAAAGCCTATCAATCTGACGCTGCTAATATGGAAGCTTGTGAGCAATTGGTAGAAAACGTATTAGCCGATTTTAAAAGCATTGACGTGTTGATAAACAATGCTGGCATTACCCGCGATGGGTTGTTAATGCGTATGAGCGAAGCCAATTGGGATGATGTAATGAGTAACAATTTAAAATCGGTATTTAACCTAAGTAAATGTGTTATTAAACCGATGATGAAACAACGCAACGGCGCAATTATTAATATGAGTTCTATTGTAGGAATGCGTGGCAACGGCGGACAAACGAATTATGCGGCTTCTAAAGCGGGCATTATTGGTTTTACTAAAAGTTTAGCGCAAGAGTTGGGCTCAAGAAACATACGTTGTAATGCTGTTGCCCCAGGTTTTATTGCTACCGAAATGACAGACGAATTAGACGAAAAAGTAAAAGACAAATACATAAGCAATATTCCGTTAAAACGATTTGGTACGGGCGAAGATGTTGCCAACTTAACAGCATTTTTGGCATCTGACGAAGCGGCTTACATTAGCGGACAAGTGATTAGTATTTGTGGAGCGTTGAATTGTTAGGTGGAGTATTTTTATGATATTTGAAAAAAAAGTTAGTATGTATAGAATTAATTAAGGAATGTGGAGAAAATAAATTGACCAACTATGATGAAGCCATTTTTTTGATAGATGAGTTGAAAAACGAAGGCTTAGTGGGGTTAAGACAAGGCTTTTCAACGAAGTATATCGGAAAATGGCAAAGTCAGATGGTAAATTTATTTTTGTAGCATTCCTAAGACAGCTAATTTCAAATAACTCAAAACTTTAACACTTTAGTTTTTTAGAAATTTTTGACTAAAGACTTCTTCTTCATAAATAACAGAGACCAAATATAAACCCTTTTCAAAATTATTAACAGGTATTGAATGTAGGCTCGAAAAAGAAGATATTGATTCTCTGTAAAGCCTTTTCCCATCTAAACTATACACTTCAATTGCTAAAGGGGTTAAATTATCATCATTAATGAAAAATATATTTAAATTATACTTAGCTGGATTGAGAAGTACTTTTACGTAATCATCATATACTTGTACCTCTTTCACAAAATTGCTCCAGCAATCATTTTGATCATTCAAGGTTATGAAAGTTGAAAAGCCAATTGGTTGTTCTTTTATGATAGTGGTTGCCTCACGGTAGATTGTATCTGCCTCATACTGGATAGTATCACTAAACGGCAAAATAGTATCAGAAGGCCAAAAAGTAGTATCAACTAATAGGGAAAAACAACTACTATCTATACCTGTTAGGTTTGGATACCAAATGTAAGTGCGCTCTTCTCTTATAATAGTATCAGAAGGCCAATAGTAAGTAGTGTCTCTATTATAAATTGTATCGGCAGATTGGTAAGAAAAAGTGTTGAGGCTATTTTCGTATCCAAATGAAGAAAAAGTAGGAACAGTATCATTGTTTTTTACGCGGTTGTACTGAAAACCAGCATAATAAGAGTCGGAAGATTTAATTTGCATTGTATACAGTTTGTTTTTGTCTGCAAATAACATTGGTAATGGAATGTCTGCAAAATGTGATAAATGATCTTTAAATATGTATGAATACATTGAATATTCATAAGGATCTTCTATAACTATTGAAGGCAAGCTTATATTTTCTTGATGTAAAAATTTCCCTTTAATACCTTTGCCTTCATACAATGATAGTTCAAAATTTATATTTTTCTCTTTATTAGAAATAGGATAAATAGCAAGTTGTAATCCGTTGAGGTAACCTGTGTGATTAGTTTTAAATGATTGCCATAGTGTATCTTCTGGATAAATTTCTTCAATGAATTCAGGTATAATAAAATTTGATACTACAATATTTTCTGATATATCATAATTTAGTGTATGATTTCCAACGCCAGCTTTTTTAGGATCAAAAAAATTTTGTTCAACACCTGGTCCATTAATTATATATTCGTAATTGTTTAATAAAATCGGCGAATCATCAATATGAACATATGTTGGAATTGTGCTTCGTAAAGAATCCTTCTCATTGAAAAGATTAACCGCCAAGATACCTTTCCAGTAATAATGAAAATTATCTAACATTCGCTCATATTGTTTTGATGTAAACTCGTTTTTACAGTTAGAGTATGACATAATGTTTCCGACTGAAGGTTTATAAATATCTCCAAAATCATCTATTTCATCACCAGTATATTTACAATTGGCCACTTTATTGGATAGATTAGGGTCTGCTGGTGTATCGCAAATGTAATCACCTTCATTTTTGCAATTACAGCCGTTTACCCACTCGCCTGTAGTGTATTTATTAGAAGAACCATGGGTGTGCATCAGACCAAACAAATGCCCAAACTCGTGAGCAAGAATTTTATTACCGAAACATTGATTATCAATTAAAACCCTACATTTTATATCTTGCAAAGGCGAATATTCTCTTGGATAGTATGCATAGCCACAAACGGAACCACTAGTATCGTGTATTATGTAATCTGCAAAATAAATATTTATATAACCGAATTTATCCGAAGGTTTAACAAGTTCTTGAACAACAGTTGAATCGATTAATGATCGATTAACATGATGTATCGTAGGTGCTTCACAGGTTGCAAAATAAATGCCTATTGGAGAAAAATATTGATTTAATTCATTTACTGCATAGTTAATTTTTTCAATAGTTAACTCTGGAGAATCGGAATTTGAACCTTGTAAAATATTTATGTTTAACTTAATTGTAAATTGAGATCGTTTATTTTTCCAGCTTTGTTTATTACTGTAAGAGTAATGTATATCGTTTTGGGAAATTTCTTTATTTGAAGTTTCTGTGCCACAATAATGCTGAGAATATATGTTTGTAAACAACAAAAGTGAAAGAGCAACTAATAAGAAGCGGAAAATTTTTTGACAAAAAATTGTTTTTAAGTATTGCATAATAATATTTTTAAGCTGTACAAATGTAATGTTTTGCATTTATTTTAGCAAATAGAATAAAGATGCACTTCCTGCTAAAACTTATTATACTTTACCAGTTAGATTTAAGTTGGAGTAGGTTAAGTAATCAGTTCTTGTTCTATATCACTTTTTAAGGTGCTCATTCTGTAAAAAGTAAATTCTCTTTATGGTTGCTATATTAAAAAGGTGCACCATAAATTTATCCTATTTTAACAAGTAATCACCAAAATTTATAAGCTTGCTGGTCCGTTAAGTTAATATTGAAAATCAACATGCGTCGTATTTTTACATTGTTTGCCGCTTTATTGTTAATAGCTGTAATTGGTTTCTGGGTGCTGAACAAAGTTTACCCGTTAACAATAAATGTTGATTATGCTACTATAATAACTGATAAAGATGACGAAGTAATACATGCCTATTTGTCAAACGATGATAAGTGGCGAATGAAAACAGAGTTGCACGAAATTTCGGCAACTTTAAAAAAAGCCATCGTACACAAAGAAGATAAATATTTTTACAAGCACTTTGGCGTAAATCCAATTGCTATACTTAGGGCAATTACTAATAATATTACAAAGGGCAAACGTACCAGCGGCGCATCAACCATAACTATGCAAGTGGCTCGCTTGTTAAACCCAAAACCACGTACCTACAAAAATAAATTGATAGAAATTTTTAAAGCCATTCAATTAGAAATGGCTTTTACTAAAGATGAGATTTTACAACTCTACCTAAACTTGGTGCCTTATGGTGGCAATATTGAAGGCGTAAAAGCAGCAGCATTAATTTACTGTAACAAAGCACCTAATCATTTAAGCTTGGCAGAAATTACTACACTTTCTATTATACCTAACCGGCCAACAAGTTTACGGCCAGGCAAAAATGACGATTTACTAATACAAGAGCGCAACAAATGGTTACAACGTTTTAAGCAAGATGCGTTGTTTGATAATACTTTTATTGAAGATGCTTTGGAAGAATCCTTTTTGGCGCATCGTTATCCTATTCCTAAAAAAGCACCACACTTAGCACAAAAATTATTAAACGAACAATCGAATACCCATCATATAAAAAGCACTTTAAATACAGCCTTACAAAGTAATGTAGAAGATATTGTAAAAAACTACGCCCGTAAACTTAAAAATTATAAGATTAAAAACGCAGCAGTTTTGGTTGTTGATAATACTACCAACCAAGTGTTGGCTTATGTGGCTAGTGCAGATTTTTATAATAATGAAGATGGCGGACAGGTAAACGGAATTGAAGCGGTCCGTTCACCGGGCAGCACTTTAAAGCCGTTAATTTATGCATTAGGTTTTGATAAAGGCACCATCACTCCAAAATTAAAAGTAGAAGATTTACCTGTTGATTTTTCGGGTTACAGCCCTACTAATTACAGCGACACTTATAGCGGAATGGTTACCGTTGAACAGGCATTACAACAATCGTTAAATGTGCCTGCGGTAAAAGTGTTGAACAATATTGGTGTACCAACTTTAATAGCGCGTTTGGGTAAAATGCAGTTTAAGCAAATTGTAAAAGATGAACAAAAATTGGGGCTTTCGTTAGCCTTGGGGGGTTGTGGTGTGCGCCTTTCTGAGCTAACAGCTATGTATAGTACATTTGCCAATAAAGGCCAATACCGTGGGTTAAGGTTTTTAAAAGATGCGTCAGCAACAACACCGGCAATACCAATAGTTAGTAAATCTGCAGCGTACTTAGTTACCGATGTTTTGCAAAATTTAAACCGACCCAATTTTAGCAACAACCTCGGCAACATTGCCAACTTGCCCAACATTGCTTGGAAAACGGGTACTTCTTATGGCCGTAAAGATGCGTGGAGTGTTGGTTATAATAACCACTATACAGTTGGTGTTTGGGTAGGTAATTTTTCTGGAAAAGGAGTGCCAGAACTAACAGGATCGGATATGGCAACGCCATTATTGTTTAGTGTATTTCAACAAATTTCTAAAAACAACGGAGCGTGGAACTTTCCACCAGCCGAGTTAAAACATACTTGGGTGTGCAGCGAAACTGGACATTTGCCTGCTGAAAAATGTGAGCATCAAATTTTAGATTTTCATTTACCTTTAATTACTAAACAAACCCAATGCAAACATTTAATTGATGTAGCAGTTAACACAAAAGCGACCATAAGTTATTGCAAACATTGTGCGCCAATTAAGCATCTTACCAAAACCTATAATAATTACCGCCCAGCACAAATAGCTTTTTACGAAAGTAATAAAACACCGTATCAAAAAATACCAATGCACAACCCTACTTGCGAACGATATTACGCTAACGAAAGCCTAAAAATAATTTCACCTAAAGCCAATGTTGATTATTATTTTTTAAAAGATGATAACGACGAAATTTTATTAGAAAGCCATATTGCTGCCGGCGTTGCAAAAGTGCATTGGTATATTAATGATAGCTATTTTACTTCGGCAGTTAGAAGTGAAGCCACCTTTTTTAAACCTATTGCTGGCAAAAACAAAATTACTTGTGTAGATGATAAAGGCCGAAGCAGCAGTTTATTTATTGAAGTATTTTACTTGTAAATGATCTGTTAAATCTAAAAAATTAGTTTTTAATAATCTTTTGAACTTTAACTAAATTATTATCTCTATTTGAAACCTTAACAAAATATAAACCAGAAGGTAAGCTTAATATATTAATGGTATAAACACTTCCATTTGGGTTAATAGTTTGATAAACTTGCCCTAAGGAATTTAAAATTTCGATTTGGTACAAACTTAGTTCGCCACTTATAGTTAATTGATTTTGAACAGGGTTTGGGTAAATTGATATGTAGTTTTGATTAACATAAAAATCGGCAGTTACGCTCATCGAATCTTTAATTATCATCCAATCAACCTCATAAAAATGATTAAACTGATGATCGTCGATACGTAAAAAATCGCTTTTATCTTCAATGTATACGTTTATTTCATTTTCACCAAATAGCAAATCATCATACTCAATAAAAACAGAATCTTTATTGCGAGCAATAGTATTTTCGTTTAAAGACCATTTTGTAAATATATTGTGAGATAGTGGATGCGATAGTTTTAATTTTAGTTGCTGCGGATAAGTTGGCGATGCTACTAAATTATCGGGCGAAAAGCCCTCTAAAGGTGATGTTAAGGAATGAATTACTTCAATAATACGTTGAGTGCAAACGGCACAAAATGGAACTCCCAAATATCTCATTTTGCAATCTTGATGTGGGCGATACCAAAAGGGAGATTGACCGCCACAACAATGCTGATATGCACCAATTCCGAAATCGCCACTCCAGTTGTTCCACCTCACCAAATCAGGATTGGATTCTCTTGTCATATTTGGACTTTCGCCACTAAAAACATCGCCTGCATAGTATTCATCTGATAGATTGGCAAAGGAATGGCCCAATTCGTGTATGGCAATTTCGTTGGCAGATGCATCGGTTGTTGCAACTGGGAAAGAGCCACCGCTACCACCATAATATGGAGAGTTGGCTAAAATTATTACCTGATCGTATAATGGAAAATTGTTGGCTAAAACTGAAAAAATTTTTGATTGATTTTTTGCTGCCACCAATCTATGAATACCAGATGCATCAAAAGTGGTATCAAAATAATTATCAACCATTAAAACAGGATGATCTGGTTCGGCAATATCAGTTGCCGTACCAGGGTGAGAAACCCCGCTTTCGTTAGAAATTACTTTTATTATAAAGGTGTTGAAATAATTTTCGTACTCTTTAAATGGAGTTTGTGTAAACATATCATTCGAAAATGATTGCGCATCAGCTACAAATTTACCTATTTCATTTTCTACATAGCCATCACCAAGTATTACTAAATTTATTTTTTTGTCAATATCACCAGAATATCTTAAGGTATCAACATCAAAAACTTGCGCCTTACAAATAAGGTGGGAAAGAAATAGTATAAAAACGAGTTGAATATATTTCATAATAGTTTAATTGATTGGTATATTAATTAGGGGTTTTGTTTTGTTGCTTTGATCTGTTACCTGTTCTAATTCTATAAATTTGGTTTGTGGGTGCAATTTCATTCTAATTAAAAGTTGCGTGGTATCTAATGTTACATTTTTGCTTTCCAATTCGCCATCGTCATTTACATATTCAACTCGCTTATTTAATGGATTTGTTAGGCAAAAGCTTTGGATAACATTTTTTCGTTCATCTAATTCCACACATTTAAAATCACCTACTTTTGGGTTGCTTATGACTAAGTTGTTTTTTTTAATTGCGCCATCAACTACAGTCTTTTCAATAAGCTTAATTGCTACATCAATTTTATTTATTTTAGATATTTCAAAACTTAAAAATATTGTTTGGGGAACTTGATTATCCATTTCAACATTTTGCGTTTTGTTTTTATTATTGGTACACGATTGAATAGTAAAGATAATTAAAATGATTATTTTTAAAAGTATGATATTATTCTTCATTTCGGTAGTATTTTCGCCAATGGATTAAATATAAAATGTTAAGTTACTGCCACAGTTACCTACCGCTATAAAAAAAAACATGTTGCTTAACCGGGAAATTATTAGCTGCATTATTAATACTTACAAAGTAAATACCCGTATTATTTAAGTTGCTTAATGTGGCTATATCGTAAACCGTTTGCCCTGCAGTTGCTTGGTATGATGTAATTTGTTTACCATAAATATCAAATATAGAAATACTTAATTCCTCATTTTTACTATTACTTAAATACAACATTGGTTGGCCTAAACTATTATAATAAAGTAAAGTGCTAATTGTAGGTGCGGTTGCTGACGTTTCGCCAATACCAACCGGTTGATCTGCAATAAAGGCTTTATACACCCAATCTGGTTTAGTAACATAAGGGTTTTTATTACCTTGAAATTTAGCAATATCATAGTCTCTTCTGATGTCTGCTTGGTTAACAGGGTCATCTAAATGCCATTGGTAAAAAGTATTTACATCGCCCAAGCGGCTAATGTTGTATTGTGGGTACACCGTAAAAAAATAAAAGATCGCTCTGGCAACATTTCCTTTTGCATCTTCTCGCGGCTCAAAAAAACTGTTGCTGCTACTGCTCAACATTTCGCTGTATAAATCAATATTGTCTGGTGGCAAACAAGGTGCGGAGTTGTCGCAATTAATCGCATTATCCAAATACATCCATTTTTCGGTTTTGCTATCTTCAATTTCATCAAACGGAAAACTGCCACGGCTGCCGTTCCAACGGTCAAAAGTTGGTGCTAAATGATGTATGTCATTTTTCATTGGTGCACGACTGTCGAAGGTAGATTGTGGTATAATATGCTCGCAGTTGAAAGGCAAAGCCTGCCCAGCAGAACGATAACCATTAGCGGGTACTTCTTGCGCTAAGCCACTATATAAACAAATAAGATTGCCATCTTTTTTATCTAAATTATTATACATTTCCAAGCGGGCAAGGGTATATCCTTTCGAAGAATTTCTGTTGATTTTTTCAAAACCATCATACCAATTTTGTTTTAACCAACTTCTAAAGTTTTCACCATACAAATCGCTATCAGCACTTTCGGGTTGTGCATAAATTGTAGTGCAAAGGCATATTAAAATCAACAAGCCTACCATCTTACCAAAAAAATTGTTACTAAACATTTCTATTTATACAGTTTAAATCTTCAAAAGCCAGCTTTAAACGTTCTACAAAACTTAGTTCTGCAACGCGTAGCCATTTACGGGGGTCGTAATATTTTTTGTTCGGCACATCATCGCCATCAGGGTTGCCAATTTGGCCTTGCAAGTAATCTTTTTTATCTTCATAATACCCTCTAATGCCATTCCAAAAAGCCCATTGCATATCGGTATCAATATTCATTTTTACTGCGCCGTATTCAATGGCTTCTCTAATTTCTTCTCGGCTACTACCACTACCACCGTGGAAAACAAAATTGACTGGGTTGTTTTTGGTTTGGTGTTTTTGCTGTATAAAATTTTGCGAATTTTTTAAGATGATAGGCGTTAACTCCACATTGCCTGGCTTGTAAACGCCGTGTACATTGCCAAAGGCCGCTGCCACTAAAAACTTATCACTAATTTTTGATAAACGTTCGTAGCTTAAACAAACCTCTTCTGGTTGGGTGTACAATTCGCTGTTGTCAATATTTGTATTGTCAACCCCATCTTCTTCACCACCGGTAACGCCCAATTCCATTTCAAGTGTAATGCCTATTGCAGTCATTCGCTTCATATAGCTTTCACATACCTTTAAATTTTCTTCAATCGATTCTTCCGACAAATCAATCATATGAGAACTGTAAATTGGATGGCCATTTTTTTCAAAATGCGCTTCGCTGGCTTTTACCATACCTTCCATCCAGGGCAATAATTTTTTGGCACAATGGTCGGTATGTAAAATTACCGTAACGCCATATAGTTCTGCCATTTGATGCACATGTAATGCACCCGAAATTGCTCCGGCAATTGCTGCCTGCTGATCATCATTAGAAAGGCCTTTACCTGCAAAAAAACTAGCACCGCCATTACTAAATTGAATAATAACTGGAGAGTTTAAAGCCGCCGCAGTTTCTAACACCGCATTGGTTGAGTTAGTGCCTACTACGTTTACAGCAGGTAAAGCAAAGTTGTTTTCGTTGGCATAGTTAAACAATTCGGTTACTTCATCTCCAAAAAGTACCCCTTTTCTAAATTTCGACATCGCAGTTATTTATTTCGGTTTATTTACTACAAATGTAACAATTGAAAAAGTAATAGGCTTTGTTTTGATGTTAATTAGCTGAAATGGGGGATTAATAATAAAAAAGCTAAAACAAATTGTTGTCGCTGATCATAATTTAAAGCGATATATAAGGCAATCGCATGAAAGTTTTTCTCTGCTCCAAGTGAACCTGTTCACTTTGTCAAGATTGCATAACTTTGAACACGTAACAGAAGAATTAATTAATGATATGCCAATATTTACGATGTAGAAAAAGATAGCTTATACCAAGGCAATCGCATGAAAGTTTTTCTCTGCTCCAAGTGAACCTGTTCACTTGTGTTTACTGCTGTCCAATGGAACAGGTTCCATTGGAGCTTAGCCTAATTGCTTGATTTACAATGGATGCATTTTTTCATGCGATTGCCATAAAGCGATATATAAATCAGTTGTTAATATTGTCAAGATTGCGTAACTCTGAACACGTAACAGAAGAATTAATTAATGATATGCCAATATTTTACGATGTAGAAAAAGATAGCTTATACCAAAAAGGTATGAAAAAAGGAATTGAAAAAGGGATAGCCCTTGGCGAAGAAAAAGGAATTGCTCTTGGTGAAGAAAAGGTTATTGAAAAGAGTGTAATTTTACTGCACAAAGCAGGCTACAGCGCAACTGAAATTTCAGAAGCTTATGACTACAATTTAGAAAAAGTGATTCATATAATTGATTTTTATAAGCTTAAAAATGAAATATAATTAGTAGCTATGTTTTTATAGCTATTTTTTAGTTGAATGTAGTATTGTTAAAAGTGCTATTAGTAAATTGGTTTTCAATATCAACATCTTTAAAATAGGTAAAAATGAAAGGCTTTTTTGTTTTTTGAAAAGCCCCGAAAGCGGTTTCAAATTCTTCTTCGGTGTACATGCCTACTTTGCTATAAGCCAACAGCACAAACAAATCACCTTCCTCAATTCTTTCGTTGTATTCATCTTGCGAACAGGTGGAGGACATTCTTGCTGTAAGGTCTTCCCAAATCACCAATTGTAGCGCAATGCCTTTTTCTTTCCAAAGGTTGTTTTTTCGGCTTACTTCAATTTCAAATTTTTCTCTTTCTGGTTTTAACTCGTTTGATGAGGCGAGGAATATTTTTATGATTTTCATATTGTTGTGTTGTTTATACAAATATAACAGAAAACACGCCATCAATAAACAACTATTAATTTCCCTCTTTTTAAACAAAACCTACTCAAACCCGTCTTATTAAAATTGTTAAATAGTATATTTGTACTAT
>ENA-ORXM01000370-ORXM01000370.1-marine-metagenome-genome-assembly--contig:-NODE-370-length-83492-cov-52.468789_pt1 | contig 83492 bp, 67 predicted proteins | sample MGYA00237867_ERZ511480 | MGnify/ENA primary metagenome ERZ511480 (study PRJEB26309, sample SAMN06266103) | marine metagenome | isolation source: Algal blade | place: United Kingdom:Sidmouth, United...
GAATCCATGGATAGCGAATCAATGGACGGCGAAATGATGGATGATGTTACGCTGACCATTGCAACCGTCAACAATCCTAACATGAAGGTGATGGAAGAGCTTTCTCCGATGTTCACCGAAGAGACGGGCATCAACGTAGAGTGGGTTGTTTTACCAGAGAATGAACTGCGTGCAAAGGTCACTACAGATGTAGCAACCGGCGCAGCATCGTTCGACGTCGTCACCGTTGGTACGTTCGAAGTGCCGATTTGGGGCGAAAATGGCTGGCTCAACTCAATTGATGATATGGCTGCTGCCAACCCAGACATGGTTCAGCCAGATTATGATTTTGACGATCTGCTACCTACAGTTGCTGCTGGTCTCTCCGTTGGTGATAACCTGCACGCTGTGCCATTCTATGGTGAATCTAGCTTTACGATGTACAACAAGACCATTCTCGATGCAGCTGGTTTAGAGATGCCGGATCAACCAACTTGGGATGAGGTTCGTGAGATTGCCTGTGCTGTACATGACCCTGATAACGGTGTCTACGGCATCGCGCTGCGCGGTCTGCCAGGCTGGGGTCAGCAAATGGCAGTACTGACTACGGTTGCCAACACATACGGTGCTCGCTGGTTTGACGAAGAGTGGCAGCCACAGCTTGATTCACCAGAGTGGAACGAAGCAGTTTCTTTCTATGCCAGCCTTCTACAAGATTGTGGCCCTCCAGGAGCATCGAGTAACGGCTTTACCGAATCGCTGAATTTGATGACGCAGGGTGAAGCTGCAATATGGGTCGATGCAACAGTTGCAGCAGGCATCTTGGCCGGCACGGACGTTGGTCCAGATATGTCACAGGCATTGGCTCCAGTGGGTCCAGTAGCAAAGGGCAACGCTTGGCTATGGTCATGGTCATTGGCAATCCCAAGCACGAGCGCCAATGCTGAAGCAGCACTCCGCTTCGTTACATGGGCAACCAGCAAGGACTATATTGAAATTGTAGCCGACAGAGATGGCTGGGCTTCAGTTCCTCCAGGCACACGCATTTCTACATACGAGCGCCAGGAATACTTGGATGCAGCACCATTCGCTCAGATGACGTTGGACTCTATGCTTGCCGCAGATCCAAACGATTCGAGACGTGATCCAGTACCATACACAGGTGTTCAGTTCGTCGCCATCCCAGAGTTCCAGGGCATTGGTACAGACGCATCGCAGTACATTGCTGATGCAATTGCTGGCAACATCACCGTAGAAGAAGCACTTGCACAAGCACAGGAAGCGACAGTCGCTGCGATGCAGGATGCTGGCTACATCGACTGATAAACAGTAATCTCGTAAATAATTTGCAGTAAACAGTAGTTTGTGGGCAGTGTTCATTCGTCTTGCTTGTTTGAGATGGCTGAGCACTGTTCACTTTTACTTCTCACTATTCACTTCTTACTCCTAACCTATTATGACTGAATCCACTACATCTCTATCTTCTGCTGCGAAAGTGCAGCGGTTCCGACGCTTCCTTTCTGCTCCAACGTTGACCTTTCTGATTATTGTCACGCAGATTCCATTCGCTTTTGCGCTCTATTATAGCTTCCGCAATTGGAATCTGAATCGTCCAGGCGAAGTCAACTGGATCGGATGGCTCAACTACAAGCGCATAGTCGAAAATCCTGAGTTTTGGCCCATTTTGTGGAACACATTCATACTCTCTATGAGCGTTGTGGTGATTACGTTCGTTTTGGGAATGACGTTGGCCTTGTTGCTCAATCGCCCATTCCGCGGGCGGGCGTTGGCGCGTACGCTGCTGATTTCGCCCTTTTTAGTGATGCCGGTTGTGACGGCAGTACTGTGGAAAAACGTCTTGTTAGATGCTAATTCAGGACTCTTCAATTGGGCCTTAGAGTCCATTGGCTTACCACAAGTTAACTGGCTGGCACAATATGCCATGGTTTCGGTAATTGCGACGGTTTCTTGGCAGTGGACGCCATTTGTAATGCTAATTCTGCTGGCAGGTCTGCAATCGCTGCCTGAGTCTACAATGGAGGCCGCAGGTCTAGATGGCGCAAATGGCTGGAAGCTCTTTCGCTATATTATTTTGCCCCATTTGCGCAGCTTTATTGAGATTGCGCTACTGATGGAAGTACTCTTTATCCTGAATATTTTTGGACAGATTTTTGTAATGACCTCTGGCGGGCCAGGAATCAGGAGCACAAACCTACCATTTGAAATTTACAAAGTAGCATTCCTCGAATTTAATGTGAGTCGCGCTGCGGCCTATGGTGTGCTGGCCGTCATTTTTGCCAATATCATCATGCTCTTTTTCTTGCGTATCTTGCGTGACCAGAATCAATTAACTGTGGAGGCATAGAGAAACAGCATGAATCGAAAAACTCGCGACCATCTTCTAAATGCCGTAACATTATTGCTGTCGTTCATTATGTTTTTCCCCATTTTCTGGATGGTGCTCTCTTCGTTCAAAAGAGCCGAGGAAGGGCTTACCCCAAATTTGTTTTTTACGCCTACGCTTGCAAATTGGCAGGGCGCTCTGTTGGGCTCAGATTTTTTGGGGTTTTTAGGCAACACGGCGCTTATAACAGGCTTGTCGACTTTAGTCGCGCTCCTGCTCGGCGTTCCCGCAGCCTATGCAATGGCTTTTTACCCCACTAAACGCACCGATAGTTCGATGTTGTGGGTAATGTCTACACGTATGTTACCGCCCGTTGGTATTATTGTGCCGCTCTTCGTAATTTTCCGAGATTTAGATTTGTTGGATACCCATCTCGGCATGATCATCGTTTATACGGGTATGAATGTACCGCTTGTAATTTGGATGGTGCGTTCCTTTATGCTCGAAGTCCCGTTCGAAATTATCGAAGCCGCTCGTATGGATGGCGTGACGCTGTGGCAAGAAGTGCGAAACTTGGTCTTGCCGCTGATTGTGCCGGGGTTAGCCGCAACCGCGCTCCTCTGTTTCATCTTTGCATGGAACGAGTTCTTCTTCGCCTTTAATTTGACCACCATAGATGCTTCGCCGCTTTCGGTCTACATTTCGTCTTTTAAAACGGATGAGGGGTTCTTCTGGGCTCAATTGTCCGCCGCCTCAACGGCCACCATCCTTCCTGTGTTGATCGCAGGCTGGGTTGCACAGAAGCAACTAGTAACTGGCCTAACAATGGGTGCAGTGAAGTAACAACAGTAAACAGTAGGTTAGGTGGACATTGTTTACTACTTGCTGTTTACTGCTTGCTGTTTGCTACCCATTATTTACCGCCCACTACATACTTCTTGTTCAACTTCCCTCCATGGTACAATAATTAAATGAATGCAATTGTCTTTCCCGAACCACAAAAACTTGAATACACGACTGTTGCCGATCCAACTTGTGCGCCTGATGAAGTGGTTGTACAGATCGAAATGACCGGCATCTGCGGCACCGACCTCCACATCTATCGTAACGAATATATGGGCGAATTCCCAATGATTCCAGGTCACGAATTTGGTGGACGCATTGTTGAAGTGGGCAATCAGGTGCTGACTGGTGCAAAAATTGGTGACCGCGTGGCCGTCGATCCAAACTTGTATTGTGGCCACTGCGATTTCTGTCGGCGCGAGCAGTCGAACCATTGCCTCAACTGGCAGGGTGTCGGCATTACGCGCGCTGGAGGTTTTGCTGAATATGTGAACGTTCCGGCTAAAGCTTGTTATACGGTGCCAGAGTCTTTAAGCGACACGCAGATGGCCTTTATCGAACCGCTGGCCTGTATTGTGTATGGCATGTCGCGTTTGCGGATCCCACCTGCGGACTCGATTCTGCTCTTTGGTGCGGGACCGATTGGGCTGCTGCTGCTGCAAGCCATGCGACATAGTGGTGCTGGGCCTATTGTGGTTGTAGAAAAACAGCCCGAGCGCCTTAAAATGGCGGCAGAACTTGGCGCAACGGCAACCTTGGAAGCTGGGCCTGATCTAGACGAAGCGCTGAAGGCATTTGCCCCAACTGGCTTTGGCATTGTGGCCGACGCAACTGGTGTGCCTGCGGTGATCGAAAATGGATTCGACTACCTATCGCCACGGGGACAATTTTTGATGTTTGGCGTTGCTCCGATGGATGCACAGATCAAGATCAGCCCCTACAAAGTTTTCCGCAACGATTGGCAGATTATTGGCAGCTTTGCGCTCTGCTATACTTTTCAACAAGCAATTACGTGGCTCGATAACGGCATCATCGACATCGAGCCACTTGTAAGCCACACAGCTCCGCTTTCAGAATTTCCTGCTCTGTTCCAACAATTCGCAGAGGGGAAGACGCGCAAAGTTCACTTGCAGCCAAAATGAAGGTAACATCGGATGCTGTGCGACAAGATAATGAGCAAGAAGAGGGTGAGCAGGAAGAGGGAGAGCTGACGACGAATCTAAATTTTGCCGAATATAGCATCCTGCTGGTTGACGACACGCCAAACAATTTGGACGTACTGGTCGATTTTCTCCAAGAATACGGATTCGAATTGCGCATTGCGCGTAGCGGCGAAAGCGCACTGCAACGTGTGCGCTATAACGCCCCAAGTTTGATTTTGCTTGATGTATTGCTGCCTGGGATGGATGGCTTTGAGACCTGCCTTCAGTTAAAAGCTGACCCCGCTACACATGACGTCCCCATTATCTTTATGACCTCGCTTGCTAATGCAGAAGATAAAGTAAACGGGTTTGAAGTCGGTGCTGTAGATTATGTGACCAAACCATTGCAGCAAACGGAAGTGCTAGCCCGCATTACGGCTCATTTGCGGCAGAGCAACTTTACCCAAAATTTACAAGAACAAAATCGTCAGTTGGTAAAAAGTCATCAGGTAGAAAAAGAGCGTCTCTTGCTAGCCGTAGCGCAACAGCGCGATCAGCTACGCACTTTGGCAGCCAAATTGACCGACGTGCAAGAGAGCGAACGACGACGAATTTCGCGCGAGCTGCACGACGAAATGGGCCAAGCATTGACCGCCATCCGCATGAATCTGACCTCGATCGAGCAGGAGCTTGGTGCTGACAGTTCTAGCGGCATTGCGGAACGATTAAATGAAGCTGGACAGCTTGCCGACGAAACACTCGAGCAGATTCGCGAACTGTCGCTCGACCTGCGCCCGTCCATGCTCGATGATTTAGGGCTAGTACCAACCCTGCGCTGGTATACCGGGCGCTTTGCCAACCGCATGAACATCCCCGTCGAGTTTCAGGCAACTGGGTTCGACCAGTTGCACCGCCTTTCTCCATTTGTAGAGACCGCCCTATACCGAATTGTGCAAGAGATATTAACGAACATTGCTCGCCACTCTAAGGCTACGCATGTGGAGCTACAACTTTTCATCTCCTCGCAGACAGAGTCGACGACCGGCAGACAAGCACCCGAAATCGTGGCCGTAGTCAAAGATAACGGCCGCGGATTTGATCAAGAATTAGTCCTGAATCGGGTTAATGGGACGAGCGGCGTTGGCCTATTGGGGATGCGTGAGCGAGTAATGCTGCTAGACGGTACTTGGCAGATAGACTCTGCGCCCGGCGCAGGGACACAGATTCAAATCCGCATTCCGCTACATCCAGAAGCTACCTCCGAATTAGCGACCAAATCGGAGAGAGCGCAATGAGCAAAATCCGAGTACTGCTGGCTGAGGACCATACAATCGTGCGTAAAGGGTTGCGCTCCCTATTGGATGAACAGCATGATATTGAAGTGGTGGGTGAGGCAGAAGATGGGCGCGATGCTGTGGCCCAAGCCGAAACACTGTTGCCCGATATTGTGGTGATGGATCACACAATGCCGTTACTAAATGGGCTTGAAGCAACGCGCCAAATCTGCAAAACGTTGCCTGATATTCGTGTGCTGATCCTAACAATGCATACAAACGAGGAATATGTATTTCAGTTTTTACAGGCGGGTGCTTCTGGCTATTTGGTCAAGCAGACCGCCCCAACCGACCTAATTGCTGCATTGCGCGTGGTTCACGCGGGTGATTCATTCTTGAGCCCCGGAATTTCGAAGACCGTTATCGAACAATATGTGCGATCTGGCGAATCGGCTGGACGAGGTGCCAGCGAAAATCAACTGACTGAGCGCGAGCGCGAGGTATTGCAGCTGATTGCCGAAGGCTTTACGAATCAAGAAATCGGTCAACAATTGCAGATTAGCGTCAAAACAGTAAGGGTGCATCGACTGAACCTCATGCAGAAACTTGATCTGCATAACTTAGCCGACTTGACCAAGTATGCAATTCGAACCGGCATTATCAGTCTGGATGGATAAGATAGTCCATAACATGATTAAAAAAGACGGCTCTCTCAGGCTGCTCCTCCTCTGCTCTTTATTTTATCTTCTCCCTGCTTGTCGCGCATCCAACACTTCTTCTGGGGCAACCCCATTCCCCCAAAAACCAGCCATATCGACAAATTTTTGGGCAACTGCGTCCGAATCTTATCAAACCGTTACGCTACGCGGCCTAAGCGAAAACAGCCCGCCCTCGCTTTATATTCGCGATGTACTGGCCCCAAAATTCTTGGCCGAAACCGGCATCAATGTTGATCTTCGCATAAGCAGCAACGTTGAAATCGAACAGATTATTCAACAAGGCGGCGTTGGCCAAGATGGTCTGCATTATGATTTCGTCTATGTTGAACAAGATGTTATTTATGGCTATCTAGAGCAGAAAAAATTGTTGAACCTCTCGCAGTTGCTCAATGAAAATAGCCAATTACGCTCTCCCGATTTCGACTTAAACGACTTTACCGACTTTATTAATGCATTTGTTGATCCCGTCAGTGGCGATCTTTATGGATTGCCCATTGAAGCCTTTATTAAAGTCTACCTCTACAGAACCGATCTTTTTGCAAACCCCGACTACCAACAAAAATTTAAAAATCTTTATCATTATCCACTAGCCCCTGCCATCACCTTTGAGCAATATCGCGACATCGCCCAATTTTTTACAACAATCGGACGAAATAGCGTTGGACAAAATAACGCTGTAGAGCAAAATGAGGCGAGAGAAACTGCAGGGGACTTATGGGGGACGTCGGTACAGGCAACCACCACCGATGCAGCTTCGTTTTACGAATTTTTTGAGACGATTGCCCCAAGCTTCGGTCTCTACAATTGGGGTATTAATCTTGATACATACTACGCCACGATTAACAACGGTGGCTCGCTAGATAGTAAACAAGCCGTCGATGCGCTAGAATTCTGGACCGAACTGCTTGCCTACGCGCCACCCGAAGCCACCGAAAGCGACTGGACCGATGTGGCAGAAATGTTTGCCGAAGGCCGCGTGGCGCAGGGCTGGGTTTATGGCGAGCACGTCGCCTGGATAGCAGCCGATACAAAACGCTCGCGCGTGGTTGGGAATGTGGGGGTCGCTCTACCACCCACCGCTACAGGCGTTATGGAAGATGCCCTGACTGGAGCAGGCTACCTTGGCTACTATGATGGTGCAGCCTTTGGGATTCCTGTGGATTCGCAGAATATCCAGCCCGCACTTATCTGGCTACAATATTTAGCCCAACCAGCCATTCAACCCCAGTGGGCAGCACAAAGTGGCCGCGTGGTTCATCTTTCTACCTTTGACGATCTGCTCGTGCGAAACCAAGATCGAGAGCTTAACGGATATTACACGCTGATGCGGAAACAGGGTGCGCTCTTCTCTGGCGCGCCGCCCATTCCCTTTCACGTGCAGGTGCGCGACGTGATCATTCCATTTATCCATGCTACCATCAGGGCTGAGTTGACGCCACAAGAAGCGCTTTCTGCCGCGGCCATAGCTGTCGATAATGAGTTAATTGAGTTAGGATATATACGTGAATAAATAAACTTGTAATCGCATAATTATGATAAAATGGTTTAACGCCCTCAAATTAGGCCAAAAAATCAATCTTGGTTTTGCCGCACTGGTTCTGATATTGCTGCTTGTCTGGACACAGATTTTTAACGCGGGGCGCGTTGCCACAGACAAAATCAATCTGACTGTCGATGTGCGTGTACCCACCACCTTAGCCGCGGCAAGCGCACAATCCGACCTGCTAAAAATGCAGGCAGCCGTACGCGGCTACTTGGCCGTTGGCGATCTGCAAAATATTGATGACTACAATCAAGCCAAAGATCTCTTTCAGCGTAATCTGTCCGAGATCAAATCGCTCTCTGAGAATTGGACTAACGCCCAAGATATTGACCGACTTAATACACTAATTGAACTCTTTGTACAGTGGCTACCCCTGCCCGAGCAACTTTTTACGCTACACGATAACCCACTGCAAAATCAACCAGCCTTACGCCTCGAAACCATTGATATACAACCCCTTAACGCCGAAATGCTCGCAAGCGTGGATCGATTACAGACGCGGCTGAACAACTTGCCTGGCGGCGTTCAAACCGAAAATTTTATACGCGAGATAGATAGCTTTCGTAAAGCTTTTGAGGGAATGAGCACCAACTTAAGCGCATACGCGGCTACTGGAAACCTCATCTTTAAATTTCGCTACTCTACAGAATTAGTCACCAACAGCAAGCATTATGGGCAGATGCTTGATACAGTTGAAAATAGCGCCTTTATCCAAGAGCAAGATGCACTCATCGAGCCGATTACTACCAGAATCAGCAGCATACGTAACGAAATCTTATCTCTTTCCAACCAAATTTTTGTGGCCGTTGAAGGCGATCAAAGCCAACGCGATCTCTATCTTTTTCAAAATAAAATGCAGCCACAAACTGGCGAAATGCTCGACCTGCTCGAAGAGCTGGCCACTGGCCAGCAAGTGTTGCTGCAAACAGAGCTAGATGATGGCAAGCGCAGCGTGCTTAATCTGCTCTACCAAACATTGCTAGGTGGCGGCATGATGCTGCTGTTGGGCGCAGCCATGATCTACATCTTTCGGCGCAATATTGCCAAACCAATCTATCGCCTTAGCCAGACTGCTGCACGCATTGGGCAAGGTGAATTAACCGCGCGGGCAACGGTCGAAACAGCGGACGAGATTGGTCAACTTGCGCTAAATTTCAATCAGATGACCGAGCAACTTAATCAAACATTTGATGAACTTGCCCAAGCCAAAGAAGTGGCCGAAACAGTCAATCGAGCCAAGAGCAAATTCCTTGCCAGCATGAGCCACGAACTGCGCACCCCGCTCAACGCGATTTTGGGTTATGTCCAAATTATGCGGCGTAATCGACAACTGGATCCACCCGAGGAAAAAGGGTTAAAGATGATTCAAAGCAACGGTGAGCATCTGCTGGAGTTCATCAACGGTATATTGGATCTTTCCAAAATAGAAGCTAGCAAACTCGAACTTCTGCCAGCCCGTTTAAACTTACCAACATTTTTAGCTGAGCTAGAGCAGATGTATGAAAATCGTGCGCTAGGCGAAGCACAGCTTGAGTTCTCGACCGATATTTCGTCAAAACTGCCACCACTGATCGAAGCGGACGAAACTCGACTGCGCCAAATTTTAATCAATCTACTGGAAAATGCGTTCAAATTTACTGAGCAAGGAAGCGTTACGCTAACGGTTTCAATGATTGATCGATGCGCTGTGGATGAGAACGCAACGAATGAGCCAAATGAGGTTGCCCAACTCTGTTTTACTGTCCAAGACACGGGGAGCGGCATGTCGCCGCGCGTGCTCGACATGATCTTTCGGCCCTTTGAACAATTTGGGGATGCGCGGCAGCGCGCCAACGGAACTGGGCTGGGTTTGGCCATTGCACGCGAATTAGTTTATGCAATGGATGGCGCGCTAACGGTAGAAAGCGCCCCAAAGGTGGGGAGCAGCTTTGCCTTCACCGCGTCCTTCCCGGCAAGCTGGTCTGATGAAGTGGATAGCGCGTTACCAGTGAATCGGAACGGGCATCTGCCATCACAAAACGGCGTAAATTCTGCGCTGCCGAAAACGAACGGTTCTTTTTCACAAATGTCGCAGGGAGAAAATTTGCAAAACGGCAACGTGCAAACAGAGATAGAATTGCGCGCTATCCCGCCCGCGGCAACCCTTTCGATTTGGCTCGATATGGCGTTAAAAGGCGAGTTGCCAAACTTACAGAAACGGTCAAAAGAGCTGGCTGCTGTTTCAATGCATTATGCGCCATTTGTGGATAAGTTATGTTCGTTGATTCAAACGTACGAGGATGAAGAAATTGTCGAACTTTTACGATTGCACGGCGCGCGTGAACGGTCGCTACCGCTAAGTTAAGAGCTAGTGCATTAGTACACTGGAGCAAAAGATAAGTTTCCTAATTATTTTCTGGAATTCTCTACTGGGCACTTTCTATACAAATAGATACTTCGCTGTCATTCCCGCAGGTTTTTAGCGGGAATCCAAAAGTACTCAACGATATGGATGCACGGGTACTGTTATTGGGCATGACAACGAAGGCTTATTTTTTCTTTTGCAAAAGTGCCCAGTAGAGAATCAACTATAGGTGTAAAATTAAGTATGCACTTATGGAGTATCAACTTATTGCCCAGTAACTGACGACGCGTTGCGGAAGATGTGTCGCAGCCGTTCCACGACTTCAGCGGGCAGTGGTGGTTTACTGAGCGCGTTGATATTTGCAACCAGATGCTCTGGATTGCCGGTGCCGGATAGCACAACGTGGACGCCGGGTTCGTAACGACAGAAACGATAGGCCGCTTCGACAATGGTGGATGCGTCTGACTGTTGGAGCACCCAACCGAGCGGGTTTGCCAAATCAACCTCGTCTGGATCGAGCTGCTCTGCCGCGATCAAAGTTTGCATGGCCTCGACCAACTTTTCGGGTTGGCTTAACGCACGACGTACGGCAAACATGACCTGCACCGCCACATTCTGCTTGATTGTCTGCGGAAAGACGATGTCGCGCGCGGTCTGATTGAGTAGATTGAAGCCCACCATCACTACATCCCACAGATCGTCGACGAGCGACTCGGCGAGCATTTGATGCATTGTGTCCTCGTTGAACATTTCGCTGACGCCGATAAAGCGGAGTTTCCCCTCATCGCGCAGATCGAAAAAAGTGGGCAGAATTTCCTCGCGCAATTTTGGGTAATCACTTGCTACAACGCCATGAAGATTGTAGATGTCTACGTACTCTGTGCCAAGACGGCGCAGACTCTCTTCGAGCCCTTGGCGCACAAGCTGCGGACTGATCTCGTCGCGATAGCTCTTTTTGGTAGAGATCACGATCTGATCACGATCAATGTGACGGATGGCTGCACCAACCATTGATTCGGTCTGGTAGGACTCGGCTGTGTCCAAATAGTTGACACCCGCATCCAGCGCTTGACGCACAATGGCAATTGATTCTGCCTCGCTTTTGTTCGTCTTTCTGCCTAGCCCGCTTGGGCCGCCACAGCCCAATCCCATTACGCTGACGTTTAGGCCCGTGCGGCCGTAAAGTATCGTGTCCATGTTGTTTTTGCCTTTGTGATCTTCATTGCCATTAAGTTAAGAATATTGTTTTATACCTTATGCCCACGTCCACAGGGATTCGGTGAAAATTGTAGAGGAACGATATATTGTGCCCGTCCCGTGAGATTCATGTGTGGAGGTGGCGATCTTGTAGGGGTAGTCAATGCAAGGCACGATATATCACGCCCGTACGATTGTTTGTGCGCTTTATTTGGCTATAGGCGATTATCGGGCAAGATCAGTGGGGTTAAGCGCAAAGATAAGGCGCATTCACGGATCGCGCTTACCGCCGCGCTCGTTTCTTTGCCTGCCTCAATCTAGATATGGTGTCGTCGCCCGCTTCCCCCTCGCTCTGCGGATCCGCTGGGATCGGTTCGCTAGGTTTCTCCACTTGTACATCTACATTCGGATCTGCTGCTGACGGTGTTGGCTTGGTAGATCGCTGCGGCACCCGTTCGCGGATCCACGTGATCGTGCGGCTGTCTCTTACTTGGCCAGCAACTTGCTGCGGCGAAATGTTGCGGAACAAGACGCGGCGCAAGGCAATGTCGAGTGGGAAGAGGAGGGCGGTGGCGAGGAGCAGCCACTGCCAGATTTCGCGCACTTGGTCGGCGAGAGGCAGGTTGTGCAAAAACGCAGCCAGCGGATCGAGCAGTTCGCTGCCGCCGGTGCGCTCGGCTAGTTGCGAAAGCAGACCACGGTTGGTGTCGAGCACGCCATACTCGGGCGAGTAGGGAACGGCCAGACCGAGCGTTTGGCCGCCAACTGGCTGGTCATTTTGCGTGACCTGCAACTGTACGAGATAGACGCCAGCCTCATCTGCTGCGGTGCGGGCCGCGTACTTGCCTACACCGACAGCTTCCAGCGGCACCTCGATCTTCTCTAGTTCCGGTCCAATTAAGGTAGCAACGATATCGAAATTGGCGTTCACTTCTTCGGTTGCGTCAACGGTGATGAGCGCTTGGCCATTTTCGGCTGTGGCTTGAGCCGAAAAGCCTTCGATTTGGGGTGGGGCCAGCGTCCAGTCGACAAGCTGATTAGCGAATTGCGCGTAGCCATTCCAATCCACCCAGTCGACCGCCCAACGTGCGGTGACGTCCGACGTCCAGACTGCGGTGCGCCCGAGGCCATATTGCCACGTCGCCAGCAGCGGATCGCCTTTTGGCGTGGCGAGGACGGTGCGCGCGAGCGGCTTGGCGGTGGATCCATTGTAGCCCCAAAGCGTGGGCAGGTTGGCGAGATCGACGCCGTTGAGGATGGGGCTAGAGCCCATGAGCAGGGGGTAAAATGGCTCTTCGACCAGATAGCGACCGACCGCGGTGACGGTCTCTTTGAGGAAGAAATCGGGCACACGCAAGATGTCATTGGCCGCATAGTAACGACCGCCGCTCTGCTCGGCGAGGGCGGCCAGTTCGGGCGAGGATCCAGAGCCAGCCGCGACCACGCTGAGGGTGATCCCGGCGTCGGACATCTCGTCGACAAGTGCGTTGAGGCGGCCCTCTTGCCCCCAGCCGTCGGTGAGCAGAATCATGTGCTTGCGGCGGGCGTTGGCCGTTTCGAGCGACATGAGCGCGGTTTCGACGCCAGCTTGCAGATTGGTTTGCCCGCTGGCTTGGATGCCAGCGATGTTGCGTTCAAGCGCATCAAACGCGCCAAGCTGCGCCATGTTGACGGCCACACGCGCGGCGCTGTCGAAGGCGACAACGCCAAGCTGATCTTGTGGGCCGAGCGCTTCAGCGGCCTGCATGACAGCCTCTTTGGCGATGTCTACTTTGGGCTGGCCTGACTGCGCGCGCGCCTGCTGTTCGGCGGGATTATTGGGGTCGTTGCAGTGACAGTTGCCCATGCTGCCCGATTTGTCGACCACCAGCGCGAGCGCGATATTTGGCGTCTGCTCGCTGTTGCGAATGTCCATATCCACGGGCAGCGCTTCTTCGATGGGCGTGCGCAGGTAGCCGCCGGCACCAAACGAATCTTCGCCGCCGATCATAAGCAAGCCTTTACCCAGATCGCGCACGTAGACTTGGAGCATCTCCATTGCGCCGGATGGCAGGCTGGTGGCAGATGCGTTGATGAGCGCAACGCTTTCGAACGCGGCAAGCGCATCGAGATTATTGGGCAGGTCGGCGGGCGCAACGGTCACCACATTGAGGTCGGTGGAGGCGAGGGCCAGCGCAAATTGATCGGCTTCGCCCGCTTTGCCTTCAACGAGTAAAATTTGGGGTGCGCCGCGCACGACAGTAAAGGAAGATGCTTCGTTGTTCTGCAAGCGGGTGTCGCTTTCGGGCACAATTTGGGCACGGAAGCGATAGAAGCCACCATTAAGCGCGTCGACTGGCACTTGGAAGCGGTTGCGCCCAGCTTGCAGCGAGACCGTATCGGAAAAGAGCAACGTGTCGTCGCCGAAGACGCGCAAGGTGGCGTTGGTCGCGCTTGTGCTGTGGACGATGGCAGTGAGGTCGAAAGCTTGCCCAGCGCGCAGATTGGAGGGTGCGTTGAGCGCTTCGACGAGCACTTCGTTGTCCGCGCTGTTTGTGCCCAGCGGCACGAACGAAATTTCTATTTGGTTGGCCGCGGCAAGCTCGGCTTGATCCAGTGCTTGCCCCACATTTTCTTGACCGTCCGAGAGCAGCACCAGCCGTTTGGCTCCGTCGGAAGGGAAGAGAGCCGTGGCGAGTTGCAGCGCGCTGGCGATGTTTGTCTGCGAGGTGACGGGCGCAGAGGTGAGGTCGGCGAGCGCCTGTTCTTTGGTTGCCAGCCGTTCGACCAGTGCGTCTTTTCCGTAGACGACAATGGCGGCTTGATCGCCTTCGGGCATGGCGTCGACTGCTTGGCGGATGATGGTTTCGCCGCGCTGCTGTGCCTCTGCCGAGATGCTGTCGGAGACGTCGAGCACGAAGACGGTGGTCAGTTGATCGATTGGCCTGCGCAGTTGGATCCCCGCTAGCGCGAGGACGATCAGCGCGAGCAACAAGCTACGCAGCGCCAGCCCCCACCAGAAGCGCGCCACGGTTGGGCGGCGCGGTCCAAGCAGCGCGATGCCGACGGTGAGCGGGATCAGCAGCAGGAGCCAGAGTGCGTTGGGGTAGACGAATGAAAAGTTCAAGAATTACTCCGTTGAATTAACTAGCCGCGCCAATGTACCACGATGATAAACTAGCCACTCGACCATCAACATGATTAGCGCGGCCAAGGCTACAAGTCGCCACCATTCGCGCGGCGATTGTGACGGTTGTGAATTAGTTTGGAGAGAAGTAGACGCGCTTGCTGGCCCATTTATTCCATCTGGGTTGGCGGCAGAATCGAGCGTTGCGGCGGCTACTGGGTTTGGCGCAATATCGGCCTCCGCAGGCGTATACGCGTTGACCACGAAATTGGCCCGCTCGGTGCTGTCGGTGCCCGTCACATCTGCCGACTGATCCGTGGCGGGACGATCACCGTTTGGTCCCGCCCACGAAAGGGTGTACAGCCCGGCAGATTGGGTTGGCCCAATGGTGACCCGGCCCGCTTCAGGGATGAGCCGCTCCGTGACGCCGTTTGGCCCGAACAGATCTACGCTGCGTACCAATGGCGGAGGCACAAACGAGAACGTGTCGCCATATGCGACCTGTGTGGGAATCGAGATGCTGCCGCCACCCAGCCAGTCGATCATGTTTGCCAGCAGCAGCGGGAAGGCAACGTTCAGCGGCAGATCCGAATTGCGGATGTCGAAGGCAAGCGTGGCGACACGCTGATCGTTCTCCTGATCGATGGCCTGCCCGGCAAAGAGGATGGGCGACTCGGATGTCGCGTCATGAATGAGCGTGGTTGCCCAGTCGGGTACTGTGATCCGCGTTGCGTTGAGCACATTTATGTCGGAAATGGACAAGTTGCTGAGGCGCGGATCGGCTTCGATAGTTTTCTCCAAAGTAGGCTGCTCGATGCTACCGCTAATGTCGAAAAAGGGCGTGCTGCGGGTTGGCCCAATGAAGAAAAGATTGGTGCTGGGCAGCGTGGCGGTGATAGGGACGTAGCTGTCGAAGATGGTGAGCGCGTATTGGGGTTGTTCTGTGCTACTTTCAAAATCTGTGGGACGTTGGGTTGTGATGTCGACGTTGGGCAGCAGGGCGAGCGCGGTTTGCAAAAAGCGATTGCCTGATGAGATGAGCAAAATGTTGGTTGGCGTTTGATTTTGGGCAATGGCCCATGCCTGATCGTCTAGCGCCAGCGGATCGGGTTCGGTAAATTGGGCGTGCAAAAGTTGAACGTCGGCTGACAGGCTGTCGAGCACGATAGATTCTGTGCTGCGGGGCGCAATTTCTAGATCGACCACGTTAATCAACTGGCGGGCTTCGTCTGCTTGGTCGAGACTCTGCGTGGAGATGAGGACGCGGCGCGTGGCTGGCTGGTCGCTAAAGTTTGAAACCTGTACAAAGCCTTTTGATTTATCGTCCTGGGTTTCGAGAGTCAAATTGCTGATGGCCTGATTTTGATCGGTGCTGCCCACTACGACGGTGCTAATGTTGATATTTTGCGCGCTGCGCAGCGTGTCGGTTTGGCCGCTGAAGTCGGAGTAGAGCTGAATGGCAACGTCGGGATTTTGGTTGGCGATGGCGCTGGCAAGGGTAAGCGCGGCGTTAAGGTTGCTCGGTTTGGGCGTGATGCTAATGTCGTTGAGGCCGTTTTTAAGCAAGCGCCGATCTTGGGTGGAGGCGACGGCCACTTTAGGTGTTTCGCCTGCGGCAATGAGGGTGACGCTGGTGGCCGCGGGCAGCGAGTCGATCCACTGGTTGATCTGAGCTTTGGCGGTTGCAAGTCGATTCAGTTCGGGGCGATTCGGGTCGACGTCAGTAGCGGCCATGCTCAGCGAATGATCGAGGATCAGCACGACGGTTGCGCCTGTGGGTCCGCTAGCCCAGGTAAAGGGGCGCGCGAGGGCCAGCATGAGCAGCAGCGCGACGATCAATTGGAGCAGGAGCAGCAGGTTGCGGCGCAATTTTTGCCATGGCGCATTGGCCTCAACGTCGCGCACCATGCGCTGCCACAGATAGGTGCTGGCAACGGTCTGTTCGACGCGGCGCAGTTTGAGCAGGTACATGGCAATGATTATTGGGATAGTGAGCGCGAGCAGAAACGCAAGTGGTGTTAGGAAGTTCATTTACAGTACAACCCTACGTTGCCTGAGTACCGCAAAGATTAACTCCTCGAACGGCGTACCCGTATTAACCGGAATGTAATAGATACCGCGGGCGCTGCAAAAGCTGGCGATTTCGCTTTGCCAAGTGCGCAAGCTGTCGCGGTAACGTTGCAGCAGATCGTAGTCGGCTGTGATCTCGATTGCCGCGCCGCTCTCGATGTCGAGCAGCTTGAGATCGCCCTGCACGTCGGGATCCACTTCTTGGGGCGCGAGCGTGTGCAGCAATGTGATCTCGAAGCCACGGGCAGCGAGCGCGCTGAGTCCCGCCTGCCACGATTCGTCCATTAGATCGGAGATGAGCAACAATGGTCCGGTGCGGCGTGTGCTGGCGGCGTAGGTGCGCAACCCCGAAGCGAGATCGACTTGCCCAGTGCCGATAAGCGTCTGCAAAAAGGCAAAGAGCTTTGGTGCTTGCTGGCGTCCGCGACTGGGTGTGAAGATGCCACCATCGGATCGACTCGCCGCGCCCAATGCGGTGACGGTGACGCGATCCAAACCTGTTAGGCCGATGTAGGCAAGCGCACCCGCAACCTGAACGGCATAAGATAGCTTGGCCGGTTCGCCCCACGCCATGGATTCGCTGCTGTCGATCAAAATGTGGATGGTGAGATCTTCTTCTTCGACAAAAAGTTTGATGAAGAAGCGATCCATGCGGGCGTAGGCGTTCCAGTCGATGCGGCGCAGATCGTCGCCCGGCGTGTAGGGGCGAAAGTCGGCAAATTCGACGGATTGACCACGTTTGGTGCTGCGGCGCTCACCCTGCTGGGATCCGCTCATGGCGCGGCGCGAGAGGATGGTGAGCCGTTCGAGCTTGCGCAGGAAGGTTTCATCGAATAGTTTGTTTGAGGCTTGGATAATTTTTGTCATAAAGATATTGCAACCGCAGACTTTTTAGTACTCAGATTGCTCAGATTAAAAGCAACTGCGATCTAACCGCGGATTACGCAGCTTTTCTTAACGGTAAAGATTTATTGTTAGAACAGGAACCAGTACTACGTTGGAATCTCATCCAGCATTTCGGTGAGTACCTGATCCGTCGTGATCCCCTCGGCCTGCGCTTCAAAATTAAGAATCAATCGGTGGCGCAGCGCGGGTATGGCGGCCTGGCGGATGTCATCAAAGGCGACGTTATAGCGGTTGTCGAACAACGCGAAGATTTTGCCTGCGAGAATCATGGCCTGCATCCCGCGTGGACTCGCCCCAAAGCGCAAATATTGGCGCACGGGATCGGGCGCACTATTATTTTGTGTGGCATTTTGTGGATGGGTGGCGTGCAGCAGCCGCGCGGCGTACGCAGTGACGTGATCCGCAATGGGCACGTCGCGGGCAAGCGTTTGCATTTCGCGAATGGCGGCTGCGTCCGCGGCTGGTTGCGCGGCGTGAACCGTGCTGGTTGTGGTACGGTTGGCGATTTCGATCAGTTCGTCCACGCTGGGAAACGGCACGTCGATTTTAAAGAAGAAGCGATCAAGCTGTGCTTCGGGTAGCGGATAGGTGCCTTCCATTTCGAGTGGGTTCTGCGTTGCAAGCACGAAGAATGGTTGTGGCAACATGCGCGTGGCTTTTGCGCTGGTGATGCTGCGCTCTTGCATGGCTTCGAGCATGGCGGATTGGGTTTTGGGCGTGGCGCGATTGATCTCATCGGCGAGAACAAGGTTGGCAAAGATCGGGCCTTCCTCGAATTGAAATTGACGTCGCCCGTTTTCATCTTCCGCGATCAAGTTGGTGCCGGTGATATCCGACGGCATGAGATCGGGCGTAAATTGGATGCGCGAAAAGGAACAATCGATGGCTTCGGAGAGGGTGCGCACGAGCATGGTTTTGCCGAGACCGGGCACGCCTTCGAGCAGTGCATTGCCGCCCGCGATCAATGTGACGAGCGTTTCGCGGATCAGCTGCTTCTGGCCAACGATTATTTGGCCGATCTGGTCTTCGATGGCGGTGGCGGTTTGCCGGAAGGTTTCTGGGTTCATGGTGGTGATCAACTTAATTTTTTGTAGTGATAGATGGTGAACTTGCGAGTTAATGAAGAAGTAAAAATGTGAAAGGGTGACAAAGTGATCGGGTGAAGCCGCAACTATATCAGAGTTTTGGGTTAATCGGCAGTTTTACCTCTTCACCCGATCACATCTTCATGCTTTACGGTTCCAACTGTATGAAATAGTCGCGCACATAATCTCGCAAGCCGGGCGGAATGGTGCTACGTTCAATAGTTTGACTGGCTGTGTTGGCATAGTCGGCGTAAACGTCCTGATAGGGAACGAGCGTGCTGCTGTCGAGACCGGGAAGCGGGTTGCGCTGCTGCCGGATCTGCGTTTCGCCTTGGCCCGTCTCTTGACCGGCGATGAAGCTCTCTTCACCCGTTTCGGGGCGTCTATCCCACGGCACGTAGACTTGCTCGCCCATGTCGCCCATCATGCTGCCTTGATCGTTGCCTTCGAGCAGATTGCCGCTGCCTTGGCGTTGCGCTCCGGGGAGCTGATTCGCAGTGGAGCCGCCGCCGTTGCCCGCTTGGTTCCCTTGACCTTGGCCCTGCCCTTGACCTTGGCCCTGCCCTTGACCTTGGCCCTGCCCCTGGCCTTGGCCCTGACCTTGACCCTGTTGACCTTGCCCGGCTTGGGCAATGGCGTCGCGGCTTTGCTGTAGTTGATCCATTGCTTCTTGCAGATCAGCCTGTTGACCCGCGACTTGGTTGCTTTGGGCCAGTGCGGCGGCGGCGTTGGCGGCGGCCTGATCGAGCGCGCCCGCGTTGCCCGTTTGCGCGGCTTGGGCCATAGCCGCAAGCGCTTGGGCCAGCGAACCATCCCCAGCTTGTGCGGCGTTGGCCGCGAGTTGAGCCAGTGCCTGAGCGAGATCAGTCTGCTCGGATGGATCCATATTTTCGAGCTGATCGGCCAGTTGTTCGAGCGCATCAAGGCTCTCTTCGAGGCCGGGATCTGTGCCGCTTTGATCTGTATTGGCGAGCGCTTTCAGTTGGGCGGCAAATGCGGTCAGCATTTCTTGTTGCGCAAAGCGGTCGGGATCAAGCTGGCGACGCAACGTTTCCTCCATTTCGGAGAGTCGAGCCAGCGCCTCTTCACGATCTTGTGGATCGGCGCGCAGCTGATCGGCTAGTTCGGCTAGATCCGCCAGCAGCTTTTCGCGTTCTTCGGCGGAGAGATTCTGCGACTCTTCAACCGCTTCTTTCAACGCATCGATCTGGTCTGCCTCTTCGTCTACGGCGCGAGCAACGGCTGCGCGATCGGCTAGTATCTGCTCCATCGGGTTGGGCAAGAGCAACAATGCGCTTAATGCAATCAACAAGGCAGATGCCAATAATAAGGGCCGTTTTTCCCATAGGAATGGCAGAGAGTTTGCTGGGGTCGTCGCCTGAATCGAGTTGAGCGCATCGGCATGTTGTAGCGCAGTGAGTTCGTTTTCTGTCTCGTTTTGCTGATAATAGATCGCGGTGGAAAGCCGCTCTTTTAGCGCGAGTTCGGCATCGAGACGTTGCGCAGTTTGGAGCGGCGTGCTCGGTTTGAAGAGCGACCAAAGCGGCACTGCTAGCAGCCAAACCGCTAGTGGAATTAAGGTCCAGAGCCACAGACTTTGTATGGGCTGATAGCGCCCAGTTAGCTGAATGAGCAGCGCGGCAATGAACGCTATCCAAGCTGTTTTTTGCAACAGAAGCCAGCCATCGCGCAGGCGCAGGCGACGCTCGAAACGTTTGAGAATTGGCCGAAGTTGCTCGCTCATTCTAAGTCAACTGCCTCGATAATTTCTGGCTGAACGGGCGGGATGAAGCGTTCTTCCTCTGCATCCCAGTAGCCGTATTGATCCTTTGTGCTGTAGAAACCATAGACAACGGAACCAGCCACCAACGCAACGATGACAAACGCAATGAGCCCGCTGCGTAGATCGATGCGCCAGCGGCGTGTGGGCTTAACGAGTTGTGCGGCCAGCATATAAAAGGCGAGCGTTAGGCCAAGGTAAAGCGGTAGGCTGTAGTGGTAGAGCGGGCGCAATATATTCCCATCACCTTCCATTACATCAAATCTGCCGGCTATGACAAAACCTAACCCATTGAACACTCTCATACCGACACCAGATGATGAGGGTGCTGGCAACGTGGCCGAGAAGAGAAAACTCAGCGGGTTGATCATAAGTAATTCGTATGGCGGAATCTGTTGACGGGAGACGCCGATGGCAATTAGGGCGATGATGGGGCTAACGAATAGCAGCAGCACAAAGAGATATGACATAACGGTGGCGCGCCCGCTGCGACCGAGCCACGCCGACATAAAAATGCCAACTGTACCTAGCAGCAGCGCAACGACGGTTAGCACCAAAAAGCTGCGTACGAGCTGCATGGGCGTAACCCCGCCAAAGATGAAGACAATGCTGGCAAGCGGAATGGCGGCAACAAGCAATAAGAGGATGTACGAAAGGGCCGAAATGAGTTTGCCCCACAGAATGCGCGTCGGGCTGAGCGGCGTTGTGAGCAACATTTCGTAGGTCAGCTTTTCGCGCTCGCCGCTAATGGCCCCGGCGGTCAGCGCGGGCGTGAGCATGCAAATGACCAGCATTTCAAGCATGAGAAGCGACTGAAAAAGGCTTTGCCCGATGTATGGCCCGGGTATTGTCTGGTAGCGTGCGCTAAGCATGGTCAAGCGGTAGATGCCGTAAAGCGCACCAGCTAGCGCCAGCAACATAATGGTGAGTATGATAAATGCCCGTGCGCCGCGCATCCGCGACCGCAGCTCTTTGACGATAATTGGGTTGGGTTGCAAACGTTCTTTTAAGATCATAACTCACCCTCGGCTTGATTGCCCACTGTGACGCGCATAAAGATATCTTCCAGATCGCTGCTGACTTCGCCAAAGCTGGTAACCAATATTCCTTGATTGACAATTTGTGCCAGCAGTTGAGCCGTGGCCTCGGCGTCCCCATCAAACTCAATCTCGATTGCGCCCTCATTTTCGATAGCGTTCATTACATTTGGCATCTGCGAAAGCAATTCTTGTGTGCTGCTTATCTCTGAAATGGTTTGGATGCGCAGCAGCTTTCCCTGCTTTTGACCATGCAGCTGGGCTTGTGTTGTGATCTGGTTAATTGGTCCACTGGCGACAAGTTGACCCCGCTCGATAATACCAACTGAGTCGCAGAGTTCAGAAAGCTCGGCCAATATGTGCGAGCTAACAATCACAGTTTTGCCCATCGAGCCTAGCTCCCGCAGCAGCTCGCGCATCTCCACCCGCGCGCGTGGGTCCAACCCCGATGCGGGTTCGTCGAGCAGCAGCACTTTTGGGTCGTGAACCAGCGCGTGGGCCAAACAAAGGCGCTGCCTCATGCCGCGCGAGAGCGCTTCGACGTACTCATCGCGCTTGTCCGCTAGGTCCACGAGATCGAGCAGTTCGCTGGTCAAGGTGTCGCGCTGCGCCGAGGGAGTATTGTAACAGCGGGCGAAGAAGTCCAGATATTCCCACACGAGCATATCTTCGTAAACGCCGAAGAAGTCGGGCATGTAGCCTAACTCGTGCCGGAAGCGCGATCCGCTGCTGCGGGTCGACTCGCCGTGAAGCAAAATCTCCCCTTCGGATGGATCAAGCAGCCCGGCGAGCATACGCATGGTGGTGGTCTTGCCCGCACCATTGGGGCCAATCAGCCCAAAGAGCGAGCCAGCCGGTATTTGCAGGTTCAGGTTGTCGACTGCAGTCAGCTTACCGTAGCGCCGAGTTAAATTTTTGGTTTCAAGTGCATACATTGAATTCATATTTCCCTACAACTCACCAGTTACGTTCAGATCAAAGAAGCGGCAACTGCCAAAGTTATCCTGCTGGTCGACCGAAATGCGTACTTGGATGTTGCCTTGCGGATTGAGCAGATTGCTGTTTCCATTGCTCTCATAAATATCTGTGTGACGGTCTCCTCGTTCTGTTTTATCGGCCTCGATCCACGTTTCGTCTTGCCAATTGTAAAATTCAATGTCAACTGTCTTTCCTTCTTGCGGCCCATGAATGTCATTTCGCACCTGCATTTCTAGCACGTCAATATTCTCAAACCCTTTGCCCCAAGGTATGCTGAACTCTAGCACCGCGCTCCCACTATTGATATGCAGATATGAAGGTGATCCACAAATGCCGCCATTGGTTGGGTGCTGGATCATACGCACGTTCATGAGACTAGACGGAATCGTCAGCGTTCCTTCTGTGGGCCACGTTAGGGATAGCTCTGTATGAACAAGCGCGGTTGTTTGCTGCGTCGGGATGCGATCCGCAATATGTACGTCGAGTGGCGTTTGATCGAGCCAGCCGACAAGCAAAATGCCTTGACTTATTCTGTTGCTTTCTGGTGGTCCGCCATAATTCGTTTGAAAAACGGCCTCGGCGATTTGACGTTTGACTTCGTTACTTTGGTCAAAATCGTTAGGTGCGCCACTGCTGCCATAAATGTTCCACCAAAGCGAGCCGCCAAAGTTATTGTTGTCGTTTTGCACTTTGGTAATATCGAATGAGACAGGCTTGCTTTCGCCTCCACCAATTTCGCCGATGCGCTCAAAATATTGCCCCATAATAAGCACAACATCCTGTATGGGCTGATTGGTTTCATTTGTAATAGTGCCAACCAAAAGCGAATCTTCTATGTTCAGTTCAGAGCGAATTGCGCCAAAATCATCCCAGCGATCTTCTATCTGGAATGATTGCATAGCCCACTGACTGATGGCAAAGTCGCGTAACTCTGCTGGGTTGCCGTTGACAATTGTCATGTTCCCAACTTCGGCCGTGCTGTTTGGCGCTCTACCGTTCATAAAGAATTGATTATTCTGTGGCATGGGCAAGACCAAACTGTCGCTGTCAATCTTAATTTGATAGGTCTGTTCCACAGGCGAGAAGAGACCCACATAATTAGCAACTTGGCTCGATCCATCCGGCTGCGGTTCCACTACCGCGATGTGATTCAGAATGAGATCGTTGCCGCGCAGTGCGTAACCTAAGCCAAATGCGCCCGCCGAGAATGCCAGCGTCAGCAGCGGAATGGTGATCCACGCGAGGTGCAGGCGACGGAAGTAGCGCAACACCAAATAGTTAAGTGGCCCCACAACCAGAATGTAGATGCAAAGCAAGATCCCAAGCCAGCGGATAGAGGGGAGCGAGAGCGAGGGCAGTCGATTCAACGCCTGACTCATCTGCATGGCCCGCATCTGCTGGATCGACGTGTCGGCCGGAAGCCAATTCGGAGAAAAAGTGGTGGGCGTGAGTATCGCCTGCAAAAATTGTGTGTTGCCCGACCATGCATCAAAGGGCGGGCCCGTGAGTGAAAGAGCCACATACCTGACTGTGCCGCTGCCAACTTTCTCTTCCACAACTAGCGGCGCTTCTGCACCCCCCGCAAGCGTAACGTCCGATTCAAAAGATGCTGCTTGCGCAATAAATGGCCCCGCGACTTTGATGGGTTCAGCAGACTCATCTGGGTCTTGCAGTGCGCTACCACTAAACTGCACGAGCGCGTCGACTTCGTCCAGTTCGCTTGGGGTGCCAAGGAGCTGTGGGCGTAATGCTGTCGGCAAACCTAAGAGCGTTCGCTGCGCGCTGCCGCCTCCACCGATCAACAATGTGCCGCCCGCGCGCACCCATTGCTCTAGGGCCGTTCCTTGTTCGGGCGTCAGGGAAGAGGTGTCCACATCGTTAATGATGATGATATCAAATGAGCGCAGCGCCTCGCTTTTGGGAGGGATGTCGCTTGCACGCATGTCGACAAGCGTTGTCTCCCCTTGTTGCGCCTGTTGCGCCGCCCCAAACTCAGGCTCAAAATTCCCATCCATATTTGATGCCGTAAGCTCAAGGTTCTGGATCATTGAGAGTGGACCACGTTCATTGCTGAGTAGACCGACAAGCATAATCCGATTGATCACTGCTTGGACCGGAATATCTTCTTCGAACAAGATCTGATTCTGGCGATCTGCTTTATTGATTATTGTGAGGGGCAATTCGCGTGAATAAGCATTGGGGCGTACATAAATTGGGGTTCGCTTACGCGAGTTGCCGGGCAGCGAAAGCGGCGCAGCATAGAGGGTTGTGCCGCCATCGTTCTTGACTTCAATCCGGATTTCGATCTCGCGATCGATGCCTTTATTCTCTATGGTGACCCAAACCGGCAGCCATTCACCATATTTGTACGCGCCTTCAAAGGCTGGGTCAATCTGCACCGAGAGGCCAGAATCATTGCCTTGCGCGTAGCTTTGAAACGTGTTGTATGCAAAAAACAGCGTAGGTAGAATAAATATGAATAACGCGCAAAACGCGCGGCGGGGTGCTCTAATCAATTTGTTCTCCTGATTTTGAAGATACAATTTTCCCAGAGAAAGTGTCGCATCTATTGATTTTGAGAGACAGTACTTGTTTAGACATGATAACAGGTATATCAAACACTCCTGCTTCTATCGAATTGAGTACGCGATATTATGCGAATTGAAAAAGACGGTATAAATCGTAGTGGCATGATATATCGTGCCAAATCTGACAGAAGCAGAAACAACCATAGCAAGGATTATCTGCTACGTACAGCCATTATACGACAAAACGTTTGCAATTGTTCCTTTTTTAGATGCACTACCAAATTCACGAAATAAAATAGAGGCTGGTAAGCACCAGCCTCTATTTTATTCATATCAATCATCCACATCATAATTTATCAGCCAAACCGGACTATGGTCCCCAACTCACCGCCTGCTCATCGCCAAACGTATAGTTGATCGCCATATTGATCGGCAACTTACGCTGATTCGTACCATCCGCGTTCATCACCCAAATGCCCCAATCCCCGGCATTTTCGTCCACACCACGATTGCTCACATACACAATGTGATTGCCGTCTGGGCTATAAGCCGGTGCTACGCTGCTGGGTAGCGTATCAACTAACGATGTCAGTGGCCTGGTGATTGCCGCTTGGCCCGAACCGCCGGGGTATACAGTATAGATCTGCCAGTGACTAGAGTGTTGAACCATAAACGCAATTTTACCGCTGTTAGGTTGCCAATCTGGATCGTGGTATTGTGGCTGTAAATAATCAAAAGTAACCAGTCGGTTTTCGGCCTTGTGTTTGTCTTCTGTAATTTGAATCCCATCACCGGATTGATACACAATGCCGCCCTGATTCCAATCTGGCGCGCGTGCTGAATCAATCGTCGCCAGATCGCGATAGTTATTGCCATTTGTATCTACAACTGAAAGACGGTACTCGCGCCGCTGATTGTCACAATCATCACCGCGCTGACATTGATCGTTTCCATCATAATACGAAAAGACAATTTCATCGCCGCTAGGGCTCCACTTAGGCGACGCCAGCCACTGTCGGTCCGAAAAGATCTGGCGTTCATTTTGCCCCGTAATATCGATAATATAGAGCCCGTTGGCCCCGCCCGTACGTACAAAGGTGACGCGTTGTCCATCTGGGCTAATTTCTGCATCAAATCCATAAGTCAATGGCCATGTACGCCCGCTTTGCAGATCATATGCATGGAAAACGCCACCCAACGATGTTTGGAAAACCAAGGTTCCCGTCAACCCCGTACCGCTGTTAACCAGCGCGGGAACCACCGGCTGCGGGCGGACGGAAACAGTAAGTGACTGGGAAACTGGCAACAGAACAGATGTCGCTCTTTGAACCGATGTGGGGTGAATCGGTGTGGGGTGAATCGGTGTGGGCCGTACTGGTAAGGCTGGTGTAGAAACAACCGTTAATCTTTCGTCGGCTAGCGAGGCATTCGGACCTAGATCCAAATAGCGTTTCGACACCCAACCAGAACCACTTCCTATGGTCGAAACTAGTAGCTTGTACCACTCTCCGCTGGCGTTTCGCCCAACTGCTATTGCAACCGAATTGTCTGCCAAACTCCCTATAATCGGATAGGCTCTTCCTGGCCCCGAACGTACATTGAGACCGCGGCCATTGCTGTTGATCTTAACCGTAAGCCTCTCTCCTGCTGCCGTTGATGTCAATGCGCTACTTGTAGATGCACTGTTTTTTGATACAGTACTGGTTGACGCAGTGCCATTTGCAGATCCCGATTGTGGTGACGCTGCTTGACCTGTCGCTGCTTCGCCTGAATCTGTGCCAACAGGAAGCTTGTTGACGCCAAATATAACGAGCGAATTGGCGTCAACCCACCCGCTTGTACCATCACTTGACTGCACAAGGATCCACTGGCTATCTGCCGTGCGACTGCGAGCAACCACCGCCTTGCCAGAAGCCCACGTTGCTAGGCTCGATCCACTTGGGGCAGAACGCAATGTTGCACCCGAAACGCCAACCACCGCAATCGATCGGCCTGCCGTTTGCGCATAAATTGGGGTTGCATCAATAATCGTTCCATGTAGTGGCACTGCTATTCCAACAATAAAAGAAAAAACCAAAAAAAATTTACCAGTCGTAAAACTGATTTTTGGGAACATCTTTTTTTGCATGCTCGCCAACTGTACTGCCGGGCGAAAATTGTTTCTATAGCCTAACGAAGAAAACATAATCATTTCTCATCTTTTGGATAGTAGGGGATAATATATTTAAATGGATAGTAACTATAAATAACTTTTTCTACTGCTATTATCTATTAGTAGGTCACTGATTACAAAATTACTTTAACCATTCCACTTTATTTGCCACATTTTTGCTGCTAAATTTCTGTCTATAACTCCGCATAAAGGCGACGCACATCCTCTGCGTAGGCCAACTCCGTGCCTGGCGTCATCACACATGCCGCACCAGCAGCCACACCATAGCGCACCGCCTCGTGCAGCGAATGACCTTCGGCCAAGCTCCACACGATCCCGCCGACCATACTGTCCCCCGCACCCACCTTGCTGCGGATCGGCACAATCGGCGCACGGATATAGTCAACGCCAGTTTTTGTCGCCAACATTACGCCACCTGCTCCGAGGGAAACAATAGCCGCTTGACATCTGCCCGCGCCGATCAATTCATCGAGCAACGCAATCTGCTCACGCTCACTCTCTAGCGTGCGACCAGCAAAGTGGTGCAATTCGTGTAAGTTCGGTTTAATGAGAAAGACGCCCGCCTCTAACGCCGCCCGCAGTGGCTCGCCCGTACTGTCCACAATCACACACGCATCGTGTTGATTCGCCGCCGCAACAAGTTCTTGATAGAACATTGGCCGCACACCTGGTGGCAAACTGCCACTGAGCACCAAGCAACACTTTGGCTTCATCTCAGCAAGCACCGCATCGATGCACGCTTGCTGCTCCGCCTTTGTCATCAATGGGCCAGCATAGTTAAAGCGATACTGCTGCTCGGTCGACTCTTCAAACACGGCAAAACTTTCGCGCATCGCCCCCGCAATGGGGATCGGGTGTGCGTCGAGCTGCTCCTTATCTAATAAATGTTGGAACATATGGCCCGTATGCCCACCGAGCGGATAAACGGCAAGCGGCTTCGCACCCATGCGCTTCACCACCCGCGCAACATTAATGCCGCCACCGCCGGGTTGCCAAGTTGGCGCGCCGCAGCGCATCTTAATTTCCGGAGCAATGCTCAGAACGGACGCGCTTTTGTCCAGCGCTGGATTCATAGTTAGCGTAATTATTTGGGACATTCGATGCGTTTATACCTCGCTATTGCCATTTATTTCATTACTCTTTACAAAGGATTGAGCCGTATTCTGCACCCAAGCTAAATCTTCTTCTGAAAATTCTGATGGCGGTGGTGTTCGATTATATTTTACAGCCATGTCATAGGCACTTCGGTCATAAATTTCGTGTAAAATTTGATTGAGATCAAGTTAGTCCAGCTACCTAAGACTTCGGCTCGTTTTTTCTCATATTGAGCGCGTCCATCTCCGGCGCGTTTATTAGTCGGTGAGAGAATTTCAATTACCGTAACGACTTTCTTTGTCTCAACGACTCTAATCTCTAGATAGCGTTCTCGGATATTTTCGGTCATTGGCAACTCACCAACCATTGGTTCTGCCGTTGCTGTCATGATTGGTGCCAAGCTCTGTAAAGCTGACGGATCATCAATAGATACTATCAGATCAGGTTCACCTATCGAATCGTTTGGTGGCGCTACAGCAAGATAGTTACGCTGTTCCATCGCAACGCGATATTTTGGACGTAATAGTGGTGTCAAAAACTGACGGATTCTTACAATTAGATCGGTATGAACTTCGCTCCATACACCCTTCTGTTCTAAAAATGGATCCATCCCTGGAAATGGACTTTTCATCATGCTCTCCCGTGCTAGCTCATCTACAGCACCATTCCACATCGCGCCCCGAAAAATTTGTCTCCACCCTCTGCTCTTAAAGACGTGGTACGAAACTTTTCTGGTCAAATATATGGGTTCAATTATAGCAGGTTTACGCCTTGAGCGCCTTCTCTAAAAATGGCTAACTTCTCTAATCTGCCGTACTGTTTCGATACGCAAAAAACTTTAAAACCGAAAAACTCTACACATTCAAAAACAGCGTCAACGCATAGACCCACGCTGGCAAAGTCACAATCGAGAGTAGAGTTGAAACAAAGATAGCCGCGCTAACAACACGGGTCTCGCGCTCATCCCGTGCAAAGGGTAACGCATTGATCCCGCACGGGCAAGCGGCCAACGTCACCAGCACGCTAATCGTCAACGGATCCAGCGTCACGACCCACTGCGCAACAAGCCAGACCAATAGCGGCGAAATCAACAATTTGAGCACACACATCAACATCACCATGAGCCGCGCTTCGTGGATGGCCTCTGCATTGACCGTTGCCAGCGATGCGCCCAAGATCAAGAGCGCACAGGGCAGCGCAGCCTGACCCGCTAACGAAATTGCTTCAAAGAGAGGAGAGAAGATAGGTATCGCCAGAAAATTGACCATTGCACCCAGCAATAGCCCAACAATGATTGGATTTCTGATTGTGTCAATGAGGGGCCGAACGAAGGCAATTCTACTAACGGATCTAGTAGTAGCGGATGCAGCAATCGCGGATGTAGTAATAGCGGCTCCGCCGGTCAGCGCAACCATGGTAAATAGCGTCAAGCCATTAGCAGAGATAATCGTCAATGTCCGGCTGAGACCCGCTTCGCCAAACGCAGCCAGCGTGAGTGGAATGCCGATCAGCACTGTGTTTGCGTAGGTAACGCTCAGCGAAATTGTCGAGGATGCGAATAGTCGAACCAGCAGAAAAAGAACAATGGCCGGACCGAAGTAAGCAATCCAGTAAAGGCCAATCTCATCGAGCGGGGCCAATTCGGCACGAGCCATACTGCTAAAGAGCAACAGAGGAATAAAATAGCGAAAAGTCAGGCGCGAGAATGCGCTGAAAAATGCTTGGTCAAAGACCTCGCGGCGAGCCAAAAAATAGCCCACCGCCGCGTTGAGAAGAATCGGAATGACGGCGTAAAGAACAATCATTCGGCCATTATACTTCTACTGTGCAAGTGACATCTAATTTTACTGATTAGATCGGGATTTTCTGAATACCGGGGGCAGATAGCGCAGGCTGAGCTTTACATGCAGTGCAGATGGTCAAAACCAAAGAGGTCACCACCATTTATTTAGAAGATACTTAGATCGTATTGAAAATTAAGCATAATTCTCGCACTATACGCTGGTCGAAATATCGTTCTGTTGATAAAATAATTATATGAAAATTAAATTTTTTACCACCGGCGGCACAATTGACAAAGTCTACTTTGATGCTCGCAGCGAATACCAAGTTGGGTCACCTCAAGTGCGCGAGATTGTCGAGGCGGCAAATGTCGCCTTCGACTACGAGATTGTCTCGTTGCTGCAAAAAGATAGCCTAGAAATGTTGGACGCGGACCGCCAAGTCGTATGCGCCGCGGTTGCAGATGACCCGTGCGATAAGATTATTGTCACCCATGGGACCGACACAATGATCGACACCGCACGCTCACTTCTCAATATTCCCGATAAGACCATTATCTTTGTGGGCGCAATGGAACCAGCCCGCTCGCGCTATACTGACGCCGAATTTAATATCGGTGTCGCAATCGGCGCAGTTCAGTCGCTACCGCCAAACGTATACGTCGCCATGAGCGGATGCATCTATCTGGCCAACCAAGTGCAGAAAAATTACGAATCTCGCCGTTTCGAGGCGATTTAAGATAAAAACAATCATTATTCTAATTCGCTGGTCACATATTCTTGAAGCGCATAGTAAGCTGGACGCGGCGAGCCATCTAGCTCTAATAAACTATAGCCACCCCACTCACTGCTCGCCTCGCCACCCATATTCCAAACTGTGATCAGCTCGACCCATGGGTAATCGCTGCGAATTTTTTCCAGTGACCGCACCAAATAATCCGCCTGTTCCGCCCGCGTCACCTCCTGCCAAATCGAATGCTCATTTCCCTTAATCGTCCAACCCATTTCCGTAACCCAAACGGGCTTATCATCGCCATTGCGCACCATAATCTCGCGCCAATCTTCCAATCTTGCCAAATTTGTGCCACCATGCGCGTCATGCGGATCGTCCGGTGGAAAGCCAAAACCGTATGGATGAATGCTGAGCACATCATAATAATCCGCCGCGCCAGCCTCATACATTCTTTGGAGAAAAATGCGATCATCTAACGCGTCTGCGTTTTGCGTATTCGTTGCCGCCAACCCTGCGCTCACCACCAGCGCATTAGGATCCGTCTCTTTCACCGCGGCATATCCCACGCGTAGGACCTCGACGTAAGCGGCCGGATCGGGGGGCAGCCCAGACCATTCGGCCGCGAGATTGGGCTCGTTCCAGATAAGGTACGCGGTGACGCGACCCTTGTATCGTTTGGCGACGCGTCGTACCCAGCGATCATACTCTTTCAGATCCACAGGGGGCTGGCCCGGCGTCAGCGGATCCACATTGGCCCACGTTGGTTGTTTGTCTAAACGGACCAGTAAATTCAGCCCTTGTTGCTCTGCGATATCCACCGCATCATCCGCAACCTGCCACAAAAACTGACCTTTCTGTGGTTCGATGTCCCACCACGTAAAAAGCTGCACCGCGCTGTCGAACCCCGCATTGCGCACAAGCGGCAGCGTCCGTTCATCCGCCATCAGCGTATGCATTCCATAGCGCGGCGCAGGCTTCGGCGGCAGCGGATCCGAGATTACTGGCAACGCGCCCGCGCGCAAAAGGATCCAGCCGAAGAGGATAAATAGGAAAAATGGGACGAGCAGGGTGTACGATTGATTGCGCATAGTCAAACCTAGGTGAGAGGTGGATGATATGGGGTATAACGATGGTGGGGCGATGGTGGTTCCGTTGGGGTTGGTCGCTAATGAGTTCTTCGACCCGCGTGCATCGCTCTGGCTTGCCACATGTGGGGCATTCGGATCAAACTTGGGTCAGTGCGACGCACGCTAGACAACTCGGTTTGTCGAAGATGTTGGATCCGTTAGCGCATAACCGACAAGCGTGCGTCGCACCAGTCTCCGCGTGATAGATCGTTCGTAAAGGACCAAACTGGAGCGATGCACGAATGGGCTAGTGCGACGCACCCTACCCACCCAATATCGCCGCCACAATCTGCTCAATCTCGGCCATCGTCACCTGCTGCTCATCGACTCGCGGCGGCACGATCCTGCAGCCCCAACTTTCCAACCGTTCGTGATATTGTGTGGTTAGCATGGTTTGTGAAAGAAATTTATTTGTCAATGCGTCAATATAATTGATGCCAAACCCTAAATGTGAAATATTGAGTGATTTGCGAACTCTCCTTGAATAAACTGTATTAGTTTCGAGTCTAACTCGGCTTGTTTAGGCATCAGCTAGTAACGAATTAGCCGGAAGATAGAATGGAAATTGCATAAATACAGATGCTATTTGAGAAGAATTTGTGAATCAACTAATAACGCAGAACTGATTAGTTTCGCGTATAGCCAAGTGGAGGATTCCCCCATGGAAGTCTCGAATTTTGAAATCGTATATAAGCCACAATCACCGATTGGACCTGCAGATACAGTGTTACAAGGATATTTTCTTGAGATATCTAATCTGGAAAACATTGAGCTGAGCTTTAGATTGGATTTCGTAACCTCATCAATCACCGATCCAGACCGAAGCATGCAAAACAACGCTGCAATACAGATTGACAGGCCCGGCACTAACAATATCGACACCTTCTCGCTGATCGGGGATCTAGATGCTCAGTCATTCCGGGTGTCACCTTACGTTCGAATACCAGCCTTGGGTACAGCATTGGTTGCCGTATTGCCGAGCGATCCATTCGTATTTCCAGATGCTCTTGCCAATTTTGAGGTACGTGGGTTTGTAACTTTGCGCTTACCTGCCGTGTTTAAATCACAGAAGGAGTCACCGTTCCCGTTTTCTTTCGGGCCGCAATTGGATCGGCCAGCCCGCGTTTTGCTTACTCCTCAAAATCGAGCTCTATATACTGGGACAGATGGCAGTAATAATGCACAGACGCAATCTTCTTTACCACTGGCAACCGGGCAAGCGCTGAACGAAGTCGAGCCTGATAAAGGCTTTGTTTTTCCACCCTTTTTTGATGCACCGGACGTGGCAGCATTGTTAAAGCGTGAATCTGAACGACCGTCAATGGCCTTCTTACCTGATGTGCTTGCAATGCAAATAGCTGCAGCTGCAGGTTCGAAGTTAGACCTCAAGGCTTTTAATGCGGCTCTAAAAGAAGCTGGGGTTGGCATGGCAATCGAAAGACGAAAAGCAGCGGGTGCAAAATAACGACAAAAAGAATTGGCGAGCCGTGAAATTCAAACATAGCGTCGAAACAAGTTACTCCGATGGGTTTCTAACGCCTTTCTCGACAAGAAGTTTTTGGGTGTTTTATGTGGATTGCGCTGATATGAGTCATGGGGTTAACGCAAAACCGTTGAGCCCAACGTTAGCAGAAATATTGTTGATTGAGTAGAGCCTATCTTTCTTTTACGTAACCGTTCAACCCCACTCACCGGTTGAGAACCCGCCACCATGCTATGGCTGTTTATGGTCTTGGAAGCATTAGCGGCTGTGTCGAAACCAAGGGGGGGGGCTGAATGGTTAACTTTCTTCAACTGCCCAGTCAACAATATTTCGGCTCTCGTAATCAAAGATCACGCCAAGCGACAGAACCCGCTTTCCTTCGGCTGCACAGGGCAATTTATACGCTTTGTTCTGAATTTGGGTAAGGGCCAGACCTGCCGGATCTTTATCGTCGACATGGCTCATCTTAAATTCCATAATAACGATGGCGCCATCCATTTCTACAATGGCATCAATTCGCCAATGTTGGTTAACTTTTCGATACTGATGTCGAAGCCCAGAAGCTCTAGCAGTAAATACACAATAGAGTGATAGTACGCTTCTTGGGGCAAGAAGAGGGTATTTGGGATTCGACTAAATATGGACTTAAGCAGCGCAATGAAGCTATCCATATCAAGAGTATTCAGCGCATCTTCGGACTGAAAGAGCAATTCGCGCCCGATGCTGCCCTTTCGAATTTCCAGATAATCGGCCAATATACCATATGCGCCTATCACACCGTCAGAAAATGAGTGTATATGGCTAATCCAGAAAATTAATTATACGGATTTTAGCAGCTTTTCTGGATTAGCTTGCGGCCATGCTGCATATCTTACTCTTTAGGATGGCTTAAGTTTCTGGCTTCATCGGCCCGTTGGCTGAATCTTATCTGTCTGCCGTCTGTATCCTAACCAGAATGCGGTTAGCGCGATTAGCATGATCAGGATCAACGCCAGTGAGATCGGCCGTGTGACAAAGACAGTGATATCACCATTTGCGCCGCCCAATGCCTGCCGGAAGCGTGCCTCGAAGATGGGGCCAAGCACTAACCCCAACACAATCGGGACTGACGGAATATCCAGCCGATTCATGATGTAGCCCATGAAGGCAAAGCCCAACGCCAGCAGCGGATCCGAGAGCTTGTAGCCGCTGGTGTATGTGCCAATTAAGCTTAATGTGAGAACAACAATGCCGATAAAGCGTGGATCCACCAGCGTGATTTTGATCAGCCAGCGAGTTGTTGTGAGAAGAAAGCCGAGGATCACAAAGTTTGTGATGAGCAGGCTGAGGAAGAGACCCATAATAAATTCGGGGCGTTGCTGGAAGAGTGCCGGGCCAGGCACCACATTATGCACGTAAAAGACTGAGAGCATCATGGCTGTCAATGCCTCGCCGGGAATGCCAAGCGCCAGCAGCGGGATCATGGCCGAGGCCGGTACTGCATTGTTGGCCGCTTCGGATGCGATGATGCCTTCGGGCGCACCGTCGCCAAACTTTTCGGGATGTTTCGATAATCGCTGCGCCAGCGAATAGCTGAAAAATTGGGCCATAAATTCGCCCACGCCCGGCAAGATCCCCATGAAGACGCCAAAGCCAGAAGAGGAAAAGAGCACGCGTGGATATTTAAAAATTTCCAGCAGCCCCGAAAAGCGGCTCGACGCTAGCTTTGGCATTTTGGGCATCTCTTGCCTGTCGATCAATAAGGTCAATCCTTGCGACATAGCAAATAGCCCCAGCACCATGGGGATTAGCGGGATGCCGCTAAGCAGCCACGGTTGATCGAAGGTAAAGCGCTGCGTCGTAAATGCACGCTCGATACCGATGGTGGCAAAAAATAGCCCCATGCCGAGCGTCATCGCAGCGGCCACGGCCTTTTCGCGATGCGCCACCACCACAACCACCATGGCAAAGAGCGCGGCCATGGCAAATTCCGCAGATCCAAAACGCTTGGCAAAGTTGGCCAATGGAAGCGCAATCAGCATCAACGTAATCACGCTAATGACGCCACCAACAAATGATGAGGTATAGGCGAGCGTCAACGCCCGGCGACCTTCGCCCCGCTTGGTTAATGGGTAGCCGTCATAAGTTGTGAGTACGTTAACAACCGTACCCGGTGTGTTGATCAAAATTGAGGGGATCGCGCCACCATACATGGACGCGGCGTAGATACCAAGCAGTAATGTCAGGCCCGTTAGCGGCTCCATAGAGAAGGTTACGGGTAACAAGATGGCAATGGCTACTGCAGGACCGACGCCAGGGATCGCACCGATGATCACACCAACAATTGCGCCCGTAAAAAGAGCAATTAATACAGGGGCTTGAAGAAGCTGTTCGAGACCAGCGAGTACGTTTTCCATGGGCGTTGTGATTCGTGTTGCGTGAAGTATGACGTATAAGTAGATTCGGAGTTGATTGGGTGAAGAAACGTGGTGCGTGAACTGATGATCAAACTGTTGGTGCTACAAGCACCAACAGCGGTTGATAGTCTACCTCATATTTTGCTCGCATCGCGACCATTTTCTGAACTAGTTCACGCACAACGCATTACGTTTTCTAAAAGTTATTCATCAAGAAAATGCGGATGTCTCTCGGAAACAGGCCATAAAGCTCAGCTTGCGGCACCCAAATGCCCAACGCCCAGCGGAACGCGGCCACGAGCACGATTGCAAACAGAAAACCGGTCAACATCCAGCGCGGGCTGCGCAGATTGACTCGCCATGTGAGCAGCAAAATAAAGAGCAGACTGGAGAGAAAGTAGCCAATAAGATCCAGCAGCCAGATATAGCCAATATAGTAGATGAAGTATTCAAGCGGCTTGATCCATTGGATTAACTCGTTTTTAAGGCTTGTATCTGCGTGCTCGGTTGCGGAACCATCGCGTAGCGTGTGAATATGTTGGAAGCAGAGGTAGGCCGCTGTGATGGCGATCAGGAGAAGGCTGATGCGTGGCATAAAAGCTGGTTGCGTCCACCAGCCTTGTGTCGTTGGTCCAGGCTTGGTTAAAACCGGCACAAGCAGCAGAAAGGCAACGCCGACGATTAATATGAAGCCGTAGAAGATACCTGTGCCAGCTTTAGGTTTTGTGAGATAATTTTTCATATCGAAAATTTTGACAGGATAACAAGTGAGTCCTATCTTATCTGGGACTGTACCACAAAGCCTGTAAATGACTTGGTCTGATTAAGCAATCTAACGCCATTTACACACAATTTGGGTCAGTCTCTCATCTTGTCATCCTGTCATCCCTTCAGTTTTATTGCCCCATTCGCTCGACCATGTCGGCAACCGTGTCCCAGTCGCTGTCGATCTGCGCTTGAGAAGCCTCTGCGTCCATCCAGTAAACCTGCGCGCCAGTCGTCGCTGCGACGTCCTGAGCTGCTTCACCGGCAAGAGCCGTTTGCGCATAGTCCGAAATCATATCGCGGATTGGCTGTGGCGTTTCTTTGCGCACGAAGAGGCCGTTCCAGAGCATAATATCGATACCGCCCTGTTCACCTAGCGTTGGTGTATCTGGGCTTACTGCTAATCTATCTGCACCGATAGAAGCAATAATTGTCACCTCGTCCAAACATGGGAGTAGCAATTGAATTGTTGTGTTGATTACATCTACATCGCCTGCAGAAAGAGTAGAACAATCGAGGGCGTCGAATGCTGCTTCAGAAGCAAACTCCCCACCCATATCTTGCATGCTCAAAATGGTGGCACGCGTTGGCGTCAAACCAAATCCAAAGTGGCCCAGCGTTACTTCGTTCTCTTGCGAATAGGCAACCAGCTCTTCCATATTGGAGTACGGTGCATCGCCCGCGGCAGCAATCACGAATGGATAGGTGACAAAGATTCCCAACGGCTCGAAGTCGCCCCGTTCATATGGCGCATTACCATTTTGGATCTGCACAGTTGGGATCCCGATTACAAAGGAGCCGATTGTGTGGCCATCCGCATCAGCCTGAAACACCTCGGTTGCGCCCACAACGCCACCACCACCGGGCTTGTTGACCACTGCGGCTGGCACGCCCGTCTGCTCTTGCATCTCTTCTGCAATGAGGCGCGTCAGCACATCTTCTAAGTCACCTGGGGGCCATGGCACGACAAACTGCACAGGGCGTTCGGGGTACTCCATTGCTTCTTCGGCCATCGACTCAGCACCATCTTCGGGCGCTGTTGCTGGCGCGACACAGGCTGTGCTAATAAGCAGCAACAGGGCTGCAACAAGCCATACTGACTTCTTCATAATATTTCTCCTAATTGAATTAATTGAAACTGGTGAAAATACTACAGTAAATAGATGTGGTGTAAATTGAGACACTGGTATGCTGGCAAATTCTTGGAGGGATATCGTATCTTTTTAATATTCTGGGGTTAAATAAGCCGCTTGGTTCCGATACAGCCTCTATGCTTCCAAACTGCACGGTGCTATAGCGCCAGCGGTCAGCACTTAATCGGCGCTACCGCTACTTATTGAGAAGATATGGAAGATTAACATCGATACTATGCAAAAGCTAATGTAATAGGGGGAAATCATTTAGAAGTTTAATCAGTATATGCGCACTTACATTTGCCGTCAAGCTGATAAGGGTTGGGGCATAGGGCAATCGCGTACTTTTGTCGACTAGAATTGAAATTCTAGCCTGATACGAAAAACCTGCTAAAGGCAGGTTATTTTGCCCCGTTTTTCGATATAAGAACAGAGCTTTAACCTGTTTCCCATGGCAGATGCCGAGTTTCAATCGGCATTTTGCGTTTCTCGGTTTCTGTCAGATTTTGTGGAGGATTAATTGCTCCGAAAAAGGATGATTTAAACTTGTAAGGGCATGATATATCGTGCCCGGCATAGTTGGCGGGATCATCAATCTTGGGCACGATATATCATGCCCTTACGAACTCGCTTGCTAAATATTGGACATCCCTACCCAATTCGATAGAACTAGTATCTCTTGCTTGCGCCCCATGATTGTACGAGCACGATCGAACAAGTTAAGAGTTAGTCGCCCCAGCTAAAGCACATTCGAAACTGCCTAGCGCCTCGTCGATCTGGGCCTGTGTCACAATCAGCGGTGGGATCCAGCGGATCACATTTTGGTAGCTGCCGCAGATGAGCAGCAGCAGATTTTGTTCCAAACATTTTGCTAGCGTGGCGCTCGTGGTAGCAGCATCCGGTTTGCCGCTTTTATCAGTGAACTCAACCCCAACCATTAGACCGCGTCCGCGAACATCCCCAATCACGGGATATCTGGTCTTTAACTCCATCAACCGTGCAACTAAATAGTCGCCCATCGCCGCTGAATTTTCGATCAATCTCTCTTCGCGGATCACGTCAATTGTGGCGCAGGCCGAGGCCATAACCAGCGCATTGCCGCCGCCGTACGTGCCACCATGGGTGCCGGGCGTCCAGTGTTCCATTAGATCGGCACGCGAGGCGATGGCCGATATAGGCATACCGCTGGCAAGCCCTTTCGCCATGATGATAATGTCTGGTGTGATGCCTGCGTGTTCATAAGCAAAAAATTTGCCGGTGCGACCAAACCCACTTTGCACTTCATCCAAGATGAGCAATATGCCGTGCTCATCACAGAGCTGTCGCACCGCCTGCATGTAGCCTTCGGGCGCAGGCACATAGCCCCCCTCGCCCAAAACAGGCTCGATAATGATGGCTGCGGTTTCGCTGGGCGATGTCTGCGAATGGAGCAGCAGATCTAGTTGCTTAAGGCAAAACTCGATTGTCTCTTCTTCTTCCCAGCCATAGTAGTACGCGTCGGGAAATGGCGTGACAAAAATTGCGCCCGGCAGCGGTTGATAATCTTTGCGGTAGACGTACTTAGAGGTTGTCATCGCCATGGTTTGGTGGGTACGCCCGTGAAAGCTCCCCTGCATGACGATAAGATTGCGCCGCCCTGTTGCCTGCCGCGCCAGCTTAACCGATGCCTCGACTGCCTCTGCACCGCTGTTCGCAAAGAAGAATCGATCGATGCTCGGCGGGGTAATCTGGTTAAGCTTCTCGGCCAACTCAGCAGCCTTGGGCACCATCACTACATTAATCTGTCCGAAAATCAATTGATTTGCCTGCTCTTGAATGGCCGCCACCACTTTGGGATGGCAATGCCCTGTATTCAACACCCCAATTCCAGAAGTGAAGTCAATAGTGCGATTGCCGTCCACATCGTAATAGTAGATGCCTTCGGCACGAACAGGTTGTAAGTTTGTGAGGTGCGTCCAGACGGGGGCCAATAATTCAGTTGACATTGTCTATTTCCTTATGGAAGTTTAAGTTAGCGTATACCCTTCTGGGCTAGCCTATCGATATAAAAATAGCGAGTCTGTTTTTGGTAAAGCGAATAGATATAGAGGCTTAAGGCGGCCGAGAAAATGATTGTGGTTTAACAAACTTGCTCTGTTTCGTGGCAGACCGCCTACTTCGTGTTTAGTTACACATGCGTAGCATTCACAAGTTTCTGGTTAACAAATATTCAGTTACATGTCCGTGTGATTAGTTATGCACCACGTTAGCAAGCAACGGCAGCCGCAACACGCCGTGCGATTGATGGCCCCACAGATCCGCCTGCACCAAACTATCGGCAACCAGCATCGCATGGTCTAACGGAACATTATTCTTGAGCAGAACCTGTGTACAAAACTCACTCAGTTTGCTCGGGCTAATTGTTTTCACAAGCTAGCTCAGCGTCTGCGCACGATAGATGGTTGAACCTTCTCCCATGCATCTAAATCAGCCTGACTTACTGCCTCTTCGCCACGCAGAAATTTCTCCAAATAGTGCAGATCATCATGGCCCCAAAAAAGTTCGCCATCGACCACCACCGTGGGCACGCCAAAGGCACCCGCCTCAATTGCGTGCGCCGTATTCTGCTTGATTCGTTCTTTGATTGCGGGCTGCTGCGTTTGGGCCAATCCGCTGTCTGGATCCAGCCCCACTTTTGCCAGCAACGCACCGACCACGGCTGGATCCGTCACATCTTGGCTGGTGACCCAAGTCGCCTCGAAGAGCAGATCGATTAGCCGTCTGCGCTGCTCGTTGGACATATCCAGCGCAGTAGCCCGCAGCGCCAGAAGTGGGTTAAATGGGTGCGTTGCCGGGGCCGCCAACGGAATGTTTAGATCGCGGCATTTGCGCAGAATATTTTTGCCCACCCAGCGCCGCATCAACGGCGTCTCGGCTGGTCCCAACCGCCCCGAATCGCTCAGCAAGCCGCCAAACAAAACCGGGATCGGCGTCACGTCGCGGCCATATTTTTCCGCCAGCGCATGGATCTGCGTCCACGCGATGTAGGCGTAGGGAGAAATGTAGTCAAAGTAAAAATTCAAAATGCCACCTTGGTTTTTGTCTGTGATAGCGCTAAAACGGATTGCTGCGATCCGACCAAGAAGTTGACGATCCATTGCGCCATAATCGCGTTATCGACCTGACGCTGAGCCGTTGTGCTGATTGCGTTGTCGATCACCGTCGGCTCCACTACCTTGCTCAGCGAATCAATTGCCGTCACCATGATATCGGTCGTGAACTCGGGGTGTGCCTGCAACCCAAGCACTTGATTACCAATCGTGAACATGCCGTTCGGGCAGAATTCGTTGCCCGCCAATAACTCAGCATTTTGCGGCAGCGACGTCACCTGATCCTGATGGCAGAAGTAGAAATTTCCCGTTGGCAGCGGTGGCGTCATCCACGGCTGCGACTGGGTCACCTCGATTATGCTTGGCCCCATGCCCCAACCTTTTGGCGACTTTTTGGCCTGCCCGCCTAGCGCGTGTGCCAGAATTTGGTGTCCAAAACAGATACCGACCAACGTGTGACCAGCCGCATAGAAATCGCGGATATAGTGGTCAAGCTGGCCGATCCAGTCGTCGTTGTCATAGACGCCTTTGGGGCTGCCGGTGATGAGGTACGCATCGCATTCGTCAGCGCCCTGCGGGAATTGACCCTCGGTGATGCGGTATTCGGTCAGCGCAAAGTTGTGATCGACTTGCGCAAAAAAGTTCGTAAATATGTGGAATTCTTTGACCTGAAATTCGTCTTCGTCTGCGGGCGTACATGCGTTTAGGATGCCTAACTTCATATTCTTCTCCAAAATTATCAATAATCACTTTACTCTAAATACCAAACGCGAAAAATTTCGCCCGTGGCAAAATCGCTGATCAAAACCGAGTTGTCTGTCTGCGTATCAATATGTTGCGGCGTGCGCAATTCACTTAGAAACGTTTGCGGCTCGCCCAGTTCAACCGCACCCTCTTCGCCCACAGTAAAGGAAACTTCGATCACCTCGCCCGTTACCCACAGCGCAACCAACAATGTATTTGGAGAAAAGGGTGAGAGATCTATGCTCGTTGGCGTGCTGTGGGTTGGTAACGTAATCTGCGCCGCACGAACCCCTGTGCAGTCCGGACCGGCTAACTCTTTGCCATAACAGCGGGGCCACCCAAAATCTGGTGCCTCGTCATCCGTCGGCAGGATCAAGTTGATCTCGCCAGGTAGCGTGACTCCCTCCACCGCTCCATCGGCTATTTCCGTCAGCCAAAGTCGCCCCGCCGAATCAAAAACGTGGGCGTACCCACCTTTTAATCCTGTCGCCACAATTCGCCGCTCATTCGTCAGCGGATCTAGCTCCCACACTTTGCCCGAATCCACATCCACTCGATTGCCGCTAGTTTCATAGAGCAATTTCCCAGCGGGCGTCACCGTCAACGTGCCGTTGGAACGTCCATTGTTGGGCAGATCGCTTAGTACCGTTTCAACCGTTGCCGCTTCGTTCGCCAAATTTAGCTTCAAAATAGCATCACGCGTGGCCACCCAAAGCGTATCGTCGAGGCGGGCGATCCCCGTTGGCTTGTTCAACTTGTCGAGCACTACTTCTTGCTCACCCGTCTGCATATCCACGCGCACAACTTGTCCATTGCCCTTGTTCTCGCCGCCATTAAGCTGCGCCACCCACAGCAAACCCTCATCATCCACAAAAAATTGCGTTGGTTGCTGAAAGAGTATAGGCAGCGGCTCGACTTGTAGCGCGCCTCGTCTTGGGCTACTCTCCATCTCTAGCTGCTCAGCCTGTGGTGCGGTGGTCATAGCACCCAATGTACAGCCGTTTAATATACACATAATAAGAAGTGACGCCACAAGTAAAATTGGCGTACATCTGCTTTGCTGGGTAATTAACATGGATTTCTAAACCCTTGAAAATGATTTTTGCCTTAACAATATGGTATTATCTAAAAATGTATCATCGAAAAATAATGTAGCTTCGTTGTACTTTTTGAGGATTTCATTGTGCCGTATCCATCGCAGGAACGCCAAAATTTTCGCCTAAGCCTTGTTGTGCCAATGTACAACGAAGAAGAGGCGCTGCCCATATTTTTGGCACGTGTGATTCCGATTGTTGAAAGTATAACCCCTGACTACGAAATTCTTTGTATTAATGATGGTAGTCAAGATGATACTTTCGCCATGCTTGTGGCTGAAAATGATCAAAACTCACGTATCAAAATTATCGATCTAGCGCGCAATTTTGGCAAAGAAATCGCGTTGACGGCTGGCTTAGATCACGCCAGCGGTGATGCGGTTGTTCCGCTCGATGCAGATCTGCAAGATCCACCTGAACTGATCCCCGATATGGTCGAAAAATGGCGTGAGGGCTTCGACATGATTGTCGCAATCCGCGGTGATCGCAGCAGCGATTCATTCTTCAAACGCTTTACGGCCACTCTTTTTTACCGCGCAATTGGCCGTATGGGCGATGTGCCAATCCCGGCCAATGCGGGTGATTTTCGGCTAATGGATCGGCGGGTGGTCGATGCGCTAAAGCAATTGCCCGAGCGCACCCGCTTTATGAAAGGGCTTTTCGCTTGGCTCGGTTTTCGGCAAACAACCGTTACCTACACACGTCCGCAGCGGGCTGCTGGGGTGGGTAAATGGAAGGCTTGGCAACTGTGGAATTTTGCGCTAGATGGCCTCTTTTCTTTCTCGACTTTGCCTCTACGCATCTGGACTTATTTTGGACTTTTTACCGCGCTAGCTGCACTGGGCTATGGTGCGTATATTGCCGTTCGTACGCTACGCTTTGGGATAGATGTGCCCGGCTACGCATCAATTGTGGTGATGCTTCTCTTTTTTAGCGGTATGCAGATGATTGGGCTTGGCATCATCGGCGAATATTTGGGACGTGTTTTTCTAGAGGTAAAGCAGCGTCCACAATATCTTGTACGCGACATATTCGGCATAGAAGAATAATCACTGTTTTGACAGTGTACATAATGTGCGTTACCCTACAAAGATAGAACCCATTATTTGTTTTTCTGGATTACTCTTAATATTCTCTCCGTCCCCCCTCGAAATTCTATCAACCAACTACTGGTAGCATTAATAATGAACTCGAAACCCCAGAACGATCTTTTTGGTCAAGGTGCGCAAGATCTCGTGCATCGTATGAGCGAGGCAGTGGACAACTTTATTGCATCGCTTACTCCTGCTCAGCGCACAACGGCAATTATTTCTTTTGATAATTACGAAGAGCGTACTTTTTGGGATTATACACCTATTCAAAGGAAGGGGTTGCCGCTTAACGAAATGGAGCGTCATCAACTGCGGTTGGCTCATAAGGTTGTCGCATCTGGATTAAGCCACGCGGGCTATAATACTGCCACAACTATAATGGGGCTAGAGCCGTTATTAGATGCTAAAGAGGGTTGGCGAAGCGAAGTGTGGTGGCGCGACCCGCTACGGTACTATCTGACTATTTTTGGCACACCGCATATGAAGAGTCCGTGGGGTTGGCGCTTTGAAGGACACCATGTTTCGCTTCACTATACAATTGTAGATGGCACGATTGTCGCACCGACGCCCACCTTTTTTGGGTCGAATCCGGGTGAGTCTTCCCTGAACGGCATTGCTACCTTGCGTCCACTGGCAGTGTATGAAGATCTTGCGCGCGAAATGATGTATGCCTTGGATGACGAGCAGAGATCCGTTGCGCTGTTGTCTCGTATTGCACCACCCGATATCACACAGTTGAACCGACCAGTCGTGATTGATGATGCGCTGCCTGCCATCTTGCCAGAATTTAACGACCCGCCAAATGTTCAAAACATGATGCAATTTTTGGACAGTGAAATGGAGAGCTCGTCTCTAACGTTAGAACAGTTGGAGCCGATTCGCTACTCGAAAACGCCCAGTGGTTTGGCAGCGGCTGCAATGACGCCGGGGCAGCGTGAAATTTTAAAGATGCTGATTGCCGAATATGTGCAGCGCATGCCCGATGAATTAGCCGAAATTGAAATGAAGAAAATTGAGGCACTGGGGATCGATAAGGTTCATTTCGCCTGGGCGGGCAAATTAGAGAGAAACAGAGGGCATTACTACCGCTTGCAAGGACCGAGATTTTTGGTAGAGTATGACAATGTTCAAAATGATGCCAATCACGTTCACTCCGTTTGGCGCGATCCAGAGAACGATTTTGGGGCGGATCTGTTGGCCCATCACTATGCATATGAGCATTAAGTTATTGAGTAGTTCAAATTGTAGTCAACCCACGTTTTTTTAACCCCGCCAGTTCGTAGACGTCGTCAATCAGCCGCATGGTTTCAATACTGTCTTGGGCCGAGATGATTCTATTTTTTTCACCTTGAACAGCCTTCACAAATTCCTGTAGCTGATAGAAATAGCTGCTTTTTCCACGAACAAAGCGGCTCACTTTTTTGCCGCGTCCTTCACCAGTTTTTGTCATAACTATCATTCGGTTAAAACGGTGCGGCACAAATGGGTTGATTACCTGCAAAACGCCAGACTCGCCGATGACCCATGCCGTGATGCGTGGAAAGGCACGATGTTTAAGCGCACAAGTCATGTGGCCGGGAATCTCATGCTGCATAACCTCGCTACTCTTCTCATCTAGATGAGTTTGCGTAAACAAAAAGTCTGCTTCCATATGCTGATCAACTTGAGGCGACATGCAGATCGCTTTTGCTGCCGTAACTTTTGTTTCTACCCTTCGTTGTTGCGCAATCTCCTCGCCAGACTCATCCACACTGGTGAGCATTCGCATGAGGCGAATTGCGTAGCAGCCAAGATCCATTGTGGCACCGCCCGCTAGCTCATACTCATAGCGAATATCGTTTTTCTTGAACATTGGGGTACAAAAATGAGCCTCCACGCGACGTACTTTCCCGAGCACGCCACTGTGAATAATCTTCATCATCTCTGCCGAAATTGGATGGTACAAATTGTGGAATGCTTCAGCCAGAATGAGATTTTTCTCTGTCGCAAGTGCCACCATTTCTGCTGCTTGCATCGCGTTGGAGGCAATGGGCTTTTCGCACAAAACATGTTTGCCTGCCTCTAGCGCATTTATTGTCCACTCGTGGTGGAGGCTGTTGGGCAATGGGTTGTAGATTGCGCCGATGTCCCGATCTGCAAGTAGCTCCTCATATGTGCGATGCACGCGCGGAATTTGGTTCTTCTTTGCAAACTGCTCGGCCCTGCTTACATCACGGGCCGCGATCCCGATGATATCGACATCGCGTTGAAATCGAGACGGTTTGATGATGCCCGCCCGAGCGATTCGGGCTGCACCTAGTATGCCGATATTAACCTTTTGTGTCATAGTGAACTCTTCTCTTTTGACCCCAATTTATGACTGAAACAGATATAGAGCGTAACAATATCGCTAAATTCTCGTCTTTTATTATACAGCAGTACAAATTTACTGTTACTTTCCACTATTACTTTTTGATTTATCCTTTTTATAAAGGGTGTATTGTGTCTTCTTACTATCGCTTTGCACTGAGCACTTTGATCCAGTGAAGCCAAAGCGGTCACCCTCACTATATTAAGAAGATACGCTGCATTCATTTAGAATGCATCTTTCGTTTTTAAGAAAATGAAAGAATCTTACCCATTATATTTATGTATAATGATTATAGATGTACCTCTAGACATCTGACACCAATTCATTTCAGATGCTTAGAGGTACATTTTGCATACTTGGCCTATTGTCATTTACTTTGTTATCGGCTCATATCGGTATTCGGCTGAAATTGTCCATATCTTTAGAGAAAAAATGGCGCGTCTTCAGTTTGCCGCCCATATGAGCATTGTTATTTCTTCACAGCATAGATATCTTATTTGATTGAGGGACAAAGACTATTATATCGATCACGTTTTTGTACTCTGTTCAAATGTCTCATCTATTATCAAAAGAAAGATTGCGCCGCTATGGATTTTATTCGATTTGCTACATTTGCTAAGCTTAGTCATCACTTAAGGCTAATTCTTTGTACAATTCTACTTGTTTTCATAACTCCAGCGGGCATTGCCCAAAATGCACACGCTGAACCTGTCAGACCTATCCCCCGAGCTTCATTTATTGCTGCAACAGACACAACCCCCCAAAATATTATTTTATTGATCGGTGATGGTATGGGTCCCGAACAAGTTATTGCTGCTGGAATGTACGAAAATGGCGTACATAATACGCTTGCATTTGAGTCGGCACCATATCAAGCAAAGATGAGTACCGCTTCTGCCAATAGCCCAATTACAGATTCTGCCGCATCTGCCACTGCCATGGCAACCGGACAAAAAGTCAACAACGGCGTTATTAGCAAAGATATGCCCGGTAATGGCAGAAATCTAGAGACATCGCTCGAATATTTTAAAGGACGGTGCAAATCTACTGGAATTGTTGTGACGTCAGTTATCAATCATGCAACCCCGGCCGCTTTCGCCTCTCATGCAACAAGTCGAGTTGAATATCAGACCCTGTTGAAAAACTATTTTGATGCTCTACAACCCAACATTATTATGGGTGGGGGGCCAGATAGTAGTGGTGATAGATATGCCACCAATGCGGGATACACTATCGTATCAAACCGTGAAGAATTAAACGGGTTAACAGCCACCAGCGACAATAAAGTCTTTGGGCGGTTTGGTAGAAGTGATATGCCGTACGAGCTTGATTACGCGTATGGCATGAATAAATTCTATGATTATTATCCGCACCTGTGGGAAATGACCGCAAAATCGCTTGAATTGCTAGAGCAGGATCCAGATGGATTTTTTCTGATGGTAGAGGGAAGCCGAATTGACCATGCAAGCCATGCAAATTCTATGCCTCATATGGTTCACGAGCTACTTGCGTTTGAGAAAACGGTAGAAACTGTATTAAATTGGGCAGAAGGTCGTACAGATACGTTGATCATTGTAACAGCTGACCACGAAACGGGTGGTTTAAAAGTTGAGCAGAATATGGGGAAGGGTGAATTCCCTCATGCAAGTTGGGCCACGAGTGGCCATTCCGCCAGAGATGTTGCTGTTTACGCCTGGGGGCCTAATGCCGAGATGGTTACAGGCAGGATCGATAACACAACAATTTACGACATAACTACGGCAAATAGCAAGGTGGCCGCAAATTGCGAGGCAAGAACCATTGTACAACCTGAACAACCCCTTGTGCCGGTGCCGATAGAAACAGTTGATATAACGTTGCGTTGGGAAAGTAGTGCCAAAGACAATATCTCTGGCTTTCATATCATGCGTAGCTCGGACGAAATTTTTGATCATGCGCAGCCCATCACATCCGAGTTGATTCTAATTTCGGATGGCGACAATTACGAGTACACTGATGCGGGGATCGACGCCGCTTCTGATTATATCTACTGGCTTGTGATTGTGGCTTCTGATGGATCAACAACCGTTAGCGATCAAATCCAAGTGCCGCGCTCTCGCTATAATAGCTTTCTACCTCTTCTTACACAGTAGCATTGTTGTTACATGGTAAGATCGTTGTCACACAGTAGCATAGCTGTTCGAGAAAGTTTACGAAATTAAAAATCTCACGCTGTATACACACAATTCCGTGCGTACGACGTGAGATTTTTTTAGTTTTACTTCTCTACTATTTCCTTAGCACGCCATATTTTATGCGTTCGCCAACGCCTCGAATTGATCGATGTCCGCGCGAATCATATCCAAGCTCGATTGCCAAAAAGCTTTTGAACGGATGTCAATGCCAAACCGCGCGGCTAGATCCGCCGCTGATTCTACCCCAGTCGAGTTAAGCAGATTATCGTAACCTTGCTTGAACTTCTCTTCATCTTCTACGTATTGGGCATATAATCCCAACCCAAAAAGTAAACCGAACATGTATGGGAAATTATAGTACGAGCGCGATGTGCTGTAATAGTGTGTTTTTACGGCCCACATGTATGGATGCAGTGCATCATCCCGCAACCCATCTCCGTAGGTTTGGCGCTGCGCATCTACCATGAGATCGTTCAACTCGGTGATGGAAAGCTCGCGCTCGCTGCGTCCTTCAAAGGTAGCTTTTTCAAATAGATAGCGGCTGGTAATATCAACCACAACCTGACACGCACCCATGAGCGACGATTCTAAAATGTTGATCTGCTCTTGTTCATCCACTGCATCTAGCGCGGCCTTGCGCACAATTGTTTCACAGAAAATGCTTGCCGTCTCTGCCAGCGTCATTGGATATTGACGCAACAGCGGTTTGCGATCTGCCAAGACGTAGCCATGATAAGCATGGCCTAATTCGTGCGCCAGCGTGTTGAGACCCGAATAGCTTGGCTTAAAGTTAGAAAGAATGCGCGACTCTTCGTCACGCAGACGCATACAGAACGCGCCGTCGCGCTTGCCCGGACGCGGCCCTGCGTCGATCCAATCTTCGTCGAACGCCCGCTGTGCCAGCTTTTTCATGCGCGGCGAGTACGACCCGAATTGCGTCAGAATGAAGCTAGTGGCTTCATCGTAGCTCCACTCTTTGCCGCCTTCGACTACTGGCGCAAAGAGATCGTACCACGCAAGTTTTTCTACCCCCAGTATCTTGGCTTTTGCGTCCATATAGCGGCGAAAATCTGGGAACGATTCGGTGGCCGCTTCGAGCATGGCGTCCAACGTTTGCTGATCGATACCGTGATTGAAGAGTGCTGCGTCGAGCGCCGACTGCCAGCCCCGTCGTTCGGCCAATGTCGATACCTCACCCTTGACGCCATTGAGCGCTGCCGCAAACGAAACCCCGTTCTTCTGCCACGCATCAAGCTCAGCCTCGTACGCGCGTCGCCGTACGTCTCGATCTTTGTGATGGGCCAGATTGCGTACCGCACTCATGGGCAACGTTTCGACTGGGCCATTTTCTTGCTCTTGAAACTCTACCATAAGCTGCGAACTAAGCGTGCCGTGTAGTTTGGCCCATGCCGAACCACCGCTGACCGTCATGCTTGCGGCGAGCTCTTCTTCGACGGGCGACATGAGGTGCGCCGCCCGAATTTTGGCCTGCCGCAGTTGAAAGGCGTGCTCGCGCGCAAGCTCTGACTGGGCGATGAGTGCCTCAACGTCCATTGCGCCGATCCAGTGATCAAAGCGCGTGGTAAGAACCGAAAATGTTACCATGCGATTTTGCAGATCGCTTAGGCGTGCCGCGGCTAGGTCGTTGCGCGAGTCGGTCGAAACGAAACTGTAGATGTAGCCGCGCATAGTAATGCTTTCTTCAAGTACATCGCCCACGGCGCGCATGACTGTTTCATATCGTTCGACCACATCTGTATCTACGTCAATTTTATCAGCATAGCCAATCTGCATTTGATCAAAGAGCAAGGTTAGCTCGTCAATACTTTTGGCGTGATCGGTGGCGGCTGTACTAAATGCGGGTGAATCTAAGCCTGAAAAGAGTGTGCTAACATCCCAACGGGGGAGTGTATCAGTTTGTGTTTCCATAATTTTGTGTTTGTATGCTCCTAAAGTTGATAAACCATTCCCGCACCGGGCGTGGAACGGCAAGCAAAAATTGTTGCTTCTTTTCCTGTTTCTTGCGCGTAGCGAGCGGCTACATGCGTTGAAAAGTGCTCGGTTGCCTCTTGGTGAACCACAGCTACGATACAACCGCCCCAACCAGCCCCAGTCAATCGAGCGCCAGCTACGCCGTCTACTTCGCGCGTCGCGTAGACCAGTAGATCAATCTCGTGGCAGCTGATTTCGTAATTGTCGCGGGCGCTGCTGTGGGCCTCATCCATCAGTTGCCCAAAGCGAGCCACATCGTTGGATTGCAGCGCGGTTACAGCCGCTAACACGCGTTGATTTTCGCTAACAACATGACGACAACGAGCAAGTGGCTTTAATGGCGTCTCATCCTCAATGCCGGGCATATCATATAGCCCCAATGCGTGCAGATCGATCCGCCGATCACGCAGATCGTTGCGGGTGATGCGCTCGGGCAGCAGAGCCGACAGCGCCACCCACTCATCAGCTTCAATGTCTCGGAGATGCGTTACCTTTCTCACTGAATTCTCTGTTAGCAGGGCCTGCTGCAGTAGCCCAACGCCTGCTCGACACGAGGCGACGCGTTGATTAAATTCGCCGCGCACGTTGCTGTGATGCACGCCGCTGTTAACTATCATAACGCGATAATCCGGCGGGAGCGGAACCGCTTGCGTGCGATAGCGACCGTCTGTAGCCGGCCGACAGTCGAGAAATAGCGCATGATCGCGTTGAGCCAGCAGCGCGACGAATTGATCCATAATGCCGCCGCGGGTGCCAACATGCCACTCTGCGTCAGACGCTAATTGAACTTGCTCGGTTTTGGAAAGCGTTGTGTGAGCAAAGTGCGCTAAGGCCGCAACCATAACCACGGTGAGCGCTGAGGATGAGCTTAATCCTGCGCCAACCGGCACGCCGTGGGGGGCGGCACCAACCACTAGGCCATCGAATCCACGCTCGGTTGCGTGCTGCATGGCGTGAGCCGCGCCGCGCGCATAATTGCTCCAATGGCCTTGCTCTGCCAGCGGCACATTTGCTTCGATGGAGAATGTGGTCGGCAGGAAATGAGGCTCGATATTGACTAGATGAATTTCTGCATCGTGCCGTGGACGGGCCAGCAACAGAATATCGCGGTCAATGGCAATTGGCAGGACGTATCCGTGGTTGTAATCAGTATGTTCGCCGATGAGGTTGACGCGACCTGGCGCACGGAAAATGTAGAGCTTGCCAGCCGATCCAAAGTGTTTTTCGAACGTGTCAATTGCGTGTTGATAGCGCGCTCGCTGTGCGCCTGCGTTTGCGCCATAGATTGATGCGAGTTTGTCTGCGAGCGTGGTGTGGTTGGGTTTGGTCAACATTGAAAATTGTTTCGAAATGCTAATTTGGTCACGTGAACATTTAGGATATATGATCAATTAGAATTTTGCTAATCAATAGACGAATTTATTTATAAGAACATCCAGAATTCAGGCAAAGAGAGAAAATTTTATGAATGAAGAAACGCAAGCATATTTAAAAAGTGCGCAGAAGCAACAAGTAAATGAATTGATCGAGTGGCTGCGCATCCCCAGCATTAGCACAATCCCCGCTCACAAACCAGATCTGCTCGACGCGGCCAATTGGTTGATCAAAAATATGGAATCGAGCGGATTGGAAAATGTCGAACTGATTGAGACAGATGGGCATCCGCTTGTCTATGCTGATTGGCTGCACGCAGGGCCGGACAAGCCAACGGTGCTGGTTTACGGCCATTATGACGTGCAGCCGGTGGATCCACTGGAGCTGTGGGAGACGCCACCTTTTGAGCCGACGGTGCGCGGCGATGATCTCTTTGCACGTGGTGCATCTGATGACAAGGGGCAGACTTTTATCCACGTTAAGGCGGTTGAAGCTTTTATGCAGACAGAGGGTGCGCTGCCTGTCAACATCAAGTTTTTGGTCGAGGGCGAAGAGGAGTCGGGCGGAGCCGAGATTGCCAAATATGTGCCTAAAAATAAAGAGAAGCTGGCCGCGGACGTTTGCCTGATTTCGGATACTGGTATCATGTCACCGACGCAGCCGATTATCACTTATTCGTTACGCGGCATGTGGGCGGGTGAGATCACGGTGATGGGGCCAACGTCGGATCTGCACAGCGGCATGTTTGGTGGTGCGATCCATAACGCAAACCAGGCATTGGCCGAATTGCTGGCTGCGCTGCACGATACGGATGGCCGCGTGATGGTTCCTGGCTTTTATGATAACGTGACTGAGATGACGGCGGATGAGCGGGCCGTACTGGCAAAAGTTCCTTATGGTGACAAAGAGCTTTTGGCGATAAGCGGAGCGCCTGCTGCGTACGGCGAACCAGAATATTCCGTTGTGGAGCGGATCGGCGCGCGCCCAACATTGGAGATCAATGGCATGTGGGGTGGCTACATTACTGAGGGTTTTAAAACGGTGATTCCCAGCCAGGCTCATGCAAAGGTCAGTTGTCGTCTCGTACCGGACCAGGAACCAGCCCGCATTGGCAAGCTAATTGACGACTATCTGCAAGAGCTTGCGCCAGAGACGATCACGGTCAAGGTCGAAAGTCGCGGGGCTGGTGCGCCTGCATTTCTCGCGCCAATGGATCTGCCCGCGATTCAGGCAGCGGCTCGGGCGTATGGGAAAGTTTTTGGCACCGAGCCTGTCTTCAAACGCGAAGGAGGCGGGATCCCGATTGTGGGAGACATTCAGCGTGAATTGAATATGCCTGTGGTCTTGATGGGCTTTGGTCTGCCCGATGACAATTTGCACGCGCCGAATGAGAAGTTTCACTTGCCCAATTTCTGGCGCGGAATCGAGACGGCAATGGTCTTTATGGAAGAGATCGTGGGGTAAGTAAAGGATGGTCATATACCGCACAAGACCTATCGTCTCCGACGAACAGCTAAATGAACTCTTTGTTTCCGCGTGGGGGAACTTCACTCCAACCACATTTGACCACGTGCGCGAACGGAGCTTGACTTACATATGTGCGTACGACGAAGACAAGCTGATTGGTTTTGTGAATGTAGCGTGGGATGGTGGGATTCATGCATTTATACTCGATACAACTGTGCATGAATCCTACCAGCGGCAGGGGATCGGCGGAGTGCTGGTCGAACGAGCATCTTCGATTGCCGAGACCGCGGGGATTACGTGGCTGCACGCGGACTTTGAGCCGCACTTGGTGGACTTTTATCGGGCGTGCGGCTTTCGCCATACGGAGGCAGGGCTGCGGAATTTGCGCGAGTGATTTATACTGATGTTGTACATTTTACTAAGCTGAACACGGTGGAAAGCAAGATCTGATTATTTGTGTTCTTGCGGCGTTTGGCATTGTTCAACGGTGGGCAATACATACACTAATCTGAGAACAGTGCCATTGCACAAAAAAGTACAAAATTTAACTGACACGAATCCAAAAAGACACCTAAAAAATCACGGAAAACGCTTGCGGACCTGCTCTAATTCGATGGCCTTGGCCGAAAACCGATAGAGCTTGGCGGGGCGATGATCGCCTTTGCGCACGTCACCCGTCTCTTCGAGTACACTAACTCCTTCGCTCATAGCGGCCAACATTTTGCGACGAAAATTGCGCTTGTCGAGTGACGTGTCGAGCACCGTTTGATAAACTTGCTGCAATTCGGTCAGCGTGAATTCTGCTGGCAGCAGGAAGAAGCCGACCGCTGTCCATTCGAGTTTCCAACGCAGCCGCTGCACCGCATAGCCCAAAATCGCGTGGTGATCAAACGCAAGCTGGGGCAGATCATAAACGTTGAACCAATCCGCATGGCCCGCATCATCACCCGCCTGCACCTGCTGCTTAGCCGCTTCGTCTAAACTGAGTAGCGCAAAGTACGCCACGGTGATCACGCGCCCGCGTGGATCGCGTTCGGGCTGCCCAAAGGTGTAAAGTTGCTCCAAGTATACGTTTTTGATGTTTGTCTCTTCGGCTAGCTCGCGCAGTGCAGCCGCGTCTAGATTCTCATCCACATCCACAAAGCCGCCGGGCAATGCCCACCCCCCAGCAAATGGATCAACTTTGCGTTGAATCAGCAGCACTTTTAGTTCGTTTTCGTGAAATGTAAAGACGGTGATGTCGACCGTTACGGCTGGTCGTGGATAGTCGTACGTATATGTGCTCATGCTGTGAAATACCCTTCATGCATTTGGTTCTCTGTAGCACAATCCTTTGGTAAAAGTGCTGACCTTATCGTAAACTTGAGCGCATGACTTTGTCAAAGGATTGGACGCAATGCTAAAGCGGCTAGCAAACTGGATACAACCAATCGTCTTGGGGTTGGCTTTGCTCTTCATCACTGGCTTGCTGGCAAGCCAGTGGAGCAACTTACGCGCGTATCCATGGCGTTTACACAACGGCTGGCTAGCGCTTTCGGCGCTCTTTATGCTTGTTAGCTGGCTGATCGAAATCGGCCTCTGGCGAACCATTCTGCACCTAATTTCTATATCTAGAAAACAACAGCCTCCTCCTACCCACGAATCACGAATCACGAATCACGATCCTATCCTCCCCTATTTCTCCGCCATGCGTTTCTGGTTCCTCAGCGCAATTACGCGCTATATTCCGGGCAACATTTGGCAGCCACTTAGCCTCACGATCTACTGTCGCCGATGGGGATTTGCGCCCGAAGCGACGATGACATCCGTGCTACTCTATCAAATTGTACTCTTACTTTCTTCAATACCAATTGCCGCGTTCTACTTTGGAGTTACGCGCAACTTTGGTCTGCTGACAGAGTATCTCAACAGCGTCATAATCTGGCTGATCCCGCTGGGCGTAATCCCGCTGCTGGCGTTTCTGCTGCGGCCCGACTGGTTGATCTGCTGCATTAATTGGGCGCTGCAAAAAACTGGGCGCGATCCACTCAACGCAACACTTGGTTGGCGCGACCTGCTGCGGCTGATTCTTGTCGCCATCTGCCACTGGATCACGTGGGGCATCTGCTTTGCTACGCTAACGATTGCACTGAGTGATTTTACAACCGCGCAGATGCTCGACTTCGCGTCACACTTGATTACCGTCTACGCCATCGCATACACAATCGGATACCTGAGCGTCATCACGCCCAGTGGACTTGGCGTGCGCGAGGGGGCTTTTTTTGTGCTGCTAACCCCGCTCATGGGGGCAACTGCTGTCACCGTGGCGGCCCTTGCCATGCGACTGTGGACAACAGTGGGTGAACTCTTCGCAGCAGCAATTAGTGCCGGATTCGACTTCTATGATCAGCGCGCAGATCGTCAAAAAAAATCTTCTATAATTGCAAGCGACAGTAGAGCTGATTTAGAGAAAGGGGCCGACCACGCATGAGCGTATTCTGGACGCGGCTGCTTCTGTTGCTAATGATTTTGCTGGCCTTTGCGCTGCGTATATTTGCGCTCGACCTGCAGAGTTTGTGGTACGACGAAGGGGTGACGGCTACTGTTGCGCAGCTTGATTTTATGAGCCTCACAAGCTGGACAGCTCGCGATATTCAGCCACCGCTCTACTATTATATTATCTCTGCTTGGGGCAATTTAACCGACTGGCGCGAATGGCACTTGCGCTGGCCCTCGGTTTGGTTTGGCACGCTCACCGTGCCGTTGATGGTCGCGCTGACGCGAAAAATTTCGCGTAGTCAGGCTAGTGCGATACTCGTCGTTTCCCTCTTAACTGCTTTGCACCCGCTGCTGATTTACTATAGCCAAGAGGCGCGCATGTACGCCATGCTGACTGCGTTGGTAATTTTGTGTGGGGTGTTACTATTGCGCCGTAACTGGCTCCTATTTATTTTGGCAGCGACGGCGGCGGTATACACGCACTATTTTGCTTTCTTTTTGATGCTGGCAATTGGGGTGGGGTATCTGCTAACACGGCCAAAAAGTGAGACCCTAAAGCTATTTCTGGCCGCCAATTTTACAGTCCTGATTTTGTACATCCCGTGGTTTGGCGCACTTTTTACACGGCTGGCAGTGGACACAAGCTATCTGCCTGGGCAGGTCAAATTGACCGAGCTTATACGCCATGCGTTGATCACCTTTATCGCTGGCGAAACCATTTTGGAGAGCCATGCTGCACTGCCACTGAGCATGCTTGCGCTTGTTACTCTGGTTGCGATTTTGTGGCTGCTGTGGCAATCGAGAATAACGCTTATCTACGTCGTCTGCTGGGTGCTGATTCCCTGCGCGCTGATCCTGCTTTTGACCCGTTTTGTGCCTAAATTCAACGCACGGTATGTGATGATTGCGCTGCCCGGTCTGCTGCTGCTGTGGAGCGTTGCTGCCGGTGGAATGTTCCAATCAGCGCGTATCGGGTGGCGACTAGCGGGCGTGGTACTTGTACTGCTGCTGACCGTCAACTTTGGCCTGTCGATCCGCAATTGGTTTGGTGATGATGCCTTCACCAAGGCGCAGTGGCGCGAGGTAGCACAGCACGTACGCGCTCATAAAAGCGCCGATGAAGCGGTTATTTTGGTCAGCGGTCACACATGGCCTATTTGGAACTATTACGCACCCGACATGGCCGCGGTGCGTCTGCCCGATCTTGAAATTCTCGACACAAACGCCACGCTCGACTATGTGCAAAGTGGGATAATTCTACGCGACGCGCTGGCCGATCAAGAGGGTGCGTGGCTAGTGCGCTGGCAAGATCAATTTGTGGATCCAATGGAGACTGCTGCGCTCCATCTCGAAAGTGCGGCTACGCATCAGACAAATCGGGCCGAATTTTGGCAGCTTCAACTCGAACACTTTACCGATCTGCGCGCCGACCAAATTTCGCCCACGCCATCCACGCTGAGCCAAGAGACCGTAAACTTTGGCAACCAACTTGTGCTCATCGGCAGCAGCACCAACGTCGCCGATGAGCTGCTGCTCTACTGGACGCTACAAGACAATTACAGCAACGGTATCTCTCCACTCGCCGACCTGCCCGATTATCGCATTGCTGGCGAATTGCGCACGCAGGAGAATCTGCCCTATCATCGTTTACGGGATCGTCGCCCCGTTGCCTACGAATTCCCAACCACGCGCTGGCGACCGGGCGAAATCAACGTTAGCCGCATTCCCGCGCGTGACTGGGCTGGCCTCGGCGCGCTGGCTGGTGACTATCAACTGGCGCTGAGCGTGTATAATGTTTTGGACGAATCGGCGACGCTTGATCTCTTGGCCCCAAGTGGTGCTCCATTGGGTAAGCAGGCACTGTTGCCGCTCTCTTTGCGTTTGCCCATCACCTCGGGCGACGGCACCATTACGGGGCACCACGAGCTGTCAGCGGCCCTTGCGGCAAAGGTGGCATTGTCAGCGGGCGAGGCGGAACCGGGCGAGCCGATCCAAGCGGATATTCACTGGCTTGCAAGGCAGCCGTTGCCCGAGGAAAAAACGTTGCGCATCCAGTGGATTGGGGCGGATCAACAATTCGACGCGCGCCAGCCGCTTGCATGGCCGCGGAGTCACGCGGATCTTAATGTTGTCCACGTACATACGGTCCACGAATTGCGCGTGCCGATAGATGCGCCCGCTGGCGATTATCTGCTTTCACTTGCAGTGGATGGGCATGGTGCGCTGCAAAATGGAGTGACTATTTTGCCCAGCACGCGCAGCTTTGATGTGCCGCTGCTAGCGCAACGGATGGACGCAACCTTTGGCAAAGAGATTGACTTACTTGGCGTTGTCGAAAGTGCTCCAACCGACGATGGAAAAGTGTCGATTACAGTGGCGTGGCGGGCGGCAGACGTGCCGCGGATCGACTATTATGCCACGGTACAAATTCTAGACGATGCGGGTCAACCCGTCCGGCAATCGGATCTTGCGCTGCCGCGTGGGTCATCCAAGTGGTTGCCCGGTCAGGTTGAAACACAGACGTTTATTCTCGACACGCCGACCCTCGCGGCTCAACGCTTAATTGTTGCGGTCTACGATCCGAAAAATAATTTTCAGCGGCTAACTTTGCCAAACGGGGCGGATAATTTAATGTTGCGGTAAGGAGGAAAATTTTATACTGTGAAAAAGATATAATTCGTAGATTCTCCATTGGGCACGGTATATCGTGCCTCTACAGATTTGGATCATCGTTTCTCGAACCAACTGATATCCCACCAACTCTGACAGAATTAAAAAATATGTTATTCAGGAACCCAAAAATGCTAAAATATTTTCTTTACTTCATTATCTTTCTTTTTATTGCCGCAATCGTTTTACGTCTTTCCATTCCATCGCTGAGTAAAAAACCGACGAACCTTGGTGTAAACAATAATCAACTTGCTCCTTGCGCCGATATGCCAAACTGTGTCAGTTCCTTTGCCACCGACGCCGGACACGCGATTGCTCCAATTGCCTTTACCGGCAGCGCAGCCGATGCGCGCACCAAACTGTTCGCCGCGCTCAACACATTGCCAAATGCCACCATCGAAACGAACGAAGGCAATTACATCCACGCCACAACCCGCAGCCGCTTAATGGGTTATGTAGACGACAACGAGTTTTTGATCGACGAGAAAGCTGGCGTGATTCACGTACGCGCTGCTGCACGGTTGGGGCAATCCGACATGGGTGCGAATCGAGCACGGGTCGAACTGATCCGTGCTGGCTTTTAGGCTAACATAGAAATATATTTACCCGGAAAGCCTTCATGAAATTGACAAGTTCCACATATACCACCTATATCTTTTCAATAAAATAGAGGTAACTGCTATTGCACGTCATAAATTTCGAAGGCTTCACTACGTTTTATATGAAGTGCAATAGCATATAGTTTAATCAATTATGGGTAAGAAGATCCAATTCTCTTCTGCGGTGTCGGAATTGTCTCTAAAGAGATCCGAAACAGAATCATTGTCTGTATCCTCAGAGTCCGGATTCCCGTTGCTGTCGGAATCATTATTGTTTGAATCATCGCTATTAGAGTTATCGATACTAGGGCCATCATTTTGGTCAAGGTTATCTGATGTTCCATCATCATCAGAATCATCATTGGTTGGATCACCACCCTGATTTGGATCTTCGTCTTCGGTCTCTACACTATCCCCGTCATCATCACTGTCGAGTAAATCTACGATTCCGTTACCATCAGAATCATCATTAGTTGGATCGCCATCTTGCTTTAGATCCTCATTTGGGGTAGAAACACCGTCTCCGTCATCATCATCATCGAGATAGTTCGGATTTTCGTCACCATCAGAATCATCATTAAGTGGGTTGTCATCATTATTTACGTCTTCATCATTGTCAGAAACATTGTCACCATCAGAATCTAGAATAAGCTCGTCTGGCAGATTCTCTATTTGTCTGATAATGGTCATATCTATATTGTCGACTCCTAACCCTAAGCCATCGGACAATATATCCCTATTGATTACTGATAATGTGCTGTTAATAGTTGGGCTTAAGATTTCCGAGGCAGTATCGATTAATTTTGGCATAAGAGCTAAATTAACAATCTCATTTAATTCTTCACTGGAATCACTGTCCGTACGAAATTCGAGAGAGTCCATAAGATCAACGGAAAATCTAGTACTACTATTGCTGTCTCCCTTAATCGAAAGAGTTTTTGGATATGGGCCATTAGATTCAAAAACGTGGCTGGTTGGTGAACTATCAGTCTGAGCCGCTCGTACTTCTAACTCAGTCGTCTGCGTTTCTCCCGTCAACTGTGATGTAATGGTAAAGGTTCCAATTGTTCCAAACTCAAGATCCGCTGTCTCTGAGATAGCTTTTGTCTGATCAAAGAAAACCGCGTCATCAATTGTCCCGATATACACATCTACGTCGCCCGATGTTGCACCGATTTCAACAACATTGCTAATTGTGTCAACCAAGCCGATAATGCCCGTATCGGGAGAGATATCAAGATACAGATCAAGCTTACCTAACTCTGCTTCCACTGCTACACTTTCTGGAACAGTGTCTAGTAGTAGATCGAGTAGACCTTCCATTTCATTTAAATCAACAGCAATATCCGCCATGTTGAGACCTGCTTTGACACGTACGCCACTATTATTTACCTCCGATCCTGCTGACCCGCACAATATAATAGGTGTATCTACAATCTGCATTTGTAAATCAACCGAATCGACGACGCCGCTTAATCCAAGCTCATTACTTGGTATCGTTATAACGGGTGGTGTAACCGTACTATTATTGTAATTGTAAAGTTCAATAAATGTGATAACTAGTTCAAATGCGTTTATGTTACTATCAGCCATTGATTCGACGGTCGAATCGATGTGAAATAGATCATCAATTGATACGGTTGCAGGCAAATTCTCTGTACTTGCTTGCAGCATATCGAATGCATTGCTAAGAGATTCTTGGTTATTGCTGGTTGCCACAGCACTTGCTGCGCTGAAAATTTGTGATAGAGTGATATCTTTGTTGATAAGCTGTTCGATGGTTGCTGATTCACCACTAGGTTCAAGCTGGTTGAGCAGACTCTCTACATGTATTGAAGCATTTGCTAGATCTTGCAAATTAGCTTCAGTTAATCCCAATGTGGTCCCAAGAAGTGAACCTAGGAGATCATCTACTAGCGCAGCATTATCTAAATCAAAGTCAGCTAAAGTATGACTAGACGAAACACAAACATTATTATCATTCGTGAGGTCCAATTCCGATAAGAAGGCCAAATATTCAATTGTTTCAGTTGATGGATCCGCATTGATAGAGATATCGGGGCAAAGTTGAGTTATACCAGCTAAGGATAAGGTAGAACCACTCAGACCGAACCCTATTGCTTTAAGTATTGGGTCAACAAAATCTGTTGTGAGAACGTCTAAGGGCTGTTCAAGACTATCCTTTGTGGCCTTCTCAAAGAGCGATCGTACCAGCGTTTCGGTATCAATTACCCCCGCGGTTAAACCGTCGATTGCATCGCTAAGGCTGCTGTCAACATCGATTTCCATATTGACTTGTAAATCATTCAAAAGTTCCGTCGCTATATCAACATTCGAATCAATGGATGCAGTCGTGGATAATTCGCCACCAACTTCCAAGCTAATCGGTGTGGGAGCGCTTCCTTCTGCATATGTACGCATTCCAATTGTACTTGTGACCACTATCGTTGGCTGTAGTGGTATGCTGATTGTCAATGCTACTGTACCGATGTCTGCAAATCCGAGATCCAGCGTTGGGGAGATTCGTGCGGCAGGATCAAAGAAAAGTTGATCTGAAATCTCGCCACTGTATAGATTCACTGCGCCGGGCGTAGCATCGACCTGAATGCTGCTAGTCAGAAGATCTACTAATTGCAGTGTGCCATGAGTACTTTTTAGATCAGAGTAGAGTGTCAACTCGCCGATATGACTTTCAACTTCAATATTGAGCAGACCCAACCCTACCGTACCAAGTTTTGCTTCGAGATCATCTACAATCTGGCTTGTATCTAAATTAATATCAACCAGTTGAGAATCTACTTGCAATCGCACTGCGCCAGAACTAAATTCTGCGCCAGCAGAATCGATAATAAATGTTGGGGCTTCGGTCACCTGTACACGAAACTCTACAAATTCAATCGCGGTGCCTACCCCAAAGTTTTCTCCTAAAAGTGGTATGCCTAAGTTCGGTATACGGGAAAGATTGAGGTTATAAAGTTGAGCGAGGCCGGTAAATAAATCAAGTGTATTGATCTCTATATTATCGATTGCTTCTAGCGGGACATCAAATCTAAATAGATTCTCCAGTTGGACTGTACCCGCTAGCCCCTCGATGTCGCGATACAATTCGATGAATGCATTGGCGGCGTCGATATTTCCCTCATAATATAACAAAGAGGCAAGCGATAGAAGATACTCTCTAAATGTAAGTTCTGCTTTGGTGACTTCTTCAAGAGAAAAATAATTACCAGAAGCTTTTAGATCTTCCAGCAAATGGGCTAAGTTTACATGGTTCTGTGCAAGCGCTCCCCATTCTGCTTCTGCCATATTAATCGAAACGCCTAACATGCTTTCAAACATAGCATCTAGTGCTACATCTTGCCTTTGTGAAATTGATTCCAAATTTGGGCCAAACGAAATACTGCTGCTAGCCGTACAATTTTGTGCCAGCACATTTGTCGGTTGGACACCTGTTAATATACCGAGCAATATTGCAAAGACGAGCATAATGCAAAAATGCTGTTTAAAAATTCTACACCTGATTCTCATAATAGATCCTTTTGGCTTAATAGCCATTAGAAGTGTCACTTGCGAAAGCAATTCTTCGAGGTACTATCCCATAGGGCAAATATCGGATGAATGTCTCTATTCTGCATAATAACGCTTGAATTCTTGCCTTTTACCTTACGTTTTTGTTTGACACCTTATGTTTTTCTTTCAAAATCTATTTTAGCTTAACTATTTTTCTATAAAGTTGGAAGGATAAAATGGCGCAAATAACTTGTCGTAATGTTGTAGCTGATTCTCCATAGTGTTAAAGCTCATTCTTACGTTAAAAGTTGCTTTTATCTATAAAATTGGCGAAAAATAAAGTAATATCTATTTTTTTGCTTGTTTTGATAACCAGATCACATCTCGTGCGACACATCAGGACAGAAAAGCAATGGGTATGGGATTTTCGGCAATATGCCAACAAACGATTTCTAAATAAAAGAATGCTCGACAAAAGAACGGTAGTTGACAAGTGTAGAGAATTCATGTATTCTGCGCCTGTCTACATAATGACTACGTAGTCATCTAAAACAATTACTTGATTATTTCTCTCCCTCCAGAAGACTAGCAATTCATCTTTAAACCTTAAGAGGCCATTTATGCAACTCAGTACAGACCGTATCTTAATTACTCATGTTGGATCCATGCCGCGGCCGCAGCCAGTGGTGGATATGCTCTTTGCCGAAGATCAAGGTGAAGCGTACGAACAGTCTGCCTATAATTCGGTGATGGCCGAAGCGGTTAAAGAGACTGTGCAGAATCAGCATAACGCGGGCGTAGATGTGGTAAGTGATGGCGAGATGAGCAAGATCTCGTACGCGACATACATTCGACATCGACTTTCTGGTTTCATCATCGGCGAAATGCCGCGCGCCACGCCAAAGGATCTGGACGATTTCCCCGCATATAAGCAAAAGCTAGCCGATTCGGGCGGCACGCCCAAATATCATCGCCCCATCTGCGACGCGCCGATTGAGTTTGTTAATTCGGAGCCGCTGGATAACGATATTGCACACCTCAAGGCTGCAATGGATGCGGCGGGCGCAACCGAAGGCTTTATGAATGCGGCTTCGCCTGGCGTGATTGCCGTCTTTCAGCCCAACACTTTTTACAAAACACAAGAAGAGTATATCGAGGCGCTGTCCGAAGCGATGCGCATTGAATACGAAACAATTGTTAACGCAGGGATACTGCTGCAAATCGACTCGCCCGATTTGGCAATGGGGCGGCATATTCGCTTTCGTGATGAGAACGATACCGAATTTTTACGTAACGCTAATCTGCAAGTCGAGGCGCTTAACCACGCGCTGCGCAATATCCCTGCGGACCGCGTGCGTATGCACTTGTGCTGGGGCAACTATGAAGGGCCACATACGCACGACGTTGCGCTGGATCTGATCATGCCGGTGGTGCTGAAGGCCAAACCGCAAGCGCTGCTCTTCGAGGCGTCGAATCCGCGCCATGCACACGAGTGGAAAACGTGGGCCGATGCCGACATTCCTGATGACAAGGTGTTGGTGCCCGGCGTGCTGGATACGACCACAAATTATGTGGAGCATCCCGAACTGGTGGCGGAGCGGATCCTGCGCTTTACGGATATTGTGGGCCGCGAGCGAGTGCTGGCTGGCACGGATTGTGGCTTTGGTACCTTCGCTGGTTTTGGTGCGGTGCATCCAGAAATTTGTTGGGGCAAGTTAAGGGCTATGGCAGAAGGCGCTCGGATTGCGTCACAGCAGCTTTGGGCGTAGTGAACTTGTGCCACAAGAATCGTTCGAAGAAATGCTAACTGGGGGTCACCACAACTCGCTTGGGCGGACTGTGGAAGTAACAGAACTACTTCTTGCGGATCGGGCGCGACTGCCGGATCTGTACGACTGTTATTTTAGCGAAAATGAAGTGGTGCGGCTGCGTGTGTCAAGCGTGATGAAGCGCATTTCGATTGCACAGCCAAGTTGGCTGGTTCCGTACATTGACAAATTCTTGACCGAGATTGCCGCAATCGAACAGGCATCTACACAGTGGACGCTGGCGATCCTTTTTGAAATGTTGGGCTCGTCTATGAGCGCCGAGCAGTTAGCCGACGCGAAAGAGATTCTCAAGCGCAATTTAACCACATGGGAAGATTGGATTGTGCTCAACTATTCGATGCAGACGCTGGCGGCTTGGGCGCAGCATGATGACGAGCTACAAGAGTGGCTACTCCCTCAGTTGGGGCGGCGCACAGAAGATAGCCGCAAGTCTGTGGCGGCGCGTGCCAAAAAGTTGCTTGCTCTTTTTCCAGCATAATTTTATTTTTTGGAGGCATGAATCATGAAGCAGATTATTACTGTATTACTGTTTGTGTTCTCACTTTTCGTCTCTGCCTGTAGTGTAGAGCCTATATCCGAAACGCTTCCTATTAAAAAAGTTTTTGATATACGCGGCCTACCAACACCCCTGCCAGAATCAACTCCAGAAATAGCGGATGATGCGGTAGCGATTGATATTACGCTTGCTTTGCCCGTCGGTGATCCTGAACGCGGGGAAGAATTGCTGACAACGCAAGCCTGTATCGGCTGCCATTTGATTGGTCAGATCGGCACGGGTCCGTCGTGGAAGGCTAAAAATTATGCGGGTAATAAAGGCATTGCGCAGCGTGCCGAAGAACGATGGCAGCACGCAACGTATACCGGCACTGCAACGAGTGCAACCGAATATCTTTTTGAGTCGATTGTTGCGCCAAATGCGTATGTGATTGATGGGTATTATAACGGTATTATGCCACTAACGTATGGCGAAATTTTTGACGAGCAGGACATTGCAGATTTGATTGCTTTTCTGCTACAAATTGAATAGATTAGGAATATAGATGGCTTCTGAAACAAAAGATAGGAAAAAATCGACTCTCCCCATCACCGATGCAAAGCACAACGATATCGCTAAATTGATGAACCCCGGCACGGAAAAGCGCCAGTCGATGCGCGGCTTTGACGATGATTACGTTGATATTGTAGATTATATTGTGCGCTGTACCCATAAGATTTGGGAAGAGCGCGGTATGGGTCTGATCTACACACATTACGGCAGCAACATTGCGATCCATACAACGGACGGCACAACCTACGGCCGCGACAAGGTGATTGCCGATTCGATCAAGACGCTGAATGCGTTTCCGGATATTCGTCTGATTGCCGATGACGTGATTTGGGCGGGTAATGATGTGGATGGCTTTCATTCGTCGCATCGAATTTCGTGGCTAGGGCGCAATACGGGCCACAGTATTTATGGGCCACCGACTGGGCGAAAGGTTCAACGTTATGGTGTGGCGCATTGTTTGGTGCGCGATAACTGGGTAATCGAAGAATGGATCTGCCGCGATGAGTTAGCTTTGATTTTGCAGCTTGGCTACAATCCGCATGAACTTGCACGAACGATAGCGCAACGCACGGCCACGACAACGGGGATGGAACCACCGGTGCCGCTTGCACTAGCCGAACCCGAGCGGCTGCGTGGTCAGATGTCGCCGGAAGATCCGCCGCAGATGATGGATGAGCACGATATCGAGGGGTTTGTGCGCCGCGCGCTGCACGAGGTTTGGAACTGGCGGCGCTTTGACAAGATTCGTGACTATTATGCTGAGAACTATCTGGCATGGGTGCCACCCTATCGTAAGCTTTATGGCCGCAATGATTATATGGCGTGGATTGTTGCGCGTCTTGCCGCTTTTTCGGACTTGGCGCTGACAATTGATCACGTTTGCTTTCTGGGCGATATGACAAATGGTCGTGTGGCAACGCGTTGGATTCTGCAAGGGAGCCACGATGGACCGGGTTGGTATGGGGAACCGACGGGGAAACGAACGTTTCTCATGGGAATCACGCATCATGAGATCCGCAATGGGAAATTTGTGCAGGAGTGGAGCTGCTTTGATGAGTTTGCGTTGTTGAAGCAGATTTATAAGCCAGATTGATTGATTGGGGTATGGTGCTTGATTGAGGAGCAGTTATTTTATCGCGAAGACGCGAAGAACTGCTAAGAAAAACAAAAAAGAAAGGTTCAATCCGTAGGGGCATGAACTATCGTGCTCGATACGTATCAAGCTAAGGGATGAAGCCTAGATCAGAGGTATTCGGGCCCACATAATTCGATGTCACCCCAGTGAAGGCTGGGGTCCACTTGAGCGACTTTGGATTCCTGTCGGATGTTTACCCCTGCGCAGGTAGGGGCAGGAATGACATCGTGAGCGACCTTTTTTTGCTGACGTATCTTCCGGCAGCGCAAGAAATAGGCACAAAATCAGCTATCAACGCTTAGCTTGATAATGTCTATTGGGCATGAACTATCGTGCCTCTTAATAATCCCATCAAACCTGATAGGACTAAACCAAAGAACTTTGAACAATACGAGTATCTTCTAAATAAAATAGCGGTAAGGTACTCGCTTGGTTTCTAAACTGGTGCTACCGCCACGCTTTAAGAAGATACTAACATAAGGCAGAATTGAGATGGCAAAATTTATAAAAGAAGGAATTGGCGTTGAAGCGGTTGAAGAGGCAGATGCCAAAGTGCGGCAGGTGGTTGAATCGACAATCAACGATGTACGGACCCGTGGTGACGCGGCGGTGCGTGAGCTGTCGGAGAAGTTTGATAAGTGGTCGCCCGAAAATTTTCGGCTGAGCATGAAAGAACGCGAGGCGATTGTGGCAAGCTTGCCGCAGCAGACTATTGACGATATTAAGTTCGCGCAGACGCAGGTACGCAACTTTGCCAAAGCGCAGCGTGCGGCTTTACATGATGTAGAAGTCGAAACGATGCCGGGCGTGATTCTGGGACACAAGAATATTCCCATGAATAGCGTAGGCTGCTACGTACCCGGCGGGCGCTATCCGATGGTGGCGTCGGCGCACATGAGTGTGTTAACCGCGAAAGTGGCTGGCGTCAAGCGGGTGATCGCGTGTACGCCGCCGATCAACGGGGAACTGCCTGCTGCAACGATCACCGCGATGCACTTGGCGGGCGCGGATGAGATTTACATTTTGGGCGGCATTCAAGCAGTGGCGGCCATGGCACTAGGCACTGAAACTATCGAATCGGTAGATATGCTGGTTGGCCCCGGTAATGCGTATGTGGCTGAAGCCAAACGCCAACTTTTTGGCCAAGTAGGCATCGACTTGCTGGCTGGCCCGACCGAGATTTTGGTGTTAGCCGATGAGACAGCCGACGCGGAAATGTGCGCGACGGATCTACTTGGTCAAGCTGAACATGGGCCTACGTCGCCTGCAATATTGATTACGACAAGCGAAAGCCTGGCCCGCGAAACGGAGGTAGAAATCGGCAGACAGTTAGAAGCGTTGCTAACTGCTGATGTTGCAGGCATAGCATGGCAAGACTATGGGCAGATCATTTTGGTGGAAAGTCAAGAAGAAATGTTGGCCGAGGCAGATCGGATTGCGGCAGAGCATGTGGAGGTGTTGACGGCTAACCCTGATTATTATCTAGAAAACATGACTAACTACGGTGCGCTTTTTTTGGGACCAGAGACAAATGTAGCTTACGGTGATAAGGTGATCGGTACGAACCACACGTTGCCCACAAAGGGGGCATCGCGCTATACAGGCGGTCTATGGGTGGGTAAGTTTATCAAGACAGTGACGTATCAAAAAGTGTCGCCCGAGGCTAGCGCAATGGTAGGCGAATATTGTTCGCGGTTGTGCGCAATCGAGAATTTTTGGGGACATAAAGAGCAGGCCGATCTGCGGGTGCGACGCTACAGCGATTCGTAGTGCTGACCCATTAACTCTAACGCGGAGACGTAAGGTGCGCAGAGAAAAGTAGGAGAAAACTTCATCTTACCAGTGAACTCAGAGATAAAACGGATTACTTCAATCGATGTAGCAAAGGCAGCGGGCGTTTCGCAATCAACCGTTTCACGCACCTTTAGTGGTGGCAAGGTATCGTCAATCAAGCGAGACCGTGTATTGGCGGCCGCTGCCAAATTGCGGTATAGCCCAAACGGCATTGCCCGCAGTTTGATTACGCAGCAGACGCACATTATTGGCTTTGTTTTAGCGGGCATGAGCAGCCCTTTCAATGCCTATATGATGCAAAAATTTGCCAGCCGCCTGCAAGAAATCGGCTATCAATTACTCGTTTTTACCGCAGAAAAAGAGGATGAGATCGATGCGCTTCTGGCGCGTGTGCTGCAATATCGAGTCGATGCGTTGATTATCACTGCGGCTAGTCTTTCTTCTGAAATGGCCGACATCTGCGCCGCGACGAATACGCCCGTTATTCTCTTTAACCGTTTGGCGAAGGAAGCTGATGCCAGTATTGTAGCGTGCGATAATTATGCTGGAGGAAAGCAGGTTGCGGCTGTGCTCATCGATGCGGGCCATGAACGGTTGGCCTATATTGCTGGTCCAGCACACGCATCGACCAATGCCGAGCGTGAGGCAGGGTTTGTCAACGGGTTAACGCAAAAGAAGATGACGCTCTTTCGCCGCGGAGAGGCATTTTATTCCTATCAATCGGGCTATGCTGCGGCCAAACAATTATTGACCGCGGCCAAAATGCCAGACGCTATCTTCTGCGCCAGCGACGTCATTGCCGTGGGGGCGCTAGATTGCGCCAGAGATATGGATGTAGATGTGCCAAACGAGCTTTCTATTATTGGCTTTGACGACATACCAGAAGCGGCATGGTCCGCGTATGCGTTGACGACCATGCGCTTGCCGGTAAACAGGATGATCGATGGCACGATCAGCTTGCTTGAATGTGCGCTTGCCGCACCAACGAAGCCAGAAACACAAATTTTTCCACCAGTGCTTATCAAACGAGAGTCGGCAAATATTTGATCAGTAATAAACCGACAATCGAGAAACTCTAATTCATACAGATCGCCTATAAACGAGTACTCCATGACCAAGAAAAATGACAAACCCGAAATCGCCGTTCTATCGCGCCAGCCCGAGCTAACCATGTTGATGGCTGCGGTTGGATCGGGCCAGCGCCAATCAATGGCTGGCTTTGATGACGAGTTTACCGATATCGTTGACTATATTTTGCGCATTACCCACCGCATCTGGGAGGAGGGTGGCGTTGGTCGAATTTATGATTATTATGGACATATGTGTCCGGTCGAGACGGCCTATGGAACAAGCTACACTTGTGAAGAAGTGGTGCAGGGAACGCTGGCGACGCTGGCGGCCTACCCGGATCGACGGCTCTATGGTGAAGAGATAATTTGGAGCGGAGACGACGTTCAGGGATTTCATACATCACACCGTATTTTGAATACAGCCACGAATACGGGATACAGTAGGTATGGACCACCAACTGGGAAACGCGCGGTCTGGCGGGGGATTGCCAACTGCTTTATGCGCGAGAACCGGATTGTTGAGGAATGGCTGGTACGTGACGAAATGAGCTTGATTTTGCAGCTTGGCTACAATCCGCGTACGCTGGCCGAAAAGTTGATCCATGAAGAGGCGTATGGCGTGGGGCTGCCAGCCGATCCGCAAAGTGAGGTGGCGCGTGGTGTCGGTCAACTGCCGCCAGAACGCTACCCGGAAAGGGGCAGCGAGAAAGGGAGTAAAGAGTTCGACATTGAAGACTTTATCCGTCGCACGTATCACGAGTTGTGGAACTGGCGGCTGCTCAACACGCTTAAAGAAGAGTATGCCGAGTCGTTTCGCTGTCATGCACCAGCCGGACGTGAATTTAATGGGCTTGATTCGTATAAGGTCTATTTACTTTCTATCATGGGCATGTTTCCCGATCTTAAAATGAATGTGGAGCACGTTTATTGGCTGGAAGATACGGGTGGGGAACTTCGTGTAGCCGCAAGATGGCGACTCAGCGGCACGCATAGTGGGCCGGGGATCTATGGCTCGCCAACTGGCGCACGGGTTAGCATTCTTGGGATTACGCAGCATGTGGTACAAAACAAAAAGATTGTCGAGGAATGGATGGTCTTTGACGAGTTTGCGCTGCTGAAAGAAATTGTTAGAAAACAGCTGAATGGCGGCGACCGCTTCGGATTCACTTCGGCGAAGTGCTCAGTGTAAAACGACTGTTTGCACTGCGTGCAAAGCTCAGCCTGCGCTATCTGCCTTCAGAATATTGAGAAGATGCAACTTATACAAATAAACACTTGGAGTACATAAAATGAAACATCCACATATTTCGAATGAAGAAATGCTCAGCCGCGTTGTGAAATTTAGCGACTATACAAAAGACAAAGCGATCCCGCTTATGTTTATCGACAGCCTACAGAAGGGGCACCATCGACTCAACTATGCAGTGATTGGCGATACTGCCGCCGAGAATCCTGATTTTGAACCGCTGATCAAGCAGCCCCACAAATTTCAGATTGGTATGTTCAAAGCGATGCCTGACGGGAACGGACCTGCTTACCATACCCACGATTATGTAGAGCTTTTCTTTCCATTGGAAGGCAAGTGGCGCTTTTATTGGGGTAACGATCCCGAAGGTGAACCGGATGGCGAAGTAATTCTAGAAAAGTGGGATCTAATCTCGTTCCCGCCGGGGTTGTGGCGCGGCTTTGAAAACATTGACAGCGAACCCGCGTGGTGTTTTGCCGTGCTGGAGGAGCATACTGTTTTCGAAGGCAAGGATCCATACTGGTCGCCAAAGGTGATCCGTGGCGCGCGCGAGATGGGCTTCGATGCAGATGATGATGGCCGAATGCAGAAACCGCCAAACTTTGAAGAGCTAAATGCAGAGATGCTGGAGCGGATGTATAACGCGTGATGAAGAAAATAGAGGAAAAGGCTGAGGCGAAGGCGGAGGTCGTAGACTAGGGTCTGATTTCTTTAGCCATCATCCCATTATTGAATCAATTCGGCTAACGTTTGTTTGGTGCCGTGATTGCCTGCTTTTAAAATGACAAATTGCTCCTGCTTGGTTGCGGTGATCCCTTGGGTCAACGGCATACCGGGCAGGAGTTCTTTGATCACATCGAGTTTTTTGATGCCGAGCGAGTGGCAGCGACGATGGTTTGTAGGTGGGCATCTGTCGTGGCATCGAGCACAATTAACTACTGGGAATTGCTTCGACATTGGTTTAATAAGTGTATTAATAATCTAATAAACTTGTTGGCTTCGTGTAGTAATAAATAGGCTGCTAAGTGATTAATCTAACATTTTAATAATCTAAATAAGTCGGTTTGGTTACTGCCGCATGAGCCAATATTATAGTCGTTGGTATATTATAGTCGTTGGTTAGTGTATGTTAGAATTTGGATATTATGCAATTAGAAATTTTAACTTTTTGTGATGCTGCTACAGATCACGCGAACAAGCTCAATGTGTTAGGTGCGACGGATACGATCGTTGTGCCCACTCTGCCGTTTAAGTACCCACACTGCTGTATTGTGATGCGCTTTCGCGTGTCGCGCGTTGAGGAAGGAGAGCATCAGATCAAGTTAATGATCCTGAATGGTAGTGGCAATGCAGTGATGAATATGGATGGGAAAATGAACATTCGGATTGGCGGTGGTGGTACGACGACGGCAGTAAACGTTATAATTAATGTAAACAATTTGCAGTTGCAAGAGGCTGGCGAACACGCTATTGATGTGGCGGTGGATGGGAGTAAGATTAGCTCGAATCCGCTTTTTGTTCGCGTGCGCGAGCAATCCGGGCCACACGTTATGCAGCTACCAGAGTAGAGGACGCTATCTAGGCGTACACCATGTTACTTTTTAATTAACTCTGCCACTTTGCCACTCTTACCATAAGGATTGACTTTAAATGACCCGAGATTTACGACCGTTTTTTGTACCCGTTTTGGTGATAAATTATTTTCCTGTGAAAAATGGGCGAATTGATAAAGCTGCTACGGGCGATGTGGACGCACCGCTGGAGAAGATGCAAGATCATGTGGTGCGCACAACGTGGGATGTAATGTATGCGCTGGAGCACGGCAGCGCATATCGGCGCTATAAGGATGAGCGCGCGACGCCCTGTTTGCGGTATGGCGTGGTGGATACGGTTGAGTTCCACGAGCCGCTGCCCACTTGGAACAAGCCTGGGCGCAAGGTGCCGATGACGGATTATAACGCGATTATGGAACGGATCGACGCACGCTACTGGGTAGAGGAAGTTGGCGTGAAGGAGTTTTGGATATGGGGCTATCATGGCGGCGTGCTGGATCTGTGGGAGTCGAACATGGCTGGCCCGCATGGTGATATTAGCAACAGCGATCGCGATCCAAATGATTTACCGATTTTTGACAAGACGTACACGGTCTATCACTACAATTACCAGCGCACTGCGTCTGAGGCTGTGGAGAATCACATGCATCAGATTGAGGCGGTGCTGCGCGAGATTGATCATACGCTCTTTTGGAAAACGTTTGTTGGCAAACCGGGTGAAGGTCGCTGTGGTTGGGCGCACTTTCCACCAAACGGCGAGCGCGACTACGACTGGCAAAACCCGAAGTATGTGATGAGCGATATTGAGGATTGGCAGCCGGACGGTCGTGGCGAGTTGAAGAAGATGAATTGCGATCAGTGGAATGCAGATAGTTTGAACTGGTTTATTTACTGGATGCAGAGTTTGCCCGGCGACAATAACGAGATCCGATATAAGGGTCGACGCTTGACAAATTGGTGGTCCTTCATTGGCGATTTTGATAATATGATGAATCGCGGGATGGGGTTGGTTGAGTAAAGGCTGACAACGTGACTAGAGCAGGCGAAGTCCCGTTCAGGGGACGTCGTTTTTATAGCCCCGCCGTAAACGACAGGGTGGGCAATGTCAACCAGATAAGATCCGAAAAAACACAAATATTTACCAAACACACAAAGAGCATAGAAAGAAGGGAAACAATGGCAGATGATAAGAAAGTAATTTATTCAATGCATAAGGTGGGCAAGACTCATCCACCAGATAAACGCGTATTGCGCGACATTAGCCTTTCGTACTATTATGGCGCAAAGATTGGCGTACTCGGTCTAAACGGGTCGGGTAAAAGTACGCTGCTGCGCATTATGGCAGGCGTGGATCAGGATTATTTGGGCGAGACCACGCTGGCTGAAGGTTTTACGGTTGGCTATCTGGAACAAGAGCCGAACCTCGACGATACAAAGACCGTACGCGAAGTTGTGGAAGAAGGCGTGCCCGAGGTGGTTGCTGCGCTCAAAGAGTTTGATGAGATCAACATGAAGTTTGGCGAAGAGATGACGCCGGACGAGATGGACGCGTTGATGAAGCGGCAGGGCGAAGTGCAGGATATGCTCGACGCGATGAATGCATGGGATCTTGATAGTCGCCTAGATTTGGCAATGAGCGCGTTACGCTGTCCGCCGGATGATGCCATGGTGAAGGTGCTCTCTGGTGGTGAGCGACGCCGGGTGGCATTGTGTCGACTGCTGTTGAGCGAACCGGATATTTTGCTGCTGGATGAGCCAACCAACCATCTTGATGCGGAATCTGTTGCGTGGTTAGAGCAACATTTGCAACAGTATAAGGGAACGGTGATTGCGGTGACGCATGATCGCTACTTCCTCGATAATGTGGCTGGCTGGATTCTCGAATTGGATCGTGGGCACGGGATCCCGTGGAAGGGGAACTATTCATCGTGGCTGGATCAGAAGCAGAATCGACTGGCGCAGGAAGAGAAGGATGAAAGCCAACGCCAGAAGACATTAAAACGCGAGCTTGAGTGGATGAATATGTCGCCTAAGGCACGCCAAGCCAAGCGCAAATCGCGTATCAATGATTATAATAAGCTGCTCGATCAAAATACGGAGAAGGCCAACGAGGACCGTGAGATCTTCATCCCGCCGGGGAAACGGTTGGGCGATGTGGTGATCAGCGCAGATGGAATCAGCAAGGCGTTTGACGACCGACTGCTCTACGAAGATATGACCTTTGATGTGCCTGCTGGCGCAATTGTGGGGATCATCGGGCCAAATGGCGCGGGGAAGACGACACTTTTTCGCATGATTGCGGATCAAGATGAGCCGGACACAGGAACGATGAAGGTTGGTTCGACTGTGGAGCTGGCCTACGTGGATCAGAGCCGCGACACGCTAAATGCGGACAAGACGGTCTATGAAGAGATCTCCGAGGGCAATGAGCTAATTGAGTTGGGAGATCGCACGGTCAACGCGCGGGCATACGTATCGCGCTTTAATTTGGGTGGAGAACAGCAGAAGAAGGTGGGCACGCTTTCGGGTGGTGAACGCAATCGTGTTCACCTTGCTAAGGTGCTGAAGTCTGGCGCAAATGTACTGCTGCTGGATGAGCCAAGCAATGATTTGGATGTGAATACGCTGCGGGCGCTGGAAGATGCGCTGGAAAATTTTGGCGGATCTGCGCTGGTTATTTCGCATGATCGCTGGTTCTTGGATCGAATTGCCACGCATATTTTAGCCTTCGAAGATGACAGTCAGGTCCGTTGGTATCCGGGTAACTATAGCGAGTATGAAGAGGATCGGCGGAAGCGTTTGGGTGCGGCCGCGGATCGACCAAAGCGTGTGACCTATCGTAAGTTGACGCGGGCTTAGTTGTTCCAGAAAACAAACTATACGCATGTCCATGCTCTGTTTACTGCAAAGACGCGAAGAAAAGCTAACAAAACTGCGTGAACCCGCTGCGTGAGTGACTGAATGGTATGAACCAAAGTGAGCTAGAAACGTGGCTGGTTGCCGCTCGGATAGATACCTCGAATTGGGGGCACAATAACGCCAAAACGGTTGCTGATCTCGCGCGTGAAGTGGCGAATGGTGAATCGACTTTGCACGTGGATCCACCGCGACGCGTGGTTCAAGTGGTGCAGGTGAGCCTCTGGCGCGACGAGCGTGTGTTGATTGAGGTTGAACAAGAATTTGGCGACGGACGAAAGCGGGAGCGCGGTCATGTGCCGTCCGAGAAAATGTTGCCAAATGAAGATCCGATTGGTGCTGCCCTGCGCTGCCTAAAAGAAGAGCTAGGCTTGGATGCAGATCAGTTGCTGGGCTCACCAAGGTACATAAATTCATCCAAAAAGATGAGAGACTCACCCTCGTACCCTGGACTGCTCAGCCAATTTACGATGCACCAGGTGCTGGTCGAGACGATGGCGCTGCCCGATGAGAATTTCTCCACAAAAAATGAAGCGCACGCCGAGGGCGATCCGATTGCAGTTTCGCACTGGGCGTGGCAACATCCAAGTTAACCAACAAGCTACTTATTCTCATAGACAAACCAAAGGTTTGTCTATGAGAATAAGTAGAAAGACGAATGCCCTTTAATGATTGAAGTACAGGTTAAAGCCGCGTTAGAGAATGTTACCGCGGAGCAGATTGACGCGGCTGCAATGCGGCTGAAAGGAATTTCCCAGCAGACGCCGCTGCAATTAAATCGACGCCTTTCGCGTAAATATAATGCTAAAATTTATCTCAAGCGCGAGGATCTGCAAGAGGTACGCTCATTTAAAATCCGCGGCGCGTATAACAAGATGGCCACGCTGACCGAGCAGGAGCGACGGCAGGGTGTTGTCTGTGCAAGTGCAGGGAATCATGCGCAGGGGGTGGCTTTTTGTTGTGCGTTGTTGCAGACGCGCGGGGTGATCTTTATGCCACTGACCACACCGATGCAGAAGATCAATAAGGTCGAGGGCTTTGGCGAAGAGTTTGTTGAGGTGCGGCTGGTAGGCGATACGTTTGATGTTGCAAACGCGGCGGCGCGTGCTTATTGCGAAAGTGAAGGCGCTGTTTTTGTCCACCCGTTTGATGATCCGCTAGTGATCGCGGGGCAAGGCACGGTTGGCAAAGAAATTTACGAGGAGATGCAGGGCGAGATCGACATTATCTGTTCGTGCGTGGGCGGCGGCGGCTTGATTGGTGGGATCGCTACCTATTTGAAGGCACACAACCCGCAAATCAAGCTGTTGGGCGCAGAGCCAAGCGGCGCCGCGTCGATGCATCTTGCGCTGCAACATGGCCGCGTGATGACCATCGATCAGATTGATCCATTTGTGGATGGTGCGGCGGTGGCAACGGTTGGTCAGCACACATTTAGGATTGCGCAGCGGCTGGTCGATCAGGTATACACGGTGGACGAGGGGAAGATCTGCACGCAGATGGTGGAACTCTATCAGAATGAGGGGCTGGTTGTTGAACCTGCTGGCGTGCTGAGCCTCGCAATTTTGGATCAATTTGCGCACTTCATCGAGGGCAAAACTGTGGTCTGCGTGGTAAGCGGCGGCAATAATGACATTTTGCGCTACCCCGAAATTATGGAGCGCAGCTTGCTCTATCAAGGCCGCAAGCACTACTTTTTGATTAAATTTGCGCAGAAGCCCGGCCAACTCAAAACATTGGTGACAGAGGTTTTGGGTCCAAACGACGATATTGTGCGCTTTGAATATGTGAAGAAGACAAACGCCGAAACGGGGCCAGCTTTTGTGGGGATCGAACTGAGCAGCCGCGACGATCTGCCGCCCTTGCTGGATCGATTTGCCGGTTCGGGTTTGAAGTACGAGAAGATCGAGAGCGATGATCTGTTGTATGGGTATTTGGTTTAGGATTAAATTTCTCCCTGCCCCTCCCCTAGTTGAGTACCTATTGATACGCAGAATATAGCCCGCCTGCCTATATTCCACACAGGCCACGACAACCCACCCTATTATCTTCTACCATCTACCCCAGATTGCTCAACCCTGAATCGTATGATAGCATTTTCCCAATTAACTTCATTAAGAAACGACTAAAACAAAATTTATCTCCCACCAAGGCATAAAAATTATGACACTTTCCCATGGATTTGAACTTCTCCGTGAAGAATATATCGACGAACTAAATTCGACTGCAAAACTTTATCGCTATGTAAAAAATGGCGCGCGTTTTCTCTCAATCGAAAATGATGACGAAAACAAAGTCTTTGGCGTCACCTTTCGCACGCCGCCAGATGATTCCACAGGCGTGCCCCACATTTTAGAACATGCCGTTCTTGGTGGCTCGCGCAAGTATCGCGTCAAAGAGCCATTTGTCGAGCTGATCAAAGGTTCGCTCAAGACCTTTGTCAACGCCATGACTTTTCCCGACAAAACTGCCTATCCAGTAGCCAGCACCAACGAACAAGATTTCTACAATTTGGTTGACGTCTACCTCGATGCGGTCTTCTATCCGCTGCTGACGCCCCACCACCTAGAGCAAGAAGGGTGGCATTATGAACTCGAAAATATCGACGATCCGATCATCTACAAAGGCATCGTCTTCAATGAAATGAAGGGCGCATATTCCTCGCCCGATAGGCTGCTCTATCGCTACAACCAAAGCACGATCTTTCCCGACACAACCTATGGCGTCGACTCAGGCGGGGATCCACAATCGATTCCCGACCTCACCTACGAGCAATTCAAGGGCTTTCACGAAACCTACTACCACCCATCCAACGCCTATCTCTTCTTCTATGGTGATGACGATCCGGAAAAGCGTCTGAAAGTTTTAGATGAATATTTGCGCGACTTTTCGGCTGCGCAGATAGATTCGACCGTTGCGCTGCAGCCGGTCCGTACCGAACCCATTCGTCTCGTGATGCCATACAGCGTTGATGAAGCAAACGAGGGAGACGGCGACGCAGCCCCCAAACCGATGGTCTCCCTCAATTGGCTCTTACCCGAAGCAACAGACCAAGTTCTTTCTGCTGCGCTCAGCATCCTCTCCTACGCAATTTTAGGCACACCCGCATCCCCCATGCGCAAAGCGCTGCTCGATTCTGGCTTGGGCGAAGACATCACCGGTGGCGGCGTCAGCGGCGGCACTCGACAGATGACCTTCTCGGTGGGCATGAAAGGGGTAAAAGCTGAAAACATAGAAAAAGTCGAAGCGTTGATTATCGACTCGCTCGAAACATTAGCAGCCGAAGGCATCGAGCCAGAAATGCTCGAATCGGCAATCAACAGCATTGAATTTAGCCTGCGCGAAAACAATACGGGATCGTACCCTCGCGGGTTGGTTCTGATGTTCCGCGTCTTAGGCTCGTGGATCTATGACCGCGACCCATACAAATCCTTATCCTATGCAACACCCTTGGCCGAAACCAAAGCAAAGATTGCCAACGAGCCAGAGTACCTGCAAAATCTGATCCGCACCTATCTGCTTGAAAACGATCATCGGTCAACCGTTGTGCTGGAGCCAGATACAACCCTGCGCCAAAAAGAAGAAGCGGCAGAAAAAGATCGCTTACAAACAGTTCGTGCGGGCATGAGTGCCGAGCAGCTACAGGCCATCATCAAAAATACCCAAGTGATCAAAGCGCGCCAAGAAGCCCCCGATCCACCCGAGGAGCTAGCCACAATCCCGCGGTTAACCTTAGCCGACATGGAGCCAAAATCAAATACAATCCCGCTTGAAGAGATTGACCTCAACGGCACAAAGGTGCTCTACCACGACCTAGGCACCAACGGCATTATCTATCTGCGGCTGGGCTTCGACCTCCACGCGCTGCCAGCGGATCTACTGCCGCTTGTGGATCTATTTGGCGACGCCCTTGTCGAGATCGGCACCGAGCGCGAAAACTACGTTCAACTTTCGCAGCGTATCGGGCGCAAAACGGGTGGCGTGGGTACATCCAGCTTTGTGAGCACAGACAACGATGGAAAAGATGCCGCGTGGTTCTTTGTCGGCGGCAAGGCCACACCAGACAATGCGGTCGAACTGCTTGCTATCATTACCGACATCTTGACCACAGTGCAGCTCGACAATCAGGAACGCTTCCAACAGATTCTGCTCGAATCCAAATCGTACATGGAGTCAAGCCTGATCCCAAGCGGCAACGCCTATACGGGTAGCCGCCTAAATGCGGGGCAGAGCGTTTCGGGCTGGGCGTCCGAACAGATCGACGGAATCGAAAACCTATTCTACATGCGCAAACTTGCAGACGAGGTCGCCAACGACTGGCCCGCTGTCTTGTCGCGCTTAGAGCGGATCCGCGATCTGCTTATCAACCGCAGCACGCTCATCTGCAATGTGACCCTCGACGCGGCCAACTGGTCCGCATTCCAGCCACAGCTTACCGAATTTATCGACACGCTTCCCGCAACCGATGTGCCCACGCAGCAGTGGTCGCCCAACTTGATCCGCATCAACGAAGGGTTGACCATTCCAGCGCAGGTCAACTACATTACCAGCGGCGCAAATCTTTTTGAACTTGGCTACACGCTCCACGGATCCATTGCCCCCATCACCAACTTCCTACGCACAACCTGGCTGTGGGACAAGATCCGCGTGCAGGGTGGCGCGTATGGGGGGCGCTGTGGCTTTAGCCGTCGATCTGGTCTCTTCACCTTTGGCTCCTATCGCGATCCAAACTTGCTTGGCACGGTCGAAAACTTTGATGGTGCGGCTAACTTCCTCAAAACACTAGAGCTTAGCGATGATGAACTGACCAAAAGCATTATTGGCTCCATTGGTTCTATTGATGGCTATCAACTGCCGGACGCAAAAGGTCGGACATCGATGATGCGCTATTTGCTCGGTGAAAGTGATGTAGAGCGTCAAAAATATCGTGACGAGGTGCTTTCAACAACCGCCGCAGATTTCCGTGCATTTGCCGATGTACTTCACGAGATGAACAAAGCCGCAAACGTGATTGTTATGGGGCCGCACGAAGGGATTGCCGAAGCGAATAAGGTCAAGGGTGAGGATTGGTTGAAGGTGATTAAGGTGCAGTAGGAAGGATAATCTCGTTTGGTATTTTCAGATTATTGAGACCGATTAAGAGCCGATACCTCTAACAAAGGCCACAAATGCTAAAAAAAATTCAAATCATTGAATGGTTGTTAGAAAGTCAAGAATATTCTGCGGCCTCAATATTAGAGCAATGTGAGTTTGTCTGTGAACATGTAGACTATGCCCCCGTTGATTCTTTTAGCAATCAATTTTGTGATTTGTACGGAGTTAGAATCGGTGCACCTGCTAAAACTCTAAAGCTCGTAGAAACAGGCTCTGAAGATTTCGGACCAACTATTGAAGAATCAATTTACAAAATTGCCTCCGCAATTGATTGTAACATCGTGACCATAAAATGGGTGCCACGTCTCAAAGTTACTAAAAATTTAAGTGACTTACCTGAAATTAGAGGGTTAATTCACAAAATTGCAGTGGTCTGCAAAGATTATTATATGAAACGAACCATCGACGATTTGTTTATCTTTGCAGGTGCAAATAGAGAGTGGTGGAAAGAATCTAATGTCCCTCATGAAAGTGAAAGAATGAGCCATGTGTTTGGATGGATAGAGGGTATAGAAGCTCATGCCCCAGACCAACTGCCGAAGATAATTGATGGAGTCACTACACAGATCAGAGAGAACGATATAATTCCAGATGGGGACAGAAAAGTTCTAGGGCAACGAGTTCATCAGAGTACTGCTATATCAACCGCACGATCAGAATCGTTGCCGTCTATAATTAGCTATCCAAAAGATATTGAAGAGCTTCTTGAGAGTTTAATCCGGGGTTTGCCGCGCGCAATGCACCCATTGAAAGATCGCAGAAAGGGAGCTTCAACCATTGAGTTCAATAATGAATACGATGTTCAATCATTGTTTCACGCTATGTTGCGCCCTTGGATTAAAGACATTCGTGCTGAAGAATATACTCCAAGCTATGCAGGTTCAGGTACACGAGTTGATTTCTTGTGTCCAAAGTACCAAATTGTACTGGAGATCAAATTTGTGAGAGATAAGCATCATGCAAAGAAAATAGGTGATGAACTCATAATTGATATTGCTCATTATCAAGTTCATCCTGACTGCATGCAACTTTGGAATGTTATTTTTGATCCGCATGGTTTTCTTCCAAATCCTGATGGGTTAATCGAAGATCTAGATGGTTCTCGTGAGAGTAAGGATAAGAAAATTGAAGTTAGAACGTTTGTGCTGTGAACCTAAAATTACATCTGAAAACAACTTTATGCAAGGGAGCTGGCCAACAGATTAACCATCCCAAAACATTCGACAACCTCTACGCATCCGCCAAAGCCATACTAAACCCGTGGCAACTCTCCGAATCCGCTGAATCTGGCGGCGTGGCTGCTGCGTTATTAACAAAAAGTGGAAACATCTACCTCGGCGTCTGCATCGACACAGCCTGTTCCATGGGGTTTTGCGCAGAACATTCTGCCGCTGCCTCAATGATTACGGCCAAAGAAAATCACGTCGTAAAGATGATTGCCGTGGACTGGGATGGTCGTATCATGCCGCCCTGTGGTCGGTGCCGCGAATTCATCAGTCAACTGCACGATGAGAATCTCAACGCAGAGGTGATGGTCGCAAAAGAAGTGGTTGTCGCGCTGAATGATTTGCTGCCGCATGATTGGCGGGCTGCTGGCAGAGTCAGCAATGTCGCAGAAGAGTATGTTTATAAAACGTAGCAACAGGGCCTTATTCAGGGGCATTCTACGATTTTGCGATATAGAAATTGCACCTACGCAAATCGGGTCTGCTAATCTATCTTGCTTATCTATATTCATGCAACTGGCGTTTCGCTAACGATGCCAAACTTGCAAATTTCCCAACCAATTGCGCTCCTTATCAACTATGTCCAACATCGATCCGACCTTCCCACTTATTGACCTACATCGTCACCTAGACGGCAGTGTGCGTGCCGAAACTATCCTCGAACTTGGCATAGAGCACAACCTCCCCCTGCCAGCATTCGAACTCGATGCGTTGCGTCCCCATGTCGAAGTCTCGGAACCGCAGCCCGGATTGCTCGCCTTCTTCGAGAAATTTAAGTGGCAAATTGCCATCTTGGTCGATTATGACGCGTGTCAGCGCATTGCCTACGAGAATGTCAAAAGCGCCAAGCAGGAAGGCATCGACTATATTGAGCTGCGTTTTAGCCCATGGTTTATGGCCGAACCGCACAGCCTGAATCCAACAGGCGTTGTCGAGGCCATGGTGGATGGCGTCGCGCTCGGCGCACGTGACTTTGGCGTGTCGACCAACTTAATCGGCATCCTGAGTCGAACCTATGGCGCGGAGACCTGCCACAAAGAATTGGATGCGCTACTTTCCCAGCGCGCTCAAATTGTTGCGCTGGATCTAGCTGGTGACGAAGCGGGCTATCCCGGCGAGCTTTTTGTGGATCACTTCAAACGGGGGCGTGACGCAGGCTGGGCCATTACCGTCCACGCGGGTGAAGCGGCTGGTCCTGCGGGCGTCTGGCAGGCGATCAACGAGCTTGGGGCAATGCGCATTGGGCACGGCGTACGCGCCATCGAAGATCCCGCATTGGTTGCGCATTTGGCCGAGGAGCGGATCGGGCTGGAAATCAGCTTGACCAGCAACGTGCAGATCAGCGCAGTGCCGGACTATGCCAGCCATCCCCTCAAAGCGTTGACCGAAGCGGGTGTCCAAACCACAATCAACACCGACGATCCCGGCGTAAGCGCCATCGAAGATCCCGCACGAATACAACATTGCCGCACCGCAGGCCGGTCTCTCCACCGCGCAGATCCATCAACTTCAGCGTAACGCGTTAGAGATGGCCTTTTTATCTGCCGATGAAAAAACCACATTGCTTCAAGAAAAAGCAAATCAAAACGAGACTTTATGAACGAAATTGGGTTACCCCACAGCGAAATTGACACGCCCTTTCTCTGGGTGGATCTAGACAGTTTAGAGAGCAATATCACCAAACTTGCTGCGCATTTCAAGCAAGCGAATGTCAACTGGCGACCGCACACCAAAGGGATAAAAACGCCAGAAATTGCGCACATGGCACTGAACGCAGGGGCAATTGGCGTCACGTGTGCAAAGCTTGGCGAGGCCGAGGTTATGGCCGCCGCGGGCATACGCGATATTCTGATCGCCAATCAAATCGTTACGCCCAAAAAGATTGCGCGTCTGGTCAATCTCTGTCGTCGAGCGGATGTCAAAGTGGCCGTGGACCACGCGCCAAATGTGAAAGCAGTAGGTGAAGCAGCAGCAGCGGCTGGCGTCGAAATCGGTATGCTGGTCGACGTCAATACGGGCATGAATCGCACTGGTGTCGAGCCGGGTGCGGCCACAGTTGCCCTGTCGCAGCTTGTTCATCAAACGGCAGGCCTGCGCTATTTAGGTCTAATGACGTGGGAAGGCCATTCGCTCTCGGCACCCGATGAAGCTAGCAAACGGCACGGGATCGAGGCATCCATGAAGCTACTGGCCGATTCAGCCCAACTTTGCCGCGACGCGGGGCTGCCCGTGGAGATTATTAGCGGCGGCGGTAGCGGCACATCCAACATAACGCCCGAACTTGGCATCATCACCGAAATTCAGGCAGGCGGCGGCATCTTCTGCGAC
>ENA-ORXM01000373-ORXM01000373.1-marine-metagenome-genome-assembly--contig:-NODE-373-length-83236-cov-5.446518_pt1 | contig 83236 bp, 67 predicted proteins | sample MGYA00237867_ERZ511480 | MGnify/ENA primary metagenome ERZ511480 (study PRJEB26309, sample SAMN06266103) | marine metagenome | isolation source: Algal blade | place: United Kingdom:Sidmouth, United...
ACACAACGATAGCTAAAGGAGAAGTGGTGACATTGAGCTTTGAAGCTAAAGGCGAAGGTATGATCTCTGATTTGGTAACCATCAATTCAGGTATTACAAGAGCTGAAGCTTATGTAGGTGAGGACTTAGAGATTGTTAATATAGCAATGAGAGGTGGCGAGAATGGATCAGATTTTGCGCTTCATCAGAATGAGCCGAATCCATTTGTATCTGAAACTACAATTGGTTTTGATTTACCTGAGTCAGGAACAGCTACAATGACATTGTATGATGTAACAGGAAAAGTATTAAAAGTGATAGAAGACGATTTTGCGGCAGGATTTAATACAATAATGATAAACAAAGCAGATCTAGGAGTTACAGGTATGGTTTACTATAAGCTACAAGCTAAAGATCATACTGCTACTAGACACATGATTATGATTGAGTAAGATATGTGAGATATATCTTAATTCATTTTGGTTTATGAAATTAAAGGTCCGACTGATGTTGGGCCTTTAATTTTTTATATATACACTAGAGAATACTATGATTTGAGTGAAACCAGATCTGAATGACTCTAACCTAAAAGAAATATAGTTGGTAGCTTTTTGAGATCAACAGGATTACTTTTCCAGTATTGTATTCTCTCTGTTTTTACATATTCAGATGCACCTGTGAGGTCACTGGCCACACATAAAAAAGTTTCATTGGACAATGATTTGATAATAGCTTTAAACATCCTATTGTTTCTATACGGCGTCTCAATGAATATTTGTGTTTGCTTGGTTTTATGAATCAAGCTTTCAAGTTCTTTTAATTTTTTTTTCAGTTCTAATTCCTTAATTGGCAAATAGCCATGAAAAGAAAAATTTTGACCGTTAAGTCCGCTGGCACTTAAAGCCAAACTTACAGAAGATGGGCCTATCAGGCTTTTTACTTTAAAGCCACTACGATGTGCTAACAGAGCAATAGATTGACCTGGATCGGCAATTCCTGGCATTCCTGATTCGCTAATAACGCCAACACTTTTACCTGATTGCAACCATGATATAACTTGTTTTTCTGGAGAGTTGTCATCGTCATCGAATTCTATAAAAGTCAAATCTTGTATAGACTTTTTAGGTTCTGTTGTTTTAATGAATCGTCTTGCTGTCCGCGCCCGCTCAACTATAAAGTAATCAAGGTTATGAATAACTGCTATAGTAGCTGAGGGTATTGTGTTCAGACTGTTCTCTGAAATTACGGTAGGAATAAGATATAATGTTACTTTATCGTTAGGCACGGCTAAGATTTGAGTGTTCAAAACAAGTTAAACATATAATTTCTTTGTGACATATAAGAAATTGAGATAGGTACATTTAACTTTTACATTAGAAGCTAACAACTGTTGGTAGAATTTAGGACTTAAAATGCTTGAGAAAGTATATAATTTGGATATTTGCGTCTAATACATTTGTGGTGAACGAAACAATGGATACATATACAGTTAGGATACAACACTTTGAAGGTCCTTTCGATTTACTTCTTTACTTTATTCAAAGAGATGAACTTGACATCTACGATATTCCAATTGCAAAGATTACAAATGATTTTCTAGCCTATATTAAGCAAATGGATGAGCTAAATTTAGATGTAGCTTCTGAATTTATACTTGTTGCAGCGACACTTATGCGTATCAAAGCTAAAATGCTTATTCCTAGAAAGGAAATAGATGAAGAGGGAAATGAAATTGATCCAAGAGAAGAGCTAGTCCAAAGGCTTTTAGAATACAAAAGATACAAGGATGTTTTAGAGCAGTTCTCTGCAATGGAAAAAGAGCGGTCACTTAAAATTACAAGAGGTAATTCTTCTAATGAGCTTAAAAAGCTTTCCGAATTGGCTTTGGTAGACGTTGAATTAGAATCGGTAAATACTTACAAGCTTCTAAAGACATTCCAACGAGTTTTGGAAAGGTATAAAAATGTAAAAGACAAATACGTTCATGAGATTGTTAAGTACCCTTACACGGTTCTAGTGCAGCAGGAATACATAAAAGAGAGAATTGGAAAAGCAGCTAAAATTACATTTGAATCTTTATTTGAGGAATTAGACAATAGAATGCATTGCATAGTTACTTTTTTGGCACTCCTTGAATTGGTCAATGCTCAGCTTGTAAATATGGTAGATGGCCTTCAAATTAATTCCTTCTGGATAGAAAGAGTTGACCATGAGAATGACAATGGTGAGTCAGAAGAGTAGAAAGATATTAATCTATTGGTAATAGATACTTCTATCATTTTGCCTTTTCTTCAATTATTATGCATTGATTACTAGAAAGCATGATCATACAGAATATTTAACGGTCAGATTTTAAGTAATAGATATATTAATTTATTCGTATAAAATATAAATCCTAGGCATGATTATCAAGGCATTATTTTATCTTTGCAGCAAAATTTCAACAAAATAAGCTTAAGCAATATGGCTAATTTAGGAAAAGTAAAACAAGTTATCGGTCCAGTTGTAGATGTGAGTTTCTCAGATGAAAATTCATTTTTACCTCAAATCTTAAATGCATTGGAGATCACAAGAGAGAGCGGCGAAGTTCTTACTCTTGAAGTTCAAAGACACTTAGGAGAAGACAGCATTAGAGCAATCTCAATGGATTCAACAGAAGGTCTAACAAGAGGAATGGAAGTTGTCGATAAAGGCATACCAATTTCTATGCCTACTGGAGATGCCATTAAAGGACGTTTATTCAATGTAGTAGGTGATGCCATTGATGGATTAGGAAATGTTGACAAAACAAAAAACGCTTCTTCTATACATAGAAAGCCACCAAGATTTGAGGATTTATCAACTGAATCTGAAGTACTTTTCACGGGTATTAAGGTGATAGATTTAATTGAGCCTTATTCTAAAGGAGGAAAGATTGGATTATTTGGAGGTGCAGGTGTAGGTAAAACCGTACTTATCCAAGAGTTGATAAACAATATTGCCAAGGGATATGATGGTATTTCAGTATTCGCTGGAGTAGGGGAGAGAACAAGAGAAGGAAATGATTTATTAAGAGAGATGTTAGAGTCTGGTATCATAGATTATGGTGAGGACTTTATGCATTCTATGGAAGAAGGGGGATGGGATTTGTCTAAAGTGAGTAAATCAGATTTAGAAAAATCAAAAGCCACATTTGTATTTGGACAAATGAATGAGCCACCTGGAGCAAGAGCAAGAGTGGCATTATCTGGATTGACACTAGCAGAGTATTATAGAGATGGAGATTTAAATGATCCAACTGGAGGGAAAGATATCCTTTTCTTTATTGATAATATATTTAGATTTACTCAAGCAGGTTCTGAGGTTTCAGCACTTTTAGGAAGAATGCCATCAGCGGTTGGATATCAACCTACACTGGCAACAGAGATGGGTACTATGCAAGAGCGTATTACTTCTACTAAAAGAGGTTCTATTACTTCTGTGCAAGCCGTCTATGTACCTGCGGATGATTTAACAGATCCAGCACCAGCAACAACATTTGCTCACTTGGATGCAACTACTGTACTTAGCAGGAAATTAGCTTCTCTAGGTATTTATCCTGCAGTGGATCCATTGGACTCAACTTCAAGAATCTTAGAGAGAAGTATTGTTGGTGATGAGCACTATGATACAGCTCAAAGGGTAATAAATATTTTACAGAGATATAAAGAACTTCAGGATATCATTGCCATATTGGGTATGGAAGAATTGTCTGAGGAAGATAAGCAAATAGTGCACAGAGCTAGAAGAGTACAAAGATTCTTATCTCAGCCATTCCATGTTGCAGAGCAATTTACCGGTTTGGAAGGTGTACTTGTTCCGATCGAAGAAACAATACGTGGATTCACAATGATCATGGATGGAGAAGTAGATGAGTATCCAGAAGCAGCATTTAACCTTGTAGGATCAATTGATGATGCAATAGCAAAAGGTAAAAAGATATTAGCTGAGGCAAACGCTTAATTATGTTATTAGTAGCACTTACACCAGAAAAAGAATTGTTTAATGACCAGATTAAGTCTGTCAAAGTACCTGGTACTGGCGGGCAATTTGAAATACTAAATGGTCACGCACCTATAGTAGCCGCTTTGGGTGAGGGTGAAGTTAGAATTCTAAACAAAGCTGGACAAAAAACCATTCTCAACATTAAAAAGGGTTTTATTGAAGTGTTTAATAATGAGGTTTCGTTATTAATCCAATCTTTGGCATGATCTTTCAAAATAAAAATGAAACTAAGGGCTGTATTTTTTAATGCAGCCCTTTTTTTATAACTTCAATTGTTTGGGTATAGTTTTTGTAAACTATAAATGTAATTCTCTACAAAATGGAATACGATAAACTTCAACTTATCGAGAATAAGGCTGAAAATTTGCTTTCAAATCTCAGAAATGGGGACGATTCTTCATTATACTCAAATGCCTTATTAGTACTTGTGGTTCTCTTTCTATTAAGTTTGGTTTCAGTTTATATTAAAACAGGAGAATTCAAACATCTTCTTGCTTACTTAGGAATATTGTTGGTGTTGCTTGTACTACACAAGGTAAAGATGTCAGCAGCGTACAAAGAAAATGCACTTCTCAAACGTTATAAACAGCATGCTGAAACTGATAAGCAATCTTATGTTTCTGGGTTACTCAAATACCTATCTTCAGGTATGAACGTAAAGTTTAAAAGATTAAAATCAGTGAGACTCATTTACATGATCATATTTCCATTAATGCTCATTATCTTATCTGAACTCTTTAATGGTGAATCCAGGAGTTTTATTTTAAGCTTAATTGTTGCTTATGTTTTGGGAGCAACATTTTGGTACTTCTACTTTCAAGATGATATTAACGAACTAGATTTTGCGCAAGATGATGTTGAAGATATGATTACAAAATTAGTACTATAACATCGCATCGACCTCATCTACTAATTCCCAATCAACTTTATTTTTAAATACTCTCTGTAATTTATTTTGAGCTTTTTGTCTTACGTCACTATCAATATAACAAGCGATTGTAACGAGACTAAATGAAAGTAATCCTATGTCATCTGTCATGCCTATAAAAGGTGTCAAATCTGGTATGGCATCAATAGGACTTATAAAGTAAGCTAGTGATCCAAATATTATTCTTTTTGCCCACGCAGGTACGTTTCCACTTTGGTATGCATAAAGAAGTAGCAAAACAATGTAACTTCCTTTCATAGCCAAAGCAGATAAATACTTTGTTAAGTATTCAACAACTTTACTTGATACGGCGTCTATGTTATTGCGATTCATTATAATTATAATGCAATGTGGACTAAAAAAGTTTCAGATTGACAAGAACTTAGACTGAATAGTCCCATAAATAAAGTTGTTTTTTTTGACAAATTCATTCAACATTGGAAGTGCTTTTTTAAATTTTTCTAATGCTGAAGGGTTGTCATGTAAAGCTACGATAGAGCCACATTTTAGATGTTTAGTCATATTAGTTAAAAACTTTTCAGGTTTTATATCTGATAGGAAATCGCCAGGCATAATATCCCACATGATTATTTTTTGTGTGGTATTCAGCCTTTTATATTGCGACCATTTTAATCTTCCATAGGGTGGTCTATATAATTCCGATTTAAAGTTAGGGTGTTGTGCATTTTTTAAATAGAGTGGGGTAGGTGTCGACCATCCTGATAAATGTTGATATCCATGATAACCCAGCGCATGCCCTTGGTCACGTATATCCGCAACGAGTGAAGGATACTTGTCTATGTTTTTTCCCAAGCAAAAAAAAGTAGCCTTTATTTCAAACTGATCTAATAATTTTAAAAGTTGTGGGGTGGAATGAGGATGAGGACCATCGTCAAAACTTAAAAAAATTGCTGAGTCATGATTCAAACACCAATACGCAGATGGAAATAACTTTTGTATTAGAGCAGGTGTTTTTATGAAAAACATACTATCTCATTTTAGGACGCCTTCTTTTTCCACCGCCCCCTTGTTTCATCATTCTCATGCCTTGCTTACCCATAGATCTCGCAGCTTTCATTTGGCCTTTGCTTTGATTTAATGTTTTTTCAAAGTATTCTAATTGGTTTTTTATATCTGATTGCGTGACCTTCAATTTCTTGGCTTGCTTAAAATAGTTAGTCGCTGCTGTCCAATTGTTTTTAGTGGCTTTAATATTTGCCAATTGCATTAAAACCATCGCCTTCTCATTATCCGAAGGCAGCTTCAATGCCAATGCAGTATTGAAATGTTCTTCAGCTATTTTTGGTTCTCCAGTTTGCGATGCAATAGTTCCTTTCATAATATAATAGAAAGCTCTATTTGTAACATACAAAAGCTTTGGAAACCTTGTTAGGGATAACCTTAATTCTGCACCTTCAAAATCACCTTCTTGAACTAGTTGTGCGGCCGATTGGACTGTACCTAAAAATAAATAACTACCCAGCATAATAATACCTAAAAGCCAAAAAGGAAAAGCATACCAAAAACCGAAAGTCACAGTTAGTGTTACTCCTAAGATGAATCCTAAGGCTATTAAAGCTAATTTGAGGTAAATATTTATTGTAAACATTGAATTAATTTTGTTTTATAAATGTAATATAACTCAGCTTCAATCAAGGAATTTCTTGTTATTAATTAACATGATATTGTCCTTAATGTTTAACGCTTTGAATTCAGGAAAGATTTCTTTAAAAAGCAATTCAAATTGGGTGTTTTCATATTTATCTTGATCAGTAATGTTCATTCTGTTGAATAGTAATATTCCACCTGCATTTAATTTCGATTTAATCAACTGTAAGTATTCTTTTGTTTGAAATATTTCAGGTACAGTTGCATTTTCAAAAACATCCATGATCAGCAAATCAAATGTTTGAACACTTGTTTCTAAAAATATCATAGCATCTGTATTAATGATTTGAATATGTGAGTTTAATTTTGATAAAGTGTATTTGTTGGCTAAGACACATATTTCTGGATCGATCTCAATAGCTGTGTAACTAAACTTTTTACCATAAAACTTTTCCAATAAAAGAATGACAGAGCCTAAGCCCAAACCCAATACCAAAACCTCATCTACATCTTGCTTAGTCCAATTTATCTTTTTAAAGATACGATTGAAGTTTTCGTATTTGTCATCAAAAGAATAGATCGCATCTTTTGTAACTAATTGATGTCTTCCATTTACTAAAAGTACTTCAAGAAAAGTATTAAACTGTGAACTCGTTTGTTCTAAAGAGATGTCGGTAAGGTAACTCAGCCATTTTTTCCAAAAGGGCGAATTCATGACTGCCAGGTTCTATAGTGAATACTTGAGTGAAGAATGTGTTCTAATATTGTTTTGTCTTGTGCGCTTAATTCAATATTGCGTCTGGCCATAACTTTTTCAGCAACCTCAATTGCTTTCTCAAAATTGTAAGTTTGAAATCCGGCGTGTCCACCCCAACTAAATGACGGGATAAATGTTCTTGGAAATGCAGCGCCAAATATATTAGCACTTACGCCAACAACTGTTCCTGTGTTGAACATTGTATTTATACCCGCTTTAGAATGGTCACCCATAATAAGACCACAAAATTGCATGTCTGAAATTTTAAAACTTTCAGAGGTGTAGTCCCAAATTTTTACCCAACCGTAATTGTTTTTAAGATTAGAACAATTTGTATCTGCTCCTATATTGCACCATTCTCCTATAACAGAGTTGCCTAAAAAACCATCATGTGCTTTGTTTGTATAAGCCTGAATTACAACATTACTTAATTCGCCTCCAACTTTTGAATATGGACCAATAGTAGTACCGCTATATATTTTTGCACCCATTTTTACAGTTGAGTGATCACATAAAGCAAAAGGACCACGTATTAAAGCCCCTTCCATTATTGTAGTATTTGCCCCAATATAAATAGGACCGTCTGTAGCATTTAATGTTACAAAATTCATTTCAGCACCTTCTTCAATAAATATGTTTGATTCATTGATGACGCGACAATTTTCAGGTATAGCCTTAGAATACCTGTTTTTTGTGATAAGGTCGTAATCAAGTTTAATTTCTTGAGCATTCAATTTAAAAATATCATGAGGTCTTTTTAAAATTGAAATTATATCTTTTTGATTGTTGATATCAATGCCTTTAAGTTCATCTATATCTTGGTCATTTATTAATTTTTGAAATTGATTGTCATTCAGCCTAGCTGCCAATAAGACATCGTCATACAATATGGCCTCATTAGAATCCAATTCCTTGACCAATAACGCAATTTGATCGTTTGGCATCAACCTAGAGTTGATAACAATATTATCGGATGTGATTTTTATAGGATATTTTTCTGATAGATAATCTTGAGTGATATAACTGGCGCTGCCATTTAGCCTTTTTTCCCATTTTTCACGGACAGTTAAAATTCCTACTCTCAGTTCGCCTGCAGGTTTGGTATAGCTCAGCGGTAGTAATGATCCCCAATTGTCATCATCGAATAATATGATATTATTTGTGTTCATACAATCCTAGTCTTTATTAGACAAAAAAAAAGCCCCAGAAAGGGGCTTAAAAATTTTATGATTCTTTTTTGGCTTCCTCTGCTTCAGCTTCTTCAGCGTCTGCAGCATCTGCTTTAGCTTGAGAAACTTGAGGATGATCCTCAGTAAATTTCTTAAATTTCTTGTTGAACTTATCGATTCTTCCTGCAGTATCAACAAACTTCATTTTTCCTGTAAAGAAAGGATGAGATACATTAGAGATCTCTAATTTTATTAAAGGATAATCATTTCCATCCTCCCATTTAATCGTTTCTTTACTGTGGGCAGCAGAACGCGTCAACCATGCTTTATCAGCAGAGAAGTCTTTAAATACCACCATTCTATATTCTTCTGGATGAGTTCCTTTTTTCATAGCTTCTTAAATTTTGATAAGAGAGTGCAAAAATAAGCTAAAAATCAATATTAATAAAGGCTGTTAATAAAAAAATGCATCTTCAAAATGCTCTATTTTGCTGAGTTTTAGTGATTTGTCCAATATTATTGAAATAATATCAAATCTAATCTCCCAATTGTGGCCTATTTCTTCCATATATCTCTGTGCGGCATCCATAATTCGGGCTTCCTGTAACTGATTTAATGACTCTTCGGGCTTGCCATAAAAATCATATGATTTGGTTTTAACTTCTACAAAAATGAGTAAAGCTTCTTTTTTGCAGATAATATCAATTTCAGCTTTTTTGAATCGCCAATTTTCCTCTAATAAAATATATCCTTTTTCTTGAAGGTGTCTTCTAGCAATTAATTCGCCTTTTTGCCCTATTTCTGCCTTTGTATTCAATATATATTATGATATTATGTAATTTGTTTTCTTTGATATAAATTTGGACTCCTTTCAAATGTATAATTTATAACAATACAATATAATATTATGATGGATCAACTTATCCAAAGATTTCCAGAGCAACTTGTAGAGGCAATGAAAATCGGAGAGGCAGCTACAATTAATCCGCACTCTAAAGTTATCAATAGAGTTTATGTGGCAGGACTTGGTGGTTCAGGAATTGGAGCAAATTTTGTTCAGGAATTTATTAAAGATTCTTGCTCTATACCATACACGGTAGGCAAAGGATATTCTATTCCAAAATTTGTCAATGAAAATACATTAGCCATCTGCTCATCTTATTCTGGTAATACAGAAGAAACGATCAATGCATACAAGCAAATGCTTGATACGGAAGCTAAGATTGTAATAATTTCTTCAGGTGGAAAGTTAATCAAGGAAGCAGAAGAAAGAGGATTTGATTATATAAAAGTACCTGACAACTGGCCTTCTCCTAGAGCATGTTTGGGATATTCTGTTGTACAACAACTTTATGTCATGAATAAACTAGGATTTATTAATGATGACTTTAAATCACAATTGAGATCTTCTATTGATTTAATAAAATTTGATTTAGAAGACATTCAGGCTGCAGCCAAAAAAGTGGCAGATAAAATATACGATAAAATTCCAATTATCTATACGACCGATAGAATGGAATCTGTTGCCGTTAGATTAAGACAGCAAATAAATGAGAATGCAAAAATGCTTTGTTGGCATAATGTTATTCCAGAAATGAATCACAACGAATTAGTAGGGTGGACAGAAAAGCATCCCAACATGGCCGTCATATATTTGAGAAATCATGATGACTTTAATCGTAATAAAGTAAGGATAGAAATTAATCAAAAGATAATTATCAAATATACGGAGACTATTATTGATATATTTTCTAAAGGAAGTACACTCATCGAAAAAGCCATTTACCTCGTACATTTAGGAGACTGGATTTCTTGGTACTTGTCACAATTAAAAAATGTTGATGCTATTGAAATAAACTCAATTGATTATCTTAAGTCGGAATTAAGTAAACTGTAGTTTGTAATAAGTGTAGCTTAATATATTAACCTATGCTTTAATAGCAACGTAAACAATTTTTTCCATCAGATATTTTCTATAGAGCAATGCAAATTTTCTCATAGATTCCAATTGTTGTTTTGTAAACTTTTCAACATGTGGACCGTATGACATATGATTGTGTTGCACATCCTCTTCATTTCTCATACCTAATGCATATCTGTTGCCTTCCGTTAATTCCCAAGGGTGATGTAGTCCTAGAAAATGCCCCATCTCATGTATCATAGTCGTCTTATCCGCCAGACCATTATAGGCCATAAAGATCCTGTCAAAATCTGGACTGCTATTTTGATAGTGTTCTTGGTGTCCTCTCAAACTAGGAGTAAATCCCATCAACGCTCGATCTGAGCCCTCTTCACAATACGTATCAAAAAGAAAAACATTGACGCCTCCTTTAATTTCACTGTGACTTACTAACTCGTTAATAGGATTAATTTCATTCTTTTTAAAACCATTAAATAAATCTGGCAAGTACGCTTTGGCGGGGTCCATAAATAATTGATCAAAATTAAATTGCACATAGCCTTCAAGTTCCGCATTCATATAATCAATATTTTCTTGGATAAGAATACTGATAGAATGATCAATGTCTTCTCTTCCCATCATATACACATTGACATTTAATGTTGGGATTTCAGTATACTTTTTAGGAGGATCTGTTAATGAGCTTGTTTCTAAACTCGAGATATCTGTGTTATGGAAACACACCATAAATAATATCATTAGATAATTCCAGGAGACCATACGCTATTTACTTACAATTAACAAAAAAAGCAGGGGTGTTATTGCTTGAGATTCTGAAAAAATTGCAATTAGCAAATTATTGTTTCAAATAATTGACTCTTGAAAGAATTATCTCTTAGGATTAATAAAAATTGAACAACAATAATGCCATGCCTATTGCTTTAACTTAGCTATATACAGTTTGGCTTCTTCTACAACGCGTGGTGCCAGCATTATTGTAGCAATCATGGTAGGTATAGCCATAAGTGCAAAGAAGCCGTCAATTAGGTTCAATATTATTCCGAGCGAACTAATAGCTCCAATTATGATAGATGCGAGATAGAAATAATTATAATATCCTTTATGCTTAGCACCAAAAATAAAGGACATACATTTAGTGCCATAATAGGAATAACTTAATAAGGATGATATACTAAAAATGGCAATACATAATAGCAATATATATTGACCAAAACCTGGAAATGCTTTTTCGAACGCATTGGCAGTAAGTGTTACACCATTAGCTTCTGATGAGAGCCAAACGTCGGTCACAAGAATCGCCATTGCCGTTAAGGTACAGACAACAATAGTATCAATAAATGGACCTAGCATAGCGACTAACCCTTCTCTTATAGGCTCCTTTGTTTTTGCAGCTCCATGGGCCATTGGCGCTGTTCCTATTCCTGCTTCATTTGAAAATGCACCTCTTCTGATACCAAGAAGAATAAGACCCCCAACAGCGCCCCCTAATAATGGGTCTCCCCGATAATTATCTGCCACAAATGCATCTGAAAAAATCATAAAAAAATACTTTGGCAAAACATCAATGTGTAATATTAGTATTGAGATAACAGCCAAAAAGTAGATCACAACCATAAATGGCACAAGTCTGGATGTTGTTTTACTGATCCTTTTTAAACCACCTAGAATGACAACCCCAGCTATGACGCATAAGACCATTCCTATGATTAAATTTGAGGTTAAACTAGTATTTATATTGTTTGGAGTTAATAAAATATCTCTTACGGCTTGAGTGAGTTGGTTGACATTAAAAACAGGAAGGGCGCCGATAAGACCTGCTACGCTAAAGAAGATGGCTAATGGTTTCCACGACTTGCCTAATCCTTCTACAATGAAATACATTGGTCCACCTTGAATTTCTCCTTCAGAATCTTTTCCACGATACATGATAGCTAGCGAACAGGTAAAGAACTTTGTACCCATTCCGATAAATCCACTGACCCACATCCAAAAAACAGCACCGGGACCACCTAAGGAAATGGCGACAGCAACACCAGCAATATTACCCATCCCAACTGTAGCAGCCAATGCGGTGGTCAATGCCTCAAAGTGATTTATCTGACCAGGATCATTAGGATCATCATACTTACCTTTTAAGACATTGATGGCATGACCAAAGAACCTAAATGGAATGAATTTGGATAATATTACAAAATACAACCCACCTCCAACTAATAAAATTAGTAGAGGCAAGCCCCATACAAGCGAGGCAAAATCTGCAACAAAATTTTCTATAACAGCCATATTTTCAATTACTTATAACAAGATAATTAAGTTATTTGTAGAATTAGTGCTTTGAACCAATACGTTAAATATATCTTTCGGAATTGACTAAGAGTTTGTATAGTTGTAAATTACATATTATAATAATATTTAATATGAAAACCGATATTTATTCCCACTACCTCAATAATCAAAATCAGTTGGGTTTTTGGATAAAGAAGAATAACTGGAAGAATTACTTAGCAAGAATAGTTAAAATAAGAGGGATCAATGAGGGAGATCTTATAAGAAAGTCAACCCAGCCTCCGGTGATTGCTTTGTTGTTAGATGTACGTACAAACGAATTGCAAGAATGTGTTGAAATAAATTGTCCTGAAGATCCTAGCTTTATTAAAATTGATAGAGCACTTGAGCCTAAGAACATTTTGCCTCCAAAAATTTATAATTTGGCTTTAAATTTGTTCTAAAGAAAAGAACGATTAAAGAATAGAATGTTCGAGATAATCTAACTTATTTGGATAATCAGTATTGTAATGTAAGCCTCTGCTTTCTTTTCTCATTTGGCCTCCTCGCACCACCAAATATGCTATTGTAATCAGATTTCTTAATTCACATAGCTGAGGCGATAACTTAGAATTGCTATAAATATTTTCAGTTTCATAATGGAGTAAATGTAATCTATCTAAAGCCCGTTTTAATCTCACATCTGTTCTTACGATACCAACATAATAGCTCATAATATCTTTCAGCTCTTTCCATGATTGAGTGATTAAAACATTTCTTTAGGCTTCGTTGTACCCTCTGCATCCCATTTGGGAATATTATTCTCTTGCTGAAAATAATCAATCTTTTCAAGTATAGAATCTGCAGATCGTTTTCCAAAAACAAGTCCTTCTAATAATGAATTCGAAGCCAATCTATTGGCACCATGTAATCCAGAATAAGTACATTCGCCAGCTGCCCATAACTTATCAATTGTTGTTTTTCCGAACGGGTCTACAGATATACCGCCGCACATATAATGACATGCAGGGACAACAGGGATCATATCTATATGTGCATCAATGCCTAAGCTTTTACACTTATCATATATGGTGGGAAAGTGATCATAAAATTCTTTTTTATCTAAATGCGTACAATCAAGATAAACAAATTCATGACCACTCATTTTCATTTCATTATCGATAGCGCGGGCTACGATATCCCTTGGTGCTAAAGATAGTCGCTCATCATATTTGTGCATAAACTCCTTGCCATCTTTGGTTTTTAGAATAGCACCAAATCCTCTAACAGCCTCTGAAATTAAAAAAGAGGGATTCTCTCTAGCTGTTGTATAAAGTGATGAAGGATGAAATTGTACAAATTCCATATTGAGGAGACGTCCTTTTGCGCGATAAACCATAGCCATACCGTCACCTGTGGCAATTGTTGGATTAGTTGTGTTGGCATATATCTGCCCGGCACCTCCTGTACACATCAAAGTAGCTTTGGCTAAGTAGGTTTCAATTTCATTGCTTTCTAAGTTTAAAACATAGGCACCATAGCAGGCAATATCATTATGCAGTCGCGTTTTGTTATGACCTAAGTGATGTTGGGTTAAAATATCAATGCCGTAATAATGCTCATAAATTTTAATGTTAGAGTAAGTACTGACTTTCTCATTAAGTGTTCTTTGTATTTCCCATCCCGTAATATCTTTATAATGTAGAATTCTATTTTCTGAATGGCCCCCTTCTTTGCCTAAATCATATTGACCATCATACTCTTTATCAAACCTTACCCCCCAATCAATGAGTTCTTTGACACGCTGATAGCCCTCTTCAATAACAATTTTAACAATAACAGGATTACACAATCCATCCCCAGCATCTAAAGTGTCTAAAATATGTTTTTGAAAATTATCTTCTTGAAAATTCCATACCGTAGCAATTCCACCTTGCGCCCATCGTGTGTTTGATTCTGTCTTATTTGTTTTGGTAATTACGGTAATGTCAAGATCAGGTCTTTTGTCTGCTAATCTAATAGCTGCGGACAGCCCTGCCACACCTGCACCAATAATGAGAATATCTGTTTCTCTAACCATATATTAAATGTACTTTATTTTAATTTTACAATTCTCAAAAGATTAATAGTTATTTTCAGATTCATCATATAAATATTCTTCATCTTTAGCTTTTAGAATAATTTAAATGAAAGTAGCTGTAAATGCGAGATTACTATTGCCTCACAGAATGGAAGGTGTGGCACGGTATATTTATGAAACTACGCGCTGTTTAGTCAGAAATAATCCTGAAGTCGAATTTCATTTATTATTTGATAGGCCCTATGATAAAAAATTCATTTTAGGTAAAAACGTTATTCCACATGTTATTGGACCGCAGTCCAGGCATCCTTTTCTTTGGTATTTTTGGTTTGAAAAATCTTTGGCTAAATTCTTTCGTAATAACAAGATGGATGTTTTTTATTCTGGTGATATGTATTTAAGCCTTTCGGCGAATGTACCTACGCTTTATGTTTCTCATGATTTAAACTACATACATTATCCAAAGGGTATAAGATGGAGTCATTTAAAATATTATCAAAAATATATGCCTGTTTTTCATGATAATGCGGAACATATAATAGCAGTCAGTCAAGCTACAAAATCAGACATCGTAAAACAATTTAAAATCCCAGTAGAAAAAATTTCTGTAGCTGGAAACGCATTACCAAAATCAATTGTAAGAATTGAAAACAATCAGCTGGAGGCCATCAGAGGAAAATTAACTGGTGGAGCTCCTTATTTTATTTATGTAGGGTCTTTGCATCCTAGGAAAAATGTAGACACTTTAATCGAAGCATTTAATATATTTAAATCGGAAGGCGATCATGAACATAAGCTTGTTATTTATGGAAGAAGTGCATGGAAAACTTCGGCTATAAAAAATGCTTATGACGCTTCAAAATACAAATCTGATATTGTTTTTAATAGCGGAGATTCAATTTCGGTTTCGGAAGTATTAAGTGCTTCATTGGCACTTTGTTATATTTCACTTTTTGAGGGATTTGGTATTCCTATATTAGAAGCTTTTGAATGTGAAGTACCTGTCATCACGTCTGATGTTTCTTCAATGCCTGAAGTTGCAGGAGATGCAGCCTTACTTGTAGATCCTAAAAACAAATATATGATTAGTAAGGCTATGTTTAAATTGGTAGATAGTCCAGCATTGCGTAAATCACTTATACTTAAAGGAAAAGCAAGGGTAGTAGATTATTCATGGGAACAATCTGCGCAACTTATTTTTCAAAGACTCAATGATATAAGGTCTGATATAAAATAAGCCACCTTTAAACGGGAGGCTTTGGCTCCTGCATTTCTGGTATCGCGTATTGGTTTTTATCTGGTTTTTTCTTGGATAAGAACATGCCTATAATACCGATGAGAACAATTCCTGCGGAAAGGGATTGCGATAGAGACCAATTTAATCCAAACAATTCATACCGCGGATTGACTCTAATGATTTCAACAAAAAATCGTGCAATTCCACTTAAAATGAGATAGAGAAAAAAGAGTCTGCCAGGCGTTTTAATTTTCTTTCTTATTGACCAAATAAATAAGAACAAGATAAAACTTGTAATGATTTCGTATATAGGAGTAGGGTAGACAGGTGGATTTAAATGCGTGCAAAAAGCGCCCACACAATCCGGAATCTTTTCTCCTCTTTGCGCCATGTCTGCTACATTACGCGGATAGTCATATGACCATGCCCAATCTGGAAAAATAAACCAATCTGGTTTTGGTTTGACATTGGCAATACCCCAATCTCCATCACCTGAAAACTGACAACCCATTCTTCCCACACCGTAGCCAAAAAGTAAAGCTGGTGCAGCGACATCTGCCATGTGAGCTGTATTGATCCCAATCTTTTTAGTATATACTATTACGCCTATTGTAGCCAAAATATAGCCACCAAAAATGGTTAAACCACTACCAGATAAAAGCTGTTCTATTGGTGCTTGAATAAAAGAATCCCAGTTTTCGAAGATGGACATGAATCTAGAACCAATAAGTCCAGTTAATGCTGCTACTAAAATGATATTACCAGTTTTTTGATAAGCGCTATAAGCCAGTTTTGTACCAGCTGCAGGTTGAGGTCTATTTTTTATATCAAAATAAAAATAGACTGATAATAGAACTGCCAATAAAATGCCCACAGCAAAATTTCCCTCTGATGTAAAAATAACTTCAGGTGGATTCGCTTTGAATGCATCAAAGTTTTTATAAATGTAAGGCACCTTAAAACCTACGATAAAACCAAAAAGTGCATTGAAAAATGTCTCAGGAATTATAGAGGTTCCTTTTGAGGTTAATATCAATTTAGGGATATCCCCTTCGAGCTCTTTGCGTTTAAGTTCCTTTTTGATCAGTACAAAAGCACTGTAGAAGGTAAGTGCTAAGAATAAGCCAAAAGTTTTGAACATAGATGTCCAATTGTCAACTTCAGTGCCTAAGAAATCATGAAAAAAATATGAGAGATCTGGATACATTGTTTAAGCTTAGGCTGCAAAGGTAATATTCCTTTTTTATATCGTATTCTTAGTTTACAGAACTGGATAAAGTGAGATTGACTTTAAAAAGCTCATCTCCTCTTAAAAATGTCACTGTAATTTTATCTTTTGGTTTAAATAATTCCAATGTTTCAATAAGATCGTCATTGGATTCTATTTTTGCGTTATTTATAGCTTTTATTATATCCCCGACTATTATTCTACCATTTTTCGTTTTGGTAATACCTTTCATACCAACCCTATCAGCGGGCCCGCCTTTGCTGACATTTCTGATCATAGCTCCTGATTGTTGCATATACCTTTCATTGACCAATTCAACACCCATCAAGGGTCTTTTAACTCTGCCATAATTTATAAGATCAGGGACTACTTTGCTTACAACATTTACGGGTATCGAAAAACCGATGCCTGAGTATGATCCAGAAGGGGAATAAATAGCCGTATTTACCCCAATTAATTGACCTGATGAGTTTAACAGTGGACCACCAGAGTTTCCTGGATTAATGGCTGCATCTGTTTGGATGACATCATATATTTTTCTGCCATTCATGGCAGTTATCTCACGACCTAGAGCACTGATGACGCCAGTGGTCAATGTTTGATCGAAACCAAACGGATTTCCAATAGCATAGACGAATTGTCCAACCTTTAAATTTGACGAAGTTGAGACTGGTAATGGTTTAATTTTATCTCTTGGGGCGTTAATTTTCAGAATAGCCAAGTCTTTTCCTGGTTCATAACCGACTACTTCTGCGTCATAAGATGATTGATCTGAAAGTGTTACGGTGAATTTTTGGCCACCTTCTAACACGTGAAAGTTGGTTACAATGTGTCCGTAATCGTCCCACATGAATCCTGTACCTGATCCTTTAGGGATCTCAGTGACATCTAGAGACCAATAAGACTGTTGCAAGGCTGAGGTTGTTATAAATACAACAGAGCTAGCAGCATCTTCAAAAAGCTGAATGACAGCATTTTCATCGGCATTTAGCTCAGGGTTATCATTCATATTCTGTTTCTGGCTGAAAAGACTTGGTCCTTGATCAGATGTAGAAGCCTGATTGTCAGCACTTTCGGTTTTTTTTGAATCTGAACCCCCAGCAGTAGCTGAAGTTATAGTTATACCTAAGAAGAAACCTCCTAGTAATATGAAGATCCCTATTAATAATTGTTGAAATTTCATAGTTTAGCTGTGTTGAATCTAACAAAATTAAGGCAAAGCTGCTAAGTGTACAATCTTTGCTTGACATAATAGCTTATTACATAGACTAAAAACATATTATAAAAATAAATATATAACAACTTGTCTTTTTTGTCTTTGTTTTAGCATCGATCTCGTCTTATCTTTGAATTGTAATCGAAACATAGACACTGATTCTTAATAATGTTTAAGAATAAAGTTTTAAAGATAAGCTGCGTTTTCCTTAGGGTTTATCTAAAAAGAGATTGAGTTTTGTTTTATAATTTTTTTTGAGTTGGTTTTCTAAAAAAAATTAAACAGTGTCTTTAGTTCGTACTAAGGATATGTTCATGGGATTATAATTTGCAGATGGTCGCTGGGGAGCGACCATTTTTTTTTGCCCCTAACCCAGCCATAAGTATCTATAAATTCTACATTCCTGTACAATTTCGGCATATTAAATCCAAACTATCTTATTAATTCACTTTACACACATAGATGTGGAAAACTTAATATGTTGAAACGCATATACTTTTCTTAATTATCTAGCAATTAACTAGTTTAGCTATTCCCCGAAAAGCTACTTTCGTAGTAGTTTTTACATAATAGTACCTGTATCGAAATGAGGATATTAAGATTGGTAATTATATTTTCTTGTCTGGCTACTTTCGGCCTAAGCCAAGTCAATATTTTTACGGAATCTTTTGATGAAGGTGGTGGTGCAACCTCAGGCAATAGTGACGAAGGCGTCGGTTGGGAGGCAATGTGTCCTTTTTGTTTAAATGGAGATGATTATTTTGAAGTAGGAGGTAATGGACTTCAAGGCCAAGACACCAATGGCCCTGCAACTTTTGAAACAGACCCTATTGATGTGAGTACTTGTTCATCGATTACAGTTTCTTTTGATTTTGAATTTAGTGAGGATTGGGCAGGGAGTATGAACATGGAGTCCAATGATGAATGCGGAAATTGTGCAGGAGATCCTACTGATCCATTTGGGGATGATTGCTCGAATGGTGGACCAGGTTCCGGAAATGGTTGCTGGGATTTTCTTTGGGCGCAATTGCTACTTGATGGCAACGAAGAAGACAGTTATCTGATTGGAGCTGGAAATAATGAAATGTCTGGAACAATTGAGTTAATGGCTTGCACAGATGGAGCGAGTGATTTTGTTCTTTTTTTAACTGCACAGACTTGGGCAGCTGATGAGGCAGTAGATATCTCAAATATTGTTGTAGTTTGTTTTGAAAATGATCCACTCATTGATCCAGATCCCATTGAAGTTTGTGTAGGAGAAGATGTAACACTGACGGAAATAAATGTCGCTAGCTCAAAAGCGACAGATTGGGATTGGGATGGACCCAATGGATTCTCTGATTCAGGACAATCCATTACTATAAATAATATTACGCTTGCCGATGAAGGTATTTATACCGTTACTGTAACTGACACAAATGGCTGTGAAGCAGAGGATGAGGTGATGGTGAATGTTAGAGAATTATGTGAAATAACCATACTTCAAATGTGTGATGACATGGATGATTGCACAGAGAATGATATGGAAGAGGTTTCTAATTGTGATGGATCAATTTGTGTTCCATGCGCAGGAATTATTATCGATTGTTCTAGTGGACCGACGACCACGCAATCCTGTGATGATGGAGATGATTGTACTGTAAATGATATTGAAACTATATTAGATTGTGATGGTAGTGAATGTATACCCTGCGCAGGTGTACCAGCAGATTGTTCGAATGGCCCGACGACGACTCAGCCCTGTGACGATGGAGATGCTTGTACTGTAAATGATATGGAAACTATTTTCGATTGCGATGGGAGTGAATGTATTCCTTGCGCAGGTGTGCCAGCAGATTGTTCGAATGGCCCGACGACGACGCAGCCCTGTGACGATGGAGATGCTTGTACTGTAAATGATATGGAAACTATTTTCGATTGTGATGGTAGTGAATGTATTCCATGTGCAGGTGTTCCAGCAGATTGTTCTAATGGCCCGACGACAATGCAACCCTGTGACGATGGAGATGATTGTACTGTAAATGATATGGAGACGATTTCTGATTGTGATGGTAGTGAATGTATTCCATGTGCAGGTGTGCCAGCAGATTGTTCGAATGGTCCAACAACAATGCAACCTTGTGATGATGGAAATGCTTGCACTGTAAATGATATGGAAACTATTTTCGATTGTGATGGAAGTGTTTGTATTGCTTGTGCAGGCGTACCTGCACCTTGTGACACAGATTCCAGTTGTGAAATTGCAGTGCCTTGCGACGACATGAATCCTTGTACAATAAATGATGTAGAAATAGTTTTACTATCTGATGGAACAATTTGTGATCCTTGTTTGGGTACGTTAATAGATTGCACAACAGGGACAACGACTTTGCAGACATGTGACGATATGGATCCTTGCACAATAAATGATGTACAAACAATTTTAGATTGCGATGGCAGTATCTGTATTCCTTGCATGGGAAGTCCAGCACCTTGTGGTACAGATGTGACTTGTGAAACTACAATGCCTTGTGATGATATGGATCCGTGTACTATCAATGATATTGAAATAATTCTTTTGTCAGATGGATCTGTTTGCCAACCTTGTTCCGGAACAATTGTAGATTGTACAACTGGTCCTACTACAACGTTGTCATGTGACGATAACAACCCATGTACAATCAATGACATGGAAACAATTTTAGATTGTGACATGAGTGTTTGTATTCCTTGTGCAGGAGAACCTGCACCTTGTGGGGTTGACAGTAGTTGTGAATCGACTATAGCTTGTAATGATGGCAATGACTGTACGATCAATGATGTTGAGGTCGTTTTACTTTCGGATGGTACAGTTTGTCAACCTTGTATGGGAACTCCATTAGATTGTGCAAATGGCACCACAACAATTTTGTCTTGTGATGATGGCGACGATTGTACATTTAATGATGTAGAAACGATTTTGGATTGTGATGGTAGTGTATGCATTCCCTGTATAGGAACAATCATAGATTGTGACAATGGATCAACAACTACTCAAGGATGTGATGATGGTAACCCAGCTACAGTTAATGACTTTGAAATTGTTTTAGATTGTGATGGTTCTATATGTGAACCTTGTAATGGAATCCCAGCAGATTGTACAAATGGTTCAACCTCTACTGTCAGTTGCGATGATGGGAATCCATGCACCATCAATGACATGGAAATAATTTTAGATAGTGACGGATCGATTTGTGAACCTTGCACAGGAGTGGCAGCACCTTGTGGATCAGATGCAATTTGTGAAACGGCAATTCCTTGTGATGATAATGATCCTTGTACTCAAAATGATGTCGAGATTCAGCTTATATCAGATGGTAGTGTTTGTGTCCCATGTGAAGGAACAACTATAGATTGCAGCAACGGATCGACTTCTGTTGTCAGTTGCGATGATGGTAACGATTGCACAATTAATGATGTGCAAACAGTTTTAGATTGTGATGGTGCAATATGTGTGCCTTGTACAGGTACCGAACTAGATTGTAATACAGGAAGTACAACAGCTTTACCTTGTGATGATGGAGATCCGAATACATTTGATGATGAGGAAACAATTCTGGATTGTGATGGCACAGTCTGTTTTCCTTGTGAAGGCAGTCCTGTAGATTGCAGTGTTGGTTCAACTTCTATGGTGCCATGTGATGATGGAGATGCTTGCACCATTAATGATATGGAAGTTATTTTAGACAGCAATGGTACAATCTGTGAGCCTTGCATGGGAACACCTGCACCCTGTGGGACAGACGCTTCTTGCGAAATTGCCGTGCCTTGTGATGATAATAATCCATGCACCCAAAATGACGTAGAAATACAACTGCTCTCTGATGGCAGTATTTGCGAGCCATGTATTGGTAGTTTAATTGATTGCGCTAATGGAGCAACAGCAGTTGTCAGTTGCGATGATGGTAATGATTGCACTGTAAATGATGTACAAACAGTTTTAGACTGTGATGGCAGTATTTGCGTGCCTTGTATGGGTACCATATTAAATTGTAATACAGGAAGTATTTCAGTTGTACCATGTGATGATGGTAATCCCAATACGGTTGATGATATACAGACAGTTTTAGATTGTGATGGTAGTGTCTGTGTTCCTTGTTTGGGAATCTCAGCAGATTGCAGCAGCGGTTCAACCTCCTCAGTCAGTTGTGATGATGGCAATCCTTGTACTATAAACGACATGGAGGTTATTTTAGATAGTGATGGTTCAATTTGTGAGCCTTGCATGGGATCACCTGCACCTTGTGGTACAGATGCTTCTTGCGAAATTGCCGTGCCTTGTGATGATAATAATCCATGCACCCAAAATGACGTAGAAATACAATTGCTGTCCGACGGCAGTGTTTGTGAGCCATGTATTGGAAGCGTGATTGATTGTTCTAATGGTGCGACAACAGTTGTCAGTTGCGATGATGGTAATGATTGTACAGTGAATGATGTCCAAACAGTTTTAGACTGTGATGGTAGTATTTGCGTGCCTTGTTTGGGCACAACATTAGATTGTAATACAGGAAGTATTTCAGTGGTGCCATGTGATGATGGTAATCCTAATACTGTTGATGATATGCAAACAGTTCTAGATTGTGACGGCAGTATTTGCGTGCCTTGTTTAGGCATTTCAGCAGATTGCAGCACTGGTTCGACTTCTACAATTGATTGCGATGATGGTAATGACTGTACTATCAACGATATGGAAGTTGTTTTAGATAGTGATGGTTCAATTTGTGAACCATGTGCTGGTGTAGAGGTGCCTTGTGGTGCAGATGCCTCTTGCGAGATTGCAGTGCCTTGTGATGACAATAATCCATGTACACAAAATGATGTAGAAATACAATTGCTGTCCGATGGAAGTATATGCGAGCCTTGCATTGGGGAACTTATAGATTGCAGTACAGGACCAAGCACTATTTTTCCTTGTGATGATGGAAACGATTGCACGATTAATGATGTAGAAACGATTTTAGATTGTGATGGCCGTATTTGTGTACCATGTATGGGTATACTATTAGATTGTAATACGGGGACCACTTCAGAAGAGTCATGTGATGACGGAGATCCGAATACAGTGAATGATACACAAACGATTTTAGATTGCGATGGCAGTATTTGTATACCATGCTCTGGCATTTCTGCAGATTGTTTAAACGGTTCTACTTCAGTCGTTGGTTGTGATGATGGTAATCCGTGTACTATTAACGATATGGAAGTTATTTTAGATAGCGATGGTTCAATTTGTGAGCCTTGCATGGGACTGCCTGCGCCTTGTGGAACAGATACTTCTTGCGAAATTGCTGTGCCTTGCGATGACAATAATCCATGTACACAAAATGATTTTGAAATAGTTTTAATATCAGACGGCTCTGTTTGTTTTCCATGTAGTGGAGAAGAAATTAATTGCGATAATGGTGATACGACAGAAGTGTCATGCGATGATGGAGATCCAAATACAGAGAATGATGTCATAGTAATTTTGGATTGTGATGGATCGATTTGTGTTCCATGTAGTGGTGCTTCTCTAACAGATAATTGTGAATCTAATTCTGTGTCATTGGTCCCATGTGATGATGGTGATCCATGTACACTAAACGATATATCTATTGTTTCAAATGTTGATGGTTCCATTTGCGAACCATGTACAGGTGAGATGGCACCTTGTGGAACAGACTCTAATTGTGAAACCATAGTACCCTGTGATGATGGCGATCCTTGCACGATCAATGATTTTGAAACGTTTTTAAATTCAGACGGCAGTCTATGTCAACCATGTATTGGTGAGGCCTTAGATTGCATGGGAGTAGAAACGATGTCAGTATCTTGTGATGATGGTAATCAATGTACAATTAATGATTTTGAAATTATAGATATCTGTAGCGGTGAGATTTGTATTCCGTGTTCGGGCGAATCTAATCCAGATTGTATAAATATAATACGTACATATGTGCCTACTATGTTTTCTCCTAACGGTGATGGTAATAATGATAGGTTTTTGATTTTCCAAGGAAGTGCTCCAGTGCTTTTAGAATCTTTTAGGATTTATGATCGATGGGGTAATCGTGTTTTTCAAGCGATCGATGTTATGTCTGACAGTGATTTGGCACAATGGGATGGGACGTTTAATAATGGCTTTGTAGAACCTGGTGTTTATGTCTATTATTTTGAAATATTAAATTCAACAGGCGTATCTGAGAAGTTTTCAGGGTCGTTGACTCTTGTCCGATAGTTGCGCATATAGTTTCTTATATTTCAAATAAGTTTAGCCAGACTTATTATGAGTAGACGCGATTTTATTCAAACAAGTGTAATGGCATCATTGACTATTTCGGCTGCTGCCAAAAAGGGTATTCCAAATATCACTTGATTTTTTGGAAACAAGCGCATTCTTAACCGACATGAGAAAACCCTTTCAATGCATTGTCAAAAGCTATAGATATTTGCTATGTTTAAAATTTAACTTAAAGAAAGGTTTAGAAGAGAATTTAATAAAAAATTTGCAACGGGGTTGGCAGGCAGTACAATCTGTGGGTTTTTGGCATGTCAAAATTATACAACTCAAAAGGGAGCTGTAGCCAAAGCGGTAGCTACGGAAACAAAACCTTTTTTTAAATTGTCTTTAGCACAATGGTCATTCCATAGGGCCTTGCAAGAAAACAATATGGACCACTTGCAATTTGCTGCCAAAGCTAAGTCATTGGGCTTTCATGGTATTGAATATGTCAACCAGTTTTTAAAAGATAAAGTTGAAGATGCGTCTTATTTAGAACAAATGAATAAGGAGGCTGATCAAAATAAAATTAAGCAATTACTTATAATGGTTGATGGGGAAGGTGGCTTGGCCAATCTTGACAAAGCGGAAAGAGCAGAAGCTGTTACCAATCATATCAAATGGATAAATGCAGCTAAAATAATAGGCTGTCATTCGATACGGGTAAATTGTTTTGGTGAAGGTGAAAGTAGTGCCGTATCAGAGGCAGGTATCGATGGGTTAAGTCGCTTATCGGAAATCGCCGCTCTTTACTATCTAGCTATGCTTTGAATATTATTGAAACATATCAGGAAGTGAGTCTGCGAATTGTGGAGGTATTCCTTTGAATGTTTCATTGTCAAATTGGCTGAACACTCGTACTTGGTCGATTCTTTTATTATGCCGGTATCTGGAAAAATATTTTGAAGTGTATTGCTTTTTAAAAAAGTTGGATTGTATTGAAAGGATGATCTTTTTTAATCTTTTTCTAATACCTATCCGTCCTATTTCTTCTCCAAATAGATTAACATTTATAATTTTATTTGATGCCATTAGTACAAAGATTTTGAATTAATAACATGCGATTTTGCTTGAGTGATTTCACTTATTAATTGTGTAAGTAAGTCCATTTCTTTATAGATTTTCAAAATAGTATCCACAGTGAAATTTTTGCCAAATTCTAAATTCTGTATTGTTGTTCTGGATATATCCAAAGTCTTGGCTAATTGGATTTGAGATAAACCTCTTTGCTTTCTTAAAGCTTTGACCAGTAAGCCTAATTCGTTTTTAACATCTTTTATTTCAACAGTATCAAACATAAAATGACCATTTTATTGGTCAATACAATACGTTTTGCTGAAATATGCCTGTTATAATGGACACCTTATAAACTTGCTTTCTTGATGACCAATATAATGGTCAAAACAAGTTAATAAAAAAACTAATGCCTAATATAATGGTCATTTATATAAAAAAGTTTGGATGGCTTGTTAATAAAAAACATACATCGTCCGCAATCACTTTCCCTTCACCAACTGCTTAATCTTAATCCCAAATGCTGCAAAAATCAAAGTCATAATCGGACTCACATAATTAAATACAGCATACACAAAATATTCAGAAACTGAAACACCGAGGACGCCACTTTGATAAGCACCACAAGTATTCCATGGAATAAGGACGGAAGTTACCGTACCACTATCCTCTAATGTCCGACTTAAATTTTCTGGAGCAAGGCCCCTGTCTTCGTAGGCTTGCTTGTACATTTTTCCAGAAACAACCAAAGAAAGGTATTGGTCGGAAGCTGTAATGTTGAGTGCGAGACAACTGGCAACCGTGCTTGCGAATAAACCAAAAATAGATTTTGCCATACTCAATAAAGCTTGACTGATTCTTTGCAATGCACCGATGGCCTCCATTACACCTCCAAAAACCATAGCACACATGATTAACCAAATTGTCCCCAACATACCACTCATACCTCCAGATGAAAAGAGATCATTCAGCTGGGTGTTGGAAGTTTCGACTGCGACATCTACTGTGAATGCGTTCATGATACCTTTGTATGCAGAAACAAAATTTAAAGTTTCAGACCCTCCAACAGTAGAGACGATGCCCGGTTGGAACATCAAAGCGAAAAGGCCACCTAATAATGTACCGGCAAATAATGCGATTAAAGGTTTTGTTTTTTTGATGATTAATATGATAACAATTAGTGGTACGATAAACAGTAGAGGTGTTATATTAAATGAGGCTTCAATCGAACTTAAAAGCTCTGCCGTGTTAATATCACTAGACGGCGTTTGTTTAAAACTTAAAATTATAAAAACAACCAATGCCACCAAAACAGAAGGTATTGTAGTAAACATCATGTATTTGATGTGATCAAATAATTTGGCACCAGCCATAGCAGATGCTAAGTTGGTCGTATCAGAAAGGGGAGACATCTTATCTCCAAAATAAGCACCAGAAATGACCGCTCCTGCCACCATTCCTTTTGAAATACCCATAGCATCTCCAATACCAATCAATGCGATACCAACAGTAGCTGCAGTCGTCCACGAACTACCTGTTGCTACAGAAATGATCGCGCAGATTATCAAACAAGCCGGTAAAAATATCGATGGGTTTAAAACTTTCAAGCCATAATATATCATGGACGGAATTATGCCGCTGATCATCCAAGCGCCTGCTAAGGCACCCACCATAAGTAATATAAGGATGGCACCTGCCGTAGATTTAAAATTATCAGCAACCTTTTCAATCATAAATTCATAAGAAACCTTATTATAGAAACCTACGACCATAGCCACCGCTGCGCCTACAAGTAATACAAATTGATTAGATCCACTGAGGGCATCATCACCATAAACCCCCAAGACATTTATCGCCAACAGGGCAATTAAAACAACAAGTGGCATTAATGCTTCAAAGATATTGAGCTCTTTATTCGAGGTTAGTTTAGTATTCATATTGCTTAGCTTGAAACCAAGATAAGATTTTTACAATAAATAGGATAAAGTAGCGGAATTGCTTGTATTATTCGCTGGCTTTTGTACAAGTTCTTATAACTTCTGGAATTTTGCTAAAACCTCAGGTACAGACAATAGTTTGGTTGACAAGACCTTACTTTTGCCGCAATCCTGAGGTCAACATTGAAAAGTTGTACTATAAATCCCTTGCCTATATATCACGAAAAGTGAAAAAGGTAAACACTTTTATTATTTGGAATAAAATTTGATCTATTAGTTTGTTAATAATCTTCATATTTTGGACGAAAAGTCACTAAAACAATTACGTAAAGATTTGATTAATGGCAATAACAAGCCATTAAAGAAAATTTATATGGAGTTTAAGAAAGATTGTCTTAAAGTCATCCAAAAGCGTAAAGCGCATTCCGAATCAGAATTTCAAGATATTTATACTGAAGCTGTAATCATTTTTAGAAATAATATTATTTCTGGTAAAATTGAAGAATTGAGCTCTGTAAAGAACTATCTTATCAGTACTTGTGTAAATATTTCGCGTCAGCATATTACAAAAGAAATAAAACTTAAATCAAAGGAGGCCGAAGTGCGACATCTGCTTTATCCCGTTGACGAACCTTACAGTGAGAAAAATGATATTAAAGAGGACCTTATTAAATATTGTAAAGAGTCATTGAAAGCTTTGACAGAAAAATGTCAAAAAATATTAGTACTTTATTACGTACATAATCTATCAATGAAGGAAATTGCAGCGGAATTAGAATTTTCGAGTAGTGATGTTACTAAAACAATGAAATCCAGGTGCTACAGAAAATGGGTAGCTAAAACAAAAGAATTGATGCAATAAAAAATGGCACTTTCAGACAACGACATAGAATTAATTCAAAAGTATCTTGGAGAAGCCATCTCCGATAAGGATAAACTTGTTTTTGATTCTAGATTAAATGATCTAGAATTTAAAGATGAATTGTTATTGCAATCCAAAATGCTTGATGCATTGGCACATCAAGACACACAAGAAGTGACAGATTTCTTGCAAAGTGAGGATGCGCCTAAACCCATCCCGGGAAAAAAGAAATGGGGCCTTTTTGTAATCGGTTTATTTGTGGGGATGCTGATCACTCATTTTTTAATACAATATTTGACAGAGAGCAAAACAACTGATGTCCAATCTGAACCCATTGCTTTAGTAGAAAAATACAATCAAGCTTTTCCTGCAGAAGTTATTGGACGTGGTGATAATCTAAATGAAAACGACCAGTTAAAAGCTGCTTTCGCGGCATACAGCAGCGGTAAATATCAAAGTGCACTTGAGCAATTTAATGCACTCAATTTAAAAACAGAGAAGATTGATATGTATATGGCCAATTGTTTATTACAATTGGGTAATTACACCGAAGCACTAAAACTCTTTTCTGCAATAAAAAAATCGACAGACAAAAATATTGCTGATAATGCTAATTGGTATTCGGCTTTAAGCCAAATGGGATTGGGTCAAAACAATAAAGCCAAGCAGAAAATAAAAGATATTGCCTCTGATGGCAATCATATGTTTAATAAGCAAGCCAAGAGTTTACTCCAAGAAACCTTATTCAAATAAAGGTTAAACAAAATTACTTTTTGAAGTTCAATAAATTTTAATCGGAGCCACGATGGTTGCTCGGCTGTGATAGAATTGAGTAAGAAGGAATGATAATCACATTAGAGCAACCTAGCGCTTTGGTGGATTCTGTACGGAGAGAACGAAGTGAACCGAATGTATTGGCGCAATGCGAAAGACATAAGCATATTCATTTAGCGAAAAAGCTGATGGATTCACATTAAATTTCTTTGTTCAAGGAATTGTAATAAAATTGATAAGAAAAAATTAACATTAATGTTTAAACATTGATGTTCAAACATTGGTATATTTGTTTATGAATTTGGAGGATGCCATAAAGCAAACGAAACCATTTAAGGACGAATACACCAAACTAGGGGTTAACTTGATGTATACATCTAATTGGTTTGTGGGTAATTTGAAGGACCATTTCAAAAAATTTGGGATAACCATTAAGCAATTCAACATCTTAAGAATACTAAAGGGAGCGGATAAGCCTGTGAGCACTAATTTTATACGTGAGCGATTATTAGATAGAATGTCCGACGTTTCTAGAATTGTAGACAGAATGGAAGACAAAGATTTAGTGCAAAAAACGTCTTGCTCGAAAGACAAAAGGCTTATAGATGTGAGTTTAACAGCGCAAGGTTTACAATTACTACTTAAGGTTAATAAAAGTATGGATAGAATAAATAACCTTATGACTAACTTAAAACCTTCAGAGACAAAGCAATTAAATAAATTATTAGATAAATTAAGATCAAACTAAATTTTAAAACAATTAAAAAACGGATAATGATAAAGACAATTTTATTTTCAGCATTTATGGCATTGGGTACTTTTCTTATTGCAAATGGAGACCCTGTAGTGCGCACAGCAAAAGTAGATGTTGAAAGCAGTACTGTAGAATGGACAGGTAAAAAAGTAACTGGACAACATGAAGGTACAATCGCAATTAAATCAGGTGAACTTGAATTTGATTCTAATGGAAACTTGGCCTCAGGTAATATAGTTGTCGATATGACATCAATAACATGCACTGATCTTAAAGGGGGAGGTGCAGGAAAATTGGTAGGTCATTTGAGTTCAGATGATTTCTTTGGTGTTGATAAACATCCTGAAGCTTCTTTGACCATAGATAGTGCAATAGAATCAGGTGATGGAAATTATGATATCACTGGTGAGCTTACGATAAAAGGGATTACAAAACCAATATCGTTTTCATCTAAAATGATGAGTAATACTTTTACATCAGAAATTGTGATTGAAAGAACACAATATGGCGTGCGTTACGGGTCTGGTTCTTTCTTCGATAACTTAGGAGACAAAACTATCGATGATGAATTTACATTAAACGTAAGTTTGGTTTTAGCAAAATAAATAATCAAATAAAAATACTAAAGGTCATTTCAGTTAACTGAAATGACCATTTTTTATATTTCTACAGTTTCGAGTTCTTTATCGGCGCCTCTTCTTCTTTTGACTTCTGCTTTTTTCTTCAGATGTTCTGGCCATTGACTATCATCTTCAGCTTCATAGAGTTTCAATTCTTGACCTTCATTGTAAACGAGAAGGTCTTTCTTCTCGCAACCTAAAATGGTGGCCACAGTATTTACCCCAGATTCCACAGCACCAATAAGTCCATGTGCAAATGTAGCCGCGCCAGTCATATATAAATCTTCTATTTCTGTTTTTCTCTTATAGGTAAATGGACCTACTTGTGATAAAATTTTATCTGGACCATAGCAATTGCCTTCTGTTGCTTTTACATAATGTTCAGAAGTATTAGGTGTGCCCAATTCGATCATCTTGACACAACGACTCACTCCTGGCAATACTTTTTCAAGTGTGCGCAACATCTTTTGTTCAATCTTTCTTTTGAAGTCATCATACTCATCATTGCGTTCCCCGAAAGCTGTATCCTTAAATTTTTCAAAAGTATGGTAGTGGCAAAAAACGATTAATTCTAACGTATGATATTTACCATCATAACTGACTGGGTCTTTCAAAGTAGGCGATGTAATAAACATAGCAGGGAAAACATCATCTTGCAATATGTCCTTTCTTGTGAATGCCTCATACACTTTATTCAAATCAGGAATTTCGCTGTACCATACATTGCCACTATCCATTCCAGCTTTTCGCAAATCCATATCAACTACCATAAATAAATTTAAAGCGGCAGCTGAGTACTTCGTTTTATTTACTTTTTTGATTAATTTTTTACTGACATGTTCAGGACCCAATAATTTGTTGTATGTAATATTGGGGTCGGCATTTGAAATGACTCTTTTGGCAAAATACTTTTCGCCATTTTGCAATTCTACACCTACTGCTTTTTTAGTCTCAGACTTTTCGTCTAACAATATTCTTTTTACTCCAGTACTAGTTCTAATTTCTCCCCCAAGCTTTTTTATGTTTTTTGTAAATGCTTTTACAATTCCTGAGCCACTTCCTCTAGGATATGATGTACCATGAATGCAATGATTAGAAACGATACAATGTACAGGCCAAGGTGCAAGAAACGGTGGAAGTCCATAATTGCCACATTGTAAACTCAAATGTGTTCTGACTACAGGATCTTTTAAAAAGAATTTTGCGATGGTATCAAATTTCATCAAGCCTGTTCGGCCAATGTGCCTCGTTCTCCATGGAAGCAATAAATAATCTTTAATACTTGTTTTGTCAGCAATGGCAATAAACAACTCATCATAAACGGTCTGATTAAAATCAAGATATCTTTTTATGTTTTTCGCTGATTTGGGATATTTCTCAGATAGAGCATTTCTTAAGTTGTCAACACCTGCTGGCATTCTAAAATGATCATCGCCTACGATATTGTAATCATATCCCTTAGGATTCTGTCTAAAGAATTCCATATCATTGGCCACGCCAATGCCTTCATACACTTCGCGACCAGTACCACCTTCGTGTAAGCCTCCGACAAAATGCACACCGGGACTAAATTTATAACCATCTCTTAAAAAACTATGGGCCCATCCGCCTGGAACATAATGTTGCTCAAACATCATAACAGACTGCCCTGCTCTCAGTAAAAGCAATGCCGTTGTGAGCCCGCCCATCCCTGTTCCTATAACTATATTATCTACATCTTGCATTTTGAGGTATTGTGTCTCTAAAAATAAAAAAGTCTTTTGGGAGTAACGATTAATTTTTCGATTAATAATTTATATCGAATTAAAAAAATGTCTTGAAAAAAAAATTGCTTGAGAAGCCTGTGAATATTGAGGTTTCTGCTTTCTTATAAAATATTTAACATTTTTTTTTCATGAATAGTGTTACGTTTTGACTGTTTCTTGGATAATATAAGTAGAACACATTATTTAATCATTACAACTTTTAATCATGAAAAACTTCTTTTTTATGACCATGGTCTTGGTCTGCACAATCGGAAATGCACAGGCATTTAATTTTATCTGGATAGATTCTTTTAATCCAGAAAAAGTCTTATCAACAGAATCTGTAAAAGCAGTTGTTGATGTTCAAATTCTCATGCACTCAGAATCTCATGTCGTTAATGTCAAAAATACATCACCGATAAATGAGCTTAGAGTGTACAATTCAGATGGGAAATTAGTATCTAAAAAGTCTCAGCTATCCAATTCATTTGAGTATGACATGAGTAAATTGAATGCGGGCGTTTATTGTTTTAGGATTCAAATAGATAAAGAAATAGTCACCAAGATGGTCGTTAAGACATAGCATTGGGTTTTAAATTAAAATGAGGCTGGAAATTTTTCAGTCTCATTTTTTTATGTTTAATAGAGACATAATTATTTCTCAGCTCCAGCTGTGAAATCTGCGAATGTAAAGCTCTGCTTTGTTGAAATTCCAATTGTGGAATCTGCGAATATAAAGCTCTGCTTTACCACTTGCCATAGCAGAGCTATGGATTCGCACAATCGCAGGCAGGAGCATGAATTAATTTAGATTTGGGATTTTTGATTTAAGATTTCCAGCTGTGAAATCTGCTAATGTAAAGCTCTGCTTTGTTGTACTTCCTTAGCAGAGCTATGGATACGCGCAATCGCAGGCAGGAGCATGAATTAATTTAGATTTGGGATTTTTGATTTAAGATTTCCAGCTGTGGAATCTGCGAATGTAAAGCTCTGCTTTGTTGAAATTCCATAGCAGAGCTATGGGTTCGCACAATCGCAGGCAGGAGCATGAATTAATTTAGATTTGGGATTTTTGATTTAAGATTTCCACCTGTGGAATCTGCGAATGTAAAGCTCTGCTTTGTTGAAATTCCATAGCAGAGCTATGGGTTCGCGCAATCGCAGGCTGGAGCCAACGATTAACGAATTATTTTGTAAAGGAGGATTTAGCCAACGATCAACGAAAGTTTTTTAATTAAGACAAGATCGTGATTCCTTAGCTCCAGCTGTGGAACTCTATTGTAAAATAAGACGATTGATCTTAAAATAATTTTGATTTTATATTTTATACTGTCCATCAATACCAATAATTAACCTTCAGCACTATCGCTCTATTGTTATATTGAGCAGATCGTATGCCCTCTAAGTTTGTCAGCAAATCATAGTTGTCTATGTATACCAAGAAAATATCGGACATCGGAGAAAAGCGCCATTGTATTCTGCTATTTATTCCCATGTAATCAGATTGATCAACATATTGAAATAAAGTGGTCCACAAGAGATTTTTAGAAAACCCAATTTCAACTTTAGATAGCAATGCAGTTATAAGTCTGTTTCCGTATGGATCTGGAAAATTTAAATCATTCCATTGGTAACCTAAACTAAATCTTCCCCATGGCTGAATACGATATCTTGCATCGACTTGAAACTTTTTAAGCGTACCGTTATAGAATCCACCTGCATTTCCACTTAGGGAAAATGAAAAAGGTTTGCGTTCGTCAGATTGAAACGCAAGATTGAGATCATTAAATTTATACTTTCCAGTAGGTAAGGGTGTTGCTCCAGTAAAACTGAATGGAAAGAGTAATTCTAATTCACTCAGATTATATCGTATCTGAAATTCTTCACCACTTTTCAAAGTCAAAAAATATCTGAACCTATTGTATCTTTCATTGAAAGACCAATCTGGATTAAACACAAGAAGATTTTCAACGCCAAATCTGTGTCGGGCGATATTTCCTTTTTCTGGTCTTATTACATAATCTACTGAAGTATAGGATTGGTTAAATCCTACGCGGAAAACTGTGTCCCTTGCCGCATCATAATTTTCAACTCTAGCAATAAAACCCATATCAGCAAAATAGTTTTCTTGCAACATGAAGAAATCGGTTTGTATCTCCCAAGCAGGATTTGTAAAATTAAATCCTACATTGTACATGCCTTGTTTATCTGAGTAACTGTCTTTGAAAGAATAGTGAGTACCTATCCAGGCTGAAATTTGACCATTATCTGACAAGTATGCCGATTCAAAACTGAAGTTTCTACCATAGTCTTTTTTCACAGGTTCAAAACTGTCAAAGGCTTGTCGATTTAAAAACATACCTTGAATAAATGATCGACCAAATTGTTTTTTTAAAGTGAATGCCGATTGATTTTGAGCAAATGAATCATCTGATTGTAGTGAATGAATATTCATGAATCCAACACGTAAATCCTTACTTAGATTGCCAGTGAGTCTAGCACCGTATAATATTGGTACTGCTTGTCGGTTTTTGTCTAAACCAATTGTTCTTGAAAAGAAAGGTCTCACTTGTCCTGACCCGTAGTCCGCAAAGAGATCTGAGTTTTCTAAAAAGAAAGTTCTTTTCTCTGGGAGGAAAATATTAAATCTAGTGAGATTTGTGACGAGTTCATCCACTTCTATTTGAGAAAAGTCAGGATTGACGGTTAAGTCTAGGTTGAGAGAAGATCCTACTGCAACTCTAGCATCCAATCCTGCATCAATATCAAAATTTGTGTTTTCATTAACTTGTTTGTTTATGCCAGTTTTGATATATGGAATAATATTATAATTACCAGATTTTTTAGTAGGTGGTTTGTCCCATTTTAAAGCGCCAGCAAAAGCTGGATTAGGAGGCCAAAAGGATTCAGGAACAGCCGTCCAATTGTGAAACTGATTACTGTATTGAATATTTCTGACAAAGTTCAAACCCCATTCTTTGATATCTGTTTTATATCTTAAAATTTTAAATGGAATTGCAAATTCAGCTGACCAATATTCGTCAGTAATTTGAGTTTCTACAAACCATTTGTTACTCCAATCACTATTGGTACCAGAAGTTTCAGAAAACAATGCATCCCATTGCACACCAACTGCAGAAGTCCCAAAAAGATTTGCATTGATTCTGCTGTTGAATGGATCTAGAATTATAGCGATGCCATCGTTATCCCAATATTCGTCACGCTTAAGAGATTGGATGATAACATCCTCAGTTTGATAACATTTGGCAGCTACGTATATGTATTTATCATCGTAGCACAAACGTACCTCTGTTAATGGATCTGCACCTTCCGCATAAAATGGAAGTTTTTGCCAAAAGTTGGAACCCATATCGGCTGTTTGCCACACTTTCTCATCTAAGATGCCGTCAATCTTAATGGCTTCTGTCGTTTCTTTTATTTCTAATTGAAAGTCTTTTTTGAAATCAAAGTCTGCTTGCTGCGTGTAGCAAAGATTGCATGTGAGCAAAAACAATAAAATACATTCTGACTTAAAAAACATTCTAAATTATCTAGGGTGTAAAATTAAGAATTAAATGGAAGGGCGAGACAATAGCAAGTTGGAATTAACGATTAATGATAGTTGTATTTCGAGAGAGATTAGCCTTCGATTACTGCGAATGTAAAGCACTGCTTTATCCTTTTCCATAGCAGAGCTAAGGATACGCGCAATCGCAGGCTGGAGCCGACTATCAAAGAAAATTTCCGTCAGTGCAAGCTGTCGAACGTTTTGGGGTCACAAAAATTCTATCTTTTCCATATAATATCTGTCTGATGTCTGTCTTTAGAAATTATATCAGCCAATTCTAAATGATAGAGTACACTCGAAATCATTTTTTCAGATACCCAGCCATGGATTGCCCATTCTGTAGAGTGATACCAGCGTTCGACATCTTTTAGTTTCTGTTCATATCTTTCACTGACCAATTTAATGGCATTGGAACTTTGCATAAACTTATCTGAGCTATCATGTATAGTTCTTAATAAGCGAATCAATTCATTTGGTTTGTCATTGATTATTTTATCTGTAGCGGCAATGACGAAACAAGGCCATGGAGTCATATATTCTCCAATTCTTTTAAGCTGGCCATTATCGACATAAGGTTTGGTCGTAAATTTTTCCCAAAAGAAAACATCAGTTTCTAGTTTAGATAAACTGTCTAGCGCACCATCTAGATTTTTTATAATCGTAAATTGTTCTTCTTCTAATTCAAATCCCTCACTATTGGCATTTACTATGGCCATTAAATGCGAGCCTGAACCAAAGCGACTAATGGCGTATTGTTTTTTAAATATTTGATCATAACTATTGAGCTCGTTTTTTGCACCCGTGTGTATTCCCCATGTCAAAGCCGTATTGACATAATTACTGATAATTTTGCTAGGGTTGCCTTTGATGATATCTGCTATTATGCCTTCAGTTAAAACAATACAAACGTCTACTTCATCCGCTCGTAAGGCCTTTGTCATTTGACCAGTCCCGCCTTTAAAGGTTGTCCAATCTACATTTATACCTCTTTGTTCAAATTCACCTTTTTCAATTGCTAGATGTATAGGAAGATTAAAATGTTCGGGGACGCCACCTACTCTTATTGTTGTTACTGCCATATATTAAGCACTTAATTTCAATTTTTTTATTTCTAGAAGCTGAATATTAAAGAAATCAGACTTAAAAATCAAAAAAAATTTATAAAACTGTTTACCTCAAGGACCTTTTATGGATATATAGATGACATTGATTACAACTTTCTATAAAATCTTTAAGGTGGATATTACAAAACAAGACTATGAATTAATACAAAAGTATCTGGACAAGGTGCTCACACCTTCTGAATCCAGTACTTTTCAACAGCGGACAAGAATACCTGCTGTTCGAAAGGAATTGATTTTCCAATCGCAAATGCTAGACAGATTAGCTAAAAATGATGAAAGCTCAGTGCGGGCATTTTTGAATGATGGGGAAAAGACTTCTCTTAGTTTCAGAAGCGTTTTTATCGGAATGATTCTGATTATATGTTTAGTTGCTTCGATTTTCTTTTTAGTAAAACAAACCCAAAAGCCAAATCTTCAAATTGCGGCTTTAGCAGATAATCATTTTCAAATTTATCCTGCTTCTGTCGTTCAGAGAGGTGGTGATACATATATAGAATTAAATCAAGCCATGTTGGCTTACGCCAATAAAGAATACACACTAGCGCAATCATTATTTCAGTCCCTTTCTTCAAACAAACCTGAATTACATCTTTACACAGCTAATATTTCAATGACTCAAAAAAAGTACGATGCAGCTCTTGCGGAGTTGCAATTGGTAGCCAATACTGAAGACAAAATTATGCTTCAAAATATGCAATGGTACAAGAGTTTATGCTTACTGCAATTAGGTAGGGTAGCAGAAGCGCAAGAGACATTGAATGCTATTAAAGATACGGAAGATCATTTGTTTGGTGGGAGGGCTGAGTTGTTGCTTGGTGACTTGGGAGATGATTTTTGAATCACGGATTACGCGGATTTTGTAGGAGGATTACGCAGATTGTTTATTGATCACGGTTGCCTTTGGCAACTGGTGATGAGATAAGTATGGTAAATAATTAAAATGTTATGGTTGATAATTAATTTTTTAATGATTTAAGAATGAGAGAATTGTTATATGGGGATATTACACATAAGATTATAGGAGCTTCTTTTGAGGTTCACAAAAATTTAGGTTGTGGTTTCCAGGAGGTCGTTTACCAACGTGCACTAGCAAATGAATTTTCTTCTTTGAATTTAGAGTATGCACGTGAAGTTGAATTGGAAATATTCTACAGAAACTTTAAGGATCCTGTTGGAAAAAGGAGAGTTGATTTTGTGATTGAGAAAAAAGTATTAATTGAGCTGAAAGCCACAAGTTCCTTGGATGACATCCACTTTTCACAATTATTAAATTATTTAAAAGCCTTCAAATTGAAAGTTGGAATTTTAGTAAATTTTGGAGAACGATCATTGATCTATAAAAGATTAGTAATGTGATTCAAGCTATGCAAAGCATAGCCATTCAACAATCCATGTAATCATCACTAAAATCTGCCTAATCCGTGATTCAAGAATAGTATCAAGATCACTCAGTCGTTTGGTATGAAAGCAGATTTGATAGACACACCCTTAATTATTAAAAATTATTAGCATTAAAATCTGTGTAAATTTCGAAGCCGAATAGTAGCTATGCAAAGCATAGCCACACAACAATCCGTGTAATCATCACTAAAATCTGTGTAATCCGTGATTCAAAAATGATATCAAATCATTGAGTCGTTTGGTATGAAAAGCAGATTTGATAGACACACCCTTAATTATTAAAAATTATCATCACTAAAATCTGTGTAAACTTCGAAGCGGAATAACAGCAATGCAAAGCATAGCCACACAACAATCCATGTAATCATTACTAAAATCTGCCTAATTCGTGATTCAAAAATGGTATCAAATCATTGAGTCGTTTGGTATGAAAAGCAGATTTGATAGACACACCCTTAATTATTAAAAATTATTAGCACTAAAATTTGTATAAATTTCGAAGCCGAATAGTAGCTATGCAAAGCATAGCCATACAACAATCCATGTAATCATTACTAAAATCTGCGTAATCCGTGATTCAAAAATGATATCAAGATCACTCAGTCGTTTGGTATGAAAAGCAGATTTGATAGACACACCCTTAATTATTAAAAATTATTAGCACTAAAATCTGTGTAAAATTCGAAGCCGAATAGAAGCTATGCAAAGCATAGCCATACAACAATCCGTGTAATCATCACTAAAATCTGAGTAATCCGTGATTCAAAAATGATATCAAATCACTCAGTCGTATTGTATGAAAAGCAGATTTGATAGACATGCCCTTAATTATTAAAAATTATTAGCACTAAAATCTGTGTAAATTTCGAAGCCGAATAGTAGCTATGCAAAGCATAGCCATACAACAATCCGTGTAATCATCACTAAAATCTGAGTAATCCGTGATTCAACACATCAATACTTCATCTCCACAACCGCTCTATCCACATCTCCTTTTATCGGAGGATTGAGCTTGCTTAATTTGACGGTGGCACCAGTTACGTTTTCGAGTTTTTTAATGTTCTCAAGCATATTGAAAACGACAGTTTCGATCAGTTTTTTTGTCTTGGTCATTTCTTCTGAAATAATAGCGTAGACATCTTCGTAATTGACTGTATCAAAAATGTTATCATCTATTGAATCAAAACTTTTGACTTCTACTTTTACATCGCAAATGAAGTCGTTGCCTTTTAAGCGTTCTTCATCATAAAAACCATGATGTGCTCTAAATTTTAGACCTTCGAGTGATACAACTGTTTTCATACTTTTAAATTGAGAAACAAAAGTAGGAAAAAACTAGAAGTCCTAGAAATCCTAATCACCCTTGATCCCCTAATAAAAAAAAACCTGCCACTCTTCATTCCAACCTATATTATAATAGCTAGAAGAGGGCAGGCTTATTTGAGCAGCTTATTTATCGTTTTAAATCAACTGACCAATTCGGGGGTCTCTAACAATTTGAAAAACTGATCTAATTTTGGTGTTATAATTATTTCAGTACGTCTGTTTTGACTTCTTCCAGTCATGGTTTGATTTTCAGTTTTTGGCATAAACTCAGCTTTGCCAGCAGCAGTCAACCTTGATGGATCGATGTCAAATTTATTTTGTAAAGTTCTTACAACTGCAGTAGCTCTTGATGTACTAAGGTCCCAATTGTCCTTAAATTTAGCATTGGAAATTGGAAGGTCATCTGTGTGGCCTTCTACAAGAATATTTAAATCATTGTTGTCATGTACAATATGAGAAACTTTTTCTAAGACATTAAGTGCATTCGACGAAAGTCTAGAACTGCCACTTTGGAATAACATCTTATCTGAGATGGAAACATAAACGGCATTGCCTTTAATTTCAATTTGAATATCATCATCATCGAAGTCAATCAATGAGCTCCTTAAATTACTGACAAGTACTGCATTAATAGAATCCTTTTCTGCAATCTCTTCTGTTAATTCTTCGATGTATTCAAATTGAGTATTGATTGAGGTGATAGAATTTCTGATACTTTCCGCATCACTTTTGTTGATAACAGATAAATCTTCTAATCTGTCTAATAAGCTTTCATTTGTGGTTTGCAGGTGGTCAAGTTGTTCTTCTAGCTGAATGATTTGAGCTTGCTTTTCAGCTAATTGTGCTTTCATCTGAGGGCTTTGACAAGCACTCATCAATAGCAATATCGTTAAAAAGGGAATCAATAATACTTTCATAATTAAAAGTTTAATTCAAACTTAGATAAAGCTTTGGCGATAAACAATCAGTAAATCCCCGTCATTTTCATGGGGAAAACCCTTATATGTACTGATTTATAAGCTGTTTATCACTTTCTAATGTCCGTTTTTAATAGTTCATTGCCCATAAATCCAACTCATATATTGCATATCAGTGACTTAGATTGTCTTATTTTTGTTGCAAATACATAGATATGCATCAAAACGGAACTACAGCACGTGTAGATAAATTTCAATCCCATGATTATTATGGTGTTGACGATTTACTTTCTGAGGATCACTTATTAGCAAGAGCTTCTGTACGTGAATGGGTAAAGAAAGAAGTGTCTCCTATTATTGAAGATTTTACTGAGCGCGCAGAGTGTCCACATCATTTATTTAAAGGCTTAGCCGAAATAGGTGCCTTTGGACCTAGTCTCCCTGTAGAGTACGGTGGAGGCGGCATGGATGAAATTGCCTATGGTATAATCATGCAAGAGCTTGAGCGCGGTGATTCTGGTGTGAGAAGTATGGCATCGGTGCAGGGCTCCTTAGTGATGTATCCTATCTTTCGTTTTGGTAGTGAAGAACAAAAACAAAAATTTTTGCCGAAGTTAGGTTCTGGAGAATATATCGGATGTTTTGGATTGACAGAGCCAGACCACGGTTCAAATCCTAATGGGATGTTGACCAATTTTAAAGAGGATGGAGATGATGTTATTTTGAATGGATCGAAAATGTGGATCACAAATTCACCTGTTGCAGATGTTGCAGTTGTGTGGGCAAAGGATCCTGAAGGAAAAATAAAAGGCATAATCGTAGAGAAAGGTATGAAAGGTTTTTCTGCTCCTGAAATACACGGCAAGTGGTCATTAAGAGCAAGTATAACTGGTGAATTGGTTTTTGAAGATGTGCGCGTTCCTAAAGCCAATATCTTGCCTAACGTGGCTGGATTAAAAGGTCCTTTGTCTTGCTTGTCAAAAGCGAGATATGGCATTGCTTGGGGAGCGATCGGTGCGGCTTTGGATTGTTATGATTCTGCTTTAAGATATAGTAAAGAACGTATACAATTTGACAAGCCGATCGGGCAATTTCAATTGACACAAAAGAAATTGGCGGAGATGATTACTGAAATTACAAAGGCACAACTGTTGGCGTGGAGGCTCGGGTCATTAGCAAATGAGGGTAAAGCATCACCAGCTCAAATCTCTATGGCTAAAAGAAACAATGTACATATGGCTCTAGAAATTGCAAGAGAAGCCAGACAAATTCATGGCGGGATGGGTATTACAAATGAATATCCTTGTATGCGTCATATGATGAATCTAGAAACTGTATTGACATACGAAGGCACGCATGATATTCATTTATTAATTACAGGAATGGATGTCACTGGTTTGAACGCTTTTAAATAAGAGAAACTTAACTACATAAAAAAGGGTAATGGGCATTAATGGACCCGCCGCTTTTTTATATTTTTTTAGAAAGATTTGTTTTTTGAATCTGAATTTCACTTTTGTTTGAGTGATAAGTCTTCGCAATGACTTGTTAGTTCTTACGCCAAGAGAAAAGGGCAAACAGTAATTTTGTAGTTTTGGTCCTTGGAGCATAAGTCAAGCCTTTATCGCATCTATTTTGTAAGCCAGCTTACTATTGTATATTAAATAACATTTGATTCTCAAATGATAGAGTAACTTAGATTAACCTGAATTTAAAAATACCCTATCGTGATATTGAGAACACTATGCGCTCTGCTACTGATTTCTATGATTTGCTCATGCGGATCTGAAGTGCCACCGAAAAACTTTTGTGATTTTGTTGAATGTCTTAATGGAGCCACCTGTGATGGTGAAGCTTGTCAATGTCCATTGGGTTATGAAGGTATAGATTGTGCATTTCAAAAGGACCCTAAAAAGATTGAAATAAAAGCTGTTACCATATCTGATTTTTCTGCTACAAACATTAATGGAGAGGAGTGGGATCATGATCCTGAGGAATTATTTCCAGCGTTCCCAGACAATGGGTTTCCAGATATCTATATAATTGTTTCAAACAGTACAGGTATTATTTATAACAAAACCAATCCAAATGTTTTGAATGTAGAACCGGGAATGGATGTTAGCCTACAATTGGCAAATAATATTTTAATAACTGATATAAACAGTCCACATAAGATTTCTATTATGGATTTTGATAAGGGCGGAAGTTCTCAATTGATTGAGCTTGTTACTTTTGATCCTTATGTAAGCGACAATGGTTTTCCTGCAGAAATTGAGATCGAAAACAATGGTGTGTCACTGAATTTAACTTGTAATTATAGCTTTTAAAACAAGTTGGATTCTAATTTTAAAATGAATTTTATTCTCACTCAGATGCAATTCTATTCATCCCGTGTACTAATAATTCAAAAGCTCTCTTTGAGGTAAATAACCCATTTGCGTAATGGTCCTATAGATTCTGTTTGGTACATGACTTCACTTTTATCGTACTGCATATATGTACCAAAAGCATAAGCAGATAGGTTCCTTGTTTTGAGAATTTGAATTGATTGCTCCAATAAATTCATTTACTAAAGTGAGTTAAGCTTGGGTTATTTTGATATTTTTATTCTTCACTAGTGCTTTCACATGAGGATAATATTAATTCTTCTATGCCTTTCGGCGAATTTTGTGTTTGGTCAAACAGATTTAGGCTCTTGGTCCTCTGTCTCAGCATTATGGCAATCAAGTGAAAAGCTCAGCCTTAAGTTAAGACCAATAGTAAGGCACAATATGGATTTGAGTAGTTATGCAAATAGTTCCATTGATTTTTCATTGGCGTATAAAATAAATTCTCAATGGACAGTCTTGCTCTTAGAAAGACATTGGTTTATACCTGAAGCTGGAGACAGGGAATTTTTGTTTTTTGATGTAAAGCACCAAGCCAAATTATCCTCAAAATTAAATCTTCAAAATCGGTTGCGGTGGCATCTTGCGCTTGATATATCAGGTGTCGATGAAGATTATATTCGTTATGAACCTACATTCAAATTTAAAACCAATTCTAAGTTTACTCCTTTTGTAGCAGCCGATTTTTTCATAGCTATAGGCAGTGATCGAACTTCAAATAGAGTGAGATATGTTTTAGGGACTGTATATAAAATAAGTGAGCACATTGGTATTAACTTTCAATTCTGGCACCAATCAGGAATAACTGATTTAGATTTTCCTAAAGATTATATTTTAGTTTTGGATTTAGCGTATAGGATAGATTGAGTTTATTTAAACTCAATTTATGGTGCTTAGGTTTTAGGGCATTGGGGTTTTATGGGGTGCACACCTAACCCTAACACCTTAATTCCCTAACCCCGTAATACAAAATATCTTGGCGCGTCTGCGCTAAGATATTTTGTATTACCCCATATACTCCCAAGCCGATTGATATACCCCCACTTCTTCAATATGCTCAGCAAGCGTGTTGAAAAGTTTTGAATTAGAAAGGGTGGCCATGTCTCCTATGATGATAAGCTTTTTTCTAGCGCGTGTCATCGCTACGTTTAATCTTCTTTCATCTTTTAGAAATCCAATTTCGCCTTCTGCATTTGATCTGACCAAACTTATGTAGATGACATCTTTTTCTTGACCTTGAAATCCATCAATTGAATTAATTGTAATGTCAAAGTCTTCAAAAATCTCATCTTCTTCCTTTTTAGATTTTAAATATTTGACTTGTTCAGCATAAGGGCTGATAATGCCAATGCTTGCATTTTCAAATGTATCTTTATTTTGTAGAAAATGTTCTCTAAGGATAAAGAACTCCCCTTCATTAAATCGACTTCTATTTTTAGGATTAAAATGTTCGTCAAATCCGCATCCGCTGGTGTCAATCATCATAAGTGGGCTATGGTCGTTTTTTAAAGTCCATTCTTTTATGCCTGTTGCAGATTTTAATTTATTGTCGTAGAACATTTTATTTGAGAACGAAAGAATTTTTTTATTCATTCTGTATTGGGTATCCAACAAATAGCTGTGTTTGATTTTATTGGATAATCTTTCTAAAAGGGTTTTGTTTAAACCTAGTGCTTCAGCTTTTTTGGATTTTACGGTGGGTGCCAATTGCAAATGGTCTCCTGCGAGTATAACACGCTCTGCTTTTAATATCGCATTCCAACATTCTGGTTCTAATGCTTGGGAGGCTTCGTCAATGATTACGGTTTTAAATCGCAGGTCACTTATGGTTTTGTGGCTTACGCCAATGAGTGTTGAGCAAATGACTTTAGCGTCACTCACTAATCTTTCTAACAATTTATCTTCTAATTCTCTAGCCCATTTTCTTAGTTCTCTTGATTCTTTATACATCACATTTCTATTGCTTCTTTCCTTGAAGCCAAATTGCCGCTTATATTTACCTGCTTGTCGCTTAGCTACTTCGGCTTCAATCTTTACTTTTTTAATATGCGACCATTCAGGATGTTCGCGCGCTTTTTCTGCCAAGGTAAGATGAACCAATTGATCAGCTATACGTGTGACATTACCTACGCGTAAAGTAGGAATTTTTTGTAAGTCTAATTTTGTAGCGATAAGATCGACGGCATTGTTGCTGGGTGCACAAACCAAAACTCTTTTTTCTGTTTTTATCAATTCTGAAATCAGAGCAATAAGGGTTGTTGTTTTACCTGTGCCTGGTGGACCATGAATAATACTGATTTGCTGTGCGCCAATGGAATGTGTGATCGCATTTTTTTGCGAATCATTTAAATGTTGTGGCAAATGAATATTACCCTCCTCGATGGTATAGTCTAAATTTTTGATTTTGCGAATACCTTCCCTAAGGTTTTTTAATTCTGGATTGTCTGTTTTTTTGACGCGTTCAATGGCTTGACGCATAATTTTGTACGGTCTATCATCATAAACAAGTTCTACGCCTATCTGACCTTTAAGATCTTCGACTTGATCTTTATGTATCATGGATTCATTGAGAATGAGACTTATTTTATTCCTTCTTACCCAAGAAATAACTGCTTTTACATTTATCGAATTATCATTTGAAACTCGACCAAAAAGATTGCAGCCTGCACCAGATTTAAGTTTATGTGGACTATTAAGATTTTTCTTTTTTTCAAGAATAATCTCAATCTGTTCACCTACTGTATATCTATAAGTATCGATTACCAAAGGGTACCAAAGTATGCCAGCGTCTATTTTTTCTGCAATCGTTTTATCAGCTGATAAACTTTGATAATAGGCTTCTTCTTCAGCCCGTTCTAAATCTATAGCTTCAAGAAGCACGTCATATCGGTCATTTCCATCCTTCATGACGACGAATATCGATATTTCTTGTCTAAGCGACTGTTTTTAAGCCAAGAGTTTATTATTTTGAATCATGAATCTCAAACAACTCCTATACGCTGTTTTTATTTTGCAAATTTTAGTCTTTTGTATGGGAGACTTAATGAGCCAATCTTACAATCTTTCTTATCAGAAGTTTAATGAAGCTAAGAAGATACAGATAAGTGAATCAAGTGTCAATGAGCGTAATTTTTTCCAATCTTATAAGTCCAGACTAGGACTGAGTGATTTTGATAGTCATACCTTAGTTAATGTTTATAATGATCAACAATCTTCATTTACGCGAAGAAAATACCAACAAAGTTATAAAGGTATAGAAGTCGTAGGCGGCACTTATATTCTCCATTCTAAAGCAGGCAAGCTGTTAAAAACGACCGGTGTTATTTTTCCTTATATCGATACCGATGTAAAACCTAAAATACAATTTGATCAAGCGCAGAACCTAGCAACTGATTATCTTTCTGATAAATTTAAAGACGAACTTTCTCAAAATGCTGAATGGAAAGAATATGCACATCGATTGTGTATAATAGATAAAGCTTTTCCTGAATTTTCAAGTGATATGAAATTAGCGTATGAAATGGTATTAAGTGCAGAAGGCAAATCTTTTCCAATCAAACAAAAAATTTATGTGAATGCTCATAATGGAGAGGTGCTGAGTCACTTTACAAAAATAATCCATGAGTCTGTACCGGCAACGGTAAAAACTTTGCGGTATGGCACACAAATTTTAGTTGCGGATTCTATTACAACGGATTCTTTTGTGCTTAGAGATCTTTCAAGAGGAAATGGAATTTATACCTTAGATCAAGACCGTAATGTATTTTCGGATTCGGATAATTACTGGGATAATTTTAACAAGGACCGTGATGAAATTGCAGGTGATGCACATTATTGTGCTAGCAAGTTTTATGACATGCTTGGAGAGCGTTTAAATTGGAATGGATTAGATGGAGAGGGGGAAGAGTTGATATCTGTTGTACATGCCAGAGGCAGATATTATAATAATGCTTATTGGGATGGGGTGCGTACAAATTATGGAAATGGTGATTGCGATCGCTATCATCCGTTTACTGTTTTAGATGTTGTTGGTCACGAATTTACGCATGGCATTACCGAAAGAACTTCTGACTTGGTTTATGCATATGAACCTGGTGCTATGAATGAAGCTATAAGTGATATTTTTGGAAAGTCGCTAGAGTACTACGTTGATCCCGATGGCTTCAATTGGATTGTTGGTGATAAGCTAAGAAAGAATGATGAGGTAAATATTATAAGATCTATGAGTGATCCTAATCTGCGCAATCATCCTAAATACTATGGCGGTAACCATTGGTATGTTGGTGCTGCGGATAATGGTGGCGTGCATAGAAATAGTGGTCTCTTAAATTATTGGTTTTATTTATTAGTTGAAGGCATAGAGGATGTGAATGAAAAAGGAGAGGCGTTCTCTGTTTCAAAAATTGGGTGGCAAAAAGCTATGCATATTGTCTTTGGAATGAATGCAGGCTATTTTACAGAGATGTCTGGTTACGTCGATGCCTTATATCTTAGTCTTGAAGTGTGTAATGATTTGTATGGGGAAGATTCGGATGAGGCAAAGCAAGTATTGGAAGCATGGAGAGCAGTAGGCTTATTTCCTGGAATTGATGACTTGGATTTAGAATTGGTTTATGACACTGACAGACTTTCTTTATGTCCAAATGAAGAAGCCTATGTTACAGTTTCAATTGCAAATGTTGGGAAATTGGATTTTCCTGGTGACACAACTATCAATGTATATTTGAGTCAAACGAATGTAGATTTACTAACTGAGGAGCTTTACTTGCAGGACAATTTAGTTGTTGGTGATACCATTGAATTTACTTTTCAGACTGCCCTCATTAATGATCCTGATTTTGATGGTGATTTTATAATGACTTTGGATAAAACGGATTTAAATAATTTTAATAATTCAAAAACAGCAAGATTGGTTGCATCGGAAGTGAATGGTCTTGATATTATGTTGAGTCAGTTTGAATTTTTGACTTCTGGAAAATGTGGTTCAAATGATATTGAAAGATATAGATATGGAATAAGAAACGAAGGTTGTAAAGTTATTCCTAAAGATGATACTATCTATTTTGATGTTGTCACGAATGTGGGTGATTTTACATTTAGTCGCCGTATTTTTTCTGATAATGATCCAGGTGATTATCAAGGCGGATCTGCCAGTTTATTATCTGAGAATATACCTTTCGGAATTACCGAGTATGTTGCTACTTTTAGATATGGTGGTGAAGGCAAGCCAGAAAATAATGTTATAGAGGCGGTAGTAGAGTTTAGAGATTTTATTTCTGAAGGGTATATCGAAAATTTTGGTGAAAACCTGGAAAAGAAAAAGTATGGATTAAATATAAATTCATTTTATAATCAAGATACAATAATAGAATACCGAGGCAATCAAATGCTTGCCTTGAATGGTGTCTCTCAACATCAGAATTTTGATTCATGTCCTGATATAGAAGGTTTTTTTGAAGAGTATAATTATGATACTGAGATTTCCTTTTGTGTCGATGCCAGAGGGATGGAGGTGCCCATATTTGAATTTAATTTGATACAATTATTTAGTGAGGAGAGAACTGCCATATTACCAGAGTCAGATTTTGCGGTGATTGTACAAGTGGAGACGGATTCATTAACTTACCCGCTTATTTATGGACAAAATGAAGATGTTTTGGTCAATCATGTATTTGAATTGGGAAAAGATTATCAAGGCAATATAGGAATTAGAGTGATTACAGTTAATGGTGGTTTAGATGATCCTAGTGTTGATTATTTTGAAAACAAGGACATGGCGCTTTTTGATGACTTTAGATTGTATGATCGTTTAGAAGAAGAAATCAAGTATGATGATTCTGGTTACTTGGTTTTTCCTAATCCGACTACAGATTTACTTCGTATTCAAAATATAGATTCGGAAATGGTTTTTGGATATAATGTTTACAATGAGATGGGACAATTGATTTATGGCAAAGAGAATGTGAGGGCTGTTGATATTGTTGATATGAGCAATTATCCGAGTGGAGTTTATTTTGTACAATTTATTGAAGAAGGAGAATTTAATACCAATAAGCGCATAGTAAAACTCAATTAGATGTGTAATAAATACGGAAGGGCTGAAGCACATGCTCAATCACACCTCATTTAAAACTTCTCTTTCGAGAAGTTTACCCTTACCGTATCAAAGAATATTTAAAAATGCTTCTTTCGCCTTTTTTGAGGCCACAAACTTGATTATTATATATGTCAATAAGCAGAAATGACTGCTTTATTGCAATTGAAAATATACTTGTGTAAATTTTTTTACATTTTTTTAAAAGTTAAGTCTCTACGTTCTTTAATGTATAATAATGATTAGCCAATGTTTTACTTCCTTATGGTATTATATGTATCAATGTCCCGCGAGGTTATAAATATTTTAGATTTTTTTAATATTAATTTCAGTTAAGCTAAATGTTGATTTTTTAACTCACTAAATGTTTCTGTGATTTATATAGCGATGGATTTTATTGCGATATAATGCCATTTATATAAGATCATTCAGGAAAGTTAAAATTGGAGAAAATGCTGAAAATCCTGATTCTCTAACCGGCTAAGTCCATTTTGTCAGAATCACGGATTAGGCGGATTATGGGATTGTGCGGATTGTTATATTGGCAAGCTAAAGCTTGCAAGTGTTCTTTTATAAAAATCTACAATCCATAAAATCATTAAATATTGAAAATTAGTGATTTTGACAGGGGAATTAGTTGCGTTATTTTATACAGAGCCTTACAGTAAATTGTCAGAATCACGGATTAGGCGGATTATGGGATTGTGCGGATTTATTATTTGGCAAGCTGCAGCTTGCAAGTGTTCTTTTATAAAAATCTACAATCCGTAAAATCATTAAACATTGAAAATTAGTGATTGTGACAGCGGGAAATAGTTGCGTTATTTTATACAGAGCCTTACAGTAAATTGTCAGAATCACGGATTAGACGGATTACAGGATTGCACAGATTTGTTGTGTGATAAATTACAATACGCGTTAAATAATATAACAGAAAAGCAAGTCATTTAGGACAGTTAAAATCAGAGACAATGCTTTAAGCCATAAATCCTAACCCCCTAAAACCATTTTTTTGCAAGGCAAAGAAATTAATTGGTCACATTTTCAATAATTGGATCTCCATAACTGATAACTTCACCAGATTCTTTGCCTACAGATACAACTTCAATACCATCCCAATTGTAGTTGCAATCATTATGTAATCTTGTATTGTTTAAAATTAATTTGCCTTTAGGCATGACTTTTATTGAAGAGCCGGCAGCCATAGATAGACGACAGTTTAATTCTAAAGTACCTCCTTCTTGAATGACTATGTTGTGGTTTATATCTCTAGCTCCTGTCCATTGAATAGTGGAGTTGATATTAATTTCTTTAGAATCATCTAATGTGCACCAATCATTAATTAATAGTTTTCTGTTTCGGGCATTTTGTTTGCTTAAGCCTTTGTGTATAATACCCAATTGACATGGGGTAATAGCCATCTGACTGTTGTTGTAGTCCATCATGTTGTTGGAAGCCAGTGTTCCTTTACATGCTGGCGAATTATGGTCCCAGCAATTGGGGTGTTGTGGTGTATCATCGCATCGATCATTTCTAATCCACGAGTGACTCAATCCTAATATGTGTCCAATTTCATGATTTAATAATGTTGAATAGGACCAAGACTTTCTATCGTTATTGTAAAGCCCTGACATTTTTAAGGCTGTGCCTAATGCGATGCCTCCACCAAGTGGTTTGTATGTTTTTGATTTGACACTATCAGGATGATGCGGAAGTACGAAGATATTTATAATGCTGTCTTGACCGATTTGGTATTTTTTAATTACATCTGTACTGTAATTATTTCTATCTCTTCCTTTACCTACGAAGTAAGCCAACTCATCATCTTGATGTTTGTAATAGCCATCATCACCGGGTTGATTTGTGGCAGGAACAACTTTGTATCTGTATCCTGGATCTAAAGCTTCAGTAGTGTTGCCTTCTGGCAAATTCATTTTTCGATTTTCACTGAGTTTTGAATTGGCATCTTTTATAAGATAATACATGAATTTTTTACCTTCCTCAAGTGAAAAATTTGCTGAGTTCTTGGTGTCATCTAAGATATGCACGCAGACCCTTATGTATTTCATATTAGTAAAAGTATCTGGGGCATAACTTAAGGGGTCATTGCAATCTGGTTTTGCAATTAATTCTTGTTTGATGAGTCCATCAGAATTGCTAATAAATAAGGAATTTGTTTTTTGCGAGCACGCAAGAAACAAAAATAGAGAAAGTAAAAAAGCTATTAATCTGATCATATATGTTATGTATTCATGGCACCGCAGACACTTAATACTTGGCCTGATATATATGTAGACATATCAGATCCCAAAAAGACACATGCTTGCGCAACATCTGAGCCTTTTCCAAATCTTTTAAGTGGAATGTTATTGATATAAGCTGTTTTAACTTTCTCGTCTAGTTGTTCAGTCATTTCAGATTCTATGAAACCTGGAGCGATGGCATTGCATCTTATACCTCTAGATCCGACTTCTTTGGCAATTGATTTGGTAAATCCGATGATGCCTGCTTTCGAGGCTGCATAATTGGCTTGACCAGCATTACCGAATACGCCTACTACAGAACTCATATTAATAATAGAACCAGCGCGTTTTTTAAGCATGGGTTTCATAACGTGCTTAGTCAGATTAAAAACTGATTTTAAATTGACTTCAATAACTTGATCCCATTGCTCTTCTCCCATTCTAAGCATGAGCGTATCTTTTGTGATGCCAGCATTGTTAATCAAAATATCAATACCTCCAAAATCATCGATCACATTTTTTACTAATTCAGCAGAAGCGTCAAAGTTAGAGGCATCAGATTGATAAGATTTAATTCTCGAGCTATCAACACCCAAAGCTTTTATAATGGCTTCTGATTGTGTAGCTGAAGATCTGTATGTAAAAGCGACATTAGCACCTTCTTCAATAAATTTTTCTACAATGGCTTGACCTATGCCTCTTGAGCCACCAGTAATTAATGCAGTTTTACCTTCTAATATTCCCATGTGTTTTATTTTTAATAGTTGTTTCCTCTGCCACTAGTATCGACAACAGGTGGCTTAACTTTATTTGTATCAATTGGTGTTTGTGGATTAATTTTTTTATCAAAATCTTCATCTAGAAATTCATCTTGGTTTTCCTCAATACTTCCTTCTTCGATTAATCCATCAAACGTCTCGTCAAACTCTTCTTCAAAATCCCCAAATTCTTCATCAAACTCTTCTTCAAAATCATCTTCTCTTTTATTAAGGTCGGTGATGTTTTGTTCCTCCTCAACAGACATTTGTTTGTATTTTTCGCAGTCTATTAGATTTAAAAAATTTGCTGGTGGTGATGGAAATTCTGCGTCAGAATTAAATACAGCAGCACTATCTGATTCCAGTGATTTTATAAAATTTTGAACAATAGGTCTTGCCATCACAAATCCTTGTCCATCATCAAGCGATAAAAATCGTATCCATTTGTCATCTCCACCAACCCAAACGCCAGTAACCAATTCGGGAGTTATTGACATAAACCATCCATCGGCATAGTCGTTTGTTGTACCTGTCTTACCACCGATATCTGTTTTAACGCCAATTTTGTAGCTTCCTCCTACATTGTTGCGCAACATGTCTACCATCACGCCATTATGTGTTGAATTAATTGCCCGCTTGCTTTTTGTTACACCTGTGTAAATTGTTTTTCCTGTTTTGTCCTCTATTCGATCTATGAAAACAGGCTTTGTGGATACACCATCATTCGCGAAAGTTGTATAAGCGCCTGCCATTTCAGCCAATGTGAGATCTACCGCACCTAAGCTTATGGACGGTACTCTTGGGATGACCAATCGGCCATCGTGATAGGTTTGATCTTTTTCTATGCCGGCAGCATCTAGCATCTCTCTGATTACGTCAACGTTACCCATTTCTTTAACCAGCCTTATGGTGATAGAATTTTTAGAATACAGTAAACCTTGATATAAATTATAAGGGTTGCCGGTGAACTTTTCATTGGCATTAGAAGGAGACCATTCTTTGTCTACTAAAAAATTAGCATCTCCTGGAGCAATAGTATATTGGATATCATCATATTGTTGACATGGAGATATACCCATTAAACTTATTGCGGTTGCATACACAAAAGGCTTTATAGTTGATCCTACTTGTCTCCTTGAGTTGACGTGATCGTATTTAAAGTGACTAAACCCAGGACCACCAACCCATGCTTTTATGTGTCCCGTTTTTGGATGCACAGCCAATAGACCAGCTTGTAAAAATTGGTTATGGTATTTAACAGAATCCAAAGGACTCATCTCTACCTCTTTATAGCCATCTGCATTGTAGTCAAAAACCTGCAGTTTGATCTTCTTTTTAAATTCGACATTATATGCTTCCTGAAGATTTTGATAGCGCGTTTTTATTTTAGACCATAATTTCTGATCTTTTAACAACTTCTCGTAATCATTTTGTTTAGCTTTACTAATTGTATTGTTACTAATAATGCCATTCCAGCTTCTTCTTTTTCGTTCCACGTCGATCAAGCCTTTAATAACATTTTCACTTAGTGAAATATCATTGTATTTAGCCTGTGCATCAGTTTTTATTTGAGATAAAAATCTGTCATGCAATTTTAAATAGCGTTCAGTTTCTTTAATTTTTCTTTCAAGTGTGTTTCTTCGAATTAATCTCTGAGTACTATCCGCATCATAAGTCCACGGGTTTCTGTTTTGCCAAACTTCCCAATAGCGTTTTTGAATATTGATCATATGCTCTTTGACAGCTTTTTCTGCAAGCCGTTGATAGTTTAAATCAATAGTCGTGTGAATTTTAAGGCCATCAGTATAGATGTTATATTCAGAGCCATCGGCCTTTTTTATATCTTCCCTTTTAAAAAGCTCTTTGAGCCATTTTGTTAATTCAGATCGAAAGTAAGGGGCAGGTCCTGTATCGTGCGCTTCTCTTTCAAAGGCGCTCATATCCACAGGCTTTGCCATAATGGTATCTAGAGCTTCTTCGTCAACATCGTAATATTTTTCAAGCTGTCTTAAGACAACATTTCTTCTTTGGGAAGCATTTTCTGGAAAGCGCAAAGGATTGTATAAACTCGGATTTTTAAGCATGCCAACAAGTAAGGCCGCCTGTTCTATATTTAAATCTTCTTGCTTAACATTAAAATAAGTTTGAGCTGCAGCTTGGATGCCATGAGCGCCATTTATAAACTCAAATTTATTGAGATACATGGCGATGATTTCTTCTTTAGTGTAACTGCGTTCTAAACGTATTGAAGTAATCCATTCTTTAACCTTGGTTCGAACTATTCCATCGCCACTTCTTTTAAATAAAAGCTTAGCCAGTTGCTGTGAAATTGTACTTCCTCCTCCAGAGCTTTCTCTTCTTAACAGCACAGTTTTTATGGCTACCCTGAAGAGTGCTTTTAGATCAACACCAGAGTGTTTAAAATAGCGGATATCTTCAGTGGCGAGCAAGGTGTTAATTACATTTTTTGAAATGTCTTTAAATTCAATGACTTCTCTATTTTCTACATAATATTTGCCAAATACTTCGTCATGGATATCATAAATCAAGCTGGCTTGATCATATTGTGGATTTTCTAAATCGGAAAAAGCAGGAAGGTCGCCATTAGCCGTTGCTACAATAAATCTTGTAGCTACAGCAAAAACAAGGATTAGGGCAATCCAAAATGAATACACAAGGTATTTAAGGCTTTTATATTTCTTCTTTTCTTCTTCCATTTTTCAAAAAAAGCAATATAAGGTCTTCTATATTCATAACCAATAAAAATGAGAGAGGAGTACAAGTAATTGAATGCGATTACTACAAAAGATTATCTATTAATAGCCTAAGGACCACTTAATTGGCTCTGGTTCTAGATATCATGCATTTCTAATATCACATTGATACTAAATTGAAGAGCACTTTACTTAAATCCCTGTGATTAGGGTGGTCGAATAGTGGCGCCTATAAAAAAAGAAAGCCCCCAGCTTTCTGGAGGCATATTTCTTTTTTAACACCCTTTTTAAATAATTCTGATACAAATATGCGGGCTTCATGAGCTGTAAACAATGACTAAGCTACTACAGCAATTAAACCTATGCTCTACCGATTAACTACCTGATTGTCAGGAGTGTAAGCTGCTTTACATATTCAATTTTATTTATATATATAAACGATTGATTCTTATTGAAGCCTTATTTGTATTTTTGTATAAAATTTTGATAATGAGGATTATAAGCTTAATAATGGCAATGTTTTTTGCTGTCGCGAATGGAAATAGTCAAGTTGAATTTATTTGTGATTCAATAGGAATTTCAGGACCCTTTAATTTGGTCACCACTTTTGACCCTCCAAGTGTTGGTTTGGGCACACAGGTTTGTATCGATTTTAGTGTAGAGAACTTTGAAACCGTTTTAGGTACACAAGGCACCATTACATTTGACCCTACCCAATTACTATGGGTGAGTTCTACTTCTACTTTGACGGGAACATCATCAGTAAATTTTAATAATAATAGTGTAGCCAATGGCCAATTGTCCTACTTGTGGACTGATACTCAAGTTCAAGGTGTGTCGCTTGATGACGGCACGAGTTTTATTGAATTGTGTTTTGTTGTCACAGGAGAGCCTGGTGAAACCATTGAACTTTTTTTAAATAGTGATTTAGCACCAGCTTTTCCTGAATCTGGTGTTTTGTATCAAACTAACCCGACTACCGTATGTGATGATACCCTTGTTTTATTGAATGGGGATAATCTTGCAAGTATAACTATTGAGTGTACAGAACCCACTATCACAAATATATCATCATGTGCATCGGAGGGTGTCAATGGATTTTTGTCTTTTCAAGTTTGTGGTGGTGAGGCTCCCTATTCTGTTATGATAGAAAATACCACTACCAATGATTCTCAGTCAGCCACAATTGACATGGATAATGTCGAACAAAGTTTTAATGGTTTATTTGCAGGCGAGTATCAAATTGATATTAGTGATTCGAATGGAGTATTTTTTGATGCCACTGTAAATATAGTGAGTGCGCAATCCTTGTCATTTGATTTAGAAACTATTGACCCAAGTTGCTTTTATACAAATAACGGATCATTTACAGTTTCAAATTATGCAGGGGGGACACCGCCATATTCTGTCCAAAATTCTAATGGATTATATTTTGGAAATGAATTAGAATCTACATTTGCTAACCTACCCAATGGAGATTATTATATCACTGTCACGGATGATTCAGGATGTGCCTTAGAAGATTCTGTGAGCTTTGATGTTCCAGAATTTATTTTTGTCACTCAAGTAGATGCCGCAACTTGTGCGGCCATAAATGACGGATACATTTCCGTTTCAATAACTGGAGGTACACCATTTCCAAATAATCAATACTTAATTGAAGGTGTGTTGACAAACTTTTATGAGACCTTTACGCCGGCAACTGACTCAAATTTTGATCCACAGACTCAGAATTATACGCTTGCGGTAGAAGACGCAAATGGCTGCATAGATGGGGTAGATTTATTTTTGCCTTATCTAAATAATGTAGGAGATCCTTGTGATGATGGCGATCCAATGACAAGCAATGATGTGATCCAACAAAATTGTACTTGTGCAGGTATCCCACCTCTACCTTTACAATATTTAGGCAATCCTACTTTTTTCTTGCCGACTAATATCGAAGTGACGATAGAAGATTGTCAAGCTGGTTTTACTTTTGATAATGGTGTTTTTGAAAATTTTGAAACGAGTACAACTTATCCTTTTCCGCTAGAAGATGGTGTTCATTTTGTAGGGACTGGAGGTGCAGCTTTTCAAAGCACACATACACCATCGCAAGTATTTCCTGAAGGCGTTACAAATGTTTTTTATGTAATAGTAGATTCAACGGGTACTACATTAAATCATACCTTTGATGTAATCGTCAATTGCACAGGTTGCTCAACACTTTCAGATTTACCTGTTACTTGTACGAGTGCCGTTAATTCAAATTTTTTCAGTTGTGATATTGGATCATTATTGGATGGTTTTTCTGCTTGCAATCAAGCATCAAATGGCAGTACACAAACTAATCAACCTAATCCATTATGTAACGGAAATGGTGCACCTGAAAATGTATCATGGTTCGCATTTGTGGCAGGATCAAATTCCTTGACGATTGATATTGTGACATCAGATTGTCAAGCAGGTGCAACAGGTAGCGTTGGGTTGGAAGTTGGAGTTTATGATGCTTGTGCAGGCACTTGTATTGCTGGAGATGCTGATTGTGATTCGTCTCAACCAGATGCGATAAATTTGACAAACTTAAGTGCAGGAAAAATCTATTACTTATTTATTGACGGTTGCGAAGGTTCTATTTGTAAGTATGCAATAAGTGTTTCTAATTTTGAAAACTTCAGTCTTCCTATTCCAGAAGAAGTTTCATTCTCAACGCCTATTGCTACATGTCAGGTTTTGGGTAATCGATTTTGTGCAGACTGCGAAATTGAAGTTGAAGTGGCTTATGAAGCGGGTTTAAGTTTTCCATCAGAATTAGACGCAGAATTTGTTTGGACTGTTAATCCTGCAATTAATGGGCAGACTATGATCAATCATAATTTCAGTTCAAATGGTAGTGCCTTTCCAACTTTAAACGCGGTGCCTGCGGGGACTTATGCCTTTTGTCTGTTTCAGGTTATTACTGAATGTGACAGTTGGTCAAGTGTTTTATGTGCTGAACTCATAGTCGAAGATTGTGATGTTATTGATGTTGATATGGATGGTTTTGCGGCAAATGTTGATTGTAATGATAATGACCCAGCGGTCAATCCAGGTGCAACAGAAGTTTGTGATGGCATAGATAACAATTGCGATGGTGAAATTGATGAGGGGCTAATAACAATTTATTATCAAGATACAGATCAAGATGGATTTGGTAGTGCGGCCAATTCAACAGAATCATGTACACCTTTAAATGGATTTGTAGAAAATGGAGATGATTGCGATGATGGTAATCCTGCTGTTTTTCCTGGAGCGGAAGAAGTTTGTGATGGAGAAGATAATAATTGTGATGGCATGATCGATGAAGGCTTGGAAGCACCATCTGATGATATAGAATTATTATGTAGTGATGTAGGAGTTGATTTTGTAGAGTTTAGTTGGACGGGAATAGATAATGCAAGCCAATATATTCTTTCTTATTTTGTTAGTGGTGGAGCGCCTACTGAATTGACGCAGACAGAAAACTCTTTTACAGTTACTGGATTGTCTGAAGGCGATATTGTTCGATTGTGTGTAATAGCTGAGTCATCGGCAGGCTGTCAAGGTGAGGAATTTTGTTTGGATTGTGAAACGACAAACGGTTTTGATATTGATAATGATGGTGATGGTGTTTTGGCATCTGAAGATTGTGACGACAATGATCCAGCCAATTTCCCGGGTAATACAGAAATATGTGATGGTCAAGATAATAATTGTGATGGCGAAATTGATGAAGGATTAGTTTTCACAACATATTATAGTGACAACGATATGGATGGATTTGGCGAAGGGGATGGTTTTGAAGATTGCCTTCAACCACCAGACACAGTCACTGAAGGTGGGGATTGTGATGATTCGAATCCAGATGTTTATCCTGGTGCACCTGAAATATTGGGTAATGGTATAGATGATAATTGTGATGGTATTATTGACAATATGGTTTCGGTAAATGAATTGGATGGTCCGCAATATGTTGTTTATCCTAATCCGACTTTAGGACAATTAATAATTGATGGATTTGCTTTTTCTAAAATAGAAATAGTAGATAGATTAGGAAGGACGGTGAAAGTTTCTATAGATAGCAAGATTGATATTTCAACATTGGAGAATGGACTCTACTTGCTAAAAGTATTTGATCTGTCAAATAAAATGGTGGGTATCACCAAAGTAATAAAAAATTAAATAATAAAAGGCCTTCGATTGTCGAAGGCCTTTTATTATTATTTATCTTCAGTAATGAGCTTACTGCTAAATCCAATAGGATTCATCCCCATTTTTTCTGGTAAGTCATCATCAAAATCTTCCCATTCAATAATGTCTTTTAGAAATTCTTCCACATATCTGATTAAGAAGCCTTCAGTCAATTCTTCAGGACGTACAATTTCTAAAGTCTTTGGTGGCTTAGGTTGACCATACCCCTCAATGTAAGGATACATGATCATAGTCATTATTTTACCATTAAATAATTGCTGAAAAACAAGTGCGCCATTATTCTTAATGAATGGTCTCTTTGTTTTATTGCCAGGAAATTTTTCGGCTATACCACTTATTTCTGAGCCTAATGATAATGTTATTAGTTCTAGATTTTCTATATCATCTTTAACCTCCACAAAAGCATTAAGTTCTGATTCTTTAATTATAGCTTCCAAAGTATTGGTTATTAAATCATGAATCTCTCCCCACTTATTTCTGTACGTTTTTGTGTTGCTCAATATGCTTTTATATTGGTTAACTTTTGCTTTGATATTAGTAATTTCCATCAGTGCTTTTTAATAGTTTATTAGTTTTTCAATAGCAGATTGTAATCTAAAATTAGCTAAATATTGTTTTTCTAGCTTCTGTGAAAAAGGGATAGGTGTATTCAAACTCCCAACTCTTAAAACTGGTCCATCTAGAAATTCAAACAAGTGCTCTGAAATATAAGCAGATATTTCTCCACCAATTCCTCCAAACATTGAATCCTCATGTAGGACAATAACTCTGTTTGTTCTTTTAACAGTATCATCAATTATGCCATAATCTAGAGGTTGCAGACTTCTTAAGTCTATTATGTCGGCTGCAATACCCATTTGTTCAGTTGTCTCCATGGCCCAGTGCACACCCATGCCATATGTTATTATAGAAACCTCATCTCCAGACTTAGTCCTAATGCCCTTGCCTATTTCAGTAGAATAATAGCCTTCTGGTACATCTGCACTCAATGCACGATACATGGCTTTGTGTTCAAAAAACATAACTGGATTAGGATCTTCAAATGCGGCAATTAATAATCCTTTGGCATCAATAGGATTAGAAGGGTAGACGATTTTAAGCCCAGGCGTACTGGCAAACCAGGCTTCATTTGTTTGAGAATGAAATGGTCCTGCACCTACGCCGCCACCGCAGGGCATTCTTATGACTACATCTGCATTGTGCCCCCATCGGTAATGTATCTTAGCCAGGTTGTTAACAATTTGATTGAAGCCGCAAGTTACAAAATCGGCAAATTGCATTTCAACCATGGATTTTATCCCCTTCATGCTCAGTCCTAAAGCAATACCTATAATGGCACTTTCGCAGAGTGGCGTATTTCTTACACGATCACCGCCGAATTTCTCTTTAAATCCATCGGTGATTTTAAAGACGCCACCATAATCTGCAATATCTTGACCCATGAGGATAGTGTTGTCCCATTTTTCCATGGCCTCATCCAATCCCTCAGAAATGGCATCTATGAATCTTATTTCTTTGGACTGTCCGTTAGACAAAGAAACGGGCAGTGGATTTGACGCATAAATGTCTCGCAATTCTTTATCTAAATCAACAGTTAACTCTTCCGCTTCATAGGCTACCGCTAATTCATCGACAATTTCTTTCTTAATTTGTGCGCGTTCGTTTTGTATAAACTTTTTATCAATTATTTTTTCGTTGAGCAGAAATTTTTCAAAATTGTCAATAGGATCTTTTGAGGCCCATTCGTCCATCAGTTTTTGAGGAACATATTTTGTGCCAGAGGCTTCTTCATGTCCACGCATTCTAAATGTCTCAAACTCTATAAGAATAGGTTCTGGTTTTTTTCTTATTTTTTTAACAATTTTTTGGAGCGTAGAATAGACTTCTAAAATATTATTTCCATCGATGCGATAAGAGGTGATACCGTATCCTATTCCACGGTCAGCTAGATGTTTGCATTTGTATTGTTCGTTTGCAGGCGTAGATAAACCATAACCGTTGTTTTCAATTGCAAAAATTACAGGCAATTGCCAAACAGCAGCTACGTTTAATGCTTCATGAAATTCTCCTTCACTAGTGCCACCTTCGCCCGTGAAGGCAATGGTTATATTTTTTTCTTTTGAAAGCTTATGGGCCATGGCGATACCACTTGCCAAAGATAATTGAGGACCAAGATGAGAAATCATTCCCCATATTTTGTATTCTTTGGTGCCAAAGTGAAATGAACGATCACGTCCATTTGTAAAACCAGAAGGTTTGCCTTGCCATTGTGCAAATAATCTATTTAATGGAACATCTCGGGTTGTGAATACACCCAAGTTTCTGTGCATCGGAAATATCCATTCTTCATCTTCAAGCACCATTGTGCATCCCACAGCGATGGCCTCTTGCCCTATCCCTGAAAACCACTTGCTTATTTTACCTTGACGCAGAAGAGAAAGCATCTTTTCTTCTATCATTCTTGGTTTCAACATGCGCTTATATAATTCCTTAAGCACGCTTTTACTCATGCTTTTAGAATCGTAATTGATATTGGATTTTAACTTAGAAGTTGGCATTAGTTTGAATATTTAGACAAATATGTATATTTCTCATTTATTAAGATAAAATTGTGCGAAGAACTGGCAAAGATTTTAAAGGTTTGAATCCCTCCATATGCAGTTCGTAAAACTTCAACACTTTGTCCAATAACAAATTTCGCTCGTCTTTGTCTAAGGCCGCGGTGTTGTTTTGCGATAATAATTGATGTAATTTATAACTCAGATTTTCATTCATGATGAGTGCATTGGCGACATTATTGTCTACAAAACGTCCTGATATTAAATCAAAGTATTTCGCGTCAAGCGTAAAATTGTTAGTAATCTCAAAGCCCAGAAAAGAAGCTAAGGATAAAGCATATTGGATGGGCATAAGATTTAGCTTGTCAGGATTGGAATCCAACTTCAATAATTGTGACCTGATAAAATTATAAAGCTCTAAATTGACCTCTCGTTCTTTGATAACATTTCTAGATAAATCAATAATAAACATACCCAAAGTTGAAAGGACGACATGGCTGTTTAAGTTTGAATAACTGACAGCTAATCCATTTTCTTTAATTCTAGATAATTTATTTTCAGATCTGTAAGCGACCAGATCAATGATATTCATCGGTTGAAAAATATTGGAAAACTTAGATTTGGATTTTCTTACACCAGAGACAATAAAGGATTGGATACCAATTTCTTTGGTATAAATATCTAATATCAAACTGGTTTCAGAGTATTTTAAACTCTTGAATATGATGCCTTCTGATTTAAATATTCTTGACAAAGTGTTAGTTTAAAATTCCCATCCTTCTATAGGATCTTGTTTGTATTTTTTTTTTGTTTCAATGCGTTGCTTTTGTCTTTCCCAAATCAAATTAGCAAAGGTGACATGTGCTGGTGTGATGGCCGTTTCTAAGGCATGATTTATTTTTTTTTCTTCTACATCTAATCTATAGAGATAACTCATCAAAAGATCAGGGTCGCCCTTTAACATTTGTTCAACCCTGTCGGCGATATGTTTTAACATTTCTTCATTTGACAGTTTTTCTGGAATTGATATCTCCAGTTCCTTTTCTATTTTTTTTGATATTTCAATATCATGCGATGACATGGTACAAATTTAATAATAAACTCTCATTCATGATTTGATTTAACCCCTAAACGTGTTTGTATAAGCAAACTATATTGTCAATATTTTAAATAAGTCTAAGTCTTTTCTATTTTAGCTATAAAATGACTATAAGTGGAAGCTGAAAAGATACAAGAATACTTAGGGATGTTAACGGATTGGGCAGTAAAGATAGTGCCGAAGATTATTCTAGCAGTTATTGCACTTTATATCGGGCTGTTTATTGTCAAGAAATTAATGAAGGTTATTGAAAAAGCGCTTTTAACAGCTAACCTTGAAATTGAAATCAGAGAGTTTTTAGCATCCTTATTGGGGATGATTTTAAAAATCATTATCTTTTTTATTGCGGCTAGTATCGCTGGCATAAAAATGTCTGCACTGATTGGTCTACTAGCGGCTGCAGGTTTTGCAGTTGGAATGGCACTGCAAGGCTTCCTCGGTAATTTTGCAGCTGGATTAACCATTTTGTTTTTTAAACCCTATCGTGTAGGCGATTGGGTTTCTATTAATGATAGTTTTGGAAAAGTCAGATCCATTCAGATTTTTAATACGAGTCTGGTAACGCCTGGAGATAAAACTTTGGTCATTCCTAATGGACAAGTCACAGATAATGTCATAACTAATTATAGCACGATTGGGAATATAAGATTGGAATTGACTGTGGGAATGGGTTATGAAGAAAGCTTTCCAAGAGTAAAAAAGATAATCGAAGGAGCTCTTGAGAAAAGTGATTATATCTTAAAAGAACCTGAGGCGCTCATCGGAATTGAATCTTATGATAGCCATAATATAGTTGTTGCTATTAGACCATATATTAATCCTGATGATTTTTGGAAAGCCACCTTCGAAGTTTATGGAAAAGTCAAAGAGGCATTCCATGCCCATGGCGTTAAAGCAGCTTATTCGGAAGGTGTCGAATTGGGTCCTATTGGTATGTAGATTGTTTAATCTTTTTTTCTGCTATTGTAACTTCGATACTTAAAATTTCTTCAATAAGTTTTCTTGTATTTGAAAGTCGTGGTATTTTATTTTGACCACCATATTTTCCTTTTGATCTCAACCAGTTTTCAAAAGTGCCTTGTTCGACTCTTTGAATATTTAGTTCGGACATGACTAAATCATACGAACGTTTGGCATCATAATCTGAATTTAATGTTCTCAGCTCTAAGTCTAAATCTTTCTTGAAGGCATTTAGATTTTGAGGTGGCTGAGCAAATTCTATTAACCATTCATGTCTGCCCGTATTTTGTTTACCCATAAATTGAGGTGCCACTGTATAGTTTTTGATGACAGCTTGGTGTTTGAGACATGTAGTTGCAATAGCCGTATCGGTATTACAAACCATCAATTCTTCTCCGAAAGCATTTAAGTATTGTTGCGTTCTGCTACGCACCTTAATTTTATAAGGTTTGGTACTTGTGAATTCAATAACATCATCCATTTTGTATCTGTACAAACCCGAAGAATTTGTGATCACCAAAACATATCTTTTACCTTTTTCAACTTCATCAATTGTCAAGCAAGTTGGATTGGTTTCATCAATGGATTCAAAAGGTATAAACTCATAAAAAATCTCATGATCAAAAAGCAAAGTCATACCTTCTATTTGCTTCTGGTTTTGTATGCCAAAATAACCTTCAGAAGCATTGTACACTTCTCTGAAGTTTACTTTTGGAGAGGGCAGCATCTGTCTTATTAGCTTTTCATAAGGTTCAAAACCCACGCCACCATGTAGGTAGCTTTTCAAATTTGGCCAGACTTCTGAGATGTTTTCTTTACCAGTTTGTTTTAAAATTTCTTCAAATAAAACAAGCGTCCAAGAGGGAACACCAGCAAATAAAGTAACATTTTCATCTGCTGTCAATTTTGCCATCCTTTTGATTTTCTCATCCCAGTTTTTCATGAGTGCTGTTTCAAAATCTGGGGTATAAAATCTGCGACCTATTTTGGGAAAGTGGTGTAAGATAATCGCAGAAATATCACCTGCAAATTTATTGTTGCCCAATTCTTCAATTGAGCCACCCATTATGAATGTTTTATCCGCAAATAATTTGGCTTGAGGATCTTCATTGTAGATATAACTGGCCGCATCCCACGCACATTTGAGGTGACCATTTGTAAGGTAGTTTTTTGAGACAGGAATGTATTTACTTCTGTTATTTGAAGTACCTGAAGATTTGGCAAACCAAGTGATAACATCTTTATTCAAAACATTATGCTTACCATCAATCATTGCGTGAATGTGGTTTTCGATGTCGTTATATGCGACGAGAGGCACAGCTTTTTTATAATCTGTATAATTATTTACATGTGTGAATGTGTATTTTTTACCATACTGGGTATTTGAATTTTCATTCAAAATTTTTTGAAGTAACCTAGATTGAAATGGGGCGGGGTCACTGAGAACCTTTTCTATGTTTTTTTGACGCCATTTAAAATAGGTTCTTAAGGCTATGTCTGTTAATTGAGGCATTAAATACAAATATAGACTATATGTTCTTCACAAAACGTCTTAAATTACAGCTCTTTTCAAAGTCATAAACATAATAATTCAGTATGGACATAATTAATTTAGAACCTAAAGCTTTGTGGAAAAATTTTGCAGCATTGAACGCTGTTCCCAGAGCCTCTAAAAAAGAAGAACAAGTTATTCAGTTTATGATGGACTTTGGCAAAAGCCTAGGACTAGATACAATGAAAGATCATATCGGTAATGTGATCATTAAAAAACCGGCTTCAAAAGGAATGGAGGATCGCCAAACCATAGTATTGCAAAGTCATTTAGATATGGTGCATCAGAAAAACGGAGACACGGAATTTGATTTTGCAACAGAAGGGATCAAGATGTTTTATGATGATGATTGGGTTAAAGCAAAAGGCACAACTCTGGGTGCGGATAACGGTATTGGTGTGGCCACAATAATGGCGCTTTTAGAATCATCAGATATTGCCCATCCGGCTTTAGAAGCTTTGTTTACAATAGATGAGGAAACGGGCATGACTGGAGCACTCGAATTAAAAGGAGGGATTTTGTCAGGGAGCATAATGCTCAACTTGGATACGGAAGATGATAGAGAATTAACTATTGGATGTGCTGGAGGTATTGATATCAATTCTACAGGTGAATATGAAGCGCAGGAAATCGGTGAAGGCTACAAGTGTTTTTCTTTAAAGGTCAAAGGATTAACAGGTGGGCATTCTGGAGTTGATATTCATTTAGGCAGAGCCAATGCCAATAAAATCATGAATCGCATTCTATATGTTTTAAGTCAAAAAAGTGATTTGCGTATTTCTGAAATAGATGGGGGAGGCTTGCGCAATGCCATTCCGAGAGAATCTAAAGCTTTAATATATATACATGAAAAGACTGTGGAAGCTTTTGAAAATGGATTGACCGAATTGGGGTCTTCTATAATCGCCGAGTACACAACTACTGATCCAGGGCTCGAAATTGTTTTTGAACCTATGGAAGGCAATGGCTTGGTTTTGACTGGAGATTTGCAAAGCACATTGTTGCGCACCTTGTATGCTTGTCCCAATGGCATTTATAGAATGAGTCCTGATATAAAAGAATTGGTACAAACGTCTAATAATCTAGCACGGGTTCTCGTCAAAGATGGCGCTTATGAAATATTGTGTTTAACCAGAAGTTCGGTTGAAAGCGAAAAATATGATTTGGTCAATGCCATCAGTTCCACTTTTGAAATGTTGGATGCTGATGTTGAAACCGGCGGTGCTTATCCAGGTTGGGAGCCTAAACCCGATGCAGCAATCGTAAAAATAATGAGTGATTTATACCGTAAAAAATATAATGAGGAGCCACACGTCAATGCTTGTCATGCAGGTTTGGAATGTGGTATACTAGGTCAAAATTATCCTGATATGGATATGATTTCATTTGGTCCTACGATTACAGGCGCCCATTCTCCTGATGAAAAAGTACAAGTCAGTTCTGTACAGAAATTTTGGGATTACTTTTTGGATACCTTGAAGGTGATTCCGAAGAGATAGAACTTTACAATTTTTGATTTTTGATTTTTGATTTGGGATTTCAAATTTTCACTGACACTCCCTAACTCCCTAACTCCCTAATACCGTGCCCTTATAATATTAATGGTCTTAATCACGTTATAATGACCTACAGGCACAGCACTCCCACCTTACAAAACGTAATTTTAACTTAAGACACTGATTTATAGGTGTTATTATATAATGATAATTTATCATTTGTTATTAATAACTGTATTTTTGTGGATTAGAAAATGAAGTGCCATGGCTAAGAAAAAAACTAAAAAGCAAGCTAAAAAAACAGAAAAAGTAAAAGAGCCAGAAAATATCTTTTCGAAGCTCATTAAATGGGGCTGGATACTTTTGGTTATTGGTGTCATAACTGCTGCTGCCATTTTTGTATTGGTCTCACATTCTAAAATGCCAGATACGGAGGAATTAGAAAACCCTAATTATGAAGCGGCTTCAATATTGTATTCCTGCAATGATGTAGAATTGGGAAGGTACTTTTCTGAAAATAGGGATTTGGTAAATTTTGAAGAGTTGAATCCTTTTTTAGTTGATGCGCTTGTAGCGACAGAGGATGAAAGATATTTTGGTCATTCAGGCATTGATGTGAGAGGCACAATGCGCGCATTTTTATTTTTAGGCAAACGTGGCGGTGCCAGTACAATTACTCAGCAGTTGGCAAAATTGTTTTTTACAAATTATTCTAGAACGTTTGTTAAACGGGTTTGGCAAAAACTCAAGGAGTGGGTTATTGCTACAGAATTCGAGAAGCGCTATACAAAAGAAGAAATCTTAGCCATGTATTTAAATAAGTTTGATTATTTGTATGACTCGCATGGTGTGAGCGCTGCTGCACAAACTTATTTTGGTAAGAACCAAAAAGACTTGACCCTAGATGAAGCCGCTGTACTAGTAGGGATGCTTAAAAATCCAGATGCCTACAATCCGCATAAACGTCCTGAAAATGCAGTTAGAAGAAGAAATGTTGTGATGTACCAAATGGTAAAAAACAAAAAGCTTGATCGTGACGTGTATGACGAATTGAAAGTAAAACCGATTGACAATACAAAATTTAGTAGATCGGTACACACAGATGGGTTGGCACCATATTTTCGGATGACTTGCACTAAATTTTTAAACAATCTTTTGAAACAAGATGCCTATTTAAAACCAGATGGTACGAAGTATGACATTTATAATGATGGTTTAAAAATTCATACAACTGTAGATGAAAGGTTTCAGAAATATGCAGAGGAAGCTATGGTCCAACAAATGTCAAAAGTTCAAGAAAGATATTTTGAGGTGTGGGAAAATAAAGATCCTTGGATATATTCTGAAGAGGATGATTCTAAAATAAAGAAAAAACAAAGGCAACATCGGAAAGATTTTTTAACAAGAGCGATGAGAGAATCAGAGCGTTATCTGAAGATGAAAAATAACTACATGGCTGATATTTTTAATAAAGTAAAAGCCAACCATCCCGATGCGCGATTGAGAGATGCAGATATAAATCGAATGATGCAGGAAGAAAAAGAACCGGGTTATCTGAAAAAGATTATTAGAGAAGACTATATAACTAAAGCACAATTTGATGTCTACGCTGCAATTTTAAGAGATCCATTATGGGATGAGCTGAAGTCCAAAAGAAGAAGATTGGAAGAAAAGGCTAAAAAGGTATTCGAAAAGAAAACGAAAATGAATGTCTTTGCATTTAATGATAAAGGATACAAAACTGTAAATTGGACACCGATGGATTCAATCAAGTACCATCAAGAACATTTACAGATTGGATCTATTGGTATTGAACCTCAAACAGGATATATAAAATCATGGGTAGGTGGTATCAATAAAAAGTATTTTAAAATCGACCATGTAGAAAGAGACAACCAAGTAGGTTCAACCTTCAAGCCTTTCTTATATTCATCAGTCATAATAAATAAGGCCACTTCTCCTTGTGAACAATATCAAGATATTAAGCACTTTATACCTGCAGGAGATCCAGATTTCAAAATTTTAAAAACATGGGCACCCAGTAATTCTAACAATAAATATACGGGCGAATGGATGACTATGAAAGAAGCATTGAAGCAATCTAAAAACTCTATTTCAGTAGCTTTGCTCAAAGAGTTAGGAAATGTAAACTTGATAAGAGACTTGGTAGGAAGTATGGGAATTGATAAAAGTAAAATTCCAAATCAACCCTCTATTATTTTAGGTGCTGCGGACCTAAATGTATTAGAAATGACTGGAGCTTATTCTACTTTCGCAAACGATGGGACATTTATAGAGCCAACTTTTATAACCAGTATAGAAGATAAAGATGGCCGCGTAATTTATACATCATCCGCTAAAATTAAGGAGGTCATCAGTGAAAAATATAATTATGCCGTTGTGGGTTTATTGCAAAATGCTTCTCAAGTGCATTTGTCTAAGTTGTCTTCTCAGTGGGGTGGAAAAACAGGAACAACCAATGACTTTGTTGATGGTTGGTTTATGGGGATTTCTCCTGACCTAGTGGTAGGTACTTGGGTTGGAGGTGAAAACAACTGGATAAGGTTTCTTAGTATAGGCGATGGATCGGGCGGAAAAATGGCCAGACCTTTTTATCTTGACTACATGAAGCGCCTAGAAGATGATCCCAATATAAAACTTAATGCAGGCAAACAATTTAAAGTGCCTGAAGATGTAGTTAATATGAATTGTGATGAATACAATAAACGATTGCCTTCAAAGCAAGAAAAAGACAGAGCCGTTAAAATTAAGACTCTGAATGATGATGCTTTTGACGAAGAGTTTAATTAATAATGTCACATCTCATTTATAATGAGTAATGCCTCACACTTTAATTTTTCATTAGCTCAAAGCCGTCATTGTATTCTTTTTCTACAGCAGGGACACCGCGGTCCATCCATTCTGGTATTGGCTTGTCCATCAAGTAGTGATCAAAAAATTGTTCAAGCCTCTTATTAAAGTCAATACGGTTTTGTCTTTTAACAGGCCAATGCGGTTCGTCATTGTAATTTAACATCCAGGCGGGTTTACCCAAACGACGCAGTGCAACAAAGTATTCAATGCCTTGATACCACGGTACAGCACCATCCTTATCATTGTGAAGGATTAAAACAGGTGTAGTTACTTTATCAATTTCAAAAATCGGGGAGTTCTCTAAATACAAATCAGGTCTTTCCCACAATGTGGCTCCTAATCGGCTTTGTGTTCTCTCGTATTGAAACATTCTACTCATCCCAGAACCCCATCGAATTCCACCATAAGCGCTGACCATATTTACAACAGGTGCACCCGCTTCTGCGCATTTAAAGCGATCGGTTTTTGTGAGCAAGTGGGCGATTTGGTATCCACCCCAGCTGTGTCCTTGAAGTCCCATACGTGATTCATCAACAAAGCCCATTTTTAAAACATGATCCACGCCAGACATTACAGCTTCTTCACAACTTTTTCCCGGATAACCATTTTTATATCTGACATCGGGATTAAAAATCACATAACCTTTATTGGCCCAGTAGCTATAATTAATTGTTGAACGATGCGGGTAAGGATCTCTATTTCTGTACAAACCTTGTGAAGATCTTTCATAGAAATTGACGATCATAGGATACTTCTTTTCTGGATCAAAGTCTGCAGGTTTTACAAGTAATCCTTCAGAAGGTTTTCCATCTGGATGGATCCAACTTACCAGTTCTATTGATCCCCATTTGTATTCTGATCTTTGTGGATTGGCAGAGGAAATAGTTTTTTGTTTTGAGAAATTAATATCAGATAAAATCAAGTCGGGGTAAGTTTGAAAATTGCCTTTTGTAAACATTAAGGCATCTGCATTCTTTGCTTTTACAATTCTTGTGTTATAATCATATTTACCACTTTCTATCAGTATTAATTGTTTTGATTTGAGATTTAATTTTGCGTAGCCAGAGGTCTTGTCTTTTTCATCAAACACTTTTAATAAAATACTTGTGTCATAGGGTAGTGCTTTGACTTCTCTATCAATTCTGATATAACGATATCGCTTTTTATCTGCTCTACCATTAGTTAAGTTTTGTTTTGTTCCATTTGTGGGATCAATTTTCCAAATGTCATATTGATCATAGATTAATAAGTGTTCATCTTTTTGGGTCCAGCCCAAATGTCCACTCGGTGATGGAGGCATAGGTCTATCATTTAACTCATCATAAAATTTGCCTTTGGTTAGCCTTGTTGTTTTTTGAGTTTTGAGATTATAGGCCATCCAAGAAGTATCAATCAAGCTAAACCAAGTAACATATTTTTCTGAAGGTGACATAGTTGGTGTACCATGTATGGATTCAGCAATTTTAATTCTTTTTCCGGTTTTAATATTTGTGAGATATGCATCTTTTTTGGAGTATCCTTCCCAAGAGATACCTGTTTCGTAAGGCAGTTGTGATTCTGACAAATAGTATTGTCCAGTTATGTGCTTGTCATATTTTGCTTGTGGAATACTTTCGTTTGCAAGCGGCGTAAATTTATTTTCCTTTGTATCATATACAACTGTGTAAGATCTTTCTTTTTCTCTTTTTAATCTGACATTCTGTTGTGTATGGAGAAGGCCATCTTTATAATTCCAAATTTCAACTTCAACTTTTTCTTCTTCTAAAAGACTGGAATCCTGCTCGGGCTCGATGGGCTTCATTGCAAAATAGAGTCTTTCGCTATTTTCACTAAATTCTGGTGTTTTAAAATTGCTTATTTGCCAGCCTTCCGGTAAAAATATTGCTTTGTTGTTGGCGAGTACTTTGGACGTTTTTTTGTTTTTTGCCCAGTATATCAATTCCAATGGTCTTGTTTCGTTTTTTGTGGTATCCCTGTCTGCCAGGAATGCTACTTTGTCTCCCTTTGCATTGATGGCGAAGCGGGTGTACTTGCCTTTCTCTTCAAAAATCTGATGTGGCTTTTGTGTATTTACATCATGAAGGTATATGATGTTTTTTTGAAGACTATCTTCTCCTGTTGAATGCACTAATAGCTTTTGATTGAAATCAGACCACATATACTCTTTTACATAATTAAAGTTATGAATGGTTTTCTTTTTTATGTTTAAAACAAATAATTGGGTCCCATTGTCACCTTCTTTCTTAACGAGGATGCTGTCTTTTTTTGAAGAACGTTTTTCTTTTTTATAAGCGATGACGCTGCCCGTTTTCTTCGGTAGTTTAAATGACTCTACGTTGGCAACCTTGTCTAGAAATAAATCTTTAAATATAAAAATGCCCAGCGTGTCTTTAGGCATTTTGTCTTGCTTTACTTTCTTTCTTTTCAATTTGTCAATTGAATCCTTGTGGGCTACAATGGTGAAGGCAATGAAATTATTATCGACATCAAATTTTGCTTTTTCAGCTCTTTCAAAAGAATATTTTTTGTCTGTTTTAGTATTGTAGAGTTTTAAGATGTTGTCTCCTTTGTCTGGTTTTAAATTATAGGCGACCCATTCACCATTGGGAGAAATAATTGTTTTTTCGATTGTATTCCATTCATCATATACTTCTGGTGTCATCAGCTTATTTTGGGAAACACAGAGTAGTGAACAGAAAAGAAGAATAATAATTGGATAAAATTGTAATCGTTTCATAATCAGGCGAATTTATCTAGAAATAAGAATACAAAATTTATAGCATCTACTAAAAGAAAACGGATCGGAATAGTGGTAAGAGTGAAAATATTTGTCATTAAGACGGACAACCTTGCTTAATAAACACCTTTAACAATGAAACACCTTCCAATTCTACTCGTTTTATGTCTTCTGATTATTTCTTGCCAGAAGGAAAATCTCCTCCAAGAGACATCACAATTACCCGCTACAGATAAGAATATTTTAATAGATACCGATCTTGAAAACCGATCTTTTGCTGGTATAGATGGAAAAGTATGGGATGATCTGGACGGGGATGGTATTCAAGATTTTACTGAGCCAAAGATAGAAGGTGCTATAGTGCGCGTGTTTAATGAAGCGTCTGGAATAATATTGGCAGAGCTAATGACAAATTCTGAAGGTAAGTATTTTGTCAATTTAGATCCAGAAATAAGATTTTACATTCAAGTAGATCTTTCCTTGACTGAAGAATTTAAAAAGTATTTGCCTTCTTATCAAGTTGCGAATAGTACATTGAAAAAACTAAACAGTGACTTTACAGATGAGAATGGATACATGACTTCATCTACTTTTAATTCGAGTTATGCGAGAACGTTAGATTTTGGAGTTTTAAAAGGAGCAGCTGTTGGTAATACCGTATGGCTTGATCATTCGACTTTAGGATTTGCTAATATTTTTGATGCTGATGATACGCCCATGGAAGGGATTAAAGTGCTACTTTATAGAGTAGATGTAACAGGCTTTAATGAAGAATTTATAAGTTCTACAGAAACAAATGAATTTGGAAATTATCTTTTCGAGAATTTATTCCCTGGATTGTATTTTATCGAATTTGAAATGAATGATCCGACATTACAAGAAATTACTCCAAATGTTGGAAGCAATCTCAATGATAAAGTAGATAGCGATATAGAGATAGTTTTAGGTAATGGGCTTTTCCGCACAGGAATTATATATTTAGGTGTTGGTGAAATCAATCTTACAGTAGATGCTGGTTTTGATGAAGGATGGGATTGTGGTCCATGGGGTGATCCAAAAGTACCTATAACTGGTGTAGTGTGGAACGATTTAAATAGAGATGGTTTAAGACAAAGAAATGAAGACGTTTTATCTAGTGTTCATTTGAAATTATACAATAGCGGTAACCAACTTGAGGGAACCCAGTATTCAAATTCACTTGGGGAGTATGAATTTATGGCAACATTAAAAAGCAACTATTATATAAAAGTTGATACAGCGCCTAATGTAGATGTTTCAAAATATACGCCTGATGCAGATGAATTGATTAATAACGACATTGATCCAAACACTAATAGATCTGCCCGAATTTTGATAGATTTTGAAATAGTAAATATAGATGTAGGCTTATTTTATACACACAATTCTCTGCAGACTACAGAAGAGTATTCTGAATTTTCTGGGATTAAAAAATAACTGCTGTAATTATCATTTCATTTTTGGTATTAAAAAAATTTATAGTCTTTTACTTTCTTTTGTCCATGAAGCATTTGTTTTTTCTAAACTAACAAGTATTGTAATCTAGTTTTACAGCTCTAAAGCCAATTGTTAAATTTTACGAATAATAAAAAAGTAAGAGCGAATACGCGTTTAACGAGGTAGAAATCCAATAAACCTATATATTTACATTAGTTTTTATAATAATCTATTGTGCATTGACAATTAAACGCTTTCTTCTTAATATTCTTTTCATGCTATTGTTTGTAGCATTGGTTTTTGCGGCTGTTTTGTTGTGGCTAAGATCATATACAAATCATGGTCAAAAACTGGAGCTTCCACAATATGAGAAACAAGCATTCGCGGAAGCGCAGAAAGATGCTGAGAAAAAATCTTTTGAGCTTATCATCAATGACTCAATTCATATTGTAGGTCAGCCTGGTGGTGTGATTTGGAATCAAAACCCAAGAGCAGGGGCACTTGTAAAAGAAAACCGCAAAATTTATGTTGATGTCACTAAATATAATGCAGACCTTATTGATCTTAAATCTTTAGGAACTTTATATGGACAACAATATGATAGGATTTCTAAAATGCTTTCGACAAGAAAAATAAAAACTTCCATTAAGGGCTATACACCAGACAATGGAGAACCGGACCATATTTTAGAAGTTTATTATAAAAACAAATTAGTGGCAGGCGGCAGAGGAGCTGCTAAGCAATTAAAAAATATTAAGATAGCTAAAGGAGATGTGTTGGATTTTATCTTAAGTAAAAGAAGTGGATTCAAAATTGCTGTGCCAGATGTCTCTTGTAAAACATTGAGTCAAGCGGCGGCTTTTCTGAAGTTTTCGAAACTAAATTTGGGTACAATCACTCAGAAAGGAGCCATCACAGATAAGGATAACGCCTATGTTATTAGTCAATTTCCGGATCCTTCATCAAGAGATACAGTATTGACTGGAACGACATTCTCCTTAGAAATCCAACAGGAAAAGCCAGTAAACTGCCATTAAAATCATTAGTTTTGTACACTAAGGCTGTTTCTATTTGAAATTGCGCAATCATTACATAGAACTAATTTTCATCTCATTTTGATTTTAAGAAATCATAAATGTTAATTTTTTTAACATCAAAGTGTTACTTGTTTAACCTTTGTAAGTCTTAATAAGCAGAGGAATCAAATTTTTTATAAACTAATCAAACAATAATTCACAATGGACGTATTGACTCAACTAAAAAACTCTCTCGGCACAACTTTCGATTCTGTAGCAGCATTTTTACCCAAATTAATAGGGGCTTTAATCATTTTATTAATAGGATGGTTCGTTGCAAAAGCTATAAGATGGGCTTTGTTTAAAGTATTAAAGGCTGTAAAATTTAATGATATTGCAGATAAAGTAGGTATCAATGGAAGACTTCAAACAGCGGGTTTAAAATCTGATGCTGCTGGTCTTATGGCAAAACTAGGTTACTGGATGGTAATGTTTACAGTATTAATTCTGTTTTTTGATGCTTTAGGATTAGGTGTTGTTTCTGAATTATTAAGAGACGTAATTGGATATTTACCTAAATTATTAGTGGGATGTATTCTATTGATTGTAGGTATGTATTTAGCTGATTTCGTTAAGGATTTAGTAAAAGCAACTTTAAAATCAGGAAGCTTTGATAATCCAAATTTAGTTGCAAATATCGCTTACGGAGCTGTTATGTTTTTAACTGTTTCTATCGTGTTAAATCAATTACAAATTGGTGGAGACATTATCAACACAATCGTAACTGCTGTATTAGGAGGATTGAGTATTGCTGTAGCAATTGCATTTGGATTAGGAGGAAGAGAATATGCTGCTAGGACAATCAAAAAGATATCTAAAATGGACTAATCCCGTTCATTTACAAATTTATATTAAGGGTCAACTATTTTAGTTGGCCTTTTTTTATACTTAGTTTTTACATAGAGCACTGATTACCAATGTACTTCAGATAGATATAAACCTAATGTATTATATGGTCAATTTGGGTAAAAAATCGATTAAGAACATTGCATTATTGCCCAAAAAACAAGTACTTTTGCATTCAGTTAAAAAAAGATCTTTAAAATGCAGGGGCTCAAGCAATTTTCTATCCCTTTTAAAGGATTGAATTTTGAAATTCATCAATTCAGTTTTAAGGTAGATGATATTTTCTTTCAAGAATTTGAAGATTCTCCGATTACTTCAGGTAGTCTGATATCTAATCTTTCTTTTGAAAAGAAACCAGATCATTTGATCTTAGATTTCGAAACACTAGGAACCATTAAAACTGAATGTGATAGATGTACAGCTGATATAAATCTTCCTCTAACTTCAAATTTTTCGCTTATTATAAAATTTGATGATGATGAAAGAGAAGAAGATCATATCATCTACATCGCACCGGAAAGTCATGAAATTAATGTTGCACAATTTATTTATGAGCAAATTATTCTAAGCTTACCTCTGATGAAAATATATGATTGTGATTTTGATGATCCAATCCCTTGCAATGAAGAAATTTTAAATATACTCGATCGAAAGGTTGAAGATGAAACTGAAGAAAAAATCAATCCTTTAGGGGATGCTTTGAAAAATTTGAAAATTACTAAATCTAAATAAGATGGCACATCCGAAGAGTAGGATATCTAAACAAAGAAAGAGAAAAAGAAGAACGCATATAAAGGCGACGATTCCTCAGATATCTGTTTGTAGTAAAACAGGAGAAGCACACCTTTTTCACAGAGCATATTGGCATGAAGGTGATATGTACTACAAAGGTAAGATGGTCATCCAAGGAGTAGAAGACGAGGATTAAGTCTTGAAAAGAAATATATCTATAAAGCCTTTGTAATGTTATTACAAGGGCTTTTTTAATTTAAAATTTTAAGAAATGAAAGAAATAATAAACACGGATAAAGCTCCATCTCCAGTAGGTCCATATAATCAATCCATTAAATCAGGTAAGCTTTTGTTTGTCTCTGGACAAATACCGATTGATCCAGCAACAGGTGTTTTGGTGGAAGGTTCTATTGGAGAAGAAACAGAGCAAGTTATGAAAAATTTACAAGCAATTTTAACAGAGGCTGGACTCACATTTGAGCATGTTTTGAAGGCATCTGTATTTGTAAGTGATATGAATAATTATTCGAAAATAAATGCAGTCTATGCACGCTACTTTAATGAAGAAACTGCACCTGCGCGAGAACTTGTAGAAGTGGCTAACTTGCCGAAGTTTGTTAATGTTGAAATTTCAGTCATTGCATCAGAATAATAAAAAATGTCAGAAAAAATGAAAACAGTATTGTCATGCATTCAGCCCACAGGACATATGCATTTTGGAAACTACTTTGGCGCAGTTAAAAATTGGGTAAACCTTCAAGCGCAATATAAATGTATCTATGGAGTTGTAGATTATCACGCGATGACTATGCCATACAATCCCAAAAAATTAAGAGAAAATACTTGGGAGTTGATCTATAACCTTATTGCTGTAGGGCTTAAGCCAGAAAACTTATTTATTCAATCATTGGTGCCTGAGCATACTGAATTGGGATGGATATTCAATAACTATGCTGGTTTTGGCAGAGTGGAAAATATGACTCAATTTAAAGATAAGAGTATTCAAAGCAAGGCGGGCAATGATGGATTTATTTCTGTAGGTCTTTTTGATTATCCTGTATTGCAAGCAGCGGATATTTTAATTTATAAGGCAGATTTTGTGCCTGTAGGGGATGATCAAAAACAGCATCTAGAGTTGACGCGAGAGATTGCGCAGCGGTTTAATAATCAGGTGGGTAAAGAATATTTTGTGCTCCCGGAAACTTTATTTACTGAAACACCCAAAATAAAGTCTACGGCTGACCCTACTCGTAAGATGAGCAAGAGTGCTGGTGAAAAGCATTATATAAATGTGTTTTCTGATGAAGCCAGAATTACAAAGCAGATTCGTTCAGCAGTTACAGATACAGGAGACACAGCTGAAGGTCAAATGAGCGAGGGGGTTAAAAATTTATTTGAATTATTGAAAGCAGCAGGCAATGATTCTGCATTAACAGAAATGAAAGTAGCCTATGAGACTGGCACATTAAAATATTCTGAGCTTAAGGATGTTGTTGGTGAAACTCTAGTGGGCTTAAGCCAATCTTTTATCGCCAAGAAAGCGGAGATAACGGCAGATAAAAGAGAAGTTAAATATCAAATCAAACAATCAAGTGAAACCATTCGAAAAATTGCACAAGAGACACTAAAAGAAGTTAAAGATCTTTGTGGATTGAGTAATGTAAAATTTTAAGTAATGAAAATTTTATGTATCGGTAAAAACTATGTTGATCATGCTAAGGAAATGGATAGTGAAGTGCCCTCATCTCCTATGATTTTCATGAAACCAGAATCGGCATTAAATAACAAAGATGTATTGGCATATCCTTCATTTACTAAAAACTTACATTATGAATTGGAGTTGGTGATTAGGATTTGTCAAACGGCAAAAAATGTGGACTTAGAATCTGCGCCAGACTATTTTGATCGTATTGGATTAGGTATTGATTTTACGGCAAGAGATATTCAATCGCATTGTAAATCTAAAGGACATCCCTGGGAGAAAGCAAAAGCATTTGATAATTCTGCAAGCCTCAGTCCAATGCTTTCAAAGGATAAATTCAATTTATCGGACTTGAAGTTTAAACTGGAGCACAATGATCGAGTGGTTCAAGATGGAAGTTCAAAGGATATGATTTTTAACTTAAATTATTTGATTCATTATGCATCTCAATATTTTACATTGAATGAAGGAGACCTTATATATACAGGGACGCCCGCGGGAGTTGGACCAGTACAAAGTGGCGATAATTTAAAAGGGTATTTAGTAGACGATTTATTATTGAATGTGTCTATTATTTAGGACTTTTGCGCAAGTCAATTTTTTTAACAAATAACAAGAATCTAATGTCATATCTTTTTACATCTGAGTCGGTTTCTGAAGGACATCCTGATAAAGTTTCTGATCAAATTTCTGATGCTTTAGTTGATCATTTTATAGCTTTTGATCCCAATTCAAAAGTCGCATGTGAGACACTTGTAACAACAGGTCAAGTTGTTTTAGCTGGTGAGGTTAAAACAAAAACCTATTTAGATGTGCAGCAAATAGCTAGAGATGTCATCAGACGCATTGGGTATACTAAGTCTGAATATATGTTTGATTCGGATTCTTGTGGAATCTTCTCAGCAATTCATGAGCAATCACCAGATATCAATCAAGGTGTAGAAAGAAAGAAAAAAGAAGATCAAGGGGCAGGTGATCAAGGAATGATGTTTGGGTATGCTACCAATGAGACGGATAATTACATGCCTTTAGCTTTAGACTTGTCTCATAAGATTTTAGTTGAATTGGCGGCCATTCGTAAAGAAGGCAAAAAAATGACATATCTAAGACCTGATTCAAAATCTCAGGTAACGATAAAATATTCTGATGATCACAAGCCTATGGCTATAGATTCTATAGTTGTAAGTACGCAACATGATGATTTTGCTGCAGAAAAGCAGATGCTTGCAAAAATTAAAAAAGATGTGCAAGAGATCGTTATACCGAGAGTTAAAAAGAAAGTGAAAGCATCTTTGCGCAAGCTTTTTGATAAGAATATTACTTATCATGTTAATCCTACAGGAAAATTTGTTATCGGCGGACCTCATGGAGATACGGGCTTGACAGGAAGAAAGATCATTGTGGATACTTATGGTGGAAAAGGAGCACACGGTGGTGGTGCATTTTCTGGCAAAGATCCTTCTAAAGTGGATAGATCTGCAGCATATGCGACAAGACATATCGCTAAAAACTTAGTAGCTGCAGGAGTTTGTGAGGAGGTATTGGTTCAAGTATCTTATGCTATCGGTGTTGCCAAGCCTACGAATATTTACATAAATACCTATGGCACTTCCAAAGTTTCTCAATCCGACAGCCAAATCGCAGACATTGTAGATTCTGTTTTTGATATGAGACCATATGCCATTGAGAAGAGATTGAAGCTTAGAACACCTATTTATTCTGAAACAGCGGCTTATGGACACATGGGACGAGACCCTCAAAAGAAGACCGTAAAATTTACTGATGGCTCAGGAAAGATCAAAACACTGAAAGTGGAAACCTTTACTTGGGAGAAACTGGACTATGTCAAAAAAGTGAAAAAAGCATTTGGCATGAAATAAAGCTTAAAAATTCTTTTTTTTGTTTTTTGATTTGAATTAAAAACCTATTTCATTTTTATACATTTATAGTAATATCTGGAAGATTGTAATTTCAGTTTAATACAATACCAATGAATGTAGATTTATTTGAAAACAGGCATATAGGTCCTGACGAAAAAGAGACACAGGAAATGTTATCTTCCATTGGCGTCTCTAGCCTTTCTGATCTTATCCATAAAACAGTACCTGACTCGATAAGATTAAAATCCGAACTGGATATTCCTGATGCACAATCAGAATATGAATATCTCAGGAATCTCAAAAAAATAGCTCAGAAGAATAAGGTTTTTAGATCCTATATTGGCCAAGGCTACTATGGGACTTTGACACCATCTGTTATTCTCAGAAACGTTTTCGAAAATCCAGGTTGGTACACACAATACACACCCTATCAAGCTGAGATTTCGCAAGGTAGACTGGAGGCGCTGTTAAACTTTCAAACCATGGTGACCGATCTTACAGGAATGCCATTGGCCAATGCTTCTTTGTTGGATGAAGGTACAGCAGCAAGTGAAGCTATGATTATGGCTTACAATATTAAAAATAAGCGTTCTAAAACACCTATTAATAAATTTTTTGTAGACAATAATATATTCGAACAAACAAAAGATGTTTTGGTGGGCCGAGCGATGCCTCTAGATATTAAAGTGGTTTATGGTGATTGGCAATCAGCTGAATTGGATGATTCATTTTTTGGTGCGCTTGTGCAATATCCGGATGCCATCGGAAGTGTAAATGACTACCGCGAATTTTCACAAAAGATTGATGACAATGATCAAATATTGGTTGTTGCTGCTGACCTTCTTAGTCTCACGATGCTTCAAGCGCCGGGAGAGTGGGGAGCAGATATTGTTGTGGGTACAACACAAAGGTTTGGTGTGCCTATTGGTTATGGTGGTCCGCATGCTGCATATTTTGCAACTTCAGATCAATACAAGAGACAAATCCCTGGAAGGATTATTGGGATCTCACAGGATAGGCATGGTGACCGTGCTTTTAGGATGGCGCTGCAAACAAGAGAGCAGCATATCAAAAGAGAAAAAGCGACATCTAATATTTGTACAGCGCAAGCACTTTTGGCAGTCATAGCAAGTATGTATGCGTGTTATCATGGTCCTAAAGGACTGCGTTTTATAAGTGATAAAATTTATTCTAGAACGAAGATATTGCACAGTGCTTTAAAAGCCAGAAAGTACAACGTTGTTAATGATACATTTTTTGATACGCTTTCAATAAAAGTATCAGAAGAGGAAAAATCACAAATCATTAAAAGAGCGGCTGCAAAAGAAATCAATTATTTTATTTCTGGAGATCTGATTTCAATAAGTTTAGATGAGACGGTGACTGATCAAGATTTTGATGATATCATTTCAAGTTTTGATGGGAAAGAAGATGAAGGTTATAGTAATGGAGTTGATTATGGCATTCCACACGACTTAAGTAGAGATGTAGATTATTTGTCACATCCAGTATTTAATTCCTATCATACTGAGACACAAATGATGCGGTATTTAAAGTCTTTGGAGAACAAAGATTTGTCATTGGTGCATTCTATGATTGCTTTAGGTTCATGTACAATGAAGTTAAATGCAGCTTCGGAATTGATACCTGTTTCTTGGCCAGAATTTAGTCAGTTGCATCCCTTTGCACCTGTGGAACAAACGGCGGGCTATCAACAAATTTTTAAAGAACTCGCAGCTGATCTTTCTGAAATAACAGGTTTTGCGGGATGTACTTTGCAGCCTAATTCTGGTGCTCAAGGCGAATATGCGGGATTAATGATGATCCGCGCTTACCATGAAAGTAATAACGAAACGCATAGAAAAGTAATTTTAATTCCTTCTTCTGCACATGGTACAAATCCAGCGAGTGCAGTGATGGCGGGAATGGAAGTGGTGGTTACGGCTTGTGATGAGAAAGGAAATATTGCCTTGGATGACTTAAAAATAAAGATAGAAAAGTATAAAGATACCCTTGCGGGAATAATGATTACTTATCCATCAACGCATGGTGTTTTTGAAGAAGATGTCATTGAAATTTGTGATAGAATACATGATGCTGGTGGTTTAGTTTATATGGATGGTGCTAATATGAATGCACAAGTGGGGATCACGAGTCCGGGTAATATCCATGCTGATTGTTGTCATCTTAATTTGCATAAGACATTCAGTATTCCACATGGTGGTGGTGGACCTGGGATGGGTCCTGTTTGTGTTAATGAAAAACTATTGCCTTTTTTACCTGGACATGTCAGAACAAATGATGCAGAGTCGGCAATCAGTTCGATATCTGCAGCGCCATGGGGAAGTGCAAGTATTCTTTTGATTTCGTATGGATATATTAGAATGCTTGGGAAAAGAGGTGTCAGAAAATCAACAGAAGCTGCAATCTTAAATGCTAATTACATAAAAACTCGATTGGCAAATGATTATAAAATTTTATATACAAACAAAAATGGATTTTGTGCACACGAATTAATTGTTGACCTCAGAGCTTTTAAAGAATTTGATGTACAAGCTGAGGATATTGCTAAGCGATTGATTGATTATGGTTTCCATGCGCCTACTTTGAGTTTTCCTGTACCGGGTACAATTATGATTGAACCTACAGAAAGCGAAAGCAAAGAAGAACTTGATAGATTTATTGATGCTTTAAAAAGTATAAGAGAAGAAATTAGATTGATCCAAGAAGGTGATGTTGATAAAGTAGACAACGTGCTTAAAAATGCACCGCATCCTTTACATGAAATCACAAGTGATAATTGGAATCATAAATATAGCAGAAAAGATGCCGCATTCCCGTTAAACTATCTAACGGCTGGTTCAAAGTTCTGGGCTTCAGTAGCTAGGGTTGATAATGCATATGGCGATCGTAATTTGATTTGTACATGTCCACCATTATCTAGTTATGAAAAAGTAGATGAAATAGAGGTGGGTTAGTACTTTTTTTGCCACTAGTGCACTAATTAGTTCGTGTTACCAAAATTCGTGCATTCGTGGCATGTTATAATTAAGAATTGAAAATTAAGAGTTAAGAATTATTGTGAATTATAGATAATGCACTAATAGTTTGAGGGCATTAAATTCGTG
>ENA-ORXM01000374-ORXM01000374.1-marine-metagenome-genome-assembly--contig:-NODE-374-length-83116-cov-5.401847_pt1 | contig 83116 bp, 72 predicted proteins | sample MGYA00237867_ERZ511480 | MGnify/ENA primary metagenome ERZ511480 (study PRJEB26309, sample SAMN06266103) | marine metagenome | isolation source: Algal blade | place: United Kingdom:Sidmouth, United...
ATATGTAAATTTCTCTCATAACACAAAAGTAATTCAATAATTACGAATGTAACGTATAAATTACATTGTTAGTTCATATTACTCTTCAAGTTTTGATTGGGAATAGTGAGTATTAGTGAGAAATGTTTTAGGTTTTTTAATCTTATGGAGTCTAACGAATGATGCTATCGAGCGTCTCTCGACGAAGGAGAGATATGCTCTGATCAGCTAGTGTTAGCTCTAGGTGCTTTCGATTATAGGATACTTATTTTCATTCTTTTTCCCAAGCCACCTTCAATAATTCTCTTTAAAGTAGAAATTTCTAAACCAGTTTTGTCATTCTCAATTCTTGAAATGTAATGTTTAGTAGTTCCGCTTTTTTTCGCTAATTCTTCTTGCGTTAATCCTAGCTCACTTCTAGTTTTCTTAATCAACATGCCAATTTCAAGTTGTCTTGATTCATCAAGTTGACTGTTTTCATAAAGTACAATTGGGTCTAGATCATAACATAATAATAATTCATTTCCAAGATCATCTTCAGTCTTGTATGTAATGTTTGGCCAAGTTAGAGTTCCTTCGTTTAATTGCACTTTTTTAAACTCAGTTACAGATTTTTTAAGTTTGAATTCTATATCTCCTTTTTTGACTTTCCAAATTTTAAACAATTCTTCGAAATCTATAATCCTAGATTCTCCATTATTAAACAGACAAAAGACTTGGAAACCTTTTATTTTATGAATTTTTACTATTCGTTTTACAGTTCGCATATTAATTCAATTTTTTCCATTGCTTCAAGATATAAGATTTATTCTGTACAGCCCAGTCAATGATTTTCTTTCGATATTTAGAAGGAAGTTGACCAGAATAAGTTTCAAGAGATTCAATAATTATAAGCTCTTCGAATTCAGCAATTTTTGCATGAAAATGTGGAGGATTATGATCTCTTGCATAAATGTAAATTTTAGTTCCATTTATTATTTTTATACAGGGCATTCAATAGCTCTATAAGAATACAATATAAATAATGTTGCTGAATTATGCAACCATATTGTTTTTAATTTTTCACTTAGAGATAACAAATACATAAATACAATTTCGTCTATATAATATTATAACCGTATTAACTCTACACCGCTACACCAATTATATTGTGCACCTCTCCTACTCCTCTCAAACGCAATCTTTTATTGAAGCACTTATAAGCATTCAACAGTTCAACAATGATGTAAATACACTAGCGCAAATATGAGTATGACTCAATTTAATGAAATTACTTTAAAGAAAAAAAAGTAAACGGTAAGCGCCGCAAAACTAATGGCGTTGCAGGTCTCGTCATTTCATGAGCATGTTAATGGCTCAGGATTTTTCTTTGAAATAATTCAAGGAAACATTTTAAGGATCCTAATTCTTGAAGATATTTAGTCCTTCTAAATGAGGGTTCATTTTTATAACAGGTTAGCCATTCTCCCCTACCCCAAACCGCCTTCGATCCCCTATCGCTTCCATATAATCTGTATATAATTTCACAGAATGTGTACCTCCAAAATACAAGGATGGATCACTCCATTCCTTTAACTCAAACTCATCTCGCAATTGATAGTCAAAGCCTTTTTCAACTTGAATTTCATTCCCATCAAAGTAGAGCTTTGGAGAATGCACCGCTGCCTCAAGCGGCAATCCAAAATGTAAAGCGTTGATCAAAGTTTGTGCCAACATAAATGGAATACGACCTGCACCTCCCGTTCCGGTAACCAAGCAAAGCTTGCGGTCTTTTTTGACCATTGTAGGGGTCATCATCGAACGGAGTCGCGTGTTTTCAATCCAACTGTGAAATCCGTTCGGCAATAGTGCTCCCTCTCCTAACATATTGTTCATTTGCATGTCAGTGCCTTCAATGAAATAACCGCAGCCTTCACCGATGGATGTGGTCAAAGCCACTGCCATTCCGTTTTTATCGACGATATTGAAATGTGAGGTTCCGCTCGTATTGGGGTTTTTATTTAATGTTTCGATGTGAATATTGAATTCTTCCTTGAGGTATTGCTGTATGGCAGAATCATTATCTTTTATGGTATTGACAAATTGATTTACGGATACGAGGGCGTCAAAATGTCGTGAAGAGTTGTGATGTATCTTATGACTTGCTTCTTGTTCAAAGCGCTTTAGGAAGGCCGCTAAAATGGCGCCACCTGAGGAAGGATACGCAGTGGTAATGACCTCATGATTATCCCATTGAAAAGACATAGGTTTACGAAAGATCGTTCGATAATTGGATAAGTCGTCTAAGGTCAATGAGCCTCCCCGTTCTTTGCCATTATTGACAATCCGTTGTGCGATTTCTCCTTTATAAAATAGATCCGGTCCTTCCTTCGATAAGTTGTCAAGAAAATCCGCAAACTCTAGCATGTAAATTTCGTCACCTTCTTTTTTGATTTCTTCTCCGTTAAAAAAAATGTCTCTGGATCGTGGACTGATCGAAAATATATCTTTCAGTAATGCTAAATCCATGGCTTGAAAAGTATTCAAAGCCAATCCATTCTTTGCCTTATGTATGGCTTGCTCTGCCAGTATTGGCATCGGCACAGTTCCCCATTGTTGATGCATCGCATAAATTCCACTTATCGCTCCTGGGGTCGCCATAGATCCGTTTCCAACATAAAAATCTTCAGTAGTCGGTCCAAAATCCACAGTGATTGGATAAAAATCTAAGTCCGCTTCCTTGATCTTTTTAATAGGTGTTTGGCAAAAGAAATCAACCATCTTGATTCCTTCATTGGCTTGATGAACTAAAGCAAATCCACCTGCTCCAGCAGAGGCCATACACGGCTCTGCAACAAAGGCCATCCAGTATGCCGCGATAGCAGCGTCAACCGCATTACCGCCAGCGCGTAGTACCTCTTTGGCTGCGGCCAATGTCTCTTCGTGTCCTGCGGAAATTGAATACTTCATACTATACTTACTTTGAACAAGCGATTTAATTAATGATTATTTTTATATCCAATCGATCCGTTTTTTAATTTTGCATTTATCTTTCTTCCTTACCTTTTACTGTTGACATTGTTTTATCGTCGCCTTCTAATCTGTAATTTTAATATACCCATAGTCATAAAATTCCTAAACCACCCAAAAGCACAAACATTGAAATAGCGACAACTACTGCAAGTGTGTCCTGAGAAAAAATCTTTTTGTGATAATGACTGTAATTATCAATATTGATAATACTCCAATGCACTTGCCTAATCTTGGCAGACTGAAAGCATAATTCCCGCTAAGGGTTTTCTGAATCTCATACAATCTTACAACTTCAATCACCTTTTAAAGATACAAAAAGCATATAGCACCATATGATTATCTAGAAGCATTCATTAATCATCTTGATAAGCGATCTATACTTTTCTTTCGAGTGTAATAAAATATTCCTATTTAGATCTCTAAATTTCTTGGGTTTATTTTAGTCTATCTTTTTAATGAGTCCTTTTACAATTCAGATTTGAGTTATCCAATAAAACTTTTTTATTAGTAATATGCATGAAAGTGTGTTACATAATAAACAGATGATATTTTTAGAGTTTAGATTGTTTCTGAAAATTGAGAATAATGTTAAAATTGTTAATCCAAGGACAAGAATGACCAATCCAATTCCATAATAATTTTTCAATTCTAAACCCCAGCCAATTGATTTATTTAGATTCCATGTTATTGGAATAGTCATATAATGAATTACCAATAACATTGAAATAATACATAAGAAATTTGTTCGAATGGTTTTATCCTGTCTGTTCATTTTGGAATTAAATTTGAGTATACATCTTTTTATTTTCTATCACAATATCAGATTTATTTCTATAATTGATTATACAAAAAAAATAAGATTGTTTTACTGCATGCTCCTGGTCATTTATAGTTCGGTTACCTTTGCAATAGGAGTATTTTGCATCTTCAATAATCTAACTGACAGTCTTGCACGAATTAATTTTATCCTATATTTCTTTTAAAGACTTGAGAAAAAGTGTCAATTCTTTCTCTTTTAGAACTTCAACTTCATTTAACATTATAAAAACCACACCCTTACTATAAATTCTAAAGTCAACAATAAACATTCAGTCCTAAAGAATACTTTAGAAATCCACATTATCCTTTTAAAACAATATATTCGTATCCTAATACTAATTGGCAAAAACCAATAAAAAATTAAAATTCGTTGACACCTGATCAAAAAAGAATATTACTACAAAAGGCGGCCAATGCATCTAGTGAAGGCATTACCATAAGTTCTATGACAGAACCTGGCCATCCATTAATTTTTGTTAGTGATGGATTTCTAAATATGACAGGTTACAGTAGAGATGAAGTCTTAGGCAAAAATTGTCGCTTCCTTCAAGGTCTGGACACCAATGAGTCTGCTGTTGATCAACTAAGAATTGCGATAGCAAATGGTGAAGCTTGCACAGTGGAGCTTTTAAATTATTCCAAGAACGGGACACCTTTTTGGAATCGTCTTTCGATTACCCCAATTAAAGATGATAAAAATAACATAACACACTATGTGGGTATACAATCAGATGTAACTGACTTAAGGAAAGACAGAGAGCGGCTAATAGACGCAAATAATGATCTCAAAAGGTTCAAGCACCACATCATAAATGATTTGGTTCAAGCGAGAACAGCACAGCAATTTTTATTGCCAGATAAATTTCCTGTCTCCTCCAAACTCAGTTTTGCATCTTTTTTTGTACCCATGGAAGAGATAGGGGGAGATTTCTTTAATGTAATTACTTTGCAGGACGATAATATTGGATTACTAATTGCAGATGTTAGCGGTCATGGTATTCCAGCAGCTTTGTTAACCTTTATGTCTTCTGCAACTTTCTCAAGTGTTGCCACTTCCAGTTTGTCAAGCGCAGAGACCCTTTCTATGGTAAATATGAAACTGCATGAAAAAATGCCGACGGACAAATTTCTCACCATGTTTTATATGATTTATAACCCCGAAACAAGTATCTTGAAATATAGCCAAGCCGGACATCCAGATACAATTATACTGCGCACAAGTTTGCCGAAGATTATTCCATTGTCTACAGAAGGTAGTCTGGTGGGGCCATTTTCTAGTAAGGAAGTTTCTTTTGAGGAAAAAGAAATCAAATTAATTCCAGGTGACAAGGTAATCATGTATACCGATGCAGTTACAGATGCATTAGATAATTATAGTAATGAAAATGAAGAAAGCAAGTTCCATAATTTCCTATTAAAGCACGCTGGCTTACCTCTAGATGCCTTGTTTAAAAATCTATATAAATATGGATTGGAAGAAAACAAACTCAATTCTTATCCAGATGATTTCACTGTGTTGGGATTTGAAGTTTTGGATTAAAAGCTAATCCAAAGTGACTTGACCTATTTCCAAATGAAAACTTTCTGCTTTATTATTTACAATTAGGAAAGCGATCTTTTCTAGAAGCTTCCCGACATAGTTAGGCTTATCAAAAATCTTGCGGCTAAACATTGGCATTATTTTCAGCAAAGAAATCTCAACATTTCTCCAATCGCCACTAATTCTGAAATTGGAAAAACTTATTTTTGTCTTCATACATTTGTTAGAATTTAACGTACCACAGCTATGCGCTGTATGCTTGATTATGCTACTACTAAAGATAATAAGAAATCAAATGCCATGTACAACTACTGAGCAAAGTAAAAGTGACAAAAAGCATATGGCGTCATCAGGTGATGTTAGAGCTCGTTTTATTCTTTTTCGAATTTTGTTTTAATTGGATTTTGTCTAACATCCCAAAAATGTAGAATATAAATTTGATGAATCCCAATTTCATAAATTAAATAGTAATTATTGAGCACTAACCTCATTCTAACTTTCTTTACATTAGATTTGATTCCTAATCTATCATTCTTTTTAATTAGATTGATCGCTAATTCAACATGAAATTTTATTTTCTGTGAGTAAGCAGAAGACTTATTGCGCTTGTTCCAGTATCTAATAATTGAGAGTAGTTCTTCTTTAGCATTCTTTGACCAAATTACTTTAGTCCTCATCAATAAGTTTCATTACGTGATCATGGTCATAAGAATCACCATTTCTTATTTGATTTTGAGAATCTTTAATTGATTCGATTTGTTCTTGTGAAAATTCCGCTATTATTCCTTGATCTGATTCTGTAATTAATTGCGTAAGCTGATTTAGAATAATATCATCGTCTATTTTTTCAATCTCTTTAATTAATTTGTTTTTAATGTCGCTCATATTGCTAGATATTCTACTAATATAATGGTAATTGATTTAACATGCTATTGTTTTCAAAGGATTCCATCATGTGAGTTTTGGATTCGCTTAAAATTTTTAGAAAAAAAATTATTTTCTAGGCCAGTTATCATTTAGAAGAGTTCTTAAGTTGATTTTTTTGAGTTAAGCAATCGAGATAGGCTGTCAAATGAGCTCTAACAAATACATAAACACAATTACGTTTACATAATATTATAACCGTATTAACTTTACCCCGCTGCACCAATTATATTGTGCACCTCCCCTATTCATATCAATTAACCACAAAAACCTAAATGATCAAAAGTTACATCTCATACAACTACTGTTTAGCCATTTGCCATTTTTAATCCCAAGGTCCATTTGTAGTCACATTTACTATTTCCCCATCATTATCAATTTTGTATAACCCACCTGCACACCCTAACCAAATATTGCCCTTCTTATCTTTTAAAAAAGACATTGTCGGATTTGGTATTCCATAGTTTACAAATCCATCATCCGTTAAATTATAAACTCCGTTGCTTATAGTACTAATCCACAATTCATTAGAGTTGTCTTTGTAAATTGAGTATACATCATTTTCACTTAAGCCTTTCAGTCTGGAGAAATGAACAAACTTCTCGCCATCAAATTTATTTAAACCGCCATTTCCAAATCTTCTATCAACATCATCATTGTCCTTCTCTGCCACTCGCGTTCCCATCCAAATATTCCCTTGTTCATCTTCTTCAATTGATTGGACATTACTAGAGTTCAAACCTTCATTTGTTGTAAAATGAACAAATGAATTCCCATTAAATTTACAGGCACCATAACCATCTCTTCCAAACCAAATATTTCCATTACTATCTTCAGAAATTGAGGTTATCCAATCTTTTGTATCAGGGTTGATTTTAGTTTCTACTTTCGGATAAGGAATAGGAAAATTTTCAAATCGAGTTCCGTCAAATTTACAAACACCACCCCAAGTACCAATCCAAAATACACCTTTGCTGTCGATAAATAAATTGCTTACCATATCGCTAATAAGACCATCCTTTTCTGAAAAATTGATAAATGTTTTTCCGTCAAATTTAGATACTCCTGCGCCGGTTCCAAACCATATGTTTCCAAACTCATCTTCATTAACACATGTTATTCTATTACTTGGCAATCCATCTATTTTTGTTAAGTACTTCAGATTGTCGCCGTCAAATTTTGCAACTCCTTTTTCTAATGTTCCAAACCAAATATTACCCTTAGAGTCTTGAAACGTTTCAACCACATATTCCCCAATCTGCGAATCTAGGTCTTGCCGTTTATGAGTAGCAATATCATTTTTGCTCTTTGAGTGAGATTGACCTCCACAAGAAGTCATCAATGAGATGGCACAAAACACCAAGCATATTCTTACAAATAAATAGGATTGTTTCATTTTAATTTTCTTCAAACTTAAAAGGAAAGATATTCTCTAACCACTATTAAATGTAAAATTATGTAAAGAAATGTCAATATTTAATACTGTAGGATGATTTGTACTCTAGAAAATAGAGTATTCAAATCAAGGGAAAAAATCAAAGGAGTCAAGGGATCGAGGCATCAAAGGATCGGGAAAGAAGGGTATCGAGCATTAATCGATCTATTCAAAATTTAGCTTTGAGACGAAAAAATGGATATAGTACAATAAAGCAAATAAGAAATTACACCACGCTACAAGTCAACAGTCAGATAAAAAGACTAAATGCACATAGGTATTATGTACTGGCCTTACTATTCTTTTACAAATTTAACGACATGAAAATTCCCCGCTTCATCCTCTATTCTTAGAATATAAATGCCGCTAGACAAATGCCTAATGTCTAAATGGTATTGATTCATATTAACATCTACAAACTGTCCATGTATATTAAAGCAATAAATAGTTTTTATTTGCCTTTTCAATCCACTGATAAAAATACTCCCAGAAGAAGGAATTGGATACACTTTTAGATCATTGTTAGATTCCATTTCAATTAACGAAGTAAGGCAATCATAATTGTCTTCAGGTAAATATCTTGATATACCATGAGTATGATTTATTAATTCTAAGCCATCAATTACTTCAAGACTTTTTAACCCAAAATAATTAGCACAATTTTCCAAGACCCAAGTTTGCCCTCCATCGTTTGTTCTTTTTATAGATTTAAAAGTAATTATTAATCCATTATTTAAATCAAAGAAATAAACATCAAATGCACTTTCAGGTAAATCCTCCCATGTAGATCCAAAATCTGCAGTCTTTTTAAATCCACCCTGTCCACAAATGTGTATAGTGCCTTCTGAATATGAAATTCCCGTTATATGAACAATATCATCAAATTTAGTATGGCTAAAAGATCTGCCAAAATCAGTAGAAATATGTATCGTTGAGGCTTGTGTTGCAAATGGCGTTGACACTGTTAGTAAAGTATTAGATACCACAACAAGACCATCATCACCTTGATATAAAGTAATGGCTATTGCATCTCCACCATTTTCTAACCGAGTCATTTCCCAAGAAGCACCAATGTTCGTACTGGTGAAAATCCGAGAAGAATTACCAACCACAATGTTGCCGTCTTTGTCAATGCTGGCTTTTTGACGCCATTTAAAATTTAAGTCAGGAATCACTATTTCCTTCCAAGTCAACCCCCTATCGGTAGTGAGCAGAACATCAGCCTCAACATCAGAATTCTCAATCATTATAACACCATAATCATTACTCATCTTGAGGTCTCCTAGCTTGTAGCGTACTGAATCATTTAAAAATTCTACAGGAACATTTATCCAACTCTTGACTGAGTTGTTTGTTGTGAAAATTGAATCTTCTGTAATGGCAAACCCTTCAGTTTCTGAAATCATAGATATTTCGACAAACTTCTTCTCACTTTGCAGTACCCACAAACTATCAATACAATATTGAAATCGTGATCTTGCACTACTTGCAAAACCACATGTATTCTTAGCCGTTAGTTTAATAGTCCAGCATCCTTCTCCCTCATAGTTGTGCTCCACTACTTCGCCACCATATAAAGTGCCATCCCCCATATCCCATTCCAACTCATCATAGTTTTCAGATGTATTAGTAAGAACAACTTTATTGTTCTCAGAGATCATATCAAAATCTACTCTAATGTTTTTACAAACTAATTTTTCACATTCCTCTTCACTCACTCCTAGATAAATTGATCCATTATCATCTTTGACACAATCTATTTTTCTTTCAAAATTAAATTGTCCAATCCCTTCAATCCACTCCAAAGTGCCTTCCAATTCATCAGACTCAAGCTCAAGCTTTATTCTATCCAATCCATCTAAAAAAACTACTACTTCTTTGGCAACAACAAAAAAGTTTATTTCCTTAAAAAAAGCCTGATCAAGAAATAATGGTATTACAATTGTATCCCCTAAGTTTAATCCGAAATCGTAAATCAAAGTCTCATCTTCACCCACAAACAAATCTTTCACATACACTCTAAAACCGTCTATTCTGTAAAATGTAGGAAAACAATTTTGACTATGATATTCGAGGTGCGTTTTGTCATCTATAATTGTGTCTTTTAGGTAGAAAGTAGTGGTTCGGAATATGTGAGTATCAGAATTATTTACAGCAATTGTTAATCCTTTCAAGGAAAACAAATCCGCAGTACTTTGTGTTTTTGCGTCAGAGCAGAAAAAACAAAGAAATAAAATTATTAAGTTGTACTTGCTCATAATTTATTTTTATACATAACGTACTTGCTAGTCAACTTGTACATAGGAAGTTAAAAAATACAGTTATACATATTAATTCAATACAGCTCTATCTAGTTGACTTGGCGACAAGAATACGCTATATAATAAATTTAAATTTCTTTTCATTCTGAATTTAAATCTTTCATTATTGAATGGAATTACCTCCTCTTTCCTCTCAAATGGTTAGGCCTTTTTTTTAGCCTAAATTTTTGACTCTTCGATTTCAAGTAATCTGATTCCACTTCTTAACACTTCACTTGCAGATGAATTTCATCCTGAATTAATTTCACCCTGTACAAACTGTCAAAATGTTCGTCCAGTATTATTGACGTATTCTTTGACATTATGATTTATTCTCAATATACCACATTCTTGTATAAATCGTATGTTTCTAAAAGGAGCCGAGTTATAATGATAGCAAAGTATCGAAAATAAAACCATATAATAATATCTCATAAAATTGATTTTAGGATCACTTAATTTATTGTAAAATGTCATCTCTTTAAAATAAACACAAAGGCTAGTGTCTCTTAATTTTTTTCACACTCTTGTATCATTTTCGGAGTCCATCCTTCTAGTTTGTAATAATTCTGTAGCAGCTTCTTTAGCTTTTTCAACCATCTCTGGACTGGCTATAATTGACTCTAGTTCTTGATTAGATTCATATGAAACTAAGCTTTAAATTGTTCTTTTAACGAATAATCAATTGGTTTAGGTGGTGGTTTATATTGAATTTTGGCTTTGCTAAATTTCAGCTTTGATTGATTATAACATTTCTCAATTGGCATATTTTTTAAATAAAGAAACGCAAGAATTACAACTATAATATTAAAAAGTGCAGTTCCTATCATTAAGCCATGACTACGCCCACGTAAAAGTTTTATCAAACCATAAAAGCTAGTCATTACTAAAAATCCGCCCATTCCTCCTGTAGACTTGAGATCGCTTTTTTTGTCTCTAACAAGAGGGAAGTTGTCATTCTGAATGAAACGTAGTAGAACTGAAAAATCATTCACCCAGACTAGAGGGAACAGAAAGATGTCGCTCCTCTGGAGCAATAACATAAATAACCTAATCAAAATCACAAATCAAATCAACATAGCAGAACACCAGTGCCTTCATAGCACTTCAAACATCAAGAAGGAAGTTGTCATTCTGAATGAAACGTAGTAGAACTGAAGAATCATTCACCCAGACTAAAGGGGACACAAATATGTCGCTCCTCTGGAGCAATAACATTAATAACCTAGTCAAAATCACAAATCAAATCAACGAAGAATAACACCAGTGCCTTCATGGCACTTCAAACATCAAGAAGGAAATTGTCATTTAAAATATTGTAGAATTGACGTATCATTCATCCAGACTAAAATACTTTAGAGTCCCAGCGCTATAGGCAGAACATAACTAAAAAAACTGACTATCTTTAGCCATACTTTTCTACTTCGCCAAAGACCAAGCTAAGAATTTTCCATGATGCGTAATTGATAAAGAAGCATCCTGTTTTATATTGCCACGATATATTTCTGGAATGCCCATTTCGTTTTTGATTATAATAATTTCATTACGCTTACAATCTAGATTTAAAGCCAATTCACTTTTGATGAATGTGTAATAATCTTCAGGTAATTTAGTATCGTATTTAATAATACCATGATTTACTCCAGCATAATCATTGTGAGTGGCAAAAGAAAAAATGTAATCATTATAAAGTTTGGTCGTTGTACCATACTCTACCCTATCATAAGATACAATGCCTTTCGTATCATCTAATAATTTACAAGATATTATAGATGGACAAAATGAGCGCTTGGACTTCGATCTGAGCTGAAGTTTGTATACGCTTTCTTTCATACTCCAAAGCCGCCACACTGTAGTAAATGGATCTATAGATCCCGCGATATCGTTTTGCTCAGTCAGCGTAAAAACTTTATCTAAAAAACCTTTACGTTCCCAATCGCTATTCCGACGTGTGTAGGAAACATCAATAATATCATTGCCAATCATCGACTGGCTAACTTGGCTTGTATAACTTCTAAAGATGCTTTTACATTAAGCATTTTTTCCATCGACTCATTATCAATTTCGATATCATACTTATCTTCTATATCCAAGACAACATCTACAAGATTAGCAGAATTAATTTTAAGATCATTTATAAAATCGGTATCTTCATTTATATTATCGAAAGCGACTTCATCTTGAATGTATGGCTTTACAATCTTCTTGAGATCATCTATGAGCTTTGCTTTATCTTGCATGGTTACGAATATTTTTTAAAAATTACACAAGCATTAACGTCGCCAAATCCAAAACTTGCCTTGGCCACAATGTTAACTTCTTTTCTAATTATTTTCTGTGGTATACTGTCTTCAGATATTAAAGTTAAAATCTCCTCACTCGTATCTTCGCAATTAATATTTGGGAAAATAAATTGATCACGAATCTGTAAGACACACGCGACACTTTCAATAGATCCTGCCGCTGACAAACAATGCCCTACCATCGATTTTAAAGAATTGATCGGTGGAAAAGCTTCCTTAGACAACCCTAGTGCCTCGACCCAATTTTTAATTTCCTTATGATCATTCTTAGTCGCTGTCAAGTGCCCATTTATCGTATCAATATCAGACGCTTCAACTTTAGATTTCTCCAATGATTTTTTAATACATTGTTGAACGGCATGATCATTTGGAATAGTCATTGACCCTCCATTACGTTGACCGCCAGAGTTAACATGTCCTCCTAGTATTTCGGCATAAATATGCGCGTTTCGCGACAAAGCACTTTCTAAAGATTCCAAAACCAAAGCGCCTGCACCTCCACCTGGAACAAAACCAGACGCTGTTGCACTCATAGGCCTAGAGCCTTTTATCGGATCATCATTGTGCTTGTAAGTTAGAACCCGCATCGCATCAAAGCCTCCCCAAAGATAAGCGCCATCATCGCTACAACTGCCGACCAACATGCGTCTCGCATCGCCATTCACAATACGATCATAGCCCATCATTATCGCTTCGGTCCCTGTAGTGCATGCTGAAGAATTCGTCGTTACTTGATTTCCCAATGCCAATATGCCACCTAAGTAAGCACTCACGCCACTAACCATTGTCTGTGCCACCGCAGTACTCCCTAATCTTTTCACTTTACCCTCGTCAATTCTATATATGGATTCTCTAAATTTATCTACACTCGAAGTACCTGTTCCAAATATCGTCCCACTATCAAAATCCACGTCGTCTGATTTGTTTAGTCCTGCATTGCGCCAAGCGTCAATACCCGCAATACAACCATACAAAATACCATTACTATTAAAATTTCTTAATTGCAATTCTGTAAGGTATTCTCTTTTTAATTCATCATCAATTATTGGCATACCGCCTATACAACAAGAGAATCCTAAATCTTTTAAATACTGAAAATATCTTATTCCAGATTTTCCATCTTTAAGGGCTTGACAAAATGCATCCACTCCAATTCCGTTAGAAGCCACCACTCCTAAGCCAGTAATCACCACTCTTTTAGACTCTGTCAATTCTATATTTTTTTCTTGTTGCTCATAATAAATTCTATACCTTTAGCATACCTGCTATTGTCCCTCTACAAACTAATTGTTCTTTTTCATTAAACATCGCAACTTTACATTTTAACTTACTAAATCTATAGTATTCTTTGGTACTTTTGACCCATATTTTCTCCTCAGGCATAACAGGTAAATAATAATCTATCGAATTAGAGGTCATTGCAATCTTTATTTCGGCAATTGCATTCTCTTGCTTTTGCAAAAGATATATACCCAAGCACACAAGCCCTATCTGTGCCATCGTCTCCGTCAAAATAACTCCTGGTGTTATTGGATTATCTTTAAAGTGCCCATTATAAAAAGGCAGATCCTTTGAGTATTTATATGTGCCTAAAACAGAGTTTTCATCTATTGACACTATATCATCGACAAATAAAAAAGGAAATTCGTAAGGTAACAATGATATGATTTCTTGTGATGTCATATTTAACTTAAATGTTCGCCACCGTCTACAGGTATAATCGTTCCAGTAATCCATTGGGCTTCCTTTCGCGTAAGCAAATATACAACTGCCGCTACATCTTCTGGTGTGGTCATTCTTCTATTTGGATTGCGTAAAAGCGTATTTTTTCTAATAATTTCACTACCGGGAATCATTCGAAAAGATGCGGTGTCAGTCACTCCTGCTTGTATACAATTAGCTTTGATGCCCAGAGGCGCAAACTCCAAAGCCATATTTCTTGTGATGGCCTCAAGGGTTACTTTCGCAGCTGACACCGCCGCATAATTTGGCCAAGCTTTAGCATTTCCTTCACTTGTAAAACTTATAATTCGTGCATCTTTAGAAAACAGATTATAATTTAATATGTCCTTGGTCCAATCATACAAACTGATGGCCATACTATTAATTGTCAATCGGAAATCATCATTTTGCAAGGTTGCACCATCCTCTGCATACATAGGCTTAAGGTTACCTTTGGCTATACTGTGTACCAATACTTTTAAGCGACCTTCAAGTCCCAGGGTTTCTTTAAGATGCTCGAGAACCCTTCTACGGTTTTCTTCTTTTACCGCATCTATGTTATGATATACCAGTTCAATTTTATGTGTATGTTTTATGGTATCAAATACTTTTTCGATAGCAGCAATTTCGCTGCGTCGCTCTCTAAAAATCAAACACAGATTCATGCCGTGAGATGCTAATTTCTTAGCTGTTGCCAATCCAAGTCCACTAGATGCCCCTAGAATGATTGCCCACTGACCCGTATGTGTATTTTCTTCTACCATCTCAATAATAATCGTTGCGCTGTAAATCCGGGACCAAAACTCAGCATCAGTCCAATATCACCTTTTTGGGGCTTTTGAGACATAAATCTTTCGAGTACATATATAACTGTAGCACTAGACATGTTGCCATATGCTCTCAGGATTTCTTTTGTATTGTTAATATCCTTTCCTAATGATCCAAAAAGTTCTTGTATGGTATTGACAATTTTCTTTCCACCAGGATGAAAAATCAAATGATTCACATCTTCAATTTTCAAGTCATTATCTTCCAAAAAAGGATATACGATTTTAGGAAAATGTTCTGCAATTTTATCTGGCACTTCTTTATCTAAGACCATCTGCAAGCCTGTATTCGTTAATTCGAAACCCATCATATGTTCTGAATCGTAAAAGTGATACATTGATTCACCAATAATCTCAGGACCAGAATCCTCTTCATACGAAGACAATATCGCACAGGCACAACCATCACCAAAGATAGCTGCACTGACTATGTTTGTCATAGAAAAATCGTTTAACTGAAATGTGGACGTGGGAGATTCTATAGCTAAGACAAGCGCGCGTTTATCAGGGTTGGCTTTGAGAAAATTATTAGCATAAATAAATGCTGATACGCCAGCGACGCAACCCATCTCTGTCACTGGAAGTCGTACAACATCCTGCTTCATATCTAAACGATTAATCAAGTAGGCATCAATAGACGGTATCATAATACCCGTACAACTTACGCTTATGATATAATCGATATCCTTCGCATCCAATTCAGCTGTACTTAAAGCATGCTTAGCAGTCTTCTCTGCTAAGGTTATACATTCTCGTTTGTAAACTGCATTCTTTTCTTCAAATGAAGTAGCGGTAAATACTTCCTTAGGATTCATAATGGAATATCGGCGATCCACACCTGCATTTTCAAAAATCTTTTTGGCCTTACGTCTGTATCGTTCCTCCTGTCCTGATAACCAAACTTCAAGAAGCGGCAAGATATCCTTGGTCTCTCTAAAATATTTCGGAACTTCTTTTACAACTGTAGTTACTTTGACACTCATTTTTTAAAAATTATCCATTGGTAACGGAATGCCCACTTCCACTTAATCTGGCTCTTACTTTTTAATTTGCTCGCAAAGCCTTCGAGGTCTTTCCTTTTAAATGCTTTTCGAATTGACAATTTACCATCTTCCTTCATCATATGATTATTTACAAATAAAGTAATCAACTGAAAAAGATGATAAGCGATCGGATGGCGATGCAGATCATTTACTATTACACCTATTTTTGACTTTTGTTCTAAAGTCTCGATAAGATTAAACGCCACATCATCCTCAAAATGATGCAAAAACAATGTGCACAAAGCAATATCATACTCTACTGATTTGAACTCTGGCGAGAGAATATCTTGCTTTATATATTTTATATCATCAAAATTCTTTGATAACTCTATGGCATAATCAATAGTGGCTTGATTGGCATCAATACCCAACAAATCAAATTGATAGCCTCTCGTTTTTGCAACTTTGCTCAAAGCCCTTAGCATATCTCCATTGCCACAACCTAAATCAACAATTGATATAGATTTATTTTTAGGGTGATTTTTCAGCAATTGCAATACACCTTTTATAGTAAGTTGATTGCCTCCCAAAAACTGATTTATCGTCGCAATCTTATCTAAACTATCAATCAATATCTCACCTGACATGTCGAGGTCGTCCATGATTTCCTCTTCTTTACTTCTATGCGTAGTATCTATCCACATTTATGATATTTTCATTGGCTTGCCGTGAGTCATTTTTATTATGCTTGGCAGTAAAATAGGAAATAGTTTTATAAATGACACAAGGGCTTCAGTAAGAAAACCAATTTTGAATAGTCTTGCGATAATATGACCTGTTGTCAAACGTGACTGAAACTCTGATTTCCACATTTTAATATATTTTTTTTCCAACTCTACTCTTGATTCAATCTCACCATCAAGGAATTTATAAATTAAATCTGACGCTATACATGCTGACCTGATGGCCATACTCATACCATTACCTGCCAATGGGTGAATAAGTCCAGCACTATCTCCACACATGATCACATGGTCTTCTACTAATTTTTTAGAAGAGAATGAAATCTGACTTATCGTCAAAGGCTTTTCAAAAACAGGCGTCAGATTACTAAATGCTTTTTTTAGATATATATTTTTACTGAGGACTTTCTTCTCAAAATCAGTAATATTTTTATGTTTTTTAAAAGACTTGTAGTCGGTAATGTAGCAAACATTAATTCTATTGGATTCTACTTTTGATATTCCACAATATCCACCTTCGAAATTATGTAAGCTTACTAAATCATCTGGAAACACACCTTCATAATGTGCTTTTACCGCTAAGTAGGGAGCGCTTTCTTTCATAAAGGATCGCTTGAGATTCACATCCATATTAGAACGTTTACCGAATGCGCCAAGAACTGTATTGGCTTCGTATGTATCTGAATTATTTGTGGTGATTTTAAATTTATCACTTTCAAAATGGACATCAATTACTGACTCATATATGATTTTTACACCATTCGCTTTGGCCTTATTGGCTAATGCTTGATCTATGCAATACCTACTGATTCCAAACCCACCTAATGGAAGTTTGGTTGTGAGTGTCTTACTACTAGAGGTACTAAATGTTAATCTATTAATTTTTATAGCGCCATGCTCAAAAGGATCAAAGTTTAGATATTTTAAATAAGGGATTACTTCATTTGAAATGTATTCTCCACAAACCTTATGTTTGGGGTACCTATTTTTTTCGATTAATAACACATCCAATCTCTTCTTTGACAAATGTATTGCGCTTGTCAAACCTGCTAATCCACCTCCAATTATTATGACTTGATACATCAAAAAATAGTTTTAGAATATTGCATCATAGAGCAGTAAGTAGTTAATAAGGGTCAAGGCCCAAATCTACTTCTAATTATATATCTTTTGTGCGTTTTTATAGAATTCAATACGAAAATGCTATTCATTAAAGCCAGATGGATAAAACTCAGAATCACGTTAAGTTATCGACCCGAAGCTTTATTAGAGAGACAATCAAAACATATATTGTTAGTTAAAAATAAAAAACAATCCGTGTTCTTGTGATTTTGAGCGAAATTCGTGAGTAGGAAAATCGAAGGAGTTGACATAAATCAATTGCGCCTAAATTTAAGAAATTTTAAAATAGAATATTCATAGGAATTATATTATAATTTTTACAAGATCAATATGCAAGTGCCTCGACAAGAATCAACTTTACACAAGTCGCTCCTCTGCAGCTTTGTAACTTTATAACTTTATTTTCTGGAATTGCTATTGAGGTATCGCTCCTCTTGAGCTAAAAAAATGTCCGAAGAGTCCAATCATTGGTAGACCCAAATTTTAAAAATTGCATTCTTAATCTTCCTTTTTTCTAAAACTTCAAGTTAACTATAGGGACCAAATATGTTGACAAGGTTTTAGGTATCTCATAGGTACCAATTAGTAATTGCTCATTTCTTCAAATTCCTCAGCTGTTAATTTTTTATAATTCTCTGGATTAAATTCAAGGTACTTTTCCATTGGAGAATCCTTTAAATAATCAGTAGCGCCAAATGTTATTTTTAAGCCATTTACATACATTAACGTTTTAATTGGAGCTCCCGTAAAAAATTTACCCATTATACCCATGGCTTCAGAAAGATGCGGAATTTCCTTTGTAGTATATGATACCGTATACACCTTTGAATGATCATCTGGTTGCATCATAGTAACTTCATCGCACTTAAATCCTAAAATTTCTGAATCTGATTCTGGAAATTTTTTGAGTTTAAACATATTATCTAACTCAGCTAATTCTTCTGGTGAAGCATCCATGTCAGCCATCATTTCAGCAATATTCATTTCTGAATAGTAGCTAATAGAATCCTTTTCTAAAAACTGAAAGCCCTTTTTATTACTTCTATCGTACAGAAACCTTCTTTGATAACCCGCTCCATTTTCGGCCTTAACTAAATCGGCAGATACATTGCTGTTGAAAATTAATTCTGATTCCAAAGATGTACTCATCATTCCTATCATCATTTCAGCCATGTCCTTATCTGCTATACTTGTATCAATTATTTCGTAATCAATCAATCTCATTTTTAGATGCCCTACACCTTCAATACCTGCTTTTCCATTTGAAAATTCTTTAGCAGAGCCATTCATATCTTTTTTAGTTCCGCATCCCAAAACCATAAAGATTAATATTAAGTAGACCCAAATCTTGTTTATCATTTTTTTGAACTTTATCGAGCCTAGTGATTTGGCTATGTGTTAGTTGTTTTATTTTACTTACGTTAAATATAATAATAAAATTATAACTTCTACCCTTATGTTTTTCGATTTAAAGCATTTGTCATTATGCCTATTGTAAACTCTAATAGATCTTTAATAGCTTACGTTTAAATATCCCTTGAGGCGTTTCTTGTACATAAGTCACTTAACGAGAGGAACATTTATTTTAAATATTGCAGAAGGGACAAACTTTGAAAGCAAAGTTTTTATAAAAATGTAATATATAATAGTAAGCGAACTATGACAAGAGACTATTGAAGTGAGTTACCATTCTTTCTATTTTTGAGAAACCACAATTGACCAAGAATATAAAAGCTGAGGATTTGATTATAGTTGGCTTCGGATTATGGCGAGAACAAAGATTGATTTTTTATAAATTTTAATTTTATGTTATGAGATTCCTGTTCTATATTCAAAAAGTGAAAGATCACATTATATAACTTTATACACTTAAAAAAGAATTTAAGCTTCCTGTAGTTCTCAGTCACTCTAAATACAAATTGATATTTAAGATCAGTAGCTTACTTCATATACAAATACGGAATAAGGAGAGAAGCGACTATCCAAATGATGAGTGAAAGCAAGCCTCCAACTTTTATAAAATCTTTGAATCTATAATTTCCTACACCATAAACCAATGTATTTGTTTGATAGCCTAGCGGGGTAATGAAACTCATATTGGCTGCAAACATAATCGTGATTAAAAGTGGTTCAGGGCTAATGGATAATTTACCTGCTATTGCAATTACTATCGGTGCAAATAAGATAGCAGTCGCATTATTGGATATGACTGAACTAAAGAGGGTTACAGTGAAGTAGAGAACACATATTAATAGTTGCGGAGACAAGGAACCAAACGATGAAGTAAACTGCTCCGCAATCAAATTACTTGCTCCTGATTTGTCCAAGGCAATCCCTAAAGGTAAAATACCGGCTAATAGAAAGTAGACATTCCATTCCAGTTTTCGGTAAGCATCTTTCAGCTTTAGGCAACCTGTGATCAACATCAATACACAACCCAATAAGGCACTTACCATAATTGGAAAGATATTCAGGGTTGCTAAAACGATAACTCCGAGCATAATTCCACCGGCTAGATATTGCTTATCATCCCGCATATTTATATCCTCATAATGCTGAAGAACTATAAAGTCTGATTCGTAATAAAAATTTTTAAAGTTTGCTTTCCCGATATCTAATAATATAGAATCACCAGTATTAATATAAATCTCACCCAATTTGGACTGGTAATATTTATTCTTAGTTTTGACGGCAAGAGGGATGGCATCATAATCTCTTTTGAAGGAAATCTTATCTAGCCTTTTACCATTAAGTCTAGAGTTCGGCTTGATATATATTTCGCAAATGGTTCTGTCTTCATTCTTCATCCGCTCGTCATTAAATTCAGAATCTGACACAAGTAATTCTAAGTTATTACCTTTTCTAAACTTAGCTAATTTCTCAACACTACTTTTTATAAGTAATTCATCTCCCGCTTGAAAAAATTCTCCCATCATAGGTGTATGGAAATCATCATCTTGATGTTTAATTTCCAAAATATGTACCTCCTCATCATTGTAAATATCTGTTTCTTGTATTCTCTTACCGATCAATTTAGAATCCTCTTTCACACGAACTTCAGTCAGGAATTCTTCAATATGATAGTCTTTTACCAAACCCTTAGACTCCGATTCTGGAAGCATGAATCTACCTGCAAGTATGAGATAAGTAATTCCGATAATCGTAATAATAATACCAAGCGGAGTGATTTCAAAAATACCAAAAGGTTCCAAGCCATTTTTCTCTGCCATTTCACTGACGATTAGATTGGTAGATGTACCGATCAGTGTAGAGGCACCACCCATAATACCTACAAAAGATAGTGGCATTAAAAATCGAGAAAGTTTAAAAGGTATCTTTTTAGACAATCTTAGGAGGATTCTCATAAACACGATTACTATAGCCGTTGTACTGATCAGTGCGGAGCAAACACTTACAATTAGCAGTAATAAAGACATGGACTTCCACTCTTTGGCTTTTAACAAATCTTTCAATAGATTTCCTATAGTATTTATCAATCCAGTAGATTCTAGAGCCACGGTAAGAATCATCAGGCACAACACCGTAACGACTGCAGGATTACTGAGACCTGAAACTCCTTCTTCTGGAGATACAAAACCGCCTACAATAAGTGTACACATGACAATGATAGACAAGGTGTCAGCAGGTAATTTTTCTGTTACCATAAGACCCATCATGATTACGAGAATAGTAAATAATGCTAAAATTTCTATTGTCATATATGGCGTGAAGTGGACAGGTAATTCTTTGTTAAGCTCTAAAATACCACATTTAGTAATTCAATTATGTGTATCAGCAGTGTTTTAGTTGTTACTTTATTTAATCTTCTCAAGAAGAAAAACTTTCACCACAAGTAAGGGGTCCTCATTTATATATTTTGCAGATTATCTCTGACCTGATAACAACTACATTACCTAAAAATTAATCGTTTAGTTGAGCAATAACTTCTTTCAAGCCAGATCTTTTCTTGTAATCGGGATCATTATGCACATATTTGATTTCTTTATTTTGATCAATAATGTAAGTAGCAGGGACTGGCATGTATGCATTTGTGTCTCCGTTATAGACTTCGATTCTAATCAGGTGCCTGATCTCCGACCTTTAATCCTCCTAGTTCATTTTTTGGATAATCAGCTATACCGTATTTAGTTAAATCTACACTAGTTTCTTTGGTTGTTTTTTTGGGCTCAGAAACCTGATCAGCAGGAGATGACTTGCTTTATTGTTATCACAGGAAAAAAGAACAAGTCCACATTTAAGCAAACGCTTAAATAAAATGTTTTGATTGATAAAGCTAATAAGTTTTTATCTAGATTATTTTGTCGTCTTTTTTTTGACATATAGGCAAAGGCAGCTGCACTTACAAGAGTCCTCTTAGCCTACAATCAAACTATCTAAATTACTATTCAATAACATATAAAATCATCGCCTCGCTTTAAGACACAACTCAACTTGAATTAAATCTATTGCGTTTTAGAAGGGGCTTATTTTTGACAGTAAAAGACAGTAATCAATATTCTCCTTCATTTATAGTGAAGTATGACAGAAAATGATTGTCAAATCACAGAGTATATGAAATAACGTGTCTACTCCAAGACCGCTTTAACATTCCCCGTAAGGGTAAAAAATACTAATTACAACTAGAAATAAAACCAGAACTAAAACATCTCTAATTTGACTCCATTCTTTTTTACTTTTGAACGATAAGTGGTTTCATAATTGACTTACCATTCACCTCAATATTCACATAGTAAAATCCGCTGGCAGTTGAAGCGTTAAGTTCAAAATTTAAAACCTGCACTCCTGATTCTACGCTTTCTCCTGACATCAAAGTCATGATTTTTTTACCGCTCACATCTAGTAAGGATAAGGTGACACTTGACGCTGATTCCAATTCCAATCCAAGATTAAGAAAATCCTGAGCAGGATTAGGATATATTTTAACATTAAAAGCTGATGCCTCAATATCTTCTTGAGACACAAGCATGGCATCAAAAAATGTCATTACTGGAAGTACACTGGCTTTCATCATGTCAAAGTTATTAACCAATGCAATATCAAAAAAGTAGGTCAAAGCTTGCGAAGTGCCATTATCATAATATGCCGCAGAAATAGTATCAGCTAGCACATAATTATCATCACCCATTCTGTATATCGGACTAGCGCCATCTAATAAGGAAATCCCATCACCATACCATAATGTCGCAAACAACCATGTCAAATTATTCAATCCTGTGATGACAGAATTCTCATCAGGCACCATCAGTGGCACTCCCATTTCGCCATCACTATTATACGACTCCACATCAAAAGACGATACGCCTAAGTAATCATATACAAAATCTCCTTCCTGAAAATTTACCGGTGAAAACTCATAACGATCAAATAAAAAATCATTTCCAACGAGCCATAATCTGCCACCATTGTTAAGGTAGGCTTTGAGAGAGGCGTTATCTTCATCCAATCCATTCCATAATAATAAATTAGCACCATCACTTGACGTGTGCCATACAACCAAATCAAAATTATCCATATAAAGATCAGATGGTCCAACTGCACTATCAACAGCGTTGTAATAGGTTGCTGGATAGCCGACTGAATCTAAAGCGGCGTGAAAATTCTCAGCATTGTTAAACTCATCAACGGTATCATCAACAAAAAGTATGTTGAGCTGAGCGTTCATGCAAGAGTAACTCAGGTTAAATAAACAGATAAGTAAAATGTAAATTGTCTTCATATGATTAAACTGTAATGGTGATAAATAATGCATTATAATTTACTAAATTACGGAATAAAAATCAGTTGATTCGAAGATAAATCTTTATCGCAACTCACCATGAAAACACCTCTTAAATTCATAGGCAAATTGATTTTCTTAAAGCTTTTACCAGGAAGCAGAGACAGACTATAATTCCCTACTTTTAGACCATGAACCGTATGTAGACAAATAGTCAATTCTTCTGGCCGGTAAACCTCGTAATCGAGTATTAAAGAATGCCCTGAGCTGCGAATTTTATAATAACTATTTTTATATGTAGCAGAAGTTGAGCTTACCATTTCAACAGAAAATTCTTGTACTTCAGATGCGTCGGAACAAAAGTCCAATTCATTCCAAGATATCACTCTCCAGTAATAGGTGATCCCTGCAATCCAGTTGTGATTGATGGAAACAGCAGATTCAGTTGTGAGCTGTCCCAAAGGATCTAAATTGAAATCTGAAGATCGGTCAATTTGGATATAGTAATTCTCAGCATTGGGAACATCTTCCCATTCAAAGTCAATAAGATTGTCTGTGGTTTCAACCAACTCAAAAGGCGTGACTAATTCAGCATGAGATACGATAGGCGACGCAGAAGGTGTGTACGCATTGTGAAGGTAATCCCTAGACTCATGTTCCACATCAGCTTGCATAATCTCAATTTGCATTGTGGTGAATGAATTTCTACAGTTGTCACTGAAGTATGACATAATAAGGGTTTCATCAGGATCAACGCTCTCGCCATTGGGGTCTTGTGCTTCGCCTTCGTAATCGCAAGACTGCTGCCAAGATATACCAAAATTGTAATCAGGTGAAGTATCGCATAGAAAATCTCCCGCGGTGCTGCAATTAGAACCGTCCACTTTTTCGGTTGGCGTTTGTCCATTGGAAGCTATTTCAGGACTTGGGTTACCATGAATATCTATATCCCAAGGCTGGCCATCCCACCCAAAATGAGGATGAAACAAGGCAAAAAAGTGGCCTATCTCATGAGCAAGTGTTCTATCTCCTTGGGTAAAAACATTTTTCTGTAGTACGACCCAGTCTTGTTGATTGTCGTACATAGCGACAACGTTACTCGCCCCTATTGAATTTAGAACAAAAACATTAATAGTTGAATCCTTCTTGGCATTGACCATAGCCATTTCATTAGCAATGAGATGACTGTCGTCAAAAATTCCATCATCATCGATGAAGTTTATACCTTCGACAGTCAGATAGAATTGTATTCCCGTATTGACATACAATTCATTGAGTTCGCACAGAACTTCTAAGGCTGTCTCAAGTCTTGCCCTTCCTACCCCATTCGACTTAGCAACCAGGTGAATTGTAATAGGAATTTGTACATCAATGACTGAAGAACTAACTCCTAATGAATTACTGACATGGACTTGATACTTAGCTAACCACTGTTTTTGATGTTGATGAGTCACTCCACAGACCTGACTGATTATGGGAGAAAATATAAACAAGAAAATAAATGTAGCTAATAAGCTAAAGCGCATTCTTACGTAATTTATTAACACTAAAATAGATACTAGAAAACCAAAAACCTAGAATTCCATGTACAGATACACTTGACAGATCAGCTAAATAAAAAATCTAAAAGAAGACCAAGAATTATGCGAAGTGAATAATGACATCAAAGATCTTTGCGAGACACTAGCAAATATGCTATTAGAAACTAGTGTTATAAAAATAAATCAGCGCTTTATATATTTTACAAGTAGGTCTCTTCAAGATGATACAGAATTGTAATCTGCAAACAACAAACCATAATGTAGTTGTATTTTCTTTGTTGTCAGTAATAAAAAATATCTTTACATACAATAAACAAATTACAATTATTGTATGTTTAGAAAAAATAACGATTGCACAACTTGATCAAGATTCCGATGATATTATTCCAGAGATTAAACACCTTTTGTTTTAATGGATTCAAGAAATTGAAATGTAGCGCATTCAATTGATAATCAAATTAAATTTATTATTTCATTGATATTATTAAACTATGCTTAAACAATTATCTAAAACAGACTTAATTATGTTATGCTTAGCATTTTTAAGTTTGCTTTTTGCTGAAATTTCGTGGTTCTTGGGAGACAAGGATTCAGCTTTTTTTGTTGGTCTTTGGGTGCCATCTATACTAGGCTTTGCGATCTATTTAAAACTTTTAAAAATTGATAAAAAATGACCGATATTCTCCCTATATTTTGCGGACTTGTTACTCTTTTGTTTGGAATTGGTTTTTACCTAGGTTTACAAGAGTTTAAAAAATTAGACTACAGAAATGATGTAGATAATTCAGAACCTTTCAGCTAATGCATTATCATTTTTATGATTTAAAATTAAACGTATAGATTGTGAACTTGCCTTCAATATTTTTTTTTAAAATTTCAAATTTATTTCAGTTTACATATCTATCACTAACTTCTTATTGGTAATGGTTCTATTGAGGATTTTAAAAAAAGCATTGTTACCAGATCCGCTAATCAATTTTCACCTCAATTTATTGAATGAGAAATATTGCTTACGACTAAACTAATGTTCATTATAAGACATGTGCCCTTTGTAAATTATACAAAAACACAAATCGGGTAATGATACCCAGCGTCTCTCGACGAAGGAGAGATAAATAGAAAAACTTAAAAATTTTTACTTTACAATCCCCAGCTTTTTAAACACATTAATACTTGGCTTAAAATCGTTATCGCCTTGACTTAAGGCCAACTCCCTAGCTTTTACGATTTTTTCAATCGCGTCATCTTCCCTATCTAGAAGATACAAGGCAACTGATTGTAAGTCCAGATATGAATAATGTTTTTCCAATTCGAAATTTGCTTCCAGCACCTCATATAATTTCTCTAAAGCTTCTTCTTTTTGATAGAAAGTTAAGAGTTGAATTCCTAGTGCGATCAAATGTGCTTGATCAAACAAATGACCTTCAACATTAATGGCTTCTATAGCATACTTTGTATATATGGCCTTATCCACTGGCGGCATCCCAGGTTCTCTTATAACTTTACCTGAGTACAAGAATTCCGAAAAAAACAATACAAGTTCTTCGTCATTAGGATCGTATCCTACTTTCTTGGCTTCATTAATGAAATTTTTCTCAAAACGTGAAATGGGAGTGGTTGTATAATTCTCACTCACTGCATTAATAATACTATTCAATATGACTCGACTGATATATTTCTCGCCATATACATTAATGAACCTATCTTTCTCCTCAAGCAAAACTTTATTAGCGTTTGAGTAAGGATCAGAAGCAAAGTCCAGTGCAAGATTCATCCAAGTTATTTGTTCAATTTTATCTTTTTGAGCAAAATATACTTTCAATAATTTTTCAGCTTTTGAGAATTTCTCTTTCACAATCAGATATTCAATATAGTCATACAAGTGGTCAGTATCATTTGGATCGGACTTGTATTTTCTATCCATAGCTTTTCCTATATCACGATTGGATAGTCTTGCCAGTTTGCCGATTTCGAAAATTGACTTCCCATCTCTGTATCCTCTTGCACCGTATTTGACCTGGCCCTTTTCTGTCAGATACAATAAAGTAGGAAAACTAAATACGCCATAGTCTTTAGCCATTTGTTTTCCTGAACCATTAACATCTAGCGAAAAACTCACATAATGCTCGTTGTATAATTTGCTAATAGATATGTTTTTATAAAACTTCTCTAACCTATCACAAGCTTCACAATTTGGGGCATGAAAATATAGGAATACGAGTTTGTCTTCACTCTCAGACAGTTCAAATACCTGCGTATAGTTATTTCGAAAATTGACTCCTTTGTATTCCTGTGCATAGATTACGCAAGACAAATTAAGAAACAACAAAATCGCAATTATTCTATTCATATTTAGAGCATCTGTTATTATGTGATGTGGACGTCATGGTAAAATATGTCATTACTTATTAAAGGACAAAGTTTTGCTTCTTATTTAAATGTTAAACCTAATTATAAAATTTTAATCCGCTCATATTATCCAAGAAATCAAAAAAGTCGCATTTTTAGAACACAATTGAATCAAGCACATCCATTCCATTAATATCAAAATAGTATTTTTTTAAAAAGCCAAATACGCGTCATTAGTTTGCTTGTCTTCAAATTTGTGAAATAACTCTCATCGCATCAAAGGAAATACAAGATTACATCGCTGAATTTTTCGCTTTTCTATCGGCAGCTTCTCAGCCATCTCTATATAGTCCCCATCGGGATAGGCAATATCAGCCATTTGTAAGATAGGAAATAAGACCATCCTATCTGCTTTTCTAATCGATGGATGGGGCCATAGTTTATTCGTATCCGTGTAAGGAACTAGATAGTCAAGCCCCGCCCGTAAACGTGAGTTTTTATCTGCCGTTTTCCAAATATCCACATCCACCTTTGTGGCCAAACGCGCCACAAGAAACATAGCATGTAAATTATAGATGCTGTAAAAAAGCGGACGTGTTCGTGCCATTTCTTCAGGCATAGAACCATCCGGTTTGATCTGCGTTATAACTCGGTTTTCGATAAACTTTCGCGCAATCCTGCTAGCGGACTCAAGATCACCAGAATACAGAGAAAAATACATGGCTTGCACATCGTAATACGAACCATGATTATTTTTCGAAGCCGCTTCTTGAAGAGCCATTTCGTCGGTTGTTAACCATTCCACATATTCTCCAGCCCACTTTCTCAGTCCTTCATAATCCGATTCATTGAGCGCAGTTGAATTTGCGATAAGCAAAGATCCTTCTAAGGCACGTATCATTAAACGCCCATCAAGTACGCCAGACTTGGAACCCGTATTATGACCTGGTCTACATTGTGCATGATTCACATTTGGATTCATCCGCGTCGTAGGATCGAGGAACCATACCCGTAAAAGTTCTGCGGCTTTTTGGGCATATTTTTCTTCTCCAGTCAGATAGTAAGCTATTCCCAATGTTTCTGTATGTGTTCCTAATGCACCTATTCTTCGTCGGTCAGATTCCTTCAGGTCTTGACTTGCTGGATTTGTTTTACCATCGTGCCGAATGTAAGGCAGCCCATTGGGTTGATTAGGATCAGGCCACCAATAGCGACTATAGCTTGCATAGTCATGATTGTCTCCGCTTGGTGGAAGTTTCACTTTGTCCGTAACAGTATAAGGACCTTCTTTAAGTGCCGTTTCAGCATCGATAAATAATTGCCTGTAGGCATCCATGAGTTCAGGGTCATTTTCTTCAACTCTTTCTTTCGTGCGCTCAAGATAATCACCGTCCATCAAAATGGTCTCTACATTTTGATCGTGCACATCACTTGTTTTACACATGGCTAATATGAACAGTGTAAATAAAAGTGTGATCTTAAAGTTATCTTTCATACTGATTTATAGCTTTTACTTATTCAATATATGGCTGCAACTAACCTTTTGAAATAATAGAATTATTTTTAATGGGACCAAGCAAATATTTCTTTGATACCAGTTCGATTCTAACATCCAAACTTTTAAAATCTGCATAAATATCTAACGATTGATTGTATACGACAACGACCTAAGACTTTTTTGCCGCAGATATTGCTTTTGATCATTTTAAAAAATTTTATTTTTTTTAATCATTAATGCTTGCACCAATGAATTAATGTTAATTGGTTTGCTCTCGAAATGAATTAGATAAATAACATATCCATTTATTGCTTGAGCTCCAATCGGGCAAGGGCAATTCTATAGTATGTTGTAAGATATATATTTGTAAAGCCCTTGTGTTAATTCACAAGGGCTTTTTTAGTTTAAAAAATATTGTAATGAGTTTTTATTGTTGTCTATAATTTTATTTTAGAGTTGAAAAACTCATAATGCCAAATTCACTCATTTACTTAAGTAATAGTTTTATAGTATGCATCAAACTAAACAGAATTTCTATGGACTATTGGACAATAATGCAGGTATAAGTATTGTTAACTTTTAGCTTATTGTACATGAAATTTTAGCAACTTCACTTTATAGATTTATCAATACTTTCTTATCATAATCTGGAATTTCAAATAAACCTCGAGTTTCATAAAATGTAATAAAAAATCATAGAGTAATCATTACAGATAGAGATGATTTGATGCTTTATCATTGCGCTGGATGCTTTATCTATCTTGGAGTACTACTACTCTAAATGCGCCAAGGTGGATTTAATCTATTTTCTCCACCATAAAATAAAACCAATTGATTTCCATCAAGATCTTTTAATTTGGCAACACGCCATAAATATCTTTTGTCATTAGGTAACTCATCAAACTCAATTCCTTTCTCTATCAGTACATTCACAAGTTCGTCAAGATTTTCGCATTCAAAATATACAGAAACGCCTTGTCCAGAAGGCAACTTTTCAGCTTGACTGATTGAAAATGTTGAACCCCCATTTGGGCATTCAAATCGAGCGTAATGAGGCAAAGCTTTTACTATCAGTTTAAGTCCAATTTTTTCGTAGAAAGGAATCGATTTTGTTAAATCCAACGAAGGGACAGTTACTTGATTTAAATTCATACTAATTATTTTTAAACAATTGGTTAAGTTCTTGCTCAGAAAATCAATCACAATTTTTTTTATGGCTTGCAAGCTAAAGCCTCTACATTCAAACATAAAACTTAGCTAGTTAACGTATAACACCAACATCCAGTTTAAATCGGTCTTTAAAAAATAGTGTCACTCCTTTGCTTTAGTAATCAATTAAATTTCATTACCGCTTCTTGCACAGCTCTAAGCATAACCATCTACAAATAAATGCACCCATTATAGCTACTCCACACCCACAAGCAAGGCAACAATGAATATTATCACTACTACCATATTCTTTTTAACAATTCTTTTAATAATGTATCGAACAAATCCCTAATCATCAAGTAAAACTTAGTTGTAATGAATATTCATTTTCAGAAGCTCTCCATCATTGATGTTATTTATTCAATTCTGGTTACTTTCACATATTTAATAGAAAGATAAATGCACTACATGAAATTTTATAAGCTACTCTGTACCATTATCTTAATATCTACTATTAAGGTGTGTATTGCCCAGCCTACCCAAGAAGCTGATAAAGCAGAAGTGATTATCTTTTCTAATTTCATGTTAGACAAATTAGGCACTGAAAACATAGTGAAGCAAGCTGATAAAAATTCTAAAGAACAAGTTCTTATCATACTTGGATTCGAATTACAGGATACGGTTAATAAGCAAAAGATTATTGATTATACTTCTCGGCTTAATGAAATTTACAAGAAGTGCTACCTACTGCCCTCTCCAGCTTTATGGCAAAAGTACAATGCGTCTGGTATCAAGATGCTAGACGATCTATTCGATAACGAGATGGCAGGAGATTTGCTTTTACCAGATAATGCATGTGGCGAATTAGAAACTAAAGATATCAATGATAATCTTGTCATAGCCATCATGGATTCTAACTGGTACTTACAGAATTGGGACAAGGACAGATACATTAATAAAGGTTGCTACATTAAAGACAGAAACCGCTTCTGGCTTCACTTTAATGATGAGATATCTAGCCACCAAGACAAGACTGTCTTATTGCTGACATACCACGATCCTATATCCTACGATGTCAGTGGTGGATATATGCCTATTTCGAAATTATTGTTTCCTATACCCATCTTAGGAGCTTACATCCAACAAGTAAAATCATATACTAAAGGCATAAATTATGCTACACACCCCACTTACAGAGAATTCAGTGGTGGAATCAGGAAAGCAGTCGACTCAGAAATTAATGTCATTTCCATAGCTGCTTCAGGTAAGTATCAGATGTATTATAAAAAGAAAAAAAACCACTTTCTTAATGTAGATTCTGGAGTCTCTAAGAGTGAATTTGTGCAAGACAAACTAGTTCATTGGTCTAGTAGAGATAAAGCTAAACTTAAACTGATAAAAAATGCCAATGGCATAGATGCCCAATGGTTAAATCCGTACTCTTCTGATGTTCTTAATAGAATTAATATTCCTTTTGACAGAGAGATAGCTGACTTGACTAATGCTGTCACTTACAGCCTTCCCGATAGCTTTAAAACTTCAGTATTGGCTGATGAAAGTTTTAAAAATTTGAATGGTTTTTTCTTTGGAAAATTAAATACAGACTTATATAAAACTGAAGTTAATGTGCCTAGCTTTAATATGAAAAATGAAGAAGGCAATAAATTTTCTACAGAAAAAATAGGTGGCGGAAAACAAACTATTTCCGTTCGAATCAAAGGTCAGAATGACAAAGAGTTTGCCCTCAGGTCATTAAAGAAATCGCCAGATAAATTGATACCACCACCATTCGACATAGACGCTGTAAAGTATTTAGTCTCTTACTTTTTTACTGCGGCTAATCCATTTTCTTTTCTCGTCAGTGCACAACTGGAGCAAGACCTAGGTCTTAACAGCACAGATGCAGAGCTCTTTTATCTACCTAAGCAAAGTGCCCTAGAACCATATAATGATGAAATAGGAAATCAGTTGGTATTATTTAAGCAACGTGCAGATGGCGATAATTCTAAGGTAGATCACTTTGATTTTTCTGAAGACATCATCAGCACAAAAGACCTTTTAGATGACTACTGGGAAAATAAAGCCAATGTTGATGCCAAAGCATTTCTCAAGTGCAGATTACTAGATATACTAATCAATGACTGGGACAGACATGAAGATCAATGGCGGTGGGCAAAGCCTGATAACGATTCTCTCTCGGTGGATTACTATGGTCCGATACCGCGAGATCGTGATCAAGCACTATCTCATTATGATGGTATGTTTTTATCATTGGTTTCTTATTATTCTCCATATGCATTTCCTGCAACTTCCTTTGGCAATAAAATAAATAAAAAGGATATCAAACGTAATCACTATATCGCATCATTTTTAGATAACTTTATTTTAAGCCAATTAGATAAAAAAGAATGGGATGCTGTAACCAGAGAATTTAAAGACGACCTGACCGAAGACATTATCACAGACAGCTTCACTGCACTGCCTAAAGAACTAAGAAGTCTTCATGAGGATGATAAACGCATTTTGATTCAGCGTCGATCTGAAATTGAAAAAGCAAGTGACCACCTATTCCAACTTGTCAACAAAAAACTGCTTGTTTTATGTTCAGAAAACAGGGACAGCATTGTGATAAATACGACTGACAACATCACTAATCTTAAAGTATATAGCTATAATGATGATAACGAAAAAGTGCTAAAAATTGAAAGAGAGATCACTACGAAAAGCGTAAAGGAGATGTGGATTTATGCACTGGAAGGTGATGATGACCTGACAATGATAGGCGAAAAACCATACATGCATGTCAGATTTGTTTCGGGTTATGGTAATGATAGATACAATGTGGAAGATAAGTTAGAATCTAAGTTAGATATATACGAAATAGACGATACCAATGTCGTTAATAACTTTGAAGATGAAGACATTAATGAGACCAATCACAGCTCTATAATTTCTATTAATAGAGAGGACTTTAGACAGGACTACGGATGGATACTGCCTGGCGTATCTTACAACTCTGATGATGGCGTTTTATTCAATGCATTGATCAATAGATTTACTTTTGGTTTTAAAAAACAAACGACGCATACTTTCAAAGCCGGTTTTGCCACATTCCGATCAAGCTCTACATTTGAATATAACTTGCTGCATAGTAATGAGCTCAAGGTTAATGATGTATTTCTTAATGTGGGTTATTACGGTCCACGATACGAAGCCAACTATTTTGGACTAGGCAACGACAGCGCATTGAATACTGAGATAGATGATTCTTTCTATTTCTTTAGGCAAAAGAAATCATATCTTTTGGGAGGCCTCAAACGTAATTTTATGGATGGAAGTAATATAAGTTTAGGCTTGGGAGCCGAAAGAATTAAATTAGATCAAATAGGCAATAGGTTTGTGGACCTAGATGATTCTATAGATCCCGCTGCATTTGAAAATCATTACTTTACGAATGGACAATTAAGTTACAATTTTAAAAATTTCGACAACACATTAATTCCGCACAACGGATTTGCCATTGATATTGATGTAAATGCAGGTAAAAGTCTAAGTGACAATAGTAGAGATTATCTAAAACTAGAAGCAAATACAACAGTAATATCGCGGGCCTTGGCTAACGAGCGATTCATCATTGGATCTAGGATTGGTGGTGGCTACCTCATAAGTGATGATCCATTTGTCTACTCATTATTTACTTTAGGTGGCAACAATAGTTTGCGTGGTTTTAGAAGAGATAGATTCAGGGGTTCGTCTTATTTTTATAATTCCAACAATGCCCACTATTATATTTTTAAGAAGACAGCTAAGAATAACCGAAAACACAGTATAGGCGTATCTGCATTTTTTGATCATGGAAGGATATGGCATGAATCTGACACGAATAAGGCATGGCGATATAGTTACGGCACTGGCGTATTTTTTAATCCTTTAGATGTGATCATTATTTCCCTAGCCTATAATGTTTCTCCAGAGGATGCGAGAATAAGTTTAAGGCTAGGATGGCAATTGTAATTTTTACTATTTACTATTTAATTCTTAATTCTTAATTCTTACTTTTTAATTCTTACTTTTTAATTCTCAATTTTTAATTCTTAATTCTTAATTCTCAATTTTTAATTCTCAATTCTTAATTCTTAATTCTTAAAGATGCTTCTTTTCCTTGACGGAATAATTAAATCTAACTTCTCTAGCTATATTCTTTTTGAAGAATTTTAAAATATACTACTATAGACACTTCTGATCCACTTTATTATCCGCACACAACTTGCAGATAGATTTATTTCCATTCAGATGGAAGAGTCTTTCCAACTTCGCCATCATTCGTCACATGTCTGAAAAACGCATTTTCATTTGTCCTGAAACTATCACTGTCGAACAACCCTCATTGCTAAGACTAAAAATTTATTGCAACTTAAGTGCTCTGTTCAGTATTTTGAATATAAGAGTGATCCATTTGAAGACATTCTAAATAAAAACCACATAAAAAAAATACTATATGTCAAAGCTTAATGTTTCACAGAACTCATACAATCACATTTAATTGAAGGAAGTCTTGAAGCAGGTAAAAGATTTAGACATCTTAGCATGAGAAAGACCTATGAGCAAAATATCATGAGCCTAAGAGAAGAGAGACACTAACGGTTGGATGACTGTAATCTTGGATTCACAATCTGAAAAGATCCTCGGTGCCACAATATTAGGCGTGGGTTGTGATGAGATTATAAGTAGTTTTTTTTTAATATCATGTATACAGATTCTAACTTTAAAACCATTGGAGATTCAGTACAACTTCATCCTACTGTATCAGAGCTCATTCTCACAATGTTGGAATCTTTGAGTAAACCTGAAAATGAGTCATAACAAAAACCTAAATTATTATATATTTAATCCATGAATTTAAGCGAACATTTTAATGATACGCGAAATCACACTCAATCTATATGTAAACCACTGACAATTGAAGATCACGTTGTGCAAGTGTCGATCTTCGCCAGTCCAGCTAAATGGCATTTGGCACATACAACTTGGTTTTTTGAAACATTTATTTTGAAAGAACACATACCAGAGTATAAAGAATTTCATGAAGATTATAACTTTCTATTCAATAGCTATTATAACAATGCTGGCGATCGCGTTTTTCGCGCCAACCGTGGAAATATGACCCGACCTGGTGTTGATGAAATTTATAATTATCGAAAGTATGTGGATGAGGCGATGTTGCACTTGATTAGCCAAAATGATGCCGCTAATTTAAAAGAACTTATTACTTTGGGGATTCATCATGAACAACAGCATCAGGAGCTTCTTCTCACGGATATCAAATATATGTTAGGTCATAATCCGCTGTTTCCTATATATAATAACGATACTTCTTTATTGAAAAACGAAGAAAATATAGGATCAGGTTTTCACCCTGTAAAGGAAGGTATTTATAAAATTGGGTTTCAGGAGGATGGATTTTCTTATGACAACGAATTGGGCGTGCACAAAGTCTACCTCCATGATTTTGAAATTAATAAAGCCTTAGTGACTAATGAAGAATTCATACAATTTATTGATGATGGAGGATATTCCAATTTCAATTTATGGCTAGATGAAGGTTGGTCATGGGTGGAGGCAAACGAAATTAGTGCCCCACTTTATTGGCATAAAATTAAAGGTGAGTGGCATTACTTTACATTAACAGGTTTGCAAAAAGTTGAACCGAAATCAATTGTCAAGCACATAAGTTATTATGAAGCGGCTGCTTTTGCAGAATGGAAGGAAATGCGTTTACCTACAGAATTTGAATGGGAGGTTGCAGCAGAAAATTTTAATTGGGGTCAACGATGGGAGTGGACCAACAGCGCATATCTACCCTATCCACAATTTAAGAAAGCCAAAGGTGCCCTTGGAGAATACAATGGGAAATTTATGATAAATCAAATGGTCCTGCGCGGAGCTTCTGTTGCAACTGCTCCAAATCATAGTAGAAAAACTTACCGTAACTTTTTTCATCCTGATGCCCGATGGCAATTCACAGGAATTAGATTAGCAAAATAAGATATGAGTGAACAATTTAAAAAAGAGATTGAAGCTGGTTTGAGTCAGACACCCAAAACACTTCCTTCCAAATATTTTTATGATGAGATTGGAGATGCAATTTTTGTGAAAATCATGCATTCCGATGAGTACTATTTAACAAAGTCTGAATTTGAAATTTTTAAAAATAAATCAGATCAAATTATTGATGCTTTTCAAATAGAAAAAGATACATATTTTGAATTGATAGAACTAGGAGCAGGTGATGGATTAAAAACAAAAGAACTTCTAAAATGCTTACAAAGTCGTGGATTTAATTTTGACTATTTCCCAATAGATATTTCTCAAAATGCCTTAGACATACTTGAAGAATCACTGAAGCGCGACCTGCCTTCCATTGGGATTCAAAAACGGCAGGGCGATTATTTTGAAACATTGGCTTCCTTCAAAAATACAAAGCATCCTAAAGTTGTTTTATTCGTAGGGTCAAATATTGGAAACATGGCTGATGAAGTTGCTGCTCAATTTATTTATCAATTGGGCTCCAACCTCACTAGAAATGATAAACTCTTGTTAGGAGTTGACTTAAAAAAAGATGCATCAATTGTAAAACCAGCCTATAATGACAGCAAAGGATTCACAAGCGCATTTAATTTAAACCTATTGCACAGGATCAACAAGGAACTAGGCGCAAATTTTGCTATTGAACATTTTAGTCATGAACCCACATATTCGGAAGACGAAGGTATTGCGAGAAGTTATTTAATGAGCTTAAAAAAGCAAGATGTATACATTGAAGCACTAAACAAATCTTTTGAATTTGAGAAAGGCGAAAAAATAGCGACTGAAATTTCAAGAAAATACGATGACAAAATAATTGAGCAATTAATAAAAGATACAGATTTCAAAATTGTAGAAAAACTAACTGACGATTTGGGCTATTTCGCTGATTATATTTTCACAAGATCATAAAATGAAACCTCATAAATTGATTGGTGTTTTAGAGATGAGTCAAGCATCAACTCAGTTCTATATTGACTTGATTAATGAAAAGTATAGTAATGGGCTTTCTATTGATTCACAGCCTTTCAAATTAATTTCTACTGACTTTAAAGCCATAAATAAACTGTTACCAAAACGCTCTGTTAAACTTGACACGCTTATAACCACCTATTTACAAGACATCCCAGCAAATGATATTGAATGCGTTTTAATTCCCAATATTACTATTCATGAGACGGTGGATGCTGTCAGCAGTAAAATAGATTTCACAATTCCACTGGCCCATCCCATTCTAGGGTCTATAAAAAGGATGCGTAAAGCAAGCAAAAGCAAAGCGGTATTATTCGGCACAGCCTATACCATGACCTCTGAATACATTAAAATCGTATTTGCTAATTCTGATATTAAAATTGAAGAACCCAAGCCAGAAGATTTACAATTCATAGATTGGATTAGGAGGGAAGTATATTCAGAAAGTATCTCAGCAGAAGCTGTAAAAAAGTTCAATGATCTGGTCGAGACTTATACAGATGATACTACAGTTTTACTGGCATGTACCGAATTGTCACTTGTTTCAAAAATATCAAATGACTGTGTTTTGGATATGGCTGCCATACAGGTTGAAGAGGCTATTTCAATGAAGTCATAGCTGACAACAGTTGAGACTTTGACACCAAATCATCGTTTAACGATCCACTCGTAAGTTGATTTTATAAAATCAATTAACATCCCCCTCCTTTCTTCATAGGTTTTGCCATCAAGCTCTTTCAAACCCAAAATCGCACCTTTCCAATTATCATTTACAATCCATTTCCAATTATCCCCTTTAGGTAAATTGTCATATTGGATATCAAAATTTTCTGGATAAGCTGCCATATAAAAATAGGAATCATTTGCCATCTCGTCTTGCATTGCCAAGCCAAATCCAACACCTAGGTTACTTTTAACTTTACAGTAAATCCCAGTATCAAAATGATGTGGCCAGATGCGAATTTCACTTATTGTTTGTGCAATACCTAGGAGCAATATACTTATTTCATTTGCAAGCGTTCGATAAGCTCCCCATGCATCTAGTGCAACCGCGTCAGGCTTTTCCCATAATGCATCAATAAAATCATAAGAAGGAATCTCAAAATGCAATTCTTTCATTAACCCCTCTGTAGGAAAATCTAATGCGTTGAAACTCTTTTCAATATCACCTTCGATTTCACTTATAGTTTTTCCTTCAATTTGAAATTGCTTTACTATTGCTTTATTATCAGCTAAAAGAAGAAATGAGAAATCAACTAAATCTAAAGCAAGTATATATTTATTATCATTTTGCTGAAACCATCTTCCATATATTCTATTCTCAATCGATTCATAATATAAATTGGTATGGCTATCATCATCTTTCTTTGGAACCAAACTCCTATTAACCTTAGCAATGACTTGGCAGATTTGATGAATCTTTTTATCTGTAGTATTATATGACTGCATTTTAAGTTGCTTTTGATGTTGTACTCTTAAGTGTTTCTAACTTTCGTTCTTGAATATATAATTATATTGACAAAAAAAATTAGTTGGTTCATAAAAAACACCTATTTGTCCTGACTTCCCCAGTGAGCATTCTTGTCTACACTGTATTACACTTTTTATATCATATAATTCGTCGTATTGACAATGGTTAATCGCATAAAACTTTTTCCCATTTTCTGGTTTTATTTATGTTTTTGAAAAACTTCGTAATGTGCTTTTACAAATCTTATAAGCCTCATAAAACAATTTGAGGTGTTTTCAATCTCACTCACTTTCAAGTTGGTTTTTAAATTATAAAAGCTGGATATCAGATACATGATACCAACTACCAAGCCAAAACCACCAAGTATAAAGTTTAGCCATAATTGTACTTCAATTAATAATATTTTTAAACGGTAAACGATTGAGCTTACAGTCAATGAGCAGTTGAACATCCTTATCAGTCAAAAAACCACACTGAATCTTTTTTGAGAAACAGTAAGGATGAACAATGAAAGGGCATGCAAAATTTATTTATTAACTACTATTTTACATTCAACAAAATGAAAGCATCAATATCAATTCTATTTAATTTTTTATCTACAATTATGGTTTTAGTTTTCTTGAGCTCCTGTGAAAATGAAACTATAACTACGTTTAATCCAGAAGAACAATTATCAATCGCCGAAAATCAAATGATAAAAGCGCTTTTATGTAGTCACTATGATAACTGCGAAGACGAAATTGAAATAAATGACAATAGTATTCTTATTGAGAATTGCATCCATATGGACAAGGATAAATTTTTAGAACACTGGGATGAAAATGTTAATCAAATAATTATAATTGATACAGTGCCACATCCAGAAGATCCTAAGCGCACAATCAAATTAGAATATGCTGTAACGAATCAATCAGTTGATTCGAGACAAAAAATTTACAGTATTCAAAATTATGCTACCCAATCTAAAGTGAGAAATCTTAAATATTTCGTACATCCTTCAGTAGATGATTGTGGTGGTTATGATTGGGTACCTCAAATTAGAGATGCTGCAGTGGACATAGTCTATGTCTACGGATGTAATTTTACTATCTCAAGGGCGTATGCGATAGAAAATGCTGATATAATTTTTGCTTGCGATAACGATATTTACTTTGAAAACAACAGTCCTAACCATTATGATTTACCTACTTATGACGATACAAGATCTAGTTGGTGCTGGAATCGAAAAGTGGGCAGATATATTTCTATCAATGATTCTGCGGCTGGGGTATCTAATAAAAGAGGAATAATAATTCATGAAATTTTACACACATTAGGAGTAGCTCATACAAATAATAGTTTTGGCTACCACTTGATAGATTCTCCAACTGCTGATTCTAATTCATTAATGAATAGCGGTACAGTCAACGTCAATGAATTAAGTGAAGATGATAAAAATACTCTAAGAAGAGTTTGGCCTTCTTTATTATATAAGCCAAATTCTTATACTATAACAAAATCAGGCAACAACGCTAACCTTACATTCAATAATCCTTACCCTTTTTATTTCCCTTATGATCGCGTAGTTGTAGCTCACTGGTTTCAAGGATCATTTGATATCGATTGGATATATACACAACCAAATAGTTCTGGCACTTATAATTACCAGAGGTCAAATCTTCCTCCAGGACAACATTGGTTTAAACTTCTTGGCGGCAGTCATAATCATGAAATAAGATCTGATGCAACATCCTGGAAACCTGTAGTTATATAATCTCCAAAATAAAATCGTAGGAATTATTATTTGGTTGAAATTTTTTTACTTCATTTTGTTATTCTATTCATATTGTTTTTTAAAGCATATTTAAGCTGAACGTCTGTTGTTGCTGCTAATCAACAATAGGCGTTTACAGTTTATGTAGGCTTTAGCTTAGGTATATGTTACTTTAGAATTAAAACAGGATTATACTCAAACACATGTCTTGGTTTAGCTTGGCAAAGAAATTTTGTCTCTATAGCCATTAAACCTGTTGGAGAATTGATAATTTGTAGTAATTATGAAAGTTAATTTTCTACAATCAAATTTTTCTTCCTCTAAAACTATGTGTTGAGAAAAAGGCATTGCCCCCTGTTTGATAAGAGATATTTAAACCATCATCAACAAATGTGTACCTAAAAAGCCTTCCATTATTCTGAGAATAAGTACATGTGCCATCTAAATAAACTCGTCTACTCCAATCTCCAATTATAAGAATAGAATCTGGCGAGCCAATATAGTCCTCAACTTTATAAATCATTGTTTTTGTTGTGGTGCTCCCACTCTGATTTGTTGACGACTCTTGACCTAAATAGGTGCCAAAAATCCTCATAGATTTATCTTCTAAAGATTCTCCACAAGAAATAGTAAAAAGGAGCCATGATAAAAAAACGATTCTTTTAACCATAATGTAATTTAAAAAAAATAAACTATAAAAGAATTTATAAAGGATTTAACTCAATCAAATATTTTAAATATTGATACATCTGAACCTTATCTTTATAACCATCGCCTTATTTAAAAAAATCCTTGATGATTCCGCTTACTTTAAATCCAGTGTTTTTATAGAGATTTAATACTAAGATATTAGACGCATATACATCAAGCCAGATAAGTTCAATCGGAGAATCTGTTTTTGCCCATTCAATGACTGATTCAATAAGAAACCTCCCCAAGCCTTGATTCTGCCATTGCTCCTTTACCCCCATTCCAATCATTGCAGTATGAAACATTTTAGACCTTTTACTACCTGTTAAATCTAAATTTCCAATAAGCTCAGTATTCAGTTCTGCTACCAATAGGATACTATTTGCACTTTGCGCATAGTCAGTAATTATATTGGATTCTTTTTCTAAGTTAATGGGATATTCATCCAATGTCAGAGGTATGGTTGTCGTGTTTTTTTATATAGCTTCTTTTCAAATACAGCTAAGCTTGAGCATCGTGTAATTCTGAAACGCGTATCTTGACAGCATCACCAGATTTTAAAATATATGTCTTTGGCTGAAATATGAAATATGATTTATGATTTATGATTTATGATTTAAGATTTATGATTTAAGATTTAAGATTTAAGATTTAAGATTTAAGATAGATAACAATATTTTGAATGACATTTGGTACTTGCACAAATATTACACTTCATAAGTAGATGGTGTTTTAGTTGAGTTTCTATACATTCAAAATCATAGCCCATCATTTAATCATCCTAATCATAGTTCAGCCATTTAACTTCAATTAATCCTGACAACTTTCTTCGCAATCCACCTTTCTCCTTCTCGTATTCTTAGAATAAACACCCCAGATTTCGGAAGTTGAATTTTATGTGTCTTGGTAATATTGTCTTTTTCAATAAGCTTTCCTTCTAGTGTATATAATTCATAGTCGAAATTTGGAGTTGTCGAATTTACTTTTATAAATTCCGTTGTTGGATTAGGATAGATTTTTAAGTCAATATCTTCGAGAACATTTTGACTTGAAGTGAAGCTTGAATCACAAGGAAAGCTGACAAAATTATACTTGATGGTATCATTTTCAAAACACCTTAAATATTTAACAAAGCAAGTAACTTGGTCACAGTAATATTCATCTAGAAACCATTCATGAGTGTAAAATCCACTACCTCTCATAAAACCAATTCCATCTAGTACTTCATGGTAATGATTCATGACCAAAGATGTGTCCGACCTATATATATCTCGGGCGCGCACATACTTTAGTTTTCGCATAGAACCATCTGACATTTGATATTGCTTTATACTATCTATAACTATAGGAATGTCGGCCAAGCCCATGTTTTGATTTACATCAAGCCCACATTTTGGAAAATATTCTGTTTCATAACTCGCATCAGAATCAAAATCATATAACAATTGAAGTAATTGCGAATTGACATTATAATTGTAAACTTTCTGCCCTTTGTAATGTAGATAAAAACTGGTATTGCACGTTGAATGTGTTCTAGTCGCTAAAAATAATTTAAGTCCATCAATTGTTACCGTATCCACAATTTCGATCACCGCAGAATCGAAAGTGTCATTAGGCACCCACATCCAATTAAATTCATAAGTCCATTTTGTGCCAATATCCCAAACTGGTTTTTCTTGTGAGAAAATAAAATTTGTTAACACGGTGAAGCAGATTATAAAAAGGCCTTTGCTATTCATTTGTCGTTCTAAAATTATTTATTGAAGATAAAACATCTTGCAGGATTGTGAAAAAATTTGGCAGCGGGGTCAGACTAAAATCACATCATAATAAAATAAACCTATATCAGCTTACATATTACTAAATCTGTGTTCAGTATTGAAAAATCGCTTTTACAAAATTCTCACATAAGACAAGTTAAATCCAATATAGTAAAAAAAATTATAGACAAAAAGTGCACTGACTATACTTATGCCAAAAAATCACTTAGTGTCGTAAGCTGCAATAACTAAGTTCGTATTAACATGAGGATATCGATTCAAAGCTCATAACTATCCACCTATGCTTTGCATCTCACCGCTAAAGAAAACAAACACCTTATTATTTTAAGATGCCTAAAATTAAAGCAGCATTGGCAAAAGCCAAATTAAGTATAAAACATTAATAAAGACAAAAGCATAACCACTATGGCTTTTAAATTAAGTTTAAAAATCTAAGTTTCTATTCAATTTGCACTTAGCTCCTTGACCATTATTGCGCCAAGCCATTTATAAAAAAGAAATCTTACGATTAAAGAAAGTTGCAGAAGTATGCCTATTATTGTATATCAACTCACAGACAAAAACCAATAGCTTTGAGAATCCTATTTGCTTTATTATTATTTTGTTATGCTTGTTCTTCTAGTCCAAAGCAAGATGGCACAACAACAAATCCGAACATTATACTCATCGTAGTTGATGATCTTGGTTATGCTGATTTTTCGCCATTTGCGCAACATGACAAAACCATTAGTACTCCAAACATTTCCAGACTTGGGAAACTGGGCACCTCATTTAGCCAAGCTTATGTTACTGCTCCCGTATGCAGTCCTTCGAGAGCAGGATTATTGACTGGAAAAAATCAATTCAGATGGGACAAGCCTGCCAGCTGGGGACCAGGATTGCCAGATACCATCAAAACGTTACCAGAGTACTTAAAAGACGTAGGATACCAAACGGCTAGGATAGGAAAAAACGATTTGGGTAGAAATTTTCACAAATACGATGTTAGAGAATATCCACTCAATCATGGGTATGATGAGTTTTTAGGATTTAGTGCACATGCACATGATTATTGGCACAATAGCCAATCGATAAAAGATCGCACACCTGACCCTTTCGGTACAAGTGCATTGCTAGGCCCACTCATGCACAACATGTCAGAAAAAAGTTACGCCGAAGGTTATCTGACGGATATACTTACAAATGAATCTATTGCATACCTTAATCGTACACATGAAAAACCATTTTTTCTGACATTGTCTTACAGTGCTGTTCATCACTTGATACACGAGGTGCCACAAAAATATCTAGACAAATATGGTGCTCCACCCATTCCAAATTACGAACCTGATAGTATGCTTGCTTTTAATAAGCATGAACCCGGAAGCTACAGTGCTTATTATGACAAGTATTCGAGAGTAGGCTCCATCGGTGCTGATGCGTTGCGTGCATATTATCTGGCTAATCTCGAATGTCTCGATGATAATATTGGCCGCGTGTTGGATGCTTTAGAAAAGAAAAAAAACTCAGAAAATACCATTATTGTTTTTGTATCAGACAACGGTGGCTCGCCTTTAACAGGTGCTAATAATGCACCGCTCACTGGCGGAAAATATTCCCTCTGGGAAGGAGGTATTCGCGTACCGATGATTGTTGTTTGGCCAGAAAAATTTAAAGCTGGTGCGATTGAAAATGCTTACATCTCAGCTACAGATATAATGCCTACAATGTTGAAAGCCGCAGGAATTCAAGCCACGGATAATACTTTAGATGGCAAGAGCTTGCACAATCCTGATACTGATAGATTATTGGTTTGGAAGTGGCAAAAAACCTGGGCTGTAAGACAAGGAGATTGGAAACTTACAAATGCTAAAGAAAATCATTGGAAGAGCGAACCCTCTACTCAGTACATTGCACCTATAGTCGACAACATGAATTTGAAACTATTCAACATTAAGCAAGACCCTGGCGAGCGGCAAGATTTGGCTAGTGCGCAGCCTGAAAAAGTAAAAGAATTAGAGGAAGCATATAATAATTGGATTGCTGAAAATGTAAGAATATAATTATTAAATAATCATAAAAACCTTAGCCTGTCATTTAATCAGCTTAATCACAGTTCAGACATTTTAGCTAAGCCATATTTCCGTACATTATCATACATAGCACCCAGACCCTATTAATTTCTTTAAAAAAAGAGCTTGTTTGAAACATCGACACTAGGGCGTATAATCCTACTAAAATCCGAAATACTTTATTGTTTAGAGTAAGTACCTACGCACCCACCTATAGTAACTATTAAAGTTTCATTCATGTATACACTTTTTATGGAACCACCACTATTAGTGAATGAGTTTGCGGAGTCCAGACTTACAGAAATTTCAAATGTACCGCCATTGTTCGATTCTATTATTTGAGTAAGTTCTGTCAAACTATTAACTACCTCAATAATTTGAATGGGAGATTCAAAATCACCGCATGTTTGAGAGTCAAGAATATAAGTTCCTATGAATTTAGCCTTAGCCTCAACATCACAAGTACTCCCTTCGTAACCTAAAATACAGTTGCAACTGCCATTATTGCAAGTACTTTCATTGAGGCATATGATATTTTCACAAGCATCTTCGCTTGTGCAACAGAAAAAGACGATTAGTGAAAATATAATCAGAAATGTTTTTGTAATTGTTCTCATTTTAAGTTTTACATAATTTATAATTGTACAAAGATGATACAACTTTTAATATTGAAGAAATTCTACATTGATTAAAAACAAGCATAAAAATTATAGCCCATCATTTAATCATTCATAATCATAGTTCATACTTTTTACAACTGTTTTGATCATGTCTACAAAATCTTTAATTTAATTTTTGGTAAATGGCTGTTAGTTTCATAATTTATAAGAGTTAATAAAAATCAAGCTTTATATTACCTATTTTATTAGTTCGACGCGAAGCACAAACATAAATATGGATACTTACATTTTAGCATTAGATCAGGGCACGACTAGCTCAAGAGCCATAGTATTTGATCATAAAGGCAACATTATTTCTGTAGCTCAACAAGAATTCAAACAGCATTTTCCTAAACCCGCTTGGGTAGAGCATGACCCAATAGAAATATGGTCTACACAATCTGAAGTAGCCAAAAAAGCCATAACTCAAAAAGGCTTAACTGAAGAAAACATTGCCGCCATAGGTATTACTAATCAACGAGAAACTGTATTGGTTTGGGACAAGCATACAGGCGATCCAATATACAACGCTATAGTTTGGCAAGATAAAAGAACCTCTGACTATTGCGACACACTAAAAGCACATGGACACGAACAATCAGTTAGAGAAAAAACAGGATTGGTTATTGACTCTTATTTCTCTGGCACGAAGGTAAAATGGATATTAGACAATATAGAAGGGGCAAGAAAAAAAGCAGAAGCAGGAGACCTTCTCTTGGGTACAATTGATACATGGCTCATATGGAAATTGACAAATGGCGAAACACATGTTACGGATGTCTCCAATGCTTCAAGGACCATGATGTTTAATATTAATACAATGGAATGGGACGATGAATTATTGCAACTTCTAGCAGTACCTAAAAGTATGCTGCCTGAGGTGAAACAATCTAGTGAAGTTTATGGACATACAAGCGCTGATATCTTTGAAAGTAAAATTTCAATTGCAGGGATTGCAGGCGATCAACAAGCTGCACTCTTCGGACAAATGTGTACTAAAAAAGGCATGGTAAAAAACACCTATGGTACAGGTTGTTTTATGCTTATGAATATTGGTGATGAACCTAAAGTTTCTAAACACAAACTTTTAACAACAGTCGCATGGAAGATCAACAACAAAACAACTTATGCATTTGAGGGCAGCGTATTTATCGCAGGAGCTGTAGTACAGTGGCTGAGAGACGGTTTGAAAATGTTCAAGGAATCATCAGACGTAGAAAAACTAGCAGCGTCAGTTGATGATTCTGGAGGCGTCTACTTTATCCCAGCTTTTGCGGGATTAGGTGCGCCGCATTGGAATCAAAAAGCACAAGGAACTATGTTTGGATTGACAAGAGGAACAACTGATGCCCACATAGCCCGAGCCGCTTTGGAGGCCATAGCTTTTCAAACCTTAGACATATTAAAAGCTATGGAGTCAGACTCCGGTGTTTCGATAAATGAATTAAGAGTTGATGGTGGCGCGACAGTAAATAATATGCTGATGCAATTTCAGTCAGATGTGCTCAATACGGAAACTGTAAGACCGCAAGTGGTAGAAACAACTGCAATGGGTGCTGCTTTTCTTGCAGGCTTAGCTGTAAAATACTGGAAAGATCAAGAAGAAATTCAAGCTATCTGGCAAACTGATAAATTGTTTTCTCCAACTAAAGATCGTACAGAAGTGGATAAAAAGATTAAGGAATGGTACCGTGCTATTAAAGCTCTCGAATTTTGGACAAAAGAAAAATAATAATAAATGATGGACCCAATTGTAGCAGAAATTATAGGAACAGCAATATTGATATTACTCGGTGGTGGTGTAGTCGCTAATGTCGTTCTAAAGGATACCATAGGCCATAATAGTGGCTGGATAGTCATTACTACAGGGTGGGCCTTGGCCGTCTACGTAGCCGTTGTGATCGCTGGACCATACAGCGGAGCACACATAAATCCTGCAGTCAGTATAAGCTTAGCTGTAGCTGGAAAGTTTCCTTGGAGCGATGTACCCATGTATGTACTAGGCCAGATGTTGGGCGCAATGATCGGCTCGTCTACAGTGTGGTTAATGTACAGAGATCATTTTAAAGTCACAAAAGATGCAGATACCAAAAGAGCTGTATTTTGTACCTCACCTGCTATCAGAAGTCCCTTATCCAATCTCTTCAGTGAAGCTTTAGGTACTTTCGTGCTGCTGTTTACAATTTTATACTTTGCAGGCGCTACAATTGAAGGCACAGATTCTATTATTGGCTTGGGTTCTTTAGGTGCTTTACCAGTTGCACTTTTGGTTTGGTCTATTGGATTATCTTTAGGAGGCACCACAGGCTATGCTATCAATCCTGCACGTGATCTTGGACCTAGAATTATGCATGCTATATTACCCATAAAGAGCAGAGCTTCAAGTGATTGGGGCTATGCTTGGATTCCCGTCATTGGCCCTATTCTAGGAGGTTGTGCAGCTGCTTTTTTAATGTTAATTCTTTCTTAACAATGAATCCATAAAAGTAGAGTTTAATTTCATAAATTTAGATTATTGAAAAAACTAAATGAAAAGTATGAAATTAAATTCACCTATTAAACAAGCCAAGTTGCTGCTATTGTTTATAAGCTTATGCGCTTCCACTGGAGCCTATGCACAAACCCAACGCGTGACTGGAACTGTATTTTCTGGACTAGATGATACTCCTCTCATTGGGGCTACTTTATTAGAAAGAGGAACTACTAATGGGACAATCACCGATATTGACGGTAATTTCTCCATTGAAGTTAGTGGACCTGAATCCGTGTTGGAAGTGTCTTTTTTAGGTTATAAAACGATTGAAGTAGCCGCTAACAATTCACCTTTAACAATAACATTGCTTGAAGACGCAAATACACTTAGTGAGGTAACCGTCGTTGGATATGGTACGCAGAAAAAAAGTGATATTGTAAATGCTGTGGCTACAGCCAAAATAGATCAAGCATTACTTACACCAACCTCTGACGTGAATGAAATGCTTAGAGGTAGAATTGCCGGATTACAAGTTGATGTCGGTGGCGGTACGCTACGACCAGGTGGTACATCCGATATAATATTCAGAGGACAAGGTTCTGTCGAAGGTAATGTCAGTGCAATCTATGTTGTAGATGGCATCATCAGAGATGGAGGCATAGAAGACATCGATCCTGACGATATAGAATCAATAGAATTTTTAAAAGATGCTTCTGCTCAAGCAATCTATGGTTCTCGTGGTGCAAATGGTGTCGTGCTTATTACGACAAAAAGAGGTAGTGAAGATGGCGGAATAACTGTAAGCTATCACGGGTATCTTACCTCAAAATCTTTAGAACGTAACTTCGATGTTTATAATGGACAAGAATTTGCACAACTAAAAAGAGAAGCAGTAAGGTCTACTTTTGCAAATGATTCTTTTCCAAATGATGAAGATATTTTCTCTGAAATCGAATTAGAAAATATAGCCAATGATAATTTTGTAGATTGGGAAGATGAGCTGGTTGAAAGAGGTTTAGTCAATAGTCAAGCTATTAGTATCAATGGTGGAAACGACATGACCAAAGTTTTTGGAAGTTTTAATTACTTTAAAGAATCAGGTATCATTCCTACGTCGACTTATACAAGAAAGACTTTACGTCTCAACGTTGATCAAAAGATTAATGAAAGCTTTGGTGTAAACTTTGACTTGAACCTTCTTAATGACGACACAGAGAGAGCAGCTAATGTCAACGTCATCACTAACTCTCCATTAGGAAGAGCATACGATGAGGATGGTGAAATAGTTCAATTTCCAAGCGGTGAAGAATTATCAGCCGTGAGTCCTTTGTGGAATTTAAGAGAACAAAACAATGAAACAGAAGGCAATGATTATGTGGTCAACATTACACCTTACTGGCAAATCACTGATAATATTTTGTATCAACTTAAAACTAACTTCACAAGAAGAAATGACCAAGGTGGTCAATATCAATCATCATTAAGTTCTGCAGGTGATGATGTAGGCGGTATTGCACGTATCTCAAGTACTCAAAATGAATCATACTTGGTAGAAAACATTTTGACTTACAATAGAGAGGTCACCCCGACTAATAATTTCAACCTTACACTTGTACAATCTATTCAAGAATATCAATTCACAAGAACTTTTACAGAAGGCCAAGGATTTACAAATGAAAGTTTAGGATTTAATGGTATTACAAATGCCATTGGAAATGTGTCAGTAGAAAGAGATCAGAACAAACAAAGGTTGGCTTCATTTATGGCTAGAGCTAGATACAGCATCGCCAACAAATATTACTTTACGGCTACAGCTAGAGGCGATGGTGCATCTGTCAATTCAGCTGATAATAAATGGAGCTTTAATCCAGCAGCATCATTTGCTTGGAAATTGCACAATGAAAGTTTCATGGAAAATGTTACAGCAGTTCAAGACATGAAATTAAGATTGAGTTATGGTTCTCTTGTTAATGATTTAGGAAGAGCTTATACTTCACTTTTTACAGCATCTGGAGAGAACTATATATTTGATGGACAGTCTGCTTCTGGATATTCACCTTCAGTTATTTTACCCAATCCAAACTTGCAATTTGAGCGCATCAGAACACTTAACATCGGTTTAGACTTTTCTGCATTCAAGAGAAAACTAGAAGGAAATATCAACTTCTACGATTCACGTACACATGATCTTCTTCTAAGAAGAGGGGTGCCTTCTACGACGGGTTACCAATTCACATACTTCAATGCAGGAGTCTTACAGAACAAAGGAATAGAATTGAGCTTAACAGCAAACTTAGTGAGGTCTGATGATTTCAGATGGTCAGTTTCTACAAATTGGTCAAACAATAGTAATAAGTTATTGGAGCTGTATGATGATGGAGATGGCGAACCTGTTTTACGAGATGATAATTTCAATTATTATGTTGGACAACCTGTTGGTGTGATTTACCAATATGAGTTTGATGGCATATGGCAAGAAGGCGATGATTTCGAAAATGCCCCTCAAGCTAACCCTGAGTCTGCTCTTGTACAAGAAAATTTGAGACCTGGAGACATCAGAATCAAAGACACAAATGGTGTTGACGACATGGGTAACGAGACAGGCATGCCAGATGGTAGAATTACACAAGAAGACAGAGTGTTCATAGATCCTAATCCCAATTGGTTTGGTTCTTTCTCTACTACTATCCAATACAAAGGCTTCGATATCTTTGCAGACTTTTATGCTGTACAAGGTGCGACAAAAGTAAATCCTTTTTTATCTGATTTTAATAACGGAGGTACCATTTCAGGAAAACTGAATGGCGTAAAAGTAGATTACTATACACCTGAAAGCCCAAGTACAGATTTTCCAAGAGCAAATTTTGATGCTACACCATTGTATTTAAATTCTTTGGCAGTCAGAGATGCATCATATCTCAGATTACGTACCATAAGTCTTGGCTACACCTTACCAGATGCCATTACATCTAATTTAAATTTTGAACAGTTAAGAATATATGTTACAGGAACCAATTTATTCACAAGTACAGATTACATAGGTTACAGTCCTGAAGTTAATATCAGGAGTACTTTCTCTAATGCAGATACGGGATACCCAGATGCAACAGCTTTTACCTTTGGTTTACGTGCTAAATTTTAATATCAAAAATTACTAATAATATGAAAACGAAGTTTTTTTATTCAAACATAGGTAGTCTAGTTTTTCTATACGCAGCGATGTTGACTATCACCTCTTGTTCTTCATACTTAGAAGAGCAACCAAGTACACTAATTGACTCTGACTACATTTACACAACTGAAGAAGGCTTGCAGTCTGGTGTGGTGAGTTTATATAAATTTGAAAGAGATCGCTATGACAGATCCACAGAAGATTTTATGGGTGCAGTACTCATGTCTTCTCGTAGTGATTTGGCATTTAGCCGAACAGGATATACTGGATTAATGGGCCGATACCAAAGAGGGGTTTCTCCTATAGATCAAGGTGCAAATTTCGTGTCCACATTATTTTGGAAGCACTATTACAATATTGCTAATAAGTCTACTGAGATAATTAATTCAGCAGAAATTATTGAAGGCATTGACGAAGATGTGAGAAACCAAGTTCTAGCTGAGGCCAGATTCTTTAGAGCACATTCATACTTTTATTTGTATAGAATGTTCAATAACATATTTGTTTCTACTGAAACGATCACAGTGGACAATGCTTTTAATGTTATCAATGACAAATCTTCTGAAACAGAAATTTTTGATTTGATCAACAGTGACCTAGACTTTGCTGTTGCAAATTTAGATTGGGAAGATACTTTTGGTAGAATAACTAAAGGAACAGCAAAACACGTAAAAGCCAAAGTAGCTATGTGGCAAGGCAATTGGGATGAGGCGAGATCACAAGCATTAAGTGTTATTGAGGATGGAGAAAGTCCGCACAGTTTAGTAGGGAGTACTGCAGATGTATTTTCTGGTGATCGTAATCATTCAGAATCTTTATTTGTTATTCAATCACAAGATGATCTACTCGGTGGAGGTTCCAATACTATGATGAATGCAAATTATGTGACGCAGTATTTTCAAATTTCAGGCATAGAATCTAATATTGAACAAGGCGGTAGAGGTTTTTCTCGTATACTACCCAATTTATATTTAGAAGGTTTATTGGCAGAAGATCCTGACGATACCAGAGATGATGATACTTATTTTAGGTTGGATTATTTCTATACTTCAGGAGATAGAATTGGAGAGCAAGTAGATGATTATGCACCTATAACTGACCTCGCTAATCCTAGCGATAACTATGCAAGGTATTATCAGAGAATGCATCCATCTTGTATCAAGTTTGCGCAAGAGGACGACAACCCCGATTCATATTTGAACCGAAGTAATATTATGGTATATCGATTGGCAGAAACTTATCTAATAGCTGCAGAGGCACTTATGAGATCTGGTGGAGATGCACTTCCTTATGTTAATGCGATTAGGGAAAGAGCAGGAGCCGCTCCTATTACAAGTGTAGACGAGCAGGCCATTCTTGATGAGCGTGCAAGAGAACTGGCTTTTGAAGGACAAAGGTGGTTTACACTCAAAAGAATGGGGCAAGAAGTTATCGATAGACAAATCACAACTTATGCTGGTGATGGAGAATTCTTTCCAGCCAACTTGGGTGACAAGGATCCAAGAACAAACTGGCAATCGTTTTACATAAATTGGCCGATAGCCCAAATAGATCTTGATTTACTTGGATCTGGATATCCTCAAAATGCAGGGTATTAAAAAAGATTATAAATTTTCCTATGATTAAAAAAAAACATAGGATTTAAGGGGAAGACTTATTACAATAAGCCTTCCCCTTTTTATTAACTTGCCTCTCATATTTTGATAGTTACTTTTATTATGAGCATTATGAAACCTTTTTTCTTTGTACTATTACTGTCTATCATTTGCGGCTCATGCCGAAATAGTTCAGAAAAGAATATAGCTTTTGCTGACAATCCAATAGTCGCACATCGAGGCGCCTGGAAAGCTGATAACTTGCCACAAAATTCTATTGCAGCATTAAAAAAAGCGATAGACTTAGGATGCACAGGTTCGGAATTTGATGTCCGCATGACTGCGGATGAAGTGCTTATTGTCACACATGATGCCGACTACCATGGTATGCAAGTAGAAGAATCAACTTACGCCGAATTATCCAAAGTAAAACTTCCCAATGGAGAAGCCCTTCCTACTTTAAAAGACTACATATTAGCAGGTATGAAAAACAATACCTCAACAGGCTTGGTGTGTGAGATAAAACCTACAAAAGATAAAACTAAGAATCCCATAATTGCTCAAAAAACTTTAGAACTCGTACAAGTGCTTAAAGCAGATAATTATATACTTTGCTATATTAGTTTTAGCTATGTGGTTCTCCAAAAAATTGAAGAGATGCAAGCTGCTGCGGTGACACAATATTTAGATGGTTCTAAGAGTCCCACACAGTTAAAAGAAGATGGCATCGATGGGCTCGATTATCACTTTAACAAGCTTAAAAATAATCCCAATTGGATAAGTTCTGCTCAAGAAAAATCTCTGCTGCTCAATTCATGGACTGCAAATAAAGTAGAAGACATAGATTGGTTATTGGCCAATTCATTTAACTACATCACAACTGACGAGCCTGCTTTGGCCTTCGACAGAATAGCCGCAAGTCCTACCAGTGATGGATACAGTTTGGTGTGGAGTGACGAGTTTAATTATAAAGGAACGCTTGACAGTACTAAATGGGGATTCGAAACGGGATTTATCAGAAATCAAGAAAAACAACTCTATACCAAAAGTCTCAATAACGCAAGTGTAGATAAAAGCTTACTGCGCATCAAAGCTCTCAAAGAACGTGTACCTAACCCTGCTTTCATTTCCAAAGATGCTAAAAAGTGGCAAGAGAATTGGTCGCATGCAGACTATACTTCAGCTAGTATTGAAACCAAAAATTTAGCAGAGTGGACTTATGGCAGAATAGAAATAAAAGCTCAATTGCCGAAGGGGAAAGGTCTGTGGCCTGCCTTCTGGATGTTGGGCACCAATTACAAAATTGTGGGCTGGCCCAAATGTGGAGAGATTGACATTATGGAACATGTAGGTTTCGAACCAGATTCTATTTTTGGAACCATTCATACAGAGGCTTACAATCATATGAAGCGAACAGAAAAGGGAAAGAAGAGTTTTATAGAAATGCCTTATGACTCTTTCCATGTATTTGCTCTTGAATGGACACCTAAAAAAATGGATTTTCTCTTAGACAATAAAGTTTATAATCACATAGAAAACGAAAATAAGACTACAGCTGAATGGCCATTTGATCAAAACTTTTATTTAAAACTTAATATTGCTGTTGGGGGAATGCTAGGAGGACAAAAGGGAATTGATGATGAAGTATTTCCAGCTGAAATGCTTATTGATTATGTGAGGGTTTTTCAAAAGAAGACAGAAAATAAATAGTTAAACATGGTCTTTCCTAAAAAGATATATTAATAAAAGAATACTCAAGCACATTTCAACATACAAAGAATACATTCTTAAATTTAGAAGAAGGACTTTAGGAATTTCTTCTGCGATTATTGTTTTTTAAATTCGATGAATACTGGCAAATGATCAGAAAGGTAGTTATTGTCCATTTTCCTATCATCTATGTGCGAGTATTTATCCACTTTAAAACCTTTTACAAAAATGAAGTCAATGCGTTTTTCTGGAATAATATCAATTTCAAATCCCGTGAAAGTTCCAACTGGACCATATATACCATTCCTTGCCAATTTTGAACCATCATCAAAAGCTTTGGTGATTGTTTTGATAGGCACATCTTCTACTTGCGCATTAAAATCCCCCATCAATATGACGGGATAATTATTCTTATTAATCTTTTTAATCCTCTCTAAAATAAGTTCCGATGATTTTTCTCTTGCAAGCTCACCCTTATGATCATAATGTACATTAAAAACTAAAAATTCTTGTTTACTCAATTTGTTTTTAAATAATCCGTATGAGCATACTCTTTTATAAGAGGCGTCCCAACCCATGGATACCTCATCACTTGTATCAGAAAGCCAAAAGGTAGATTGGCTCATTACTGAAAGTAATTCTGAATTATAATAGATTGCGCTAAATTCTCCTTTTTCTTTGCCATCATCTCTACCCACTCCAATTCTCGAATAGTTTGACAGCCCCTCATCAAGATCAATGAGTTGGTGAAGCAAGGCTTCTTGTACACCAAAAATTTGAGGCCTGTAATGTTTCATGAGTAATACAACCTCATCTTTTCTATTATCCCAGTTATTCACACTATCTCTGGGATTATCGTATTTTATATTATACGTCATAACACTATTAACTTGGCTGCACATTGGCTTGTGGATACCCGTTAAAATTATCAAGCTGAGAAAAACTTTATAAATATTGTTCATCATTTTATACTATATAATTTTTATGCGCTTACACTATTGGCTAATATTTGACAAGTCCATCATTACTCGTTTTTTTTTGAAACAATTAAATTAAGGATATTGTGCCACATAAGGAAGCCACTCCCCTACTCGAAAATTTGACAATGTTTCAAAGTTATATTTTATAATTTTTGCTTAAACTTTGCCATTGTTTCAGATTTATGGCCTTGATAATAGTTGACAAGATTCTCATATAATTCAATAATATGCTTTTTTGACTCTTGAGTCATTTAATACCGTCAATATTATTTCTAAAAGAAATTTTTTATGTGAGATTAAACAACAATTGAAAAATCATGCCACGATTTATCTCAAAGAAATAAGCAAGTTTACTTTACACATTTTCCTAAATATTTCAAATATACTTATATGTTTCATTTAATAAAATAACAACTTTTAAGACAAATGCCATCTCTCATAAATTCATTATGGAATATAGTGACTATATTTTCTTCCAATTTCGATTCAAACACTAATGAGAGTTACACTCTTTTAATGAACCATCTTTGTAAAAGTTTTTTTTGTTTGTAAGGTCAGCTTCATTATCATATAATTTGGTTTCAATTAAAACATTAGAATAGTTAAAATCATCTATAGAGACCATTTCATATCACTTGGCGTTTACTATTTTTTCCTCAAGATCGCACTCTATATTACTATTCTGACAAATATCATCAAAAATGATAGTACCCACCTCATAATATATATAGTATCTTTTCTACCCATAATTTATTATTAGAATAAGTGCCTGTCTTTAAATTGTATTCATTTATGTTGCCCTCAAAATCAGTTTAAATTCCACTTTCGTAATCATTGTCCATTAGGAAAATAAATTGTTTGCAATTACTTTGCCCTTTCAGGTAGATTCAACATTGAACGTAATTGTTTTATTATCCATAACTGCTAATTCATAATTTTCATTTCCGAACAAGTGACATACACCATCGATATCAATGTTTGACATTCTTGAAAAAGGAGAATAGTATGTAACATTTATATACTTTCCTGGTATCGGATTTGGCTTTAGCTTTAAAGTTAAGAACCTTTCATTTTGTCTTTCTAAAATTTTCAACTATAAAATAATCATAAATAGAACCTGCAGATTTAAATTTCATACTAGATTATATTACATATAAGTTTGGGAATCTTCAATGATTGCATATCCTTATTGCTAAACTCATTTTCGGCCAACGTAAATACAAAACGCTTAAATTACGTACGGAATGCAATCAGTGCGCTTTACTCTTAATTACCTAAATTGAAATATCAAATTTTTCAATAGCCACTCATCGGTTTGTATCCTACAATTATATTTTAAAAATAATTATGGAATAAGCTTGTAGAATAATAATATCCAGAGTTATTCAAAACTTATAAAAACCTACACTTTATTTTTCTATATGCCTAATCCGAATTTCTGCTCTGATTTATTAATTAACAAATTATCTTATCAGATGATGCCTGCATAACTTATTCCAGTAAGCCTGTGCATATCATACTTAAAAGTTGAGAGATCATTGCTATTGAATTTTGAAACATCATCATGACCGCATGCTCTTGCGATAACCTTAATAAGATCGTTGGTCGCCATAAAGAAATTATTTAATTGATTAGCAGAAGCTTCTATAATCAGTCGCTCCCGTAAGTGATTTTTCTGTGTAGCGATACCTACAGGGCAGCTATCTGAATCACAGGCTCTCATCCCGAGGCACCCAATTGCTTGAAGGGCCGAATTAGAAACCGCTATAGCGTCTGCTCCTAGCATCATAGCTTTGGCAAAATCTTCAGCCACGCGAAGTCCTCCAGTGATAATTAGCGTAATATCTTTAGCCCCTATATTATCCAGATGTTTTCTTGCTCTTGCGAGTGCAGGAATTGTAGGTACATTTATATTGTTTCTTAATATTTTAGGTGCTGACCCTGTACCACCTCCACGACCATCTAAGATGATATAGTCTACGCCTACTTTTAACGCAAAGTCAATATCTGCTTCGATATGGCTGGCTGCAATCTTAAATCCAACAGGGATGCCTCCCGTCTTAGATCTGACTTCATTAGCAACTTCTTCAAAATCCTTAGCTGTAAATAAATCTGGAAATGCTGCTGGTGATATCGCCGTCTCCCCTTCTGGCAATCCTCTTACTTCCGCTATTTCCTTTGTTACTTTGTGGGCTGGCAGATGCCCACCTGTTCCTGTTTTAGCTCCCTGACCTCCTTTAAAATGAAAAGCCTGCGCCTTTACAACTTTATCCCATGAGAAACCAAACTTGCCTGATGCCAACTCATAGAAGTAGCGAGAATTATTAGCTTGTTCTTCTGCTAGCATACCTCCTTCGCCACTGCATATACCTGTACCAGATAATTCTGCGCCCATAGACAAGGCAATCTTAGCTTCCTTAGATAATGCGCCAAAACTCATGTCTGACACAAAAAGGGGAATATCAATTTCAAGAGGCTTCTTAGCACGTGGACCTATGATCACTTTTGTTTGAACATCTTCTTCATCCAGGAGTGGACGCAAAGCAATCTGAGCAGGAAGAAATTGTATGTCCTCCCATTTTGGTAAAGTATTTCTATCTACGCCCATAGCTGCAGAAGGACCATGATGGCCCCATTTTTTCAAGCCATTTTGAGCAAGTTCTTTTATATAACCATTATAAGGTTCTGTATCTTGCGGATTGGTATCAGCATATTGGCCGAGATATTCGTCTCTGTTAAAAGGCTGCGGATTATCAGTCAAGTACTCATCAATTTCATCTTCATCTATATATAGGTCCCCATCTTTGACAACGGCATAGAACTTATGCAGTGCCTCATCATTATTATAAGCACTCACGCCAGTATCTAACCTGTAATCCCAATCATGTAGCCCACATATTAAATTATCACCTTCGACATATCCGTCAGCCATCAGGGCACCTCTATGCAAACATCTTCCATAAAGCACGGATATATCTTTGCCGAACTTTATTACGACCAAGTCCAAACCCTTCACTTGCTTTCCTAAAGGCTTATTCTTTTCTAACTCTCCTAAGCTTAGTAATTTAATTTCTTTCATTTGGTATATTTATTTTTATTATTCTATTCTATTCTATAAATAGAGCTAAAATACTATTAAATTAAGACTGTATAAAAGAGGCATTTTAATAAAATAATTGACTGCCATCTAAGCAAACATGAACCTCATTATGTGATAGTAATTATCTTAAGCACATATATTTCTCTAAAGCCATTCATTAAGCTAAGCCATCTATTGGCAAATAAAATTTAGACTTCTACCTTTTGTATCTTACATTCTAATTTATAAATTGATATGATTGATTAGGGCCACCTAAACATCGCTAATCATTTCATTGTTTTATAAATGTCAATCTGTAAAAACTTTGCGATTACATTAATAATTCATCTTGAATTTCCATAAAAGATAAGCTACACAATACTTACATACAATCGTGGCTTCTTATCGTCAAATAGTGATACCCAAAGCATTTTATTAGCGCACCCATAGTAAATAAAAGAGTTGACAATTGAGCAAATAGATACTTATTCTGAAATGAATAATTAAATTCTTGTTTTTATCTCCTTTTGAACTTCTTTTAATTCTGGATAAAGAACCGCAGGTCCACCTAACGCACAAATCGCAATTGTTAGCCCAGAAGAATCAACTTCTTCCCCTTTAAAATAATCTCGAATTACAAAGAAGAATAAAGCTAAAATAATTGGTATGAAAACACCAATAAAGATCTTGAGTCCTTTTTCTTTTTCTTTCAACTGCTCAATAGATAAATCTTGTAGTTTTGTTTTTGCCATTCTTTCGTGTTTTAAAATTTGAAATTTTTTGATTCTCTGTTTAATTTTATGACAGTTGTATTCTAGATTTTACATGTGCTTAGCCATTTTATTTTTTCGCAAAACTATTCCAATCAATCGTGGAATGCCCAGTTCATCATTATCATCAAACCATTCTTTCAACTCTACTAATTCAAATTGGCTCTGACTAGCTACATTTAAACATTCTGAAGTGTGATGAACATAGGTTTCTAATTCCTGTGTTCCATTCTTAGTTTCAAATTTAGCTTTACTACCCGAATACTGTTTAAATGGATGCAGTTCACTGATAAAGAAAATGCCACCATTTTTTAATTTCCTTTTAGCTTGACTGAGTACAATACCCAAATCTTTGATATGCTCAAGCACTAAACTACAAGTTATTAAATCCGCATAATCATTTTTAACATTCCACTCCTCTATTAAATCTGATTTCAAAAACTCTACGCGTTCGTCCTGAATTTTCTTTTTAGCTTTGTTCAGCATTTCTTCTGAAAAGTCAATACAGATAATCTTATCCGCTTTCTTTAAGAGATAGCAGGTGTTTTTTCCTGTGCCGCAACCTATCTCTAAGACAGTAGAAAAATGAAATTTATTAAGCGTTTCAGTTGTTGCCTTCCTGTCTAGGTCTCTCGTTTTATTCGAGTTTGTATCATACTGGTCAGCCCAAATATTATATGCTTTCTCGATGTTCATTTAAACTACTTGTGTTTTTCACAGAGGTTGGTGTTTTTTTTTCGAAACTTGATTAGTAAATTATCCGATATTGTGATTACTGCTTTGACGAAGATTTGTGAAATGCAATTGTCTCATTTGTTTGCCCTAATAATTATAATAAATTCTTCAAAATAGATTTTAAACCTTAACATTAATCTAATCGTTAGTTAAAACACAAAGTCAGATTTATCAAAGTTATTTGTATTAAACAGGCAGCATAGTTTCTCTTATTATTTGCAAAATTATCGTGTAGGCTTGAAAAAAGAAATCTTTATTTTCATCACGTTCTAAAGCATATCTATAACTTACTGGCTCTATACTTTCAGTTTTACTTGTTCCATCTTTTACAATAAAGTTGAGCACTCTGGTGAAGAATTTCTTTTTCTTTCCTTTTTTGTTTTCAACAACAATACTAAGGTCATCATATGCGACAGTGCACTCACCGTTTGATGTCAAAGCATTGCCGTTTACCGCACAATCTAATTGTTGTAATAGTCCATCTTCTATAATAAAAGGCGTATTGTAATTCAGCGCTTTATTGAGATTTGTAAAAGGCATAGGTTCTAAATCTAATTTAAAAGCATAAGTATTAAGACTGTCTTTTATTTTAAAGTCAAAATCCACACTTAATTTTGTATCCATAAACTTTGATAAAGTCTTAGCCTTAATAACATTATTGGCTTTTACTTTTTCTGGAATATTAGTTACGTTAGTGATCGTAGAATAGAGTTGATTAAAGCTAATGGTATCCACACGGTCTGCTTTTAGTAAAGCTCGAACGGTATGATTTTTTACCTCTATTATTGGTATATCTATTGGAATATCTAATCCGTCAAATTTTTCCATAAAGAATGTTTTTGGCAAATCTTTAGGTTCCATTTGTTGATAAGAATACAGTTCAAATAAGCCTTCGCTTAACACTAATTCCTCTAGAAAAACACCACTGAACAATTTTTTAGTTGTATCTAACTTACCTATAATACTTCCAACCTTATACGTGCTTCTTCCTTGTTTATTCGGATGACAAATGGGCCATTCTTCGACACTACATTTAGGTTGTATAATAAAATCATCTACTAAAAGTTGCCGGTCTCTGCTATTCAATTCTAATTTGTCTGTCAAGAAACCATGAGGGCCATTCTTAGGTTTGTATGAGACATCTTTTAAGCTGAATGAGATGTCTTTAAATTGGAATTTGTCTGTATTGGTCAAATCACTTAGGTAAGCTGAACCTAGATAAGCTTGTAGATCGAATTTATCGGATTGCAAACTTAAATCGACACTCTCTAAATTAATATTTGATATATTAAATATTCTTTTTCTTTGATTACTAGTATCTGATTTTGCCTGTTGACTCAAGAACAATTTTGCATCTTGTAGTTCAATGTCATCTATATTTATCTCGTCGCTTAGAAGGTAATCAACTATTGAAAAGCCTTTGACTCGTATGCCCTCAACTGTACTGGTGTCAGTCGTATACTGCTCATGGCTAATTTTTGCTCCTTTTACATTAAGGTTACCCATCAATAGATTAAGCTTGGCTTTCTCCACTGTAACATATTCTTGTTTCTCAATCCAGCTATTCAGTTTCTGATTTGCTAAGATATGTGCAATGACATATAAAATAACAAGACAAATTAAAATAATGAGAAAGATTGATCTTCTTTTCATTCGGTTTTACTTAGACAATAATAATGGCACCAACATAATCCCCATCCAAAATATAAAATAATCAACTTCTATAGTACAGTAATACCCAATGTACACATTTTTTATCTTAGATAGCATTGAAGATTATATAATGATGCTTCACTTTCTATTTTATTTCAATGACCTTTTCATAATTAAAGGTTCTATGTTCACCCCATCCCACATACCCAAATTGATTTGTAATCATTTTTGTTTTGCCAATTTTAAAATCTTTTAAATTTCTGTGGCTATGTCCATATATCCAATAATCAATGTCGTTTTGTAAAATGAAGTCGGTCTTTTCTACACAGAAAGCTTCATTTAAAATGCTTCCTGAAAACTCATCAACATTGCAGTTGTAGCTTGGCAGATGATGGGTGACAACTACATTTTTATGACTTGCAGTTATTGATCTTGAAATAAATTTAAATGCAACATCATGAATTTCATTATGGTGATTGACATTAAATTGATCTCCCTCAAATTTTATCATACTAAAATCCGCCATACCACGCATGACCTCCATTACATTTCTTTGAATTCTTGACCACATAGTTGAGAAAATAAAATTGATTCCATTCATTTCAACACTTTGGTTATTTACGATGAACACATTTTTCTTAATTTCTTTATAGCTGGGTTCTAGTGCCGTAGAAACATCAAAACCTCCATAATATTCATGATTGCCTGGAATCAAGTAGACACTTTCAAATTCATCAGAAACCTTATTAATAAAATCTAATTTATCATATTCTTTATCTAAGTAATAAGTGTCCCCTGCGATTATTAAAATTTCACCTTTGGGAATAATCGGATTTGCTTTTAGCCATGCTCTATTACTTTCAAATTCAAGGTGTAGGTCGGAGCAAACTTGAATTTTCATTTTTTGTTTTTATGGCGTGGAGCAGACTTACTACAACTTTGTGCTGTATGCTTTTGATTGTCATAAAAATATGATAAAATCGTAACAAAAGTATATCTATATTTTTTTAATACATTAGGAGAATGACCTACGAAAGGTCCATTCATAAGCCAAAGACTTAAGAACACCTCTAGCTGCTTTTATCGATTAAAGCAAAATTCTACTTATTTATATCATCATTGTATTGTATACAGCACTCCTAACTTAAGACCCCACTCCTTCTTCTTAAGACCAAGTTGTGAATGTAAATATCTATTAGTAATATCAGAAGTCCATTGAATGCCAAACTGATAGCTATAACTTTCATTATGGCGATAAGTCACACCTGTCCCTGCAGATAATTGCAAGAGTTGATTTGCCGTATTCATAGAAAGATCAACAAGCTCATCATTTACATCTAGAGACTTACCAGTAACAATTTGCAAAGGACTATAGATGACCAATCCTTCTATATAAGCAGACAGCTTATTCTTAATTGATTTTTCATACATGGCACCCAATGAGAGGCCAATATTATAAAAATGATTGTACTGCTGTACTCTAGTCTCGGAAGTAATTGTTTGTAGCTGACTCCCTTGATAGAATTGTTGAACACCTTGCGCATTAACGATAAAAATGGCCGAGTCTTTTTCTATAATGCTTGTCTCTATATTTTCAAAAGTTCTATTGAATCTTTCACTGACTCTACTAATTGCTAAGCCTAATGAAACACTAAAATTAGTAGCGACTTCAAAATTATAACTCCCTCTTAAACCTACTGAATATAAATCAGTACTCGCCTCCTGACTGTTATCAGTCCAAGATTGACTAAGTCCATCATTATTAGCGTATTTACTATTTGGGCTCCCCACGACAGCCGCAAAAAGAAACCTTTGCTTCAATGGTTTTAAGCTTGATTTTTCTAAATAAGATTGAGAAGATAACTCTATATCAACATAGGGCATATATCTTTGAGATATTGCAAGCTCAGATATTTTGAGAATTTCAAGATTTGGAGATTGTTCTATTAAAGGATTTATCTGAGGATATGCCTCGATCACATAATTTACATATTCTGTAGTAGAAATCAAATTTATTTCAGTGTCTTCATATTTATATTCACTGCTTGAGTTTTCAATTTTTGGCTGAGGGTTTTGTTTAGTTGATTTCTTTGATAGTGTTTTATTATTTTGTCGATTTATTTCAGGAGAAATTTTGCTCAATATCGATGCATCTTCCTTACTTTGTTCCCCAAGGATAGTATTTTGTTTGGCCGATTTCACCAATGCTGATTTCTTAACCTGCCCGTTGTTTGAAGGAGAAATTTCACTTTCTGATAATTTATCTACTTTAGTTGGCTCTCCATCTAAAGAATTTAGCATTTCAACATTTTCACTTTGCTGGGTTTCCACATCCAAACCAGAATTGAGGTCTTCACTGTTCTCGTAGTTTGGCACCAAGAGTATAAAAAAGGCAAGTATGATTCCAAAACACCCCGACCACAACCATACAAAAAATCTCTTTTTCTTTTTTTTATCTAATCTATCTTCGATACCATCCCATATCATCCCCTCATCAAATTCCGGCACGACTGACTTTAATGCTTCTTTATATGACTTATTATTTAGTGGCTTCATAGCGGCTTAAATTTGACTTTTTTTTAATAATTTCCTTCAGTATCGTTTTCGCTCTTGTCAGTTGTGACCGAGAAGACGAAGGGGAAATTTTCAACATTTCCCCTATCTCCTTATGGCTATAACCTTCTACTATATATAAGTTGAATACTGTTCTATACCCTATCGGCAATCGTTCTACTTCTTCATATATTTCTTCAGCACTTAATTGCGATACAACATCCTCTTCCGCTTGTGGCTCTAAGTCCGTTTTAATAATATCCATCATTACTAATCGCTTTTGCTTCCTTAATGTATTAAGACATTCATTGACTGCGATTCGTGCCATCCATGCCCCCAATGTACCTTTAGTAGAATCATAAGTTTTTGACTTAGTGAAAATTTTAACATAGGTCTCTTGGATAGCATCAAGATGTGTAACACCTTCTGGTAAATATCTTTTACAAACATTCATAAGATCACTGACTGAATATTCATAAAGTTTCTTTTGAGCAGTCCTCTCTCCCTTCTGTACACCTATCCATATGTTTTCAATATCTGTCACTTAGGTGCTATTATAATTCTATGTCTAGTGTTCCAGAAATCGTTTCAAGCTGACCATTCTGTCTGATTAATTGTCCAGATACAGTACCAATTATGTTATCCGACGTTTCTGTAAATTCAAAATTAATAGGCACTCCACTTGTTTCATAATTCTGAAATACACCCAACTGATCATCTTCTATTTGCATAAAAATAAAATCAACTGGCCCTGCAGCATCTCCATTAAAAATTATTGCTACTGTTTCAAATACATTATCTCCAGTAGAAGATATAATCCATTGATTAGTTGTGGGGTCAAATAGTGCGGCAGCATTATTATAAATCAAGCTATCTGTGCCTATTAATAATCTGATTTCTCCATTAAAGCTATCGACCAATTCTTCTCCACATAGCTCATAATCTGCGTTCACTTGATCACCAGTAATGGGTTCGCATTCTAAACTCAACTCTTCCTGAAATAAAGGAGTCGTAATACGTATATTATAACATGTCGCATCCAAACAGTTATCTACTAATAAGCTGTAGACCCCATTATTGATATCACCATAATATGCTTTACTATTATTCTCAAATCTAATTTCTACTGTTCCTGTTATTAAGCCTTCGTTAGTGTTACAATTGATAACATTTCCACTTAAAGTAAATTGATTAATAAGCGAGAAGTTACTTTGATACGACCCAAAGTCAATATCTTGGTCTTTAAGAGAAAAGTTTTCTGCTATTGCCTCTGCGCCATTGCATTCACTTGCCGCAACTAAAAAATAGTTATCAAAAGGCTCACTGGCAATAGAGTAGAATCCATTTTCATCAGTTAAGTCATAAGCAGTAAAGGAAAAAGTGGATATATCAACGAGAATCATTTTGATATCTGAAGCTGGACTGCCATCACTTAAAAGAACTTGACCTGATATAATTAAATTTGTATTTTGATTAAGGAGCCTTGCCTCTCCAACGTAACCGACCTCATCCTCTGTTAAAAGTTTGATGTTTTTTTCTTTTTTTTCTGCATCAAGCTTCAACGCATCTATACCAGATGTTAAATAACTCTCAGAGTGGACTTGCATCAATATACGAGAATCATCTTTAGGCAGACTAAATGAATAATTCCCATCAGCATCACTATATATACTTGTCAACTCACCGTCATAACTCACCATAATTTCAGCATCAGCAACAGCTAGGTCGTTTATGTCTAATATCCTACCTGATACGTCTGTAGATTCAACTTCTAATGGATCTGAAATAGATATTTCTTCTTCTCCTTCTAGACTGTAGTTATCTTCACAAGAAGTAATAGTTAGCACAAAAAGGATGATTATAATATAATATGGACTAAATGTTTTCATTTTATATTCTGTTTTAATTGTTAATTAAAAGCAATAACATGTCTTTGCGTTTCGTATACATGGGTTCTACACATGAGCTTCCTAAAACGCTGCATGTGATTTAAAATTAATTAACAAAATATTTTGAGTAAGTGTTGTAAGATTTTTGATTGATAGAAAATGTCTATTAATCATTGGAGATTGAGCGGAAGATTAATTATTTATTATGTGAAATATTAAATATGCATGTGCTATAAAATCTGTTAGAAATAATAAGAATCGGAGTCTTTTCAAAAGGCTGTAAAATAGTTATAACCAGCAACAGTTTCAATTTTTAGCGTTTGCTTGAGTATGCCAACACTAGATATATAGAAAATTGAGTTGTTGGCATCCTAAACTCAACTGACGACTTTAATGATCTGAGATATCACCTATTGCTAAAGATCTTCACTTATTATTTGACTTTCAGATTTCGTTAATATATAACTTAAACCAATCAATAATTCAAAGTTTCTAAAATGGATTCCTTTGTTTTCTAGTAGTGGTTTAACTTGATTGTTAAAACGAGAACTTAAAGTGCAAACGATATTATCTGATAATTTAATTCTAGTTCCAATTCCAAAATTGATTCCTAAAAAATTTTGACCAAGACTGAATTTAGAATCAATTGTCCTAATATCAGGTTCCGTCAATTCTATTGGTTCAATTGAAGCCGTATCATAATATCTTGTAGATATTAAATTCCAACTTCCTCTATTTTTTCTTTCTGCTCTGTAGTCCCAACCCACTTCTACAAATATTCTTTTCAAAGAGGTAAAATATTTTCTGACGAGTAGTGAAAATTGCAAATAGTTTTGATCGATATTAATGTTTCCAATATTCTTGGAGATTGTATCATTTACACTATTCAACATGTATTCAAAATAATTATTTACAATGGCTTTACTTCTAATGTTACCTAGTTGATAATTGATACTTAAGGTTTTACTTACTTCTTTTTCGAATGTGACTCCATAATTCCATCCTAGATTATAACTAAAATTTGCACTATTGTTTTCGTGAGCATAGTTTAAATTATAATTAACACCAGAATGCAAACCAATTAAACTTAATCTCTCTTGGGAATATAAAAATTGGGCTAGAAAAAGAAATATAAAAATTACATAAACTAATTTGATCATTTTCTCCATGAAGTATTAATGATTCAGAAGCTCCACAAAGATATATGTTTTAATTTAACGGTATGTTGTTTTAGCGTTTAAATTCAGGCATTCTTACCAATCTAATTATGAATTATTACTGATGTTAATTTTAGTGATTCTGTTATTCTATTTATTCCGTGTAAACTGTATGGGTATGTCTTTGCTACGGGTGAATATTGGAGGATTAGGAACCCAAATTGTAACATTTTATTACACACTACTCATAATATTTGATAGTTCGTTTTTCAAATACTTCTTCGCCAGAAGAGTATTTATATTTCCTTTCTATCCATTTTCCTTTGCTATCATGTTTATAATTATAGTAACGCGTTTCTTGTCCAATAATGTCATTTGGTGTCAACCAAATAGTCTTAATAGGTTCTCCATTCTTATAATACAATTTATATTCATGAATTAAATCTTCTGCATAATCATAGTATTTTTGAATCTCTAGGTCACAGCCCACATAAGTAAACTCAACGCGACCACCATCTGCTCCACTAATTTCTAGAGCTCTGCCAAATTGATCATTTTTCGCAACCTTGTTGGTCTCTACCGATTTAGCTATTTCATTATGTTCTAACTTATCTTCTGAGTCTTCATAGTTAGAAACTATTGTACTTATTAATTTGTCCTTATCATATTTAAATATGACCTCTCTTTCTCCATTTTGTTTTCTCAATAATGGTTTACCGAATGTGTCATATCTCATAACTTGTCTTAAGTTCTCCGCTTCATTTTTAGGAGAGACTATCGTTGTAACAGCCTCAATTATACCTTGATCAGAATAACATGGAGGGCTAATTTTATTACTTGATGTGCAAGCCATTAAAAGAAATATTGAATAAAGTACATTTTTCAAAACAGATATATTTCAATGTCATTAAAGTTTGTGGCTATGAATGGAAAGTTTGTGTTCAGACCTATTAAAGTTAATCAGAAATTTTACCAACTTATAAATTCTTTTGATTTAATACCTAAATTTTGATGGCCCATAACTCCATGCTTTAAGCCGCATCTAAGGAGCTATTACCTCAATATGTGGATTGAGTTTTTGGCTGGCTTCATGCATATAGATAAGGCTCTTTATTGTACGCCATTACTTCAATATTATTTAGGACTCTTTTCATATACTTTTTCCAAAACAATTTGGCAAACAACCAATTTATTAAATAGAATTGAGGCTTGTTAGCATATAACGAGTAGTCATATTCGACCAGTACTCTTCCTTCTTCGATTTGGGTTGTTTTCCACTCCCCTATAAATTTATAAAACCCAGCCATCCACGATTGAAATTCATCTACTTGAATTTTCCAATATTTATTCTCTACCCTTTCAAGTACTTTATCTACGGATGCAAACCCTCCTTTTTGTAGTATTGATTTTGCTACAAATATCTTTTTAGTGGATCCCATTTTTCCCCACTCATCATCTTCAGTAGTATGCGTTACTTTTGGTGTAAAACCATAACCTGTGTGAACCTTAGTTATATCGCATAACATGGGAGTCTTAAAAGCTCTTTCTAAAGAACAATTGTAGATAGTGGAAACTTTAACTTTTAAAATCAATAGCGCATTAGTTTTTTAATTAACCGAATGATTATTAAACAATCTAAATTATATTCTTCGCTTAATTGAAATTCTTCTAAGATCTTTTGAAATCTCATATTAACATGCCAAAATTTATCCCTAGGTATAATTTTCAAAAACAAACTACTTTAATCACTCAAGCCTAATTTACGGACTATTGGCGAAGACATAAAAAAAATAAACCCAAGCTTTCTGTTAAAAACCTTGAGTTTATTTATATGTAAGGAAGTATCCTTAAAATATTTTAATCTATGAATCTTATGACTTTGCTTTTTTGTTAATTCCCGATGTAGCCAGCTTTGTCATTTTTCTGTCACCACCATATGTTTTATCTAAACATTTCTGCAACAATTTAGCTTCCTTTTTCAAGCCTAAAGATGTAGCGAAAGCAGCGGCAGTCCCGTACCCTGCAATTGCATAGTGTGTCATACGCTGACTTTGTGCTATGATTGAGGCATCCTTTGCCGACTCATCTCCAAATTTTTCTTCTAACACATGATGCTTTGCTTCTTCCACTAAACCTTTCATCCCTTTACACGTCATCCCAGTAGGTTTTTTATTGTGTGCCTTGCATATATCAGTAATAGTATTCATGCCATCGTCAATTCCTTTTATGCTATTTTCTAAGGCTGTTTTTAGTTTACTGTTAGTAGCTACTTTAAGCAATCGCTTATGGATTGTTTTAGCTTGCTTGTCTGCGCTATATAAATCTTTTAGTTCGTGGATGTACAAATCTTCTAAATTTTTAATTGCCATTTGTTTGTTTGTTTTTATTTTTTTGTCAATACTGACTATAAGGTATACTAACGTAGTAGCTTGATGTTCGATATAAAGTCAAATTTATTTTTCAATGAACTATAGATAATTTCATTTACCATCTCAGTCAAACCATTGCTCATGGTATCAAAAGAATAAATAGAGTCCATTTAATGTTTTAGAAATTCACTTATCATGCGCTTTTATAATTCGATTTATAGAACGTGTCCATTTTTTATAGATTTCAACAGGTGCTGGATAGTCAATCCGTTTCTTTTCTTCCTCCGATAATAACCAAGGCGCTAAGACAATAGTACCATCTACTTTTTGCAATTCAGGTAACCAAGTCTTTACGTATTCACCACTTTTATCGTATTTAAGACTTTGATGAACTGGATTAGTATAATAAATTTCAGTCGCCTGTGTATTCCAATTCAACCAATTACTACAAACGTCATAATCTAATAATTTCATTTCGAACCAAGCTGCTCCCCAACGCCAATCGATTTTATAATCGCGGGTAAGAAAGCTAGCGCAGTTCACCCGACCTCGATTGGACATAAATCCTGTTTCGTTCAATTGTCGCATATGTGCATCGACAAACGGAATACCCGTGTTACCTAATCTCCAACGCTCAAAAAGATCCATGTCGAGACTCCAATCTACCTCTCGACTTTTTATGCCACCTTCAGAAAATATTTTATTACCGTGACGAATAGCAGAGTATTTAAAAAAATCTCTCCATACTAATTCAAAAACCAACCACCAGGTACTGATATTTTTTTTCACAGCTTTCTCATATCGTTTTATTTCCCAATAAATTTTCCGAGGTGACAAACTCCCTAAAGCCATCCATGGTGAAAATTTTGAACTATAGTCCATTCCTAAAGAACGGTTTCTCGTCCAACGGTAACTAGTCAATAGTTCAGTATCAAATGTATAATGTTGCAAACGAGCCAGCGCTGCTGTTTCACCTCCCTTAAAATGTAGCGGCTTGCTCTCCGATATTTCCTTCTTACTGAATCCCATTTCCTCAGCAGTAGGGAGCGTTCCCCATTCTCTATATTCTATACAATTTGAGAGATCAAGAGACGCAGGAATTAGAGGACGCACATCTGCTTTCTTAGTCAAGTTTAGTCGAAATGCTTTTGAGGTTAACGGTGTTTTTTTCGGTGGAAAAGGTGAGTCTTCTATATGGTATAAAGTTTTTCCCCAAACGGGATGCAATTTACAATGATCAGCTATTTCCTTCTCGAGCGCACTTTCAATCGCTACTTCTTCGCTAGCTATTTCCTTTTGGAAAAATAAATGCTCAATATTATTTTTCTTAACAAGGTCAGGTAGAATAATTTCTGGCTGCCCTTTTAGTATCATCAATTGTCCACCTAACCGTTCAATGTTTTCTCTTAAATTCAATAACGTTTCACACAAGAATTTAAATCGCAAATAGCCTGTTTTTCTAAAGCCGATTTTCAATTTTATAAATTGTCGGGGGTCAAATATATAGACCAACAAAAGAGGTTGGCCTGTAGCCACAGCAAGTTGCAAGCTTTCATTATCATGTAAGCGAAGATCGTTTCGTAGCCAATATGCGGTAGCCATATAATTTATCTTAATGGGAAAATAATTGAATCATATTATCATTAGACATATTAACAAGAAGTCTAACAAATGGTTGAGGATACTGAGGTTATAAACAATGAAGAATATTTTTATTTTTTTGTGAAACCTGACTTTCTTAATACTTAAATGTTCTTCAGTAGCTCGAAGAATAAGAGTTCTGTGAAAAAATTCGATTCGCCAATACAAATTATACACTATTAAATCTTCTAATAGGAAATAATTATAAAGGATAGTTACATTTATGTGTGCAGCAAAAAACACTTACAAGTATAACACTGGTTTTCGTCTTTCTTGTAACTTTTCTCCAACAAGGAAAAAGTCAAACTACAACATCTGATACCATCGTTAAAGATACAACAGGTGTTAAAAACACAATTCTGCCATTTTTATTCTATCTACCTGAGACGGGCTTAGCATTCGGAGTTACCGGAATCACAACATTTAGGCTAAAAGGAGAATCAACGGAAAGCAGGCCTTCTCAAATTATCTACAGCGCAGCTTACACTCTTAAAAATCAAGTGTTATTCTACATCCCATACGAGATTTATAAAAAAGAAAATAAAATCAGATACAAAGGTGAATTAGGTTTCTATAAATATTTCTATAATTTTTATGGGATTGGCAATAATTCATTGATTGCGGACCTGGAGAATTATGATGTCACATTTCCACGAATAGACTTCAATTACTCAAGATCTGATATTGAACATTTATTTTTTGGTGGAGGCTTCAAATATGATTATTTTAATATCACTAAAATTGATAGCTCTGGAATACTCAGGACTACTCAACCCACAGGTTTTGAAGGCGGACAAAAGCTGAACTTACTGTTGAATATATTTTATGATAATCGAGATAGGGTCTTATCAACGAGTAAAGGCATATACGCTGAACTTCGATACGAACGAAGCTTAGGATTTTTATGGTCAGATTTTAATTATTGGAAATATAATCTTGACGTAAGGTATTTTATCCCTATCAAAAAAGATCTCGTTTGGGCCAATCAATTTTTTAGTTCGCACGCCAGTAATAGCGCTCCGTTCTTTGATTTGCCTTATATCAGTACACCAAACATTGCAAGAGGATTCAGTGACAGAAGATTTATCAATTATAATATTCTCAACCTGCAAACGGAACTAAGATTTCCGATTAAGGGAAGATTCAAAGGCGCTACTTTCGTAAGTTCGACTTACATACCCGACAACTTAAATGACATAACAGAATTTGGTCCGCAATGGAGCTATGGTTTCGGCATCAGATATGAATTTGATAAAATTGAAAAAACAAGATTCAGACTTGACTTTGCTTTTGGTGATACATTTAATTTTTATCTGACGGCTAATGAGGCCTTTTAGGGTTTGGGATGCCACGGATGCACGAATTTCTTTGGTGCCACGGATGCACGAATGGGTTTTGGGATGCCACTAATGCACGAATGGGTTTGGGATGCCACGGATGCACGAATTTCTTTGGTGCCACGGATGCTCTTTTTTTTATAAAACTATTCGTTGATAGTTGAGCTTCAGTTCTCCAAAGTTAACGAGTAAGGCTAATCTGGTATCAGAGACTTTGAGGTAATTAAGGCATTGCGCTGTAAATTCAGGAGTCATAACTTTAACGCCTTTGATCTCTAATATTATCTTATCGAATACAACAAAATCAGCAAAGAATTTATGAGGTAAGATGACATCTTTATAGTGTACTACATATTTCTTTTCTCTCTCGTAAGGAATATTGGCTTTTTTAAATTCATACTCCAATGCATCTTTGTAGACTATCTCTAGAAACCCTGCACCCAACTGATTATGCACCTCCATACATACGCCTATAATCTTATAACTCTCTTCCTTATGAATTAATTTTTCTTGAATCATAGGTTTATGTTTTAATAACAATTTCGTTTGCCACTAATGCATTAATAATTCTTGACTATCCCATTTCGGCCATCCATGGCATCCCGCATCCGAAACACATGCCCACCCTAATTAGTCCATCCGTGCCATCCCGCATCCGAACCATATGCCCACCCTAATATTAGTGCATCCGTGGCATCCCCACCTACATTCGGCCATCCGTGGCATCCCGCATCCGAATCACATGCCAACCCTAATTAGTGCATCCGTGGCATCCACACCTACATTCGGCCATCCGTGACATCCCGCATCCGAATCACATGCCCACCCTAATTAGTGCATCCGTGGCATCCCCACCTACATTCGTCCATCCGTGACATCCCGCATCCAAAACACATGCCCACCCTAATTAGTGCATCCGTGGCATCCCCACCTACATCCGGCCATCCGTGGCATCCCCACCTACATTCGTGGCATCCCCATTATCTGCCATAAGGCGTTTCCACAAAATTATCTATATCCAAAGTCCAATCATAACCTGTAAATTTAAGACCTACCTTTTTTGAAGGGACAAGGTCTTGTGCAGCGAGAATTTTCTTAACACCTTTTTTACAACCAAAATCTCCCCTAAACCATGAGAACAAAGGCGTCGTAGAAACCTCATTATTCGCTTCATCATATGTGGTTTGGCTCTTGAGATAATTTTCCATCTGATAATCCAATTGCTTATCTAAGTTTATAGGATCATAAACGGTAACGGGTGGGCATGCTTTGGCACCGCAATTAAGCGCAAAATGTATCCGGTAATCTCTCTTATCAACACGTAATTTTCTTTCCCATTTGCCTGGGAAAGGCTTCCTTATCAGACCTAAACCTAAATCCCACTGAGATTTTCTAATAACACCATGCTCTATTTTAGCAAATGATACTTTCTTTCCTCCTATATTAATATATGGTTCCTTAAAAAACTTCTTTCTATTCTCATAATAATCTGGATTTTCACTGAGTATAAGGATAATATAACTGTTGTAAACATTAAGCCAGAAAGCCAATTTTTCTTTATCAGTCTTAAGCCCATTCTGTAAATCCTCCATAGTGGAAGATTCCAACATTTTTTTGTATTCGGATGTTTCATCCCCATTTTTCAGTGCATTAAGGAGATTTTCTGATACTATATTATAATCTATGTCTGATGATGTCTGCGCCGCTATAAAAAGTGGCCCTGCAGTCATCGTGCTTAGAAAAACTAATATTACTTTTATCATCGTATTAAGTTATGAACAATATATTTTTAAAAGATCCATGAATTTAGATATAATAATTCCAACATTAAATGAAAAAGAAAATCTAGAGGCGCTCATACCATATCTCAAAAAGAATATATCAGATTCTACTAACATCTATATTGTTGATAGCATTGAATCAACGAACGATATGAGTAACTTTTTCAATGATTCTAATATACATTTAATTAAATCTAAATGTGCCAGAAGAAGTATTCAAATGAATGAAGGTGCTTCATTAGGTAATGGCAATGTTTTATTATTTCTACACGCTGATGTCAGGCCCCCATTAAAATTTGAACAATTTATCCAACAAGAATTGACTAAAGGATATAGAATGGGATTCTTCTCCTATAAATTTGATCAATCAACTTTTTTAATGAAAATTAATGAATATTTTACTAAATACAATGGCGTTTTTGCTGGCGGTGGAGATCAATGTCAATTTTTTACACGTGAACTATTCAATACATACAAAGGCTATAAGAATGATCTTGAAATTATGGAAGACTTTGATATGATCAATCGTTTACGGAAAAACAATGAGCCATTTACGATAATCAAAAATCCTGCAATAGTCTCATCAAGGAAATACAAAAAAAATTCTTATTTTAAAGTCAATCTGATAAATTTTATAACATTTATGAAGTTTAAGAACAATGTATGCCAGAAAGAAATAAAAGCATTTTATAAGAAATCTCTCAATTAGAAAAAGCAGAATTAATAATATAAACTTGAACCTATTTATCTAATTTCTTTCAAACTTAACATCAAGCAATTATAAAGTCTCATAATCTATATCCTTGCATCAACGTTGCGCATTCATTACTAAAAAGCTAAATTTAAAAAGCATAAAAGGTATATGTTTAATCTTTATAATCTAGGTACCTAATTACAATGCAATTTTAATTTATTGACATAAGAAAGAAGACTGGCGTGATAGAAATATTCTTATTCGCAGTTTTTTTTTGGATTCATTAAGGCTACACTCAAGTAGTTAAAGTCTATTTTGAATTTATTGCATTTTATATTTTTATTTTGAAACAAAAACTTTTGAAACTTTAAAAACATTATCAATCCTCAAGCGCAGTAAATAAATCCCTGCATTCACAGCTGCTAAGTCTAGCCGACTTGAATTAATATCAAATTCAGAAACCAATCTTCCATCAAGACCAATAAGAGAAATTTCATTTATTGATTTGCTTAATGGGTTAATAATTTCTATAAAATCCGAACAGGGGTTTGGTGAAACAGTAATATAAGATAAGACCGGATCATTTGTACTATTAGTAGTGCACAATATAGGTGAACTATTACAGTCAAGATTTTCTATTTCCATTAATGAACTACAGTTGGGTGCATTATTTTCTATTTCCCAATTGAATTGCGGAAACTGTTCATACAAACTTTGGATACCACAACAATCACTTAGCTTTGGATTGTCTCTAAGATCTATACTGTGCTGTTCAAATGGATCATCGCCAAATGAGGTTACAGTTTCTAAATTTTCTATATTCTCTAAGTCAACATTACCAAAAATAGTAATGTCATCTGCGATTGTATTTAATACCTCTAAGCCAACTAACGATCGAATGCCTTCTGTTTCCTCAAGCCTTAAATCATCCCCTATATAAACCAAATTATTAAGTCCGCAGAGATCAACAAATCCCATAGTATTATAAAATCTTAAATTCTCATAAATTGTATCTACATTGATAAATGCTGAGAGGTCGGTTAATAAAGGACAATTTTCGAAATACAAATAATTTAAAGATGTGAGCGTCGAAAATCCACTTATGTCTGTAACATCTCCTGTTAATTCTAATTCTTCAATAAAAGTACAACTCGGGTTTTGCAATAAGAATTCGTCTACTTCTGCCTGACCCTCAAGCTTAACAGTTTCATTTCCCTGCGGGCATTGTGCTTGAAGATTATGAGCGACGATAAGAAAGCATAAAATACAGTTGATGAATTTTAATGGGTTGATCATCATTTTATTTAAAGTTATTTGTTTCCATTTAGCGTACAAACAAACTTGATTAATAAAATCAAATATACTTATAAAAAAGCGTTGTTTTTCTACAAACTTATAAAACAAAAGCTATCTAATTGTTTCCTTCTAGAGAAGCCCATTATCAATAATTGAAATATTTCCATTGCTTGTATCTATTTCAATTTCAATCCACGCCAATTGTGAGACATTGTCGTTATTTATTTTCAGACCCACAAAGTAAGAAGAATGTTGTAGGTCAGAATTTATTTCCCATTGGGTTCGCCATTGGTTTGTGGGGCTATGATTGTAAAGTGAAACGATGTCTGCACCGAAAGAATTATCCCATACTAATGGTTCAGAAACATCAAGTTTTATTTCCTCTAAACTTATTATCGCAAAATCACTTCCCTGTTTGTTAGTTAAAACTTCATTTTCTCCTTGCTGCTCAATCACAGCTACAATTCCTGCAGAGGTTATGAGGCCTTCAATCAGCACATAATAATATTCAATGATATAATCGACAACCCCGTTTTCATCTATATCTATTTCAATATTACTAGGGATAATTGTTGTGTCATTAGTTAGATCAAATGTCAACTCATCTGTCTCGTTTTTGGAACAACCACTACAAATCAATACTGCTAGACCGATTAATAACACTAACTTATTTCTCATAATTTGCGTTTCTTAGTAAGACGGCGTCTTTGTTATAGGCGTTGGTTGATTTTCTTGTTAAGTATTAGTGACTTACCAAAATACTACATGCTTAATTATCTGATTACAAAAGTACGTCAACAATTTTATTGTATCACACACTAGTTATCCTTTAACCAATTATCAAATTCATCTAATTTATCAGGGTTGCTTTCTAACCACAACTTTGAACTGGGATCTTCAGCCTGTGTAATATATTTGCAGTAAGTAACAAAGTTATTACTTTTCGAAAGTTTATAAAAAAATGGTATATAAAAGGTTTCCCAAATGTCATCATGTTCATTTGTGTTTAATTCACCAAGAACAGAAACAAATATCTTTGTGCTCTCTATAAATTTTTCAGTCTCACTTTTATCACTATTTCCCTCGGTTGAATTTGAAGCTTCCATTAAAGACAACATTAGGTCCGCAGCCGAGAGTCGATCTGACTCATTTTGATCAAGCAAAATATTTATTGTGTTTTCTTTTTCCTCATCTTTAGAAACACCCTTCTTCATATTTTCATGAACTATATTAAGCACTTGCAAAGATCTATCGGTAGTGGGTTCCAAGAAAAGAAAATAAAGTCCAGAAAGTATAGCTTCTACTCGATTTCCGATCTGCTGATTTATATTAGTCAACATCAAATGACTACTTGCATGATTTGTATTCTTTTGAATTGCATTTATCGCATTCTTTTGCGCTTTTTCATATAAATTCTTTTTATAGTAATTGAGGGCAAGGTTATAGTCTAAGAGAAAATGACCTTCAGTCGATTCAATTGCCTTTTCAAATACTTCTATTGATTCGTCTGTTTTATTCATCATATCCAAAGATGACCCTTTGGTTAAATATGCTTGCAATAGAAATTCATCATTAATATCTATCACTTTATCTGAGTATTTGATTGATTTTTTAAAGTCTTCTTTCGAAAAGTAACTCAGCGCAATTTCATAATTAACCAATGACGAATTGGGTTCTAATTTCAGCGCCTTCTTGTAAGTGTCTATCGCCTTTTCAAATTCGCTATTGTCATGCAAAGCGACGCCATCTTTAACGAATTCATTAACATTATTTTGCGCACAAATTTGAAATGTCAAAAAAGCAAGGGCAATTACTAATTTAAAGTATTTCATGATTTAAGTTTTATGACATATATATTATAGTTGAACAATTTTTCATCTGCTTTCTTTTTTGCTTTACGCGAATGAAGGCATTAGTCAATAATTCATTTGGACTAGAATCATTAGCAATAAATATTATTTCTCTTACTATATTTTATACCCAATTCCTATCTCTGAATAATCAATTTCTGTGATGAATATTGATTATTTATTTCAAAGCTAAGGATGTATGTGCCTGACAATAAACTTTGAATGTCGATAACACAAGAATCAAAAGATGGGGGTAAGACCTCTTTTCCCATCAAATCAAAAACTCTAACAACAACATTATTAGTACTTTTATCGGACCAAATATTTATATAATCTGATGCAGGATTTGGATAAACGTGAATATCGTTAATCGAATCAAATATTTCATTAGTTAATTCTTCGGAAGCTATATGCCTTTTAAAAACACCATTCCCATAAGTTCCTGTGAACAAAGAATCATTATGTATTGCAATTGAAGTACAATCTAGATTTGGCAATCCACCATTGTGTTCAATCCATGTTTCTGCGTTGTCAGTGGAATAAAAAACTCCTTTATTTGTAGATATATAAATAGTTGAATTTAAAGCTACACTACCCCTTATGCTACCAAGATCAGTTGATAAAGGTATCAACTTTTCCCAAGTATCTTCACGAATTTTACCTCTGTAAAAACCCCCGAATACTTTTGCAAAAATATAATTATCATTAAACAATAATGTCCCTATATCCTTACTGGGAAATGTAGAGCATGTTTCAAATATCTCGAACTCTTGATTGATTCTTAAAATTTGACCTTTTATACATGTACTAATATAAAGGTCATTAATATTAACATACATTTGCTCTATGCAAGTGGTATTAAAATCAGCTGGCAAATTCAACTCAACCCAATTTAAACCAAAATCTTCTGTATAGAAAATTAAATTATCAACCCAAATATATAATCTTCCTTGATGAGTAATTTGTCTACTTCTGTTTTTATGATCAATGGATTCAGGGTTTATAATTTTATTCCAGTTCTCCCCTCGATCTATTGAATAAATGATAAAATGTTCACTATATGGTGGGACATTTATTCTTTCTTCTACAGCCACAAATAAAGTATCCCCTGTATTATTTATTTTCCTTAATGTTCTGTTTATTGTCGTAGGGGAAATGTCATTCCAAACAGATGAACTATTTTGATATCCTACAACACCCAATCCCCCTGCATACAAATAATCGCTATTGGTTACTAAGGAAAGTATTTTTGAGCAAAACAATCCTTTGTTCTCATCATTCCACATTTGTTCGGAAATTCTAAACAATCCATCTACAGGATTAATAAAAAATCTTTCACTCCCTAATTTAACAATATCATCTATCGTACTAGCAGATCCTCCATTTAAATACTGCTGCCATGTCACTCCTAAATCACTACTATTTAATATTCCCTCTTGCTCAGTACCAATAAAAATTTCCTGACCATCAAAGTGAATGGAGGTAATTTCAGAAGAAGCCTGTAAGAGAACATTCCAATTCAAACCATTATCTGTACTCGCATATAATCTGACATTTTGAACACAATAAAAAATACCATCATTTGATCTAACCATGCTCACGTAGCCAGGTTCTATTCCATTATTTGATTGTTGCCAATAAACAGAATCTAAATCAGAACTTAAAACACCATAACCAGTACTACTGATCATAATCTCATCTGAAACTGCAAATGAATAAATTGGAGCAGGATCATCAAATTCACCTAATGGAATGCCTTCAACAATACGCTCACCATCCGTTCCATCAAAATTAACTCTGTAAAAAACTCTGTATTCGTTTAAATACAACTGAGATCTCGATTTAGTTAATGTATAATTGTCGCCGTTTATTAAAACCGGTCTAGATAATATGAATTCGTTCTCTGTAAGATTTATAGAGTAGACACCTTCACCAAGTACATTGGCGAATATGCTATCCCCTTCTATAACATGACTTGTAAACCTTAAATCTGAAAAATGACGCCAAGTGTCTTCTCCGCTTGCTCTTTTAAAAGTTCCACAATTTTCTACAGACACATAGTCGTTAGAATTAAATCTAAAAATGTCCTCAATGACTATTTGCCCTGCTGGGCCAGATGTTGGCAACCACTGAGCATGTACAGTAGTCCACATTTGCATAGTCAAAAATAGTATGAGAATCGATCTTATCATTACTTTAAAGATTTATGAAGATATAATTTATATAAACTATTTATTTAAATCATAAAAATTGAATTAAATGTCCTGTGAGAATACTAAAATCGAAATTTATCTTCTTTAATAAATGAAATACTTTTTTCTAAAGAACTCGATCTACTAAGAATTTCTCCGTTCCCTGTTATAATGAGGTATGTAGGATAAGATGCTAAGCCTACATATTCAGACAATGAACTTTCACTTAGTTCAATATAGTTTTTCCACTTGTAATTCTTTTTTTCTAAAAAGTCAATCCAATCTGATTGATTGTAATCCGTTGAAATTCCAATTATTTCAATGCCTAATTCATTAAATAAATTGATATTAGATAGCATTTTTTTATGATCTGCAATACAAGGAGCGCATCTTGTGAACCAAAAATCTAACATATATATGGAATCTTTGTTAATTGGAAGTTTTACAGAATGACCTTCGATATCACTGAATTTAAATGTATCAATTTGTATTGAATCAACATCAAGTAACTTTTGCAGAAGACTGTGATCGCTAAGAAAGTGGTCTTTGATATGATCACTTTGGGTGGATAAAATCTGGTGAAGCTCTTTTAGATTTTCCAGATTATCAAGATTTCTTTTTATAAAAATAGAAGCTAGATCAATCGAAAAAGGATTGTCCAAATTCTTATTTATATCCTTCATTAAAGAACTATTTATTTCATCTTGAGTTTGAATTGTGTTATTTGTTTTTCGATATTTATTAAGTACGTCAATAGTGTAATAGTAAAATGGCGAATTTATTATCGTATCTAATTGAAATTCACTATCTACAATATGGCCGTTTATAGTAATGTCATTTCCTTTCAACCAAAAGTCGGTTACAATATTTTTGTTGCCTATTTGTAACAACATTTGATATAAATCATTTATGGGTTCATCTAAAGTGATCTCTACATTTGGCTCGAAGTTATAAATGTCGTCTTGTTCAAATCCTCCAATTTTTGAGAAAATTATTTTCTCTATTTCTAAATCTGTTTCTATTATAAATTCTATTTTCGAATTCGCTTTTTGTGTAGTTACTTCACCAGTTTTATTGCTACAACTCAACATTGCCAATCCCAATATTCCAAGTACTAGAAAGTTGATGTTTGAAATTGAATAAGTATTCCTTTGATTTAATAATGAATTTGTCATTTGTTCTATTTTTTGGTTAAGTATTACTTATAGGTGACACCTGTAGACTTTGGCTGTTGCTAATTTGTCACGACTATGAGACCATACATCTCTATTCCTTTTTTATAACTTCGACTTATTTCCTAAATCATCTATCTTAAATTCTTGCCCTTCTTCAATCAACAATCCTTTAGTTTTTCCAGAGCTTTTTGTCTTTCCATGTTTAACATCAATTCTTATTATCCTTTTACCTAAATCGTAAGAAATGTCATCTACAATTGAATGACCAATTATTATTTTTTGGGCATTATACCTTTTCAGGATTTCAATAAACTGTGCCTCATTAATTTTATCGTAATTCTTCTTATTTGTCCTCAATCCCCTGTACCAAAACGGACCTTCAGCTCCCATTATAAAATTTACTTTTTCATCATCATTTTGATTTCTATTCAGATTTCGGTCTATGTTATTTCGTACAAGTTGATTAATTTCATTTATCTCTAAATTTAATGGAAGAATCTTAGGTGACAACCCCGCATGAACAAAAATATAATCTCCTATTTTTTCTATTGCATTTTTACTTCTTAACCACTTTCCTAAATGTGAATTATTCGAAAACAAGATTTTATAATTTGACCTATTTTCTTCTTTGTTACCTATCTCTACAGCCAACTTTTTGTATTTATCTTTGGCATAATGAAAGTTGCCCTCCATATTCATCACTTCATGATTACCAATAATAAAATGCACTTTCCCTCCTTCCTTTTCTGCTTCTCTTTCAAGTCTGTATATGAGCCAAAGTGTCGGAATAACATTTTCTCCTCTATCAACAAAATCACCAACAAGTACTAAATGACCATCTCCAAATTTCCAATTTAGATTACTGTCAATGATATTATTTATTTGCAAAAAACTACTAAACCCATTAAAGTTTCCTTCAATGTCAGATATTGCAATCAGTTTCTCTGGGAGATTGTACTCAGAAGCTTGTATTATATTTTGATAGTTCAATGTAATTTTGAAGCTATCTTGTTCTTCATTATTTACCAAAACTAAAAGAGAATCTTGGTCTAATATTTCTTTTTTAATTTGGTTGTTTTCATCAACTCTAATTAGAGTATCATTGATGATGTAAGGGCCGTCAATTCCATTTAATTCATATGTTTTGTTCTCAAAGAATTGAAATTTACTTTAACCTTGATCATATCCTAGAAAAATCTTATCACCTCCACTTATTGTTCCGTCAGTATACCTAACTAACGAAATCAAAACTATCGTAAGAAGTAAGATTATGCCAAGTAATATTTTCAGTATTTTATATAATATCATTCTTGAGAATAGGTTTTTTTTCTTCAACAGGGCCGCAACATACAATGAGATCTAGCATCGTCGACAAAAGAGGATTTATTGTGGTCATCGCTAGCACTTGTGTTTGATTATTTAGTGATAGTAATCATAAATTTCATTATTCCATATTGTATTTTGTCGCCACTTTAAGCTCCATGTTGATTCAACGTAAGCATCCGAGCAACTACACGTCAAGCTCCAGGCAATAATTGATCAAGATTTTGAATGCTGTGATTTGGTAATTT